>WNFA01000241.1_pt1 | contig 61935 bp, 64 predicted proteins | sample 5400481 | NCBI WGS metagenome assembly WNFA01 (sample SAMN13153340, study PRJNA577476) | soil metagenome | isolation source: 120 cm saprolite under Douglas fir tree site 2 hole 1 replicate 2 | place: USA:California | collected 2015-04-18 | reverse complement strand
GTGAACCCTGCAGAACGCTGAAAAATGCCGGAACAACGTAGCTTGTCCCCCGATTTGAAAGCCGAAGCTGCCGCCCTCCAGAGCCATCATCGTGGGAGCGCCCCAAGGACCCCTGATGTTGTCACCCTTGCGGCAGGACATAGCGCCTCGCCCGTAACTTCCGCCAACGATGAATGCGGCCTTTAGGACGGAAGGAAAGACCACAACGCAGCCCGCCTTGTCGAGCAAGTTGTGCGGAATGTTATCGGGAACGTCGAGAATCTCTTTCACGACCGTGCCACAATTTCGTAAGCGATCATCGTCCTTGCTTTCATCCGCAGCGCCTGCGGCCTCGGTAAAGATTGGTGCAACCGCAAGTAAAATGCTCCACAGACAGGGCAACAACTTTCGCATGATGGATTCCCTTCGGAAGTTTTTCTTGCGTCAGTGGACATATTGCAGCCGGGATGCCATCTCGAAGCTCGAGTCGAGCTCTTAGGAAGCAGTTGAAAAGACGGAAGCTAAAGTCAGGAGAAAGAAATTGAGACGCGAGCGATGAAGTCGATCAGTCCGACGAATTGAATGGCTGTCAACGCGCTGACACCTTTTGTGAGAGTCTTGAGAGGTGAGAATCGACTTTCAGCTGAGGGCGTGACCAGTGTTACGAACTGGCGGTCGAGAAGCCGTCGAAATTGCATTTGACCACGAGCAAGGTGACATCATCCTTGAAACCAACGCCGCTGCAGAAACTGGACACGCTGTCGAAAATATCGGCTTTTAGGCCTTCCGCGGACAATGAAGAACTACGTTGTACGATGGCGGACAGGCGATCTGTACCGAATTCTTCTTCAAGCTCGTTCTCTGCCTCGGTGACACCGTCGGTATAAAAAACCAGCACATCGCCGGCACACAGGTCTGCGGACGCTAGTTGGCAAGGATCTTCGGCCAATATGCCGATCGGCGCACAGGACGAATTCAAACGCGTGACTGTTCCGGTCTGTGCCCGGAATAGCAGCGCGGGGTTGTGGCCGCAGTTGACATATTGAACCGTGCGTTTTTGCACGTCGAGTTCGGCGAGCAGCAAAGTCACGAAACGTTCGCCATCGTCGGACACCGAGTGGATTCCAGTGTTCAACCGTTCCACTATATCCAACATGTTTCGATCGCGATTTGCCTCAAGCTGCATGGTTGCCGCCGTTGCGGACATCAATAGGGCGGCGGGAACGCCTTTTCCGGCAACATCGGCTATCACGAACTGAATGGTGTGCGCGTTGATGGGAATGAAGTCGTAGTAATCGCCACCAACGCCTCTCGCTGGCCGCATCATGCCTGCAATCTCAAGTCCGTCGATAACTGGTTTGTCCACTGGAAGAAACAGGCGCTGGACTTGTGCGGCCAGTTCCACATCGTGAATGAGGTCGTCACGCTGCTTCTGGATCGTTTTAACAAGCGCTTCGCGCTGCTCGATATAGCGCTGGATGATGTAAACAATGAACGCGAAGCACAACGCCGCGGAAAGATTGTGGAAGATCCGAAGTCCTGGGTTCAGAGCCCGCGGAGAATAATAATCATGGAACAAGATACAAAGCGCGATAAGGCTATAACTGATGGGTTTCCGCAGGAAAATCGCCCCGACGGCAAGAGGAAGAAGGTAGAGGTAAACAAGCGAAATTGAAACAACGAGATGATCTGCATACGCGACGGCGATAAAAGCTCCCAAGACCAGCACAAGCGGCGGCCAAGCCGGTCCATTTGCGGCTACGTCCCTCCGTAGGACGGGCAAAAATGCAAGCATTTTGCGCTCGGCGCGCAACTTGGCCTGAACCGGTTGTAATCGCGTCACGCTCATTCAAATAGAATCTTCGCCATCATTCCTTTGTCTTTCCCAGGGCTGTTTATCGACTTCTTTTGCCAGCTCTTCGCCCTTGAGGTTGGAATGACTTTGCATCCAGCGGTCGGCCTCGACGATCTGCGTTGGATGGGTCGAGGCTGCGAGGATCTGTGCGACCAATGCATCGGGATACAAGGCAATCGGTGCGAGCAACTGCTGCAACTGTTGCGGCGACTCTTGCGGTGACTGTTGCGCCGGCGGAGTTGGTGGCTGTTCGTTGGATTGGCTCATGGGACCATAGGAATCGGCTTGCGCAGTGGATCGCACAAGCAAACAACAGAGCAGTAGGATCAAAAGCTGCTTGGATGACTTCATGGCATATTCTCCAGTACGAGATTGAGATCATCCCGTTGGCGCCAAACGCGTGTTGAAGAGACTTCATGAACTCCCATTGATAACGCTTGGGAACTTCACTGCCCACGCACCATGCCGGGCGGGATGTCATTGCGCCGGGCCAAGTCATCCAGAGCGTCGAGCTCCGTTTGTGTTTCTTTCGCGCGCTGCTGGAGGATTTCAACACCCGCTTCGGGAGTGATGGCTATGTCGCCTTCATCGAAATTTATGCCGCCGCCGGTTGTGTTTTTGAGACTTTGGGCATCTTCAAGCGCCTGCTCGTATCCGCGGAGTTGAGTCTGTCGACGTTCAAGTTGATCGCGCAGCTTCGCAGCCTCTACGGCATACCAGTCCGGGTCTTGAGTTTTCACGTAGGGTCCCGGCGCAGCTGCGGACGTTGGCGTTGATTCTTTCATTCGGCCAACGATGGAAATCATGCCGAGACCGTGAAGTTTTTCGAGATCATCGTTGGTCCAAACGACCGCGGTTTGGGCGTCCATACCTGAGCGCGGCCTATTGGCCGCACGCAAAGGGATGGCCACCGAAACGAACCCGAGAGTAACGACGGCATACAAGTGGCGAGTCATGTTCGCCGTTACTTCTTAGAGGATTTTGGAGGGAATTGCTTAAACAATTTCTCAACGCCCTTATCCAGATTCTTGATGTTCTTCTCGGAGTTATTGGAGAGCGTATCGCTTGAGGTGCCTCTCCAGAGGAGCTTTTTCGTCTTGGTGTCGAACAGATCGACAACCAATGTGCCTACCTTATACGTCTCTGTCGTGGTGGTTGCTTCTCCGAAGCCTCCGCCTCCAAAGCGTCTCCAGCCCCAGCCTCCTCCGAACCCGTCGTAAAAGGTGTTCAAGGTTTGCTGGTTGTGCGTGATCTCCATGGCTACGATCGAAACGTCACCGCCCGAATCCACTTGGGTCCAACCCTTTGCTGCCAGGGCGGCATTAACGGGATTCTTGATTCGGTCAACAACAAGTGGATCCTGCGTCTTGACGTGTTGCCACGAGTAGGTCTTGTATTGCGAGAAGTCTGCGCTGCGATCGTAATCGGTCTTTACCTGTTGCGCAGACGACCTGCCGGCGAGCAAAAACATCATTGCCATCAAAGCGAACACGACTCTTTGTACTTTCATAATTCCTCCTTTTTGCTTTCTAGAGATTCCGATGAAACCTTCTCGCGCCAGAACCAGCGGCCGCTTACGCTCAGGGAGCCGCAGTTCCAGGGGGGCGTTAGCTCCCTTGTTGTGTTCGGTGGTATGCCGGCACGTGTTCTTGAGCTTCCACGGCCGCTTTGCTCATCTGCTTTTCGTAGCGGGACTCGACCACCTTGCTGCCGCTTGGGTTGCCTTCGTCAAACAACTTTGCGAGGAAGTAACGATTCCCGTATTTATTGAAGATCAGTTCGCTCTTCGCCGGTGCGGAGTTGGCGTCTGACTCCTGAACTTCAAAGAGAGCGGAAGTGGAGCCGTCCGCGCTGGTGATTTCCATGACTGTCAGATCAGAGTTGTCCAACATATGGATTCGGTACTTACCGGCCGGAAATTTTGCGTTTCCGGCGTGGAACTGAAATGGAACATTGACGTTTAGATCCCCAATGATTTGCGCGTGCGCCTTGCCCACGAAAATTGTAAGTGCGAAAACAGAAAGAACGAGAAGCGACAAGAGTTTTTGCACAATAGTCTTTTTCTTGTTTGCTTCCGTATTTTGGATGGTTCCAGTAAACATGTTTGTTTCTCCTTAGTTGTGTCTTTACTAAAAAGCGTGAGTGCTCTCGAGCGACACAAACTCTAATAGGCAACACGTCTGCCAAAGGTGTTGTGTTTGTAAGTGACGGAAAGTAGAGGCCGACTACAGCGCCACCGCCGTGCGCTATGCCAGCCTGCTGGACACAATGTCCTGATGCTGACGGCATGAGCGAAGGCTAGCCTCCCGTTTTGCCGAGTAGTCCGTCTTTCGCCGTTAACGGATTGGCATCAGCATTGCACTGCTGAAGATTGATCTGCTTCTAGGGAAGCTTGACGCAAGGAGGCATCAAATGAGAGGCGCAATCGGACAGCATTCAGATTCCTCACCTCGAAATCACTTGGAAAAAGTTCTGAAAAACGAACTCGGCCTACTCCAGCAGCGAGTCCTGGAAACCTCCAAAAGAGGATTTTTCTTTTACTTACAATAGGTCGCTACACCCACCGCGTAGCCATCTCTAATCATCGCTTGGTCTCGTTCGCCGGAGGGAAAGTCACTTTTCGTTGGCGCGATTCTGCTCACAACAACGAACAGAAGTTGCTGACCCTATCGCTGGATGAGTTCTTGCGCCGCTTCTTGTTGCACGTGCTTCCGAAAGGTTTCGTGCGCATTCGGAACTTCGGATTCCTCGCCAACCGGCGACGCGCCACGCTCCTGCCACTTTGCTTCCATCTCCTCGGCTCAGCGCCGCAGACAGAGCAAGACATCGCAGGCAGCAATGACTCAAGTGATCTTTGGCGCTGTCCAAAATGCGGTGGACCGATGAAGGTCATCGAAAGACTCTCTGCTGCCGAGATCCAACTTCGTTCTCCTCCCGCCCTGGTCACCGAGGCCGCATGAAACGACCATCTACCACAAGAAATCTTTGCGTGCGTCAGCGCGCTCAGTCTCTCCGCACCTTGCCATTCCGCAAATCACGGCCTTCTACTTTCTCAAGCCTTGTTTTGGTACCAGTTTTGCGCTTTCGTCACCTATTCAGCTCCCGCTATCGTCCGTGGTGCTCTGCCGCACAGCCTCGGCGCATCTCGACACCGAACCTTCCCACAATTGAATTTGCATAGGGCCCGCGTCCGTCGCAACCACGGGCGGCTTCCTTCTGATATGGAACGACCTGTCAAATTTTATTCTCTTCATAGACCGGCTCCTTTTGCTTGTGGCTCTGTACTGCTTTTCTTCCGATTCGCAGCATAACCCACGTACCGCGAATCGGAGCCGGTCGTTCCATTGTGACTAACGGCTTAATCGAACGCGCGCAGAGATTCGTGCCCAGCTCCACTGCCTCGCCAAAACGCGCGTCCGATTAAGCACTAGCGTCACTCGCCGAAGATCGGCGGCAGCACTGCAGAATTGCCATTTCCGCAATGGAGCGGCAGGTTCGGATGCTTCTCAGAACGAGTTTCACGAGCGGCGCGGACTAGCTACTTTCCGTCGCAAAATAGCTCGCTTTGAATGAGCTATTTGTTTCTAGAGACCGTTTGATTCTGCTAGCACGTTGTGATTTCTGCCGCTCGACCCGTTTGCGTTCCGAGTCCTGGCAGTTGGGACCTCAGGCCCGTTGCAGCGCCAGGCAGCGACCAATCTGGATGATGTTGTCCGCGATCACCCCAAGGCCAACCCATCGCTGCATGCCTTCAAAGCCTCGGTACCGGCAGCGATTCAATCCGTGGCGTCGCTTCAGCACGCTGATGCGGCCTTCGCATCCGGTCCGCCAGCGCTGCCCAGCCCGGAACCAACGCGTTTTCTGAAGTTTTCTCCGCTCGCTGCTTTTGCTGCTCCGACTCGGCACCGCGACTCGCGTCACTCCCATTCCCTGAATGGTCTTCTCATTCTTTAGACTGTAGAACCCCGTGTCGGCGGCCACCATTCGCGGTACGCGCCCGAATCGTCGCTGGTGTTGTTCGACCGCGGCAACCAGTAGTTGGGAATCCTCTGGACGTTCGGCGAACACTTCATAGTGCGTGATGATTTGGTTCTCGGCTTCCTGCACTTTAACCAGTTTCCCGAACTCGTTTGGCTTGCTTGCTTCCCCTTGCGAATGATTTCGGTGTGCGGCTCGAAAAGACTTACGACCTTATGCGGATACTTGGTTATCCCTTGAAACACTCGCGCCTTGGTTTGCCGTACCACCTGTCGCACACGCCCGGCCATCGTTTCTAGAATTTCCCGGAATCGTTTCAGCTGTGCTTGTCGGCGGCGAGGAAGATGCTGCATTTCCTCCAACACTCCCTCCGCTTGATGCACAATCTTTCGCGTTAAACTCACCAGTTCCCGATACCGCTCGACGCGCCGTTCCTCTCCCTCGGGTCCCTTCAGTCGCCCCGCCAGTGCGATCGCGATCACCTTCTTGTTCACACTGCGCATCCGGTTACGAATCCGCTTCTTCAGCCCACCCGCAGCCTTCTCTACTTTCTGCATGGTTCGCGTGAGCACGCGCGCTCCATCTCCTAATAAATCGCTGTCGGTCGGATAGTGGATATTGGTCTCCACCACCGTGGTGTCTACCCGCATCTTTCGTCCTTGCACCACGCCTCGCTCTCGCGCCAACTCGATCAACCGTTCGTGCAGCTCACCGATCACTTCTGGCCCGATGACTTGCCCCAGTCGTGCCAGCGTCTTGGCATCCGGTACTTTCTCGTCGCCAATGCGGGTGAACGCGCGATAGACCAGGTTCGCTCGTACTTCTCGCTCCAGCGTGTCGTAACTCCAGTTCCGCACGTGCTTCAAGATCAAGCTGGTCGCAGATGTGTACGCGTCCAGAGTGGTAACTCTTATTTTCTGATCGCGCTTGTTTTTTCTGGCGAGATTTGAGGCGCCCGGAACCGATCTCAGAGAGCCACCATGCCGCCGGCGAGCGGAACGTAATCTCGCTCGGCAGCAAGGCAAATTCCAATTTCTCTCTGTCATTGACTCCGTTCCCACGTAATTTCGGAACGCGGGAGTTGGGACAGCAGCGGCTGTGACGAGGGGAAGTGCGATCCGAACCCACTCGCTATCGAAGATACGTCGACGCGACGCACCAGAGCCTTAGCACTCACTTCGACCGAACTGTGTGGACTTTTTATTGGGCGCTGGCAGATGGATCGCCTTCGCAGAATCGGCAAATGCTATTGGAGAAAGACTGGAGTTTTTGCAAGGAAGCCATCTTTAGAGATCTCGAGCGCGTTCATAAGGATATTCGTCAATGTGTTTCGCGCATTCGACATCATGCGAATGGGTCACACGATCGTTCGCTCCACCGTTGGCGCGGTAACCTCTGGGGAGCGAGCAAAATTGAAGCAGCGGAATGGCCGAATGTTGTTCGCCAATTCAGAGCTAAGTGGCATTTCCATTTTCGAGGAAGCCCAATTCCGCGGAGTCGAAGCAGCTCAAACCGCGTTACGTCATCTCGCCGGCCGCAAATAGCATTGAATATTGACTCGAAATGTAGAACGAAGGAGATCGGCCGACACTGTTATTGATTCAAGATCTGAAATTTCACCCGCTGATGGCGTATCCGAACGAGCGAATGTTTTCCACGGCCTCGCTGCGACTCTCCGCATCGACCTGTTTCAGAATGCGGTGTATGTGATTCCGGACCGTAAACTCAGACAAATTCAAATGAGATGCGATTTCCTTATTTGTGAAACCTTTGGCGATAAGCGAAACCAATTGCTGCTGACGCAATGTGAGATCCGGCCTTGCCGACTCGGCCTCGACAAGCGTCTCTGTGCCTGCCTGAGCTACCGCGCGGAACAGCATCGAACAAAGGGAGGGAGAGCAAACTGCCTCTCCTCGGTATGCGGATCGCACCGCAGTGACAACATCCGCAGCAGAGGCATCTTTCAACAAATAGCCGATGGCGCCGGAACGAACGGCGGCCAGAAATTTGTTTTCGTCAGGTTCCATGCCAATTAGGACAGTTTTCGGGGCAGTGGCCGAGGTGTTTGCACTATGCGAAAATGTTACCAAACATTCGGGGAAAGGAAAGGAATCCAGCACCAAGACACTACACGCGGAAGCCCGGAGACCTTCGGGTGTGGCCGCCGTGGGGGAACTTTCGCCGACCACATTCAGATCTGCCCGCTTGCGGAAAAGCCGAACCAGGGCCTCTCGCAAAACGCGGTTCTGCACCAGCAGGAACACACTTACAAGCGACGCGGGGACTGCTCCGTTTGTTAGTTCCATTTGGTTAAGGCGGCAAATGCCGCGGGTAAAGAACAGATTTCTGCCGACGAGAGTAAGCTAAACGTTTAAGTAATGTCAAATGAATATAGTGAATCTATTTTCTTGGAAGTGCTCTAATCCACACTAACAAAGATGTTTGGCAGTGTGCACAATCGTTGCAAAAACACCTTCGCAGCTCCAGTTTGGATTTCCGGGCGTGCAGCCAAACCCCCGATGGGGTAAATCAAATTTGGTACGTACCTATCGACGAATGGTACGCCCCGGCAACCTAAACCAATCCCTACCTTGGATGCTTTTTGTATCTTACGTCAACTTTCCGATCAATGCACACTGGTGTCACTTGGAGTATATCGTGGAAAGAGCGATACGTGTCCTCGTGGCGAACCATCCGCGTCTCATGCGCGAGCTGATTCTTTCCACATTTGCGGACCAGCCAGACATAGAAATCGTAGGCGAGGTTGCCGATGAGTCCGAGCTCTTTGCGGCGGTTAACAGGACGCTGCCGAATTTCGTCGTCATCGCACTTGACTCCTCAGGTAGAACGCCCGCGATTTGCGACGGCTTGCTCCGCGAGCATCCGGAAATCCGAGTGATCGCCGTGGCGTCGGAAAAGAATTACGTCGTTTATTACTGGGCTTCCGTGGCCATCCACTCGAGCGACGTTGAGCCATCCGAGGAAGGAATTCTAAGCACTATGCGAAGAACAGCGCTGACTCAGCGCAGGAACTAATTAACCGATGAGACTCTGCTTGACAGTGAGTGGAATGATGCACAACAAGGCGCAATTCACGCACAGGGCCGCGGTGCTTGCTCTGGTATTGCTGCTCGGCGTGCCGCTGTGGGCCCAGCAGCCGGGCGTAAAAGAACGAAAAATTCAGGACGAAAACTTTGGTACGCGTCGCGCGGACGAGCCGTCCGATCTGGCTAAAGAGAATCTGAATCGCGTGGCCGCATCAGCGGCACAACTCCGGGAAGTGCTGGTGAAGGACGAAGGGCTGTTGGTGGAACTGAAACGCTGGATAGCCAAGGAAACGACGGACAACGGTCAAGTTGTAGACGATGCCAATCTGACCGACAGCGCGATCTTCGAGCGGTTGGAACTGGACGTGGAGTTCCGATCCGTCGCCACCCGTCTCGTGCAGAGGTACGGATACCTGATGCCTTCGCCGAATCCGGATTCGGACCTGGCCAAGGAAAAGGAATTTGTCCTGAAGGAGCGGGCGCGACGCCTGGTGCAAATCGAGTCGCAGGAAGACTCTTCTCTACAGCGGTCACGGCCGGGGGGCCAAGAATTCGAACGTACCGGAACATGTGATGCGCGCCGCGAGGAAGATTGCCCCCGGACGATGAGTACTGACAGCCAACAGAAGGTAAGGTCGCAGAAGGAGATCAGCACACCAACCGAAAGTCCGGAGGGGGGTTCGGAGCAACCCTCACCGCGTTTGCCTTCCCGACTGATCCAGGCTGACGAATTTCCGCAAGGGTCTGGGGAGCAAGAGGGAACGAACTCTCGCCCGGATTTTGAACTGGCTTCGGAATCGATCAAGCAAGACAAAGGTCCCTTGACGGGCTCGTCCTCACTTAGTCCGGACACCGTCGATGGATCGGCGCCGCGCGGAATCATCAATCCCGGCACGAACGACGCCAACAAAGCCGCCAACGCCATGGACGCGAAGAACAGAATGACCAGACCCGCGCGCCAGATTTCCCCCTGGGGCAAGGAAGAAGAAGATCCGACATCCGTCAAGATGGTACATCGGGCCAATCCCTACGCGGATATTCCATCTCTTTATGACATGTACGTGCAGGCCTCCGTCCATCAGAAGCCGGTCGAGCGATTCGGCCTAGATGCCTTTCGCAATGGAGCGAACGATCCACAAGCCATACCTATGGATCTTCCAGCGGGCCCAGATTATGTCGTGGGACCGGGAGACGGCATTGAGATTGATCTGTGGGGAGGAGTCTCACAACGTTTGATGCGCGTAGTGGACCGGCAAGGTCGCGTTTCACTGCCCGAGACAGGACCTCTCCTGGTGAGCGGTCGAAGCTTAGGAGAAGTTCAGCTGGCGGTTCAACAAGTCCTGCGGACCGAGTACCGCGACATCTCGGCGGACGTCTCGCTTTCCCGGCTGAGGACGGTCCGTGTGTATGTAGTTGGAGATGTCACGCAGCCGGGAGCGTATGACATCAGTTCGCTTTCCACTCCGTTAAACGCGTTATTTGCGGCGGGTGGAGTGACGGCACGCGGCTCGCTGCGGGCGATCAAACATTATCGCGGCAAGCAACTGCTGGAAGAAGTGGACGCCTACGATTTGCTCCTGCACGGCGTTCGATCCGGGATGCACCGGCTGGAGAATGGCGACACACTGTTGGTTCCGCCGCTAGGACCGCAAGTTACGGTGGACGGAATGGTGCGACGGCCCGCGATTTATGAGCTGCACGGAGAGAACTCGCTGGCCGAAGTACTGGAGTTGGCCGGCGGGATTTTGCCCACTGCCACTTTGCGACATGTGGAAGTACAGCGCGTTGAATTGCACGAGAGACGATCTATGTTGGCCCTGGAGATTTCCTCCGGCGGTAGCGACGAAACCGTCCAGAAACAACTCGATTCTTTCAAGGTCAGCGATGGCGACGCGGTGCACATATTTCCGATCGCTCCGTACAACGAAAGTGCGGTTTACCTCCAAGGACACGTGCTGCGGCCAGGGCGTTATTCGCACAAGGAAGGGATGAAGCTTACGGATCTGATCGAATCCTACAAGGATTTGATGCCGGAGCCGGCGCCTCATTATGCCGAGATCGTGCGGCTCAATGCGCCGGATTTTCGCCCCAGCGTGGAAAGCTTCGACCTAGCCGCTGCCCTCGAAAATCCAGACCGAGCCCCCAAGTTGCAGCCGCTAGATACCGTGCGGGTTTTCAGTCGATATGACTTCGAAGCCGCTCCGACCGTGTGGGTCGGGGGTGAAGTGCGGGGACCGGGGAAATACCGCACCTCGGGACAAGCGCACCTTCGCGATGCGATCCAGTTGGCGGGAGGCGCATCGCCTGACGCAGCGCTCGATTCAGCGCAGCTGTTCAGAACCGAGAGCAATGGGACATTGAAAATATTGAGTGTGAATCTGGGTGAAGCCATCGCCGGAAACCCGGTGGACAACCTGATTCTTCAGCCACGGGACCGCATCCTGGTGCACAAGACTTCAGCCAAGGTGGATCCCCCGACGGTGTATATAAAAGGCGAAGTTGCCAAACCCGGCCGCTATCCCCTCACGACGAATATGCAGACCGAGGATTTGATTCGCGTAGCAGGCGGTTTGAAGAGAAGCGCTGATCCACAGTACGCCGAATTGACACGCTTCGCCCCGGGCGAAGGTTCGCAAGGCGCAACACACGAAGAGATCAATCTTTCGGCGGTTTTGGGTCGGGAGTCCAAGGACAGAATTCCGTTGAGCGATGGCGACGTGCTGACGATTCGACGTAGCCCAGGATGGAGCGACATTGGGGCCATGGTCATAGTAAAGGGAGAACTGGAGCATCCGGGTACATATGGAATTCGCTCCGGAGAGCGACTCAGCTCGGTGCTGTCGAGGGCGGGCGGGTTCAGCCCGGAAGCGTATCCCTACGGTGCGGTTCTGATGCGGCGCGAAGTGCGCGAACTTGAGATGAAGACCCATCTGCAGCTGGTGCAGAGAGTTAAAGCGGAGCAAACAAACCTCAAGTCTCTGCCGGAGACCGACGCCGACCAGAAAAACGCGAAGTTGAATGCGATTGCGCAGACCGAAACGGCCCTTACGCAACTACAGGCGAACGCCCCAGTCGGCCGGGTAGTGGTACATATCCAATCACATATAGACCAGTGGAGGAACACCCCAACCGATGTCGCTCTTCGCGATGGCGATGTGCTCCTTGTGCCGAAAAAAGCTGGATACGTTCTGGTGAACGGACAAGTCTTCAATCCAACCGCGATCAGTTATCAGAACGGAAAAAGTGCCAAGTGGTATCTCAGTCAGGCGGGTGGATTGACGCAACTTGCCGATAAGAAAGCAGTGTTTGTTATCAGGGCGGACGGATCAGTTCTAGCGGCAAAAAATAACGGTGACGGCTGGTGGGCAGGGAATCCGCTGAATAGTACTTTGCGGCCGGGGGATATGGTGATTGTGCCGGAAGCGGCGCCGAAAATTGGCGGTAGAAACTGGGCGACCGTTTTGCAGGCGGTGCAAGTGGCGTCTTCGGTGGCGCTCAGCGTGGCCTACATCCATCCGTAATGGGAAAGGGCCGATGAGAACGCGGGCCATAATGTTTGCGCTGTTGGTACTCGCGGCAGAGTGGCTGGCGAGCGTTGCCTGTTGGGCGAAGCCGCTGCCGCAAGAGATCGCGGCTGAGAGCGAAGGATCGTCGAGCAGTAGCAGCAAAGAGCAGCCCGGCAAGAGTCGCGAAGCGGAACGGATCAAGAAGGATGCCGACAGCGAGTTCATGGTGAATCGACCGCACAGCTGGAGAAATTTGCGAGACGACTTTTTGCTGGACCAAAAGCAAATCTGGACCAGCCCGTCGCGCCTGCGGCTCTCGGATGCGGATTGGCTGCTGCCTGTCGGCGGCCTGACCGCAGGATTCCTTATTACGGACAGAGATTACAGCAAAACGCTGTCGCAAAATCCCACCACCATCAGTCACTACAAAACACTGTCCACTGCGGGCGTAGCGGCCCTGGTGGGAGGCGCCGGAAGCATGTGGTTACTGGGACATGTTCGACACGATGATCACTGGAGCGAGACCGGCTTCCTGGCCGGCGAATCCGCGCTCAACAGTTTGCTGGCGGTCGAAGCCATGAAGTACTCGTTACGGCGGCAACGCCCGTTTCAGGGCGATGGCAGCGGGCCATTTTTTCAGAATAGCGGAACTTCGTTTCCCTCTGAGCACGCGGCGATGGCCTGGTCGGTCGCCGGCGTGATCGCGCATGAGTATCCCGGCACCTTCACGAAAATTTTGGTCTACAGTCTGGCTTCCATGGTCGACATCTCGCGCGTACGTGGGCGTCAACATTTTCCGTCGGACGTTTTGGTCGGAAGCCTGATTGGAAATTTGGTCTCGCAAGACATTTACAGTCGGCATCACGATCCGGAACTGGGCGGCTCAGAATGGACATCGATCCGCAAAATATTCCGCGCTGACGGGAACCTCACTCCGGCAAACATGGGTTCGCCCTACGTTCCGCTGGACAGCTGGATCTATCCGGCATTCGACCGCCTCGCAGGACTGGGCGTGATTGAAAGCGGATTTGCGGGCATGAAGCCGTGGACGCGAAGTGAATGCGCGCGCCTCTTGAGTGAAGCGGCAGAACACGTCGATGGCCAAGGGGCAGGTGCCATCGAGGCGGAGCAGCTATATCGCCTGCTTGAAAACGAATTCCGAGACGAACGCGGAGATAGCGATGGCAATAACCCTCTCCGCGGCCGGGTGGAGTCAGTTTACTCCCGCTTCACCGCGATCTCGGGAGAACCACTCACCGACGGCAATCACTTCGGGCAGACGATTATCAATGACTATGGCCGGCCCTATCAGGAAGGGTTTAATTCGGTCCTGGGTTTCTCCGGCTGGATGACCTCAGGACGCTGGGTCGGCTATCTGCGCGCCGAATACCAGCATTCGCCATCTGCTCCGGCACAGACCGACAGTGCCAGGCAATTTATCTCGTCGGTAGACAACGTTCTGCCTCCGCCTACGCCTTACTCTGCCGAGAATAAAGTCCAATTGTTGGATGCCTATGTGGGATTGAACTTTCAGAACTGGCAGGTTTCCCTCGGACGACAAAGTCTCTGGTGGGGTCCCACGCAGGGCGGTCCGATGATGTTCAGCGACAACGCTGCGCCCGTGAATATGTTTCGAATCAATCGCATTTCCCCGTTTAAATTGCCCAGTGTTTTGGGTTGGCTGGGGCCGATACGAATGGAGTGGTTCCTGGGCCAGTTTGCTGGCCATCAGTTCGTCTTCCGAACCGATACTGGCGTTATTGGCCAGTTTGGGCAGTCTATCGGTCGACAGCCGTTTCTGCAGGGACAAAAGTTCAGCCTTAAGCCTACGCCGAACTTTGAGTTCAGCGTTTCCTTCACCGTAGTTTTTGCAGGAGGTCCGACTCCGCTTACTTTCCACACTCTCGAGCGTAGCTACACTGGACTTCCTAACAGTCAGTCACAAGGTGGCATTAACGACGAAGGGGATGGCCGGTCAGGTGTCGACTTCAGCTACCGGGTTCCGGGACTGCGGAAATGGCTCACTTTCTACGGTGACGCTTTTACCGAAGATGAGATCTCCCCTCTTAGTTTTCCGCGCAAGTCCGCGATCCGAGGAGGCTTATACATGCCGCGGATTCCGGGTATTTCTAAACTCGACCTGCGCCTCGAGGGTGGCACGACTGTCCCCCCGGATTTCCCAACATGTATTGGATGTTTCTACGTGAACCATGCGTATCCAGATGGATCTTACATAAATGACGGCAATCTTATTGGCAGTTGGTTGGGACGCGCCGGACAGGGCGAACAGGCTTGGAGCACGTACTGGCTGAGTTCGCGCAACAAAATTCAGTTTAACTACCGCCACCAAAAAGTGAGCTCGCAATATCTTCCGCAGGGAGGAACGTTGAATGATGGCGGAGTGAAGGCGGATTTCTGGCTGAGTTCGACCGTGGCAGTGTCAGCATCGCTGCAATACGAAAAGTGGAACTACCCGTTGCTTGCGCCGCTAGCAAAGTCAAACGTCGCCACCTCATTGGGAATCACCTTTTCGCCGCATCAATGGAAATAACTGGAGCTTGGATTACTTACGGGAGTGATTGCAGAGCAAAGGAGAGCAGTGACGCCAACAGCCACAAAGCAGCAGCCTGAAATCGCGGCACGGCCCGTGGGCGGAGAAATAGCATTGCCCGAAGGGCTGTTCGAAGACCTGCGTGAGCGCCAGGCGGGCCAGCTGCGTCTGCTCTGGAAAAATCGCCGCTTCTTTCTTCGAGCTGCCGCGATCGGGCTGACTGTTTCAACTCTAGTGGCGTTCCTGATTCCCAAGTCTTACATCGCTACCACACAGCTCATGCCTCCGGACCCACAATCGAGTTCCGGCATGACCATGATGGCCGCTATGGCGGCAAAAGCCGGCGGCGGTTTAGGGTCGATGGCGGGAGACCTCTTGGGTCTTAAGAGTTCCGGTGCGCTCTTTATTGGAGTTCTGAGAAGCGAGACTTCACAGGAACGCCTCATCGAGCAGTTTGATTTGAAAAAAGTCTACGGTAAGCGGCTCCTGACGGACGCGCGGGCGCGGCTTGACGAAAACACTTCCATTTCAGAAGACAGAAAAAGTGGAATCATTACCATCAGCGTCACCGATCACAGCCCCGAAAGAGCCGCTGCCTTGGCCAGCGCTTATGTCGATCAGTTGAACTCGCTTGCTTCCCAGTTGTCGACCTCATCGGCGCACCGCGAGCGGGTGTTCCTCGAAGAACGCCTGAAGATCGCCAAACAAGATTTGGATGACGCCGCCAACCAACTCGCCCAGTTTTCGAGCAAGAACAATACGCTGGACATCCAGCAGGAAGGAAAAGCGATGCTGGACGCAGCGGGAACGATTGCCGGCCAGATGATTGCTGCGCAGTCGCAACTCGAAGGGCTGCGGCAGATTTATACGGACAGCAATTCCCGCGTCCGGTCCCTCAATGCCCGGGTAGGGGAATTGCGCAGACAATTAGAAAAATTAGGTGGAAACGACGCCAAGGGCGCGGCTCTTCCTGCCCCCTCTTCTGACACGCACGCCGATTCCGCTGCGGCCGCGGGCAATGGCTTTCCCTATCCATCCATCCGGAGTTTGCCATTGCTGGGAGCGAAATACGGCGATTACTACCGTCGAGCGAAAATTCAGGAAACCGTTTACGAACTGCTGACCGAACAATATGAGCTAGCAAAAGTGCAAGAGGCGAAAGAAACGCCCAGCGTAAAAGTGCTGGATCAGGCGAGAATCCCGGAAAAAAAATCGTTTCCTCCTCGTCTCGTGATCATGTTTCTGGGCACGTTTCTGGTTTCCGCGATATCGATGGTCTGGGTGTTGGGATCGGCGCGTTGGCAAGAGGTCGATCCACAAGATCCTCGGAAGGTGTTCGCACAAGAAGTCGCCGATGTGATGAAAGCGCGAATGCCCTGGGCGTCACGAAACGGACACTCTGCGGACTTGAACGAGCAAAAATTTGAGGATGAACTCGGCGATCGCCGGCCGCCATCAAGCGGGCCGGTTGATCAGTAGAGTCGTTCGCAAGTATTTGTAAAATAAAGGGTTAGTTAACATATCGCCCTGTGAGTGACGGGGCGAAGCTATGTATGGACTCTGATATGGCATCTTCGACGGCAATGATGGCAGCGCGTGAGGACGAAGCAAGCGCCCGCGCCGCAGTGCCGCTGCCTGCATCCTTTCTCAATCCGCACTGGTACGCCGCGCACACGTGTGCGAACCACGAGAACCGGGTTTCGGAACAGCTTGCCGCGCACGAGGTCGAACATTTCCTGCCGGTGTACCGCAGCGTAAGAAGATGGCGGGACCGACGGGTGGAATTGAAACTGCCTCTGTTCCCAGGATATGTGTTCGTGCGGCTGGCGCTCCGTGACCGCTTGCGCGTGCTGCAGATACCGAGCGTGGCGCGGCTGGTGGGGTTTGGCGGATTGCCGGCAGCGCTGCCCGACGAAGACATGGAGATCCTGCGGGTGGGGCTTGACTCGCGGTTGGCAGCGGAGCCGCATCCTTACCTTACGGAAGGACGGAGAGTGCAGGTGAGGAGCGGACCACTGGCGGGGATGCGGGGAATCCTCTTGCGGAGAAGGGGCAAGGCCCGGTTTGTGGTGTCCATGGAATTGATCATGAAGTCGATGGCAGTGGAAATGGATGAAGCGGATCTGGAAGCGGTATAGCGGGGGATAGTTAAAATCATACACCTACCCTCCCCCCGGTCTTTTCATAAGTGTTCCCTAGGGCGTACGGCCCGCGAAAGCGCATGAAAGACCACGCGAGGGGGCCACGTCCTTTCAACGCGTTAGATTGGTTTTTCGATTCTGGTTTTTCGACCCTGTTTATTCTAAAGAGGTTGCGGATGGGATTCCTGTAAGTGTGGGAAACAAAGGACGAAACGATAATTTCGGTCAAAACACGACAAAACATGGTGCGCTCCTTCAAGTGCGGATTCCAAAGGGGTTACGGGAGCCATTTTCTCAAGCGTTGCGTCCAAAGGGATTTCGCGATAGTTGTAGCTAATAAACACAGTTTATTTTAGAATATAGATATATAACGAGTTAATATAAAGCATTAACATGTCTGCAACCAAGAACATAAACGACTTGGGGTCTGCCGAAAAGATCGCCTCGAAACCCATAGGGGCCGTTCGACTTACGTCGGGGTCTCTGCTGGCCCGCAATGCGACGCTGAACCTAACGACCGAAGGATGGATTTTTCTCGTCCTGTTGGTTGCTATGCCGAAGCTGGTGTTGTTTCTGGGCGATACGCAATTTGGCTTATTCTCTTTGGCTTGGGTGGTTATAGGCTATTTGGCTTTCCTGGACGTCGGCGTCAACCGGGCAGCGACAAAGTTTGTTTCCGAGCACCTCGCCGAACAAGACCATGAATCCACACGTCTCATTGTTCGCACGGCCCTTACCGCCAACTTAGCTTTGGGGCTAGCCGGAGGGCTGGCGGTTATTTTGGTGTCACCGCACCTGATTCATTCGGTCTTCAAGGTTTCCGGGGAACTGCAATTGTCGGCGCGCTTAACCTTTTATGCGGTAGGGCTCGCAGTGCCCGTGTTATTGGTTCACGGAGTCTTCCGAGCCGTGCTGAGTTCGTACCAGCGCTTCGGCTGGATCAATGGAGTGAACGCAGTAACCACAACAGCCCAATGGGGAGCGGCAGCCTTTCTGGCATGGAAAGGATATGGCGTGGGCTTGGTTGTGTTCGCAACGGTCGTCGCACGAATCCTGGCGACCGTAGCCTACGGAGCCATATTGTTCCGGCTGCTTCCTAATCTTCACCTCTTTCGGGTCCACGGAATGCACGGGTTGCCCAAACTTCTGAAGTTTGGAAGCTGGATTACGGTGTCGCAGCTTGTGAGCCCGATACTCGTTTACCTTGACAGGATGCTGATTGCATCTTTCGTTTCCCTGGCTGCGGTTGCGCTCTACACGGTGCCGTACGAAGCGATGACGCGGCTCAGGATTATTCCTTCGAGCCTCGTCGGGACGCTGTACCCCGCTTTCAGTGAGCGAGGGAGTGAAGAGCAACGAGTTCAGCTGCAGCGGCTGTACGAGGGTTCCGTTCGGTATCTGCTGCTTCTGGTCGTGCCGGGAATTTTGTTCTTGGTTGTGCTAGGTCCGGACCTTCTACGCCTGTGGATGGGACCTTCTTTTGCGCAGCAAGCTTCGGTTGTTCTCCAAATTCTGGCGCTGGGTGCATTGGCGAACGCGGTCGCGTATGTTCCTTACAATCTTTTGCAAGCGCTCGGACGCCCCGACCTCACGGGAAAATTCCATGTGCTTGAACTTCCGCTCTACGTTGTGCTTTGTATCGTATTGATTCCGCACTGGGGAATCGCCGGCGCGGCCATGGCCAGCACGATTCGCTTCGTGCTCGATTCAATGTTGTTGTTTTGGGCAGCGAGCAGGTATTGCGAATGTTCGCTGCGCAAATTTTTGGTGAACGCCTTCCCGCGCATTGTGACACTGGCCTTCATGCTGGGACTTACACTGGTCTTAATCAGGCTCTTCTTTAGCCATCCATGGGCCAGGCTTGGGCTCGGAGCAGTAGCTCTTGGTGTCTGTTTGCTTGCTGCCTGGGCCTTTGTTGTCGAGAAGCAGGAAAAACCGAGAATTGGTGGAGCGCTGAGAATGCTTCTTGGCCAGACAGCGTCCTGAGTTGCGAGGACTAGAAGACTCCCATGGATCCAAACTTGTCATCGGCTGCGTTTCTGGCGTTCGTTACCGCTATTGCGGTCTACGTTGGCCGCGTATGGTTCAAGCGGTGGTTCAATCCGCTCTCGCTCTATTCAGCTATTTGGGGATTCTGTTTGTTTAATTACGAGCTTCGCCTGATTCAGTACTATCCGATTAGTATGATTGCGTGGTTTTACATTGCCGTCGCTTGGCTTGCGCTCTACCTAGGGGCAGCTGCAGTATTCTTTATGACGCTGCGTCCCAAACAACCTTCTACTGTCCAATTGCCGATCAATCTTGTCACCCTGAAGCGGGCTATTCTCATTCTGTCGATGATTGGAGGAGTAGGTGTCATCGCGCAGGTGATTTCTGTTAGCCGAGAGTTTGGAGGTCCAGTACAGGCAATCCTTCTGAATTCCAGTGATATATATAATGCTCGAACTTCAAACGAAATCTCAGGGCTACCCTACGTTGGTTCGTTCTCGTTCGCCGCATGCGCCCTAGCAGGCGTTTATGTGGGAAAGATCGGAAAGTTTACTTTTGTAAGCTTGTTTCCAGTGGTTCTGGTTGCGGTCCAACTTGCTTTTGCAATGGGTCGGACCGGCCTTGGGATTGCCGCGGTCTTGTTTTTTGTCTGTGCCGCATATACGCCTCGGGATGTCCGCATTGCTACCGTGCGGTGGAAGCGTATCGCCGGAGTAGTCACAATTGCCGCGGTCCTGGTCGGAACGTTCGCATTCGTGAGTTCGTATCGCGGTTTGGGAGTGGACTACCCTGGAATCACGCCAGCGTTGGATCGAATATCTGAGTATGTGCCCATGGCACCGTCTCTCTACTCGAACTTCTCAGGGACTCCAGTTGCATTTAGCATGTACCTTTCCAGTCCCCGGGAACGCTCTGTCGGTTTTTGGGGAATGTACACGTTTGGTCCCATTTTTCGCTTTCTTTCCAAACTTGGATTTCCAACGTCCATTCCACCATACGAAGAAGATTATTGGACCCCTTTCCCGGTTAACACGAGCACCTATCTCAAGAATGTTCACTCCGATTTTGGCCCTGCCGGAATCCTGATTTTTCCCTTCATCTTGGGTGCGGCCGCGACTGCTCTAAACCTGCGGACAAGAACGAAGCCGCGGCTTCTCCATTTGGTCCTATTGGCAAACCTTTACGTCCTGGTAATTTTTTCTTTCTCCTATAACTTCATGCTTTCGGGAGATTGGTACATAGGGACAGTGGCTAGCGTAGTAGCGGCCTTGGTGATTGAGCAGGCAGGGGCTCTTTCACAAAACCGTCAGATTCCACAGGTCGTTAGATTGAGCGAGCGTGGGTAGTCCTATTACATCTCGTGCTTCAAAGCCTCTGGTTAGCGTTATTACGCCGACCTATAACCACGCGCAGTTCATTGGTCCATGTGTTGAGAGTGTGCTTGGTCAAACGTATCCCAATTGGGAACAGATCATTGTGGACGACGGGTCAAAGGACGCAACCGCTGATATTGTTGCTCAATTTCGTGATCCTCGGATTCACTTGGAGCGGCAATCCAATCAAGGTGCCTTCGAGCTTGCACGGACTTATAACCGAGCGTTGTCTTTGGCGAAGGGAGAGCTAATCGCCATACTCGAAGGGGACGATTTTTGGCCGTCTGATAAATTGGCAAAACTTGTTCCGGCATTTGCCGATTCTGACACTGTTATAGCTTACGGAGAAGCAGCAGACGTCGATCCAGACGGTCAAGAACAGAGGAGGAAAAGCGATACAGCACGCGCGCGCGGCCGGCTGGCAAATTCTATTTTGTCCAACAATCCCATTGGTTCGGCTACCCGTCACATGCTTTTTACAGAAGGCAGATCACTCATCAACCCTTCAACGGCTATTATCCGGCGGGAAACCTTAGAGCAGATTGGTGGTTTTCAGCACGTGGCAGGATTGCCGCTCACGGACTATCCCACATTCTTGGAGCTCAGCCTGAAAGGTAAGTTCCATTTCTCGCGAAGTATCTTGGGCTATCGTAGGCGTCATCAAACATCGGTCAGTATTCGCTACGCGCAGACTATTCACGATGTGGTTTCCGGTTTCACCTTGGATTTCTTGGACAGGAACCACAGTGCGATCATTCTTTCATCTTCCGAACAACAATCGATCGAACAAGATTGGCGAACAGCAGAGGATAGACTGTTTTTTTCGGATGGTCGTGTTCTTCTGCTTCAGGGGAGATGGGCCGAGGCACGCGCAAAGTTTCGCGCTGCCTGGAAATCCAAGGACCTCAAGGTTCGACTAGCTGCTGCGACGGGCTCTCTTTTTTCGTGGCTACATGCTGATATCGAATTGTTAATGAAGTTAGCCGGTAGGGCTGATCTCCGTAGCGCAAGTTTGACCGCTACGGACCAAAAGAGTTGACGGACGCATGTATATGGCTACAAGCACTCGAGCCTTAGCTCGGCAGATTCTTGGACCGCGTTACACAAGCTATATACGGCGTCTGCTTCGCCGGAGACTCCCGGGACTCGAATGGTATTTGTCAGTCTTTGGCGAAAAATCTGGTCTTGAAATTGGCGGTCCGAGCCAAATATTCAGTGAAGAAGGAGCAATACCCGTCTACAACGTGCTGAGAAGTCTCGATAATTGCCTCTTTTCAAGCAGGACAATCTGGGAGGAAGAGGTCCAAGAGGGTTTGAAATTTAGGTATCACTCCTTGAGACCGCTGGGCAATCAATTCGTTCTGGAAGGGGCCAGGCTCCAGACAATCGGTGATTCGAGTTATGATTGCGTCCTCGCGTCGCACACGTTGGAGCATATTGCGAACCCTCTTCAAGCCCTCAAAGAATGGAAGCGAGTTTCGAGGAAAGATGGTCTTCTTCTCCTCCTGTTGCCACACAAGAACGGCACTTTTGACTGGCGCAGGCCTACAACGAGCATCGCTCACATGGTCGAGGACTACTCGCGGAATATTGGAGAAGATGACCTAACCCATTTGTCCGAGGTATTGGAATTGCACGACCTAAGAAAGGATTCGCCGGCGGGATCGTTCGAGAACTTTCGTTCGCGCTGCCTGCAGAACTACGCTTATAGAGCGATGCACCATCATGTTTTCGACACTCCTACGGCGGTGGCACTGCTCAATCATGCTGGTTTTCAGGTGCTTCGCGTCGATCACCTGAAGCCTTTCCACGTCATATTGATTGCCCGATGCTGCGATCAGGCACCTGACAATAGCGTTTTTCTAGCATCGGGTGCGGAATACCTTCGGCGTAGTCCCTTTCGCAGTGATCACCCTGTGGATCGTCCGTAGCAAAGGCCTATGAATCGAATCGAACAAACGATTTACAACGCGCTCAAGGGAAACCCTAAGGCAAAATTACGCGTGAGGAATATCTATCAGCGACTCTTGGACGTTGTGCCCGTCGCGGAATTCGAGGCTGCCTATCCGATTATTGTTCGAGAGAATTACTTTTTTGGGTTCCATGATAAGTGCCCATGGTCTCAAAACAACACGATGCTCTTGGCCAATCGATTTGACATTCCGCTTCGCATGCCTCGTTCCGATGACCGTCTGGCCGTGGGCTACTTCACGGGCGAAGACCACCGAGTGTTTAACCCAATCTCAGAAACGAGAGCATGGAACTGGCAGCAGGGATGCATGCTGCAATGGGTCGGTGCCACAAACAGTTTTGTGTTCAATGATTTCGATGGTGACTCGCATATTGCCAAGATTTACGACCATTCTGGCAAACTGAAAACGACTCTATCTGTTCCTGTCGGTGCGGTAAGTCCAGACGGAAGCTGTGCACTTAGCTACAGTTTTGGACGCTGCAACGTCTATTCGCCGGGATATGGATATGCAAACGGCAGCGACCCGGAAATAAGCGTCGAGCGACCGGTTACCCATGGACTCCACTTGGTCAATCTCGCGTCTTGTGAAAAGAGACATCTATTTTCAGTGCAAGAAATCGCTGCTTTGCAACCCGACCCATCCATGCAAGGCGCTTTCCACTATCTGACACATTGCCAATTTGCGCCGTCTGGTCGAAGATTTGTCTTCTTTCATCGCTGGATTAAGGACTTCAATTACCTTCGGACGAGGATGATTTCCTGCAATCTGGATGGCAAAGACCTCTTTGTGTTTCCCACGGACGGAATGGTGTCGCATGTGGCATGGAGAGACGATCGACACGTCCTTGCGTATGCGCGCATCAAGGAAAAGGGAGATCGCTACGTTTTATTTGAAGATGAGAGCAAGGATTTCGCTGTGGTCGGTGAAGACCGCTTCAATTCAGACGGGCATCCTTCCTTTTCACCTGCCGGAAGGTGGATCTTGACGGACACATACCCCGATCGATTCCGAATTTGCTATCTCGCTCTGTACGATAGGCAAACGGACCGCCGGTACAATCTGGCCAAGCTCAGATCGCCGCGAGCGTTCGCATCACCGCGGCTTGAAACGAACTGGCACTGCGATTTGCATCCGCGATGGAATCGTACCGGTGATGCAGTGTGCTTTGATTCGGCCCACACAGGCCGGAGAGCGCTCTGCACCATGCGCGTTGGGGATTTGGATAAAGAAGAACCGGAGTGCGTAGACTAATCGAAAGTTAAAATGCCAGCTCTGGTAATCGGAGTCAACTACCGAACGGATGAACACGCGGTGGCATTCGCCCGCAGTCTTGCCCGTTATTCCCGAGAGGATGTCTCTGTGATGCTCGTCGACAACAGCGAGAGGGGCGACTCAGGTGGTTTTTCTCGGCGGGTCAACGAAAATAATCCGCAAATTCGATGCCTGCAGGCGCCCCGTAATTTGGGATATTTCGGCGGAGCAAACTACGGGCTGAAACGATATCTTGCAATTTCCGAATTGCCAGACTGGGTGATTGTCTGCAACGTGGACATCGAATTCTCAGACAATCAGTTTTTCAGCGCTTTGCAGGGACTGAAATCCACTGAGTCGTTGGGTGTTGTCGCTCCTCGTATTTGGTCCGCGCGTTCGAAACGAGACTTGAATCCCAAAATCAGTCAGCGACCCTCAAAAGGAAGGATGCTGTTTTATAAAGTCATCTTTGGAAATTATTTTCTGCAAATGGCTTACGAAGTCCTCTCCTTCCTAAAGGGGAGTCTGAGGGCACAGATAGTGGAGAAACTCCCCGAGGACCAGAGGCCAGAGAACGGGGTTGTTCCGATCTACGCAGCGCACGGCTCTTGCATGATTTTTAGCCGAAGATATTTCATCGCTGGCGGAAGTCTCGAGTATTCCGTATTTCTTTTCGGAGAAGAAATCTTTGTGGCAGAAACAGCCAAAAGACTAGGACTTGCGGTAGGTTTTTGCCCCTGGCTGTATGTCCTTGACAACGAGCATGCGTCTACCGGAATCATTCGGTCAAGAAAAGTTGCAGGCTACATGAAAGACGCAACGAATTACCTAGTGGAGCACTACTTCGCATGAGCGAAGGGCAAAAATGGAAGAAAGCATGTCGCCCGTAATAACAAACGCACCTCAGGTAGTCGGAGAGGATTGGTACAGAGAGTACTACGCGGCGAAGGGAGCGGAGCGGAATAGCCTGCTGCACAACCCGGAAGTCCTGTATCAGAGTCTGGCGCAGGACGCGTCGCTGGTGAGGGCGCTGCAATGCATTCGTCCGAACCAAGAAACGGCACGCGTATTGGATGTGGGATGCGGGGCCGGGGGGACGCTGCTGACCTTTCTGCGGCTGGGATTTTCGCCAGGACATCTCTACGGAATTGATTTCCAGGAAAGCCGGATATCCCAGGCGCGAGAGAGATGCCTAGGAATGAATTTTCAATGTGGCGATGCGATGAACCTGGAATTTGAGAAAGAAACATTTGACATCGTGTTCGAGTCAACCATGTTCATCCATAGCGTGGACGAAGTGCTGGCGTCTAGGATCGCGACAGAGATGCTGCGGGTGACGAAGCCGGGAGGGCACGTGGTTCTATGCGACTGGAGATATTCCAAACCTGGAAGCGCTGCGCACAAAGCGGTTACACAAAAGAGAATAGCGGGACTGTTCGGCATGGGCGGCAAGACAGCTCGTCGCGGAGTTTTCCGCGGACCTCTGGTTCCCCCGGTCGGCCGGTTGCTTTCCCGGCGATGGCCGGCGGTCTATTTTCTAGTACGCGGCTTCTTGCCTTTTCTGGTCGGACAGATGACCACCGTATTGCAAAAGCTTTAGTTTCGAGAGGCAACCCGGCGGGGAATTTTCTTCCATGAGCAAAGATCTGACCTCCGAATTGAATTTTGAAGAAAGCGATGTCGTTATAGCTGCTGGACTGGCGACACCGAAATCCTTTCCTTTCGTGACCGTTGTGGTGCCCTGCCGCAATGAAGAACGGTACATCGCCAGATGTCTGGAGTCGATCCTTGCTACTGATTACCCCAAAGAACGATTGGAGATCCTTATTCTGGATGGAATGAGCGAAGACCGCACTCGAGAGATCGTGTGGAGCTTCACGAACCGGTTTCCCAACATTCGTCTTGTGGATAATCCACGCAAACACATACCCGTCGCAATGAATATCGGGATCCGCGCTGCACGTGGAGAACGAATCTTGAAAATGGACGCACATTCCACCTACCAGCCGGAATACATCTCTCGTTGTGTGCACTATCAGGATGCTTATGGCGCGGACAATGTTGGCGGGATCTGGAAAATGGTGCCCGGTGCGGAAACCGCAATTGCCAAAGCCATCGTTTTGGGATTGGGCCATCGCTTCGGTTCCGGAAACGCCAACGTCAAAATCGGAGTGGACAAACCGACATGGTCAGACACGGCGGCGTTCGGCTGCTTTAGGAAGGAGCTTTTCGAACGCATCGGAATGTATGACGAACACTTGCTTAGCAGTTCGGATCTGGATCTGAACCAGCGTATTAAGGCGGCCGGAGGGGGGATTCTTCTTGTCCCTGACATAGTTATCAACTACGCGGCAGATCCAACGCTTGCCAAGTTCCGGAGTCACGTCTTTGCTGACGGCGTATGGGTCAGCTATGTCCTGAAATTCGCTAAAAAGGCGTGGTCCTGGAGGCATTGGGTACCATCAATGTTTCTGGGCAGTCTTCTCGCGGCGTTCGGGTTGGGTCTCGTGAATAAGGGATCCTTGTGGTTGGGAATGAGTATTGCTGCGATATACGTGGCTACCAGCCTTGCCGTGTCCTTACAAATTGCAGCTCGTGAGCGCAATCCGCGTTACGCCTTTCTGCTGCCGATCGTCTTTGCCGTACGGCACTTCGTTCACGGCATGGGCACACTGTACGGCTTGGTTCTGGTTGCTTTGCCAGGAGAACACTGGAAGGGAAGGAGAGGCCGAAAGGCCTGATTGGAACCGTGCTAAAGCGCCTATTTGACATCCTTGCTTCATTCCTTGGACTGATGCTGCTTTTCCCGCTGTTCGCTCTGCTGTCTATCCTCATCAAGCGCGAGAGCCCTGGATCGGTGTTTTATCGGGGTCTCCGGGCCGGACGGCACGGCAATCCGTTCCGGATCTTCAAGTTTCGCACCATGGTCATGAACGCGGACAAGATCGGCGGGCCGTCCAGCTCCGCTGATGACCCGAGAATTACTCGCGTGGGGGACTTCCTTAGACGTTACAAGTTGGATGAATTGCCGCAACTGCTGAACGTGCTGCGTGGCGAGATGAGTCTCGTTGGGCCGCGGCCTGAAGTACTGCAGGAAGTGATGTTATATACGCAAGAGGAGAAACGGTTATTGGAAGTGCGACCAGGGATCACCGACTGGGCGTCGATCAGGTTCCGCAACGAGGGAGAAATCTTGAGAGGGAGCTCCGATCCGCACGCGGCTTATCTGGAGAAGATTCGTCCGGAAAAAATTCGCCTGGGGTTGGAATACGTCGAGAGGCGTTCTTTCTTGACTGACTGTCGAATCATCGCCACCACACTTAAGGCCATTCTGGAATAGTTTTTCAAAACTATAAGTCCTGTACTCGAGGGAAAGTCCTCCGGAGGAAAGCCCCATGCCCCCAATAAGCTTGGACTGTCAGCAGAGCGTGTCGCTTGCAAAGAAGATCCGTGTGCAGGCGGCTCACATGATTCACCGGGCCAAGAGTTCCCATTTGGGTTCGGCATTTTCAATGGCCGACTTGTTGGCAGTCCTTTACGGGCGCATCTTGCAGATCGATCCGAAACATCCGGACGCGCCCGAACGGGATCGGTTCATCCTGAGCAAGGGGCACGCGTGCGCGGCTTTGTACGTTGTACTGGCAGAGCGCTCATTTTTTCCGAAGGAATGGCTCGCGGATTTCTATCAAGATGGTGCGCAACTTGCGGGGCACGCAACGCATGCGGGTGTCCCCGGGGTGGAGGTGTCGACAGGTTCGCTGGGACATGGACTTCCCATCGCTTGCGGAATGGCACTCTCCGGAAAACGCGATGGAAGCGGATATCGAGTATTCACGCTCTTGAGCGACGGAGAATGCGACGAAGGTTCGACCTGGGAGGCCGCTTTATTTGCAGGCCATCACGGGCTGGACAATTTGATTGCGATTGTGGACTACAACAAGATTCAAAGTCTCGGAACCGTGAAGGAGGTGTTGGATTTAGAACCATTTGCGGACAAGTGGCGGGCATTTGGCTGGGTCGTAAAGGAAATCGATGGACACGATCACACCCAGATTGAGGAGGCCCTCGAGAGCGTGCCAGCCGAGCCGTGCAAGCCGACTTGCGTCCTAGCACATACAGTCAAGGGGAAAGGCGTGAGCTTCATGGAAAACAAATTGTTGTGGCACTATCGCACGCCGGATCGCGACGAAATGGCCGGAATCCTTGCGGAATTGGGAGCTGAGGAATGAGGGGAGCCTTCTTTCGCGCCTTGCTCGAAATAGCCGAAGAGGATGAACGAGTGTGTTTGGTGGTAGGTGACCTCGGTTTTGGCGTAGTGGAAGAGTTCGCTCGACGCTTCCCGAAGAGATTTCTAAACGCTGGCGTAGCCGAGCAGAATATGACCGGACTGGCAGCTGGCATGGCACTGAGCGGTCATATCGTATTCACCTACTCGATCGCCAACTTCCCGATCCTACGCTGCCTGGAGCAGGTGCGAAACGATGTTTGCTACCACAACGCCAACGTAAAAATTGTCGCAGTAGGCGGCGGGCTGGCTTACGGCTCGCTCGGCGCCAGCCATCATGCCACAGAAGACCTGGCCATTATGCGCGCACTTCCGCGCATGGTCGTGGTCGCTCCGGGAGATCCCGTCGAAACCGCGGCTGCCACGCGAGCCGTCACCGTGCAGGCAGGTCCCTGCTACTTGCGCCTGGGCCGGGCGGGCGAGGCGAAAGTTCATCAGACGGACATCGATTTCCACCTTGGGAAAGCCATTGAAGCGCGAGCAGGGACTGATTTAACGATCATTTCGACCGGGGGGATGCTCGCCACCGCAATGCGAGTAGCAGAATTGCTTGAACAATCAGGAACTCAGGCGCGGATTCTGAGCATGCACACGGTGAAGCCGCTCGACACCGCGAGCATCGAAAAGGGGGTTCGCGAGACAGGCGCGATTTTCACTTTGGAAGAGCACAGCTTGGTGGGCGGCCTGGGCGGGGCGGTTGCGGAGTTTCTAGCGGAAACCAGTGAACCGCCGGTAATTTTCAAAAGATTCGGGTTACCTTCGGAGTTTTCCTCCTTCGTTGGTTCACAAGAATACATTCGTGGGCGCCATGGCCTCTCGGGGGAGGCGTTAGCCGTTGCTATCCGCGCGATGCTCGAAAAACTCCAGCCGTTGGCGGAAATCTCAAACGCTTGATTGCTCGTCACGTCCGGACAGTTGTCGCAACTTAAAAGGGAGGACAGGGAATTGTCATACCGCGTACCGTTCATTGATCCACGAGAGCACTATCGCAGAATCAAGGAAGAAATCGATTTCACAATCACCGATACCCTTGCCAAGGGCGATTTAGTCCTGCGGCAGCAATTGCACGATTTCGAACAGCACCTGGCGGAGTTCGTCGGCGTCAAGTACGCCGTCGGAGTGAACAGCTGCTATCACGCCCTGCACTTTTCCCTGCTGGCCGCGGGCATTGGCCCCGGCGACGAAGTCATCACCGTAGGCCACACCTTTGTGGCTACGGTGTCCGCTATCGTTCACGCCGGTGCAAAACCGGTGCTGGTCGATGTAGGTGAAGACTACAACCTCGCTCCTGACAAATTCGAGTCCGCAGTCACAGCCAAGACCAAGGCCGTGATCCCCGTGCATCTGAACGGACGTGTCTGCGAAATGGACCGCATCATGGCTATTGCCGATCGCCACGGAATTCGCATCATCGAAGACGCGGCACAAGCTTTGGGCGCAACGTTCCAGGGCCGCCGGGCAGGTTCGTTCGGGTTGTCTGGCTGTTTCAGTTTCTATCCTTTCAAGTCTCTGGGGGGCTTGGGAGACGGTGGTGCCATAACCACCAATGATCCAGAAATCGCTCGCTTTGTAACCCTGGTTCGCTTCAACGGGGAAGACCGACAGACCGGAGAATTCCACTATCACGGTTACACGGCACTTCTCGACAACGTGCAAGCCGCCGTTTTAGATGTGAAATTGCGCCACCTTCCCGAGTGGATCGCGCACCGCCGATTCATCGCCTCGCTTTACCGTGCGGGTTTGCAAGGGGTTGAAGGTCTTCGGCTGCCGCATTTTCCTGGCGAGGAATACTTCGACAGCTATCAGAATTACGTCATTCGCACTGAGCAGCGCGATGAACTTCGCCAGCACCTGAAAGACCAGGGTATCGAAACGCTGTTGCACTGGCCAAAGCCAATGTGGGAGCACAAAGGTCTGGGACTTGGAAATCCCGGACTTCCGGAGACCGAAAGTATTTGCAGGGAAGTGATCTCTCTGCCCATGAGTGCAGAAACCACTCCCGAGCACGTCGAGACTACGGTCAGCTGCATACGCGAATTTTTTGCCTTACGTCTTTCGGCAAGCAAAACCGCAGCCATGCAATAGAACCTATACAGCGCCCGAAACTTGGTCTGGACTGCTCGATTTGGTGTGCTTTTTCAGCTCGCAAGAAAACTATGACTCATAAAATGCCGCTGGTGCTGCTGCGATACAGATCGTGGTTCATTGCCCTGTTTCAGGCTTGGCTCATCATCTGCTCTCTGATCCTCGCCTGGTTCCTGCGCTTTGACTTCACGCTGCCGTATCGTTCCACACTGCTTTTGGCAGTCCCGGTGCTTGTCCTCACTCGCTTGGCAGCAATGGCCTACTTTGGGCTACTGCGCGGTTGGTGGAAGTATGTCGGAATCGCGGACGGGATCGACATCCTAAAAGCTGTCGGCATGGGTTCCGTGCTGTTCTGGTTCATCATGCGCATGGCTTTGGGTGCGACCGCATTCCCGCGCACCATTTATGTGATGGAAGCGCTGCTGACGGCGGGATTGTTGACGGGAGTGCGGCTGCTTTCCCGAGCGATCGCCGAATCGATGCGCGAAAACATTTCCTCGTGCAAACGTGTGATCCTGATTGGCGCCGGCACGGCAGCGCATACTATTCTTCGCGAACTTCGCAAGCGAGGAAGTTCCTATGTTGCTGTGGGCTGCGTGGATGACGACCAATCCAAGCAAGGCATTCGCATCGACAATGTTCGAGTGCTCGGTACGGTGAATCAGCTCTCAGAGGTGCTTTCGTCTGAGCCTGTAGACGAAGTGCTGATTGCCGTTCCGTCCGCGACTGGCGCTCAAATGCGGGTATTCGTGGAAGTCTGCAACAATGCCAAAATTAAATTCCGGACGGTGCCTGCGCTCAAAGACATTATCGCCGGCCATGTCGCGGTGAACCAACTGCGCGAAGTTAGCCTCGAAGATCTGCTGGGCAGGGAGCCAGTTCAGATCGATCTGGAATCCGTTCGCAGACAAATTGCCGGTCGATGCGTTCTGGTGACCGGCGCCGCTGGATCCATCGGCTCGGAAATATGCCGCCAAATACTAGATTACAGCCCATCCCGGCTCATTTGCTTCGACCAGAGTGAAACGGGCCTCTACTTCCTGCAATTGGGCTTGCTGGCTCACAAAAATGGAGCGCAACTAGCTTTTCGAGTCGGCGATATTTGCGATCGCGAGCGCGTGCGGAGCCTTCTGCGCGAATTCCGGCCGGAAATTGTCTTCCATGCAGCCGCCTACAAGCACGTACCCATGATGGAGTCTAACGTTCAAGAAGTGGTGAAGAACAACGTCATCGGGCTGCTGGGTCTTCTGGACTTGGCGGACGAGTCCGGCTGCAAGAGCTTTGTCCTGATTTCATCTGACAAAGCCGTGAATCCAACCAACGTGATGGGCGCTACCAAAAGAATCTGCGAGCTGATCATCTCGTCCAGACCGCCGAATGGAATGCGTTGCGTGTCGGTGCGCTTCGGCAACGTGTTAGGTTCTAGCGGCAGTGTGATTCCTGTCCTCCGCCAACAATTGAGCAACCATCAACCGCTCACCATCACTCATCCCGATATTCGACGCTTTTTCATGCTTACTCCGGAAGCAGTGGCGCTGGTGTTGCAAGCATTCGCCGTTGGCTACCACGGGGACATTCTGGTTCTGGACATGGGTGAGTCGGTGCGCATTCTCGACCTGGCGCGCAACCTGATTCGGCTCTCGGGCAGGTCTGACCAGGATGTGGAGATTCAATTCACGGGCTTGCGGGAGGGGGAAAAGCTTGACGAAGAACTCTTCTACGAGCACGAAAATGTGGCACCGACTGTCTGCGAAAAAATCAAAAGAACCAACGGAGCTCATAGGAACTGGCAACAGCTGTGCCTTCAGTTGGGTGAGCTTCGAACTGCGCTGACCGCTGATGATGCTGCCCCGATCCGCGCCAAAATCAAACAAATTGTTCCTGAATACTCCGTCGCGAGTCAGCCACGATCCCATCGAAATCGCAAGACGGGCCCGGAAATCGTGCTCCAGCAAGCCGCTGGTGACGACTGATTTCTTTGCAGATTCTGCCTCCGGCAAACTTCTTCAAGCTTCCGCTTTTGTAATCCATTCCTTCCTGCTCCGCAATCTGACCTCGAGAATTGCCGTGGATTGACCCCTGTCCGCTCCTAGTACGCCGTCTTTACACATTGAAACTTATCCGATGCTCAGGGCGATGCAGGCAATTTTGCAGTAACAGACGGTTGTGGTGGCGAGCCGCTGGAACGAGGCGCGACCGATCTACCGCCCGCGGACAGTGCATCATGTACAGCTGCACAATCGACTTCAGAAAACGAGACCGCTACTGGGCCATAGGTGACAACGTTCACGACTACGCCATGGGCCAAACGTGCGGCGATTGTAATGTCGGCACGCGAATCGGTAGCTCCGATTCCGGTGCAAGTCACGGAATAATTTGCGTCTGCAAACGGTGTGGGCCAACTTAGGGTGGTGCCGCACGAGCTGTAAGTTCTGCTATCTGTAATGCAGTAAGGACCTGATCTCATCGTTAGGTCAAATGTCAAGTTAATCGCCTGTCAGGCAAACTACTCAGCACAAACAGTAAGCAAGCGCCCTTGCTGCAATAGTTTGACCGAAGGCCCAAACTTTTGAAATTGACTTGTCCAAACTTGTCTATCTGAGAGCGGCCCGAAAACCAACAAGTGACGCCAGGACAGCGACTTAGGTTGATTTATTTCCTGGTTCGGGACCAGGAGGTTGAAGGTTCAAATCCTTTCGTCCCGACCATTTACTTAAAATATATCATTAGATAACTAATAAGTATATATAGGCAGCCGGGTCCTGCGAAAAACCTCCTCCTTGCAGGGTACCAACCGCTGTTTCAAATTAATTGATGCCAGAATTTGCGTTATCAAAAGTCTCTTCGAACGTCTGCATGCAACCAGGAGGTCGTCGATCGGAATTCGCCCCGTCAAATCATGCCGTCGCAATCGAACTTTCGTCTCTTTCAATCACCGGGATCGGCATCGTCCGGAATCCGCATGCTAAGGATAGGTCGGAGCCTGAAGTGAAAAACAAATGTCACGCATCGCGAAGATCGTCGACATCCGGCGACGATGAAGCAGTTGAACCAGGACTGTGTTCTCGAAGATCTGCGAGGGCCTTTGTTACGGTTAGTCGTGCGTAATATTGCGGGTCGGATTTGTCGCTGGCTCGTGAGTGCGCCAATTGCGCGATCAATTCTTCCGGGTCGGCGCCGCTTGCCAGAGCACTTTTTACGTGAGCCCAGTCGTGTTCCGATTGGCTGATGTGGCGTGGCTCGGACCGGTTCGCTTGGGACGGTGAACGGCGCAGTTGGCGGTAGCCAGAATCGACAAGCTCAGTGCGCAGCTTGAAATCTCGCGCCTGGTAGACACGATCCGAATGGTGTTGAGCGCTGACGAGAAAGTCCTGGTCATACTTCTTGTTCACGAACCCGGGAACACGGAGAACGCGCGCCGCATCCGTTGCAGCGTGGTCGCCGTCGAATTCGCGAGCAATGGCGCGCAATAGTGCTTCTGCTTGCACGAGGTCGATATCTTCGACTCGCCAGATGACCTGGTATTTGTCCGGCGAGGTGTTGAGGACATAGTTCGGGGCCGGCACGAGCGTGGATTTCTCGATCGCCGCCAGAGACGCGGAGCCGTCGTGGTCGAGGTCGGCGTAGAGATGCCGCACGGCGAGAACGTCATGCTTGGTGCGCGTAAACGCAGTAGTTTTGAGTGCGTTCATGCCGACGTAGATGTCGCAGCCTTCGCGGTCGTTCTTGTAGCGCATCCAGTCCTGAAAGGGGGTGTCGGTCACCTTCGCAGTAGTGCTGATGCGTTGCGTCGTTTCGCCACACTTCGCGTTCCGCACCAGGATGGCGATTCGATCGGTCGATCGAAAGTTCGCGCGAATGTATTCAGCTGGCGTTATGGGCTTCCTGTGGACTTGATTTTTAAGATCGGTCACGGCTTGGACTCCTCCTTCTGAAAAACTGCACAGTAGTCGAAGAGATCAGCGTCCGGATTGTAGCCGTTGATTTCGAGCACTTCGGAGACGAAGCGGCGTCCCGGCCGGCGCTCCACATGGATGACCACATTGAGCGAGTCGCCGATGTTGGTTTTAATGGCGCGGTAGGGGAGCTCGATGCCGCTTTGCAAAACACAGCTTGTGAAGCGGGCCAGGCCCTGCTTTGCAGAGTTCGCGTGAATGGTCGACAGCGTCCCGGAATGCCCCGTGTTCAAGAGCTGGAGCAATTCAAAGGCTTCGCCGCCCCGAACCTCACCCAACAAAATTCGATCCGGTCGGTGCCGAAGCGATGCCTTCAAGAGATCTCGAATGGCCACAGGACGAACACCGTTCTGTTCTTGCCGCGCTTCGAAGCGAACGAGATTCGCGTGGCCCAGCTGAATCTCCGCCGTATCTTCAATGAGCAGAATGCGTTCGTCGTCAGGAATGAATTTGGCAAGAATTCCGAGCGTAGTGGACTTTCCGGTACCGGTGCCTCCGCTGATGAGGATATTTTTCCGGGATAGGACGTAATCTTCGATACGGTTGGCAAGAGGCTGATCCAGCGTCCCTGCCTGAATCAAGTCCTGCATTTCGAAGTGCCGGGTGTTGAACTTGCGGATCGTCAGCGTTACACCACACAAGCTGCACGGAGGAATCACGGCGGCCACGCGGCTTCCATCGGGCAAGCGGGAGTCAAGGATGGGGCTCGCCTCCGAGATATCGTTGCCGAGACGGCGCGCAATGTTCTTAACCGCCACCAGCAAAGCGCGATCGCCAATTGATACTCCGCGGGCGCGTTCCAGAAAGCCATTCTTCTCGAAAAAGACGCAGTCGCCGCCATTGATCATGACTTCGCTAATCGAGTCGTCGACGATGAGGTGCTCGATGGGTTTCAGGAAGGGAAGAATGGTTTCGAATCCGTTCATTACAAGCCTCCCTCAGCCAATTGCTGGAAATAGGATTTGTTGGGGTCGTTGTAGTAGGGTTTGAGATAACAGAATGTCGCAGGCATGGGATTGAGCCCGTCGTAGGCGATGACAACGGCTTGCGCGTTCTTTAGTTCCGTGAAGACTTTCGTGTCGAATCGGAAGTCGGAATGTGGGTAATAGCTCTTGGAAGCAGTAATGTTGGCTTTGTGAGAGATGGATTTGCCGGTCAGCAAGCTGACGTGTGCATCGTGACCGCTTTCTGAAAGGTTGTAGCTGGTCTTCAGTTGATCCTCGCGCCCGCAGAGTTCGCTCGCCGTCTTTGCCGAGAAGTCATCGGAGAGTGCCAGAAAGATTTTGGTTCGGAAGGTCTGCAGCAACGTGCGCCAGGATTCGCCGGGCAACGTGGATTTGAGGGAGCTGATGCTTTGCGTGGCAATGATCGGGATGCACTTCGGTTGGCGCGAAAGACTGAAGAACTTTTCATCGCCCGTGGGCTCGGTCTCGCCGACGGTGGCAAAGTGCTGGTATTCGTCACAAAGAAAGAAGACCTGGCGGAAGTGCTTTTCGGGATGGGCCTCAATGGCCGGAATGCGATTCAGGACGGCACGCTGAAAATCGAGCTTCATCATGACCCCGATAGCCTTGGCGAGACCGGGGTTCATGGCGATAGGAAAATTCAGGGCACAGACAGCTCCACTTTCTATCAGCCAGGCGAACGAAGGCAGTGGCTTGCCAAATCGGAAGTCGGCATTGGCTCGTTCGTCGTAACATTCGGGCGGTGGGCAAAAGGTTCGTTTGACGGCTGGGCTGTCATCGAACAAGGAGAGAAAAACAGAGATTCCTTCGACGATAGATGTTCGCAGTTTCGGCTCTATACGTCTCCAGTCGTTGAAGTACCAGCGCTTTACCGCAGCCAACTGCTGCTGGCGGTCGGGATCGAGCTGGTCGAATCCGGCTTCACTCAAGCACTCAAATTCTATGGAGTTACTCTCGAGAAATGAGCGCAGTCCCGGAGTGTCTTTTGAGCGGTACATCCCGGTGGGTTCTTCGAAGAGGAATTCGAACAGCTTCAGTTCGCTGACATATTTCATCCACACTTGAGGCGTGATAAGGAGAAAATAACGCTCTTCCATGCGGCGCTCGGCTTCCTGGATTTTCCGCTCGAGAACGTCGGGGGAGATGGTGCATTCATAGACGTCAAACAACGTGACGTAGTCGTAGGCGACTTTGTGCAGCAGAATGATGAATTTGACAAGATTGGTGTAGGCCTGCTGCCAGAAGGGTTCCTTGCCGCGTCCGAAGAGGTTGTTTAATAAGGATGCGATGCTGTACGCCAGCGCATAGGCATCGAGGTCGTTGTGAAGGGGATTGTAGCGGTACTCGGAATCGAGACTAATTTCGACGTAATCCTCTTCGCGCTTGTGGAGCGCAAGGATCCCGCGCACTTTGTGACAGAAATCGCCTTTGACTTCGAGTACCAGACCGCCAATTCTTTGCGTCTTGTCGCTCGCCTTGTAGGCCAGCAGTTGCTGGGTAAATGGGTAGATGCATCCTGTGGTTTTCCCACTGCCTACGGCGCCAAAGATCGCTATGCCGGTAAACAAGCCTCGTTCGGGAATGGTCAGCCAATGAGGAGCCTCTGCAGGGCCGAGCTTGCGCGGGTTGTGAACTTCGCCGACCACTACGCTTGGGGCGACGCGGTCTTGAAGGGCAGGATAGGGTGGCAACGTTCCTGGCCGAATGTGGCGCTTGAATTTGAGGGCAAAGATATAGACGCCCGAGAGCAGAACGGAATAAACAATGTAAGGCGTTGTGTATAGGAAAAGGTAATAGGAATACTGCAATCCGAGGAACACTCGCCGCGACCAGAGAAAGATCAATTCGAGAAAGAAATTGTTCTCCGGGAAGGGAGCCTTCAGATACAGCGTCATTCCCGTTGCCGCCGCGAGCAGGCAGGCGATGAGGTTCTTGGCATGGAGCAGACGCTGGATCATGCAGACCTCTTGGCTATTCCCTCGACTGACACTGGCCCAGGGCCATTCTGCGATGCTTTCCACTTCCTGTAGTCGGGATCGCGCGCGAGCGTCTTTCGTAAAGCGAAGTTAGCGACGTCGTCCGGCGTGCAATCGACGAACTTGCAGTAATCATCGAGCAGTTCGCTGACAGGTTTTTCGAGCGACAAACAGCGATTGACGGATTCGGGTGGTCGCTTAACGATTGCCATGGTTGCAGTCTCCTTTGCAGTTATCGAAAGGGCGGGGCCGCTCCCGCCTCGGACGGGTGTGGGTCGCGTCTTTTCTGGCTGCCTTCGCTTCACTCGTCTTCTTCCTTCCCCCGACTTGGTGATGCTTCCGGTGACGAGGGCTGAAGAGCACCCTCCCCCTCCTCCGGCAAACTCTTTTTTCCAAAGCGCGTAGCCGCGACCAAACAGGTTCGGAAATTTACGCTGCGATGCGGCCGAAGCTGTGCGAATTCTGTGCGCAAGGACTCTTCTGTGAGCACTCCAGAGGACCACGCGTGATACGAGCCTTCAAAGCGCTCGCCCCGGAAACGGTGCGTCGCTTCCTTGAGCCATTCGATGTCGCTGACGGAGAGTGAGCCGTAGCGTTTGAGCTCCCAGGCATTGCGCAGCCGGAAGTAGCGCAGGAGTTCGCACGAAATATCGGCCTGAAGAGGTATGCGGACGAGCGAAACAAAGCATTGCTCGGCCGCTAGGAAATGCACCGGAGAGTTCGCTATATAAAGGAAGGAGAATGTTTCGAGCTGTCGCAGTAGGGGAAGGTAGGCACGGAGATAGTTGGCAAATCCCGCGAGGCTGGCCTGGCCAGGATCGACATAAGAGAAGGTGACCACAGGGGAAGAAGGGGATTCGGTGTAATCGAGAAACAGCGGGAACTTGTCGACGAAGTAGCGCAGCGTGGGTTCACTGCGCGGACCGCCCTCATAGGTTTTGGCGGGAAGGAGCTTCCTGGGAACACCGAGAACGTCACAGAAGAAAGCGACCTTTTCGGGCTCGGTTTCAAGATAGGTGCATCCGAGGTTGCCGAGAATGAAATCGAGAAGCAACAGACGAGTGCAGATGAACTCGACCGAATGACGCCGGCGATTACGGAGATTCTCCTTACCGATATAGCGATAGAGAGTTCTGGAAAAAAGATGATACACACCGCCTGTGCGGTGGTATTCGCGCCAGGTGACATGCCCGCGGCTTTCCAGCTTGGTAACGAAGTTGTTTGAGCGTTTGCCCCGCTTTGTCCCGCTGAAGGTGAGGAACTGGCGGGGAACGAAGTAGCCGGAGTGCACGGCTACGAGATACAGGAAGCGCGCCTCATCCAAGGTGTAGCCGAGAGTCTGGATAGCGGCGATGTCCTGGTCATGGAAAGTCATAGGGAAAAAATCTCCGCAGTGAGCTCTTGCCCATCGAGCACGCGGCGCAAGCGATCGCCTTCGCCGCGAGCCGTGTAAAGGGAAAAGCCGGCCTTCACTTTGTCGGCGAGGCTGCGGCCGCGGTAGTGCTCGGTGACAAGTTCGAGGTCCACGCGCGCCATTTCGTCATTGGGTTTTTCGTACTCGATGCGGACATCGGGAACGGGAATTCGTCCGCGCACAACGCGCAGTCCGTGACTCCTGGCAATCTCAGGGCGAGCCTCGCGGCCAAACTTGGCGAGGTCTCGATTAATTTTCCGTTTCAGTTCGAAATCGAGAATGACGCGCGGATTGCGTCCGCCTTCCTTCAGGATCCGTGCGATTTCTTTGTTGTAAAGCTTGTAGAGGTTGGCATCGTGATTGGCTTCGCGCGGTTTGACGAAGCCCGAGTAGATGGTCTGGTCGCTCGGGACCATGCGGTTGGAGCGAATCAAACGTTGTCCGCGCTTGCTGAGTGTCAGCAGTTCGCGCGGTGTCTGCTCGGGGCCTTCAAAAACGCCTTTGCGAACCAGTCCCTGGCGCAGAAGATTGCGAAGGTCGTTCTGCATCTGGTCACGCTGGCCACCGTAAGCGAGATCCGCGAGGTCCGCGACGTCGACAACGCGAAACTTGCCGAGGTCAACGAGCGTCCGGATTTCTGATTCGCGGAGACGGTAGCCGCGATCGCGGTCATAAACGGGACCGCGCGAGTCTTCGAAATGAACGGCGGGACGGGATGGTACAGAAGGATTCCGCGTCTCTGGCGATGGCTCTCGCGACACCACGTTTTCACTGAGCTCGCGCTGCGGTCTCGGGTTCTCGACCTGGTGCTCGCGCTCGGCCTCGATGGCATCGAGGAAGTCTTGCCGTTCGCGCAGTGGATCGAGGCGCGACATGTTTAGCGGTCCTCCGGGTGGACATCGGGTGGGGGAACAGGCGCATGTCCGGCAGCCACTTGCTGGTCGATGTGCGATAGCTTTCGCCCGGTGTCTTTGAGGAAGAATTTCCGTTGCAAGGCGTAGATGCCGGCAAAAAGATTCATGAGCAGCACAGCCAGCCATCCGAGAATGAGCCCGCCGTATTGATGAAGAAGAATGTGTTTGTAGGGGATGAGAAATTTCAGTTCATTCATGAGCCAGAAGCCAAGGGCGAGCAGGATGGCAATAGTCAGGATGAGTGCGTTGGCGAGCATGGGGTTTCCTGGTTTTAGAGGGGAGAGAAAAGCGTGAAATTTCCCTGCGTCCATGCAATTCCGGGCAGCGGGCGGCAAGACGGAAGCAACGAAGGCCCACCAGAAGCGCGCCTGATGTCTCGAGGAGCAAAGCCGATGAGGTGGGTTGTGACGCCAGTTGGGATAGAAGCCACGGGGCGAAGAGTGATGTGGCGCGCGGAGGTTGGGCCGATGTTGCCCGGCGCCGCAAGCCCGCGACTTTTTTCCGAGTTCGGTCTCCGCTGGCTCATTTGAACGCCTGATCCTCGCGGAAGTAAGTCACGGTAAGCCCAAGCGGATTGATGGGAATCAATTCATTGGGGACACGGCTCTTGAAGGCGAATACGAAGTTGGCGGTATAGAGGTCGCGCTGGAGTTCGGAATGATCGGCAGGCGAGAAATAAACCATGTAGAAATCGACGCGCGCGCGGTACGGCGGATTCTGCATCGCTTCGAGCGCGACTTTCTTGACGTCGATGTCGATCTCCGGCGCGGAGCTGTTGGTAAGAAATTTCCGGATGATATCGTCCTTCCTGTAGGCATCAAGGATTCCATTGGCGAGCTTGCCGTCGAGGAAGCGCAGCGCTTTCGTGAAATCGTCCTGGATGGTGTAGCGGTTGCGACGATAGTAAAGCGAGCAGAACTCGGAGAGAAAATACTTAGCTTCGGCGTCCTGAGGTTGGTATTCCAGGTTGTGGTAGTCGATGGCCTCGGCGCGCCCGAGGTCGTCGATGCGGATTACGAGAGGACGGAAGTTTTCGAAGGTGCGGATGGTTCGCAGGTCGATTAAGGCCAGCGCCACGCAGACGATCGCCAGAAGGGCCAAAGCGATTTTCAGGTAGGTGTTCGTCACCATTGGGTCACCATAGGATTCAAGGTACAAACGCTTGGCATTCTCGAAGCTCGCGTCGCGATTCATGCCAACTCCTTCGCCGCCGCGACTGCCATTGAGGCGGGCGCTTCGAGGAGAACGGCGGAAGAGCCGCCTGCGGTGCCGCTGAAAATGTGATTGGTGAGGGCGGGAACTTTCAAAAGGACGTAGATGGAGGCGAGAAAGGTGATCAAGAGCACCGGAAACCAAGCCAGCAACTGCACCGTCGAGAGAGCGCCAGCCGGGGGCAGGCGAAGCGTGCCGAGGATCACGTTGCTGATAATAAAAACCACCGCGGCGGCGATGACCTGATAGAACGCGTATTGAATAAAGCAGCGGAACCAACCCCAGAAGAGCCACTCCATCTTAGGAACGATGAAGAAAGGAACGAAGATCGGGCCCACGAGCACGCACACGGCGCTGGCGATGAACCCGTAAGCGACGACGACGATCGCAACGGCCTGGCAGGCCGCGAGCAGGACGATGACCGCAACGTAGACGACCGTGCCCAAAATATCTCCGAAGGTGGGAGAGTCCATGCGGGTTTCAAAATCCGCGATCTGCGCAACTACATTTTGTAGTTGTGCTTCGTCGATCCGGCTCGACAGAAACTGCGCTTCGTCGCTAACCAGAGCATGGAAGCTCGTGCCCACGCCCGGGATTGGTGTGCTGTAGTAGTTGACCATGGCGAAACCAAAACTGATCGTGAGCAACAGACTCGCGAAATGATCGAAATGAAACGGACTGCGGCCACTAGCGGCGGCGAGAGCGGACTTCGCGCCGTACCAGACGACAAGAATGGTCGCGAACATGCGAAAGAGGTTCTGGCCCATGGCGTCGAAGAAGCCGAGGTTCTGCGTGAGCAGGTTGTTGATGGCCTGAAAGACGTATTGCAGGAAATCGTTCTGCACGGCAGCGGCTCCTTCGACGTGGGCTTTGCTTGATCCGCCTTACGGCATGCGGAAGTTCTGGAGTGAGTCGGTCAGGGTGCCGGTAACCTGGGCGATGTTGCCGGCGGCGGTGGCGCGACGGGTGATATCGGCATTGATGGCGTTGCTGGTGGCCTCGCGCTGTTGCTTGGCGAGTACGGTCTGGACTTCGAGCAGGGAAGCGAGAAGTTTGTTGGAATCCTGAACCGACCTGAGGGTCAGAACATTCGCAGCGTTGATCTTGTTCAGGACGGAGACTTCGCTGTTGAGACCCGGATCACTCGAGAGCGAGTCGTTCTCGAGGTTGCCCATTTGCCTTTCGACGTTCCATGCGCTGCCGCGGATGGAACCGATCGTGGCCATGGCCGCGGCGTTGGCTCCGTCCGCAAGCTCGACCGAAGCGTATTGTGACTGGACGCGAGAGCGCTCCAGAGCGTCCATCGAGGAAAGATGGCCGCCGTCGTAAAGCGAGAGTTGCGTGGTGGCCTGCTGATAACCACTGCCGACGGCCCCGGTGTTGATCCCGGTAATCCAGCCGGCGGTATTGCCATAGGTGTTGAGCGCGGAGCCGTTTCTCCATTGTGAAAACATCGCGCGATAGCGCGCAGGCATGTTCTCGATATTTCGTGCCATTTGCAGGGCCAGGTTGTAGTGAGAAAGGACTTTCGCATAGGTTTGCTGAAGCTGGACCAGGTGCTGCTGCAATTGGAAATAGCGCAGCAGGGCGTTGTGATAGTTCGTGGGATCGTAAACGACGCCGCCGAACTGGGCCGATGCGGTGCCAACCGCTAGGCCCACGAACAGCAGTAAAACAAGAACCTTTCTCTTCATCTTTTTCTTTCCTCCTTAAGCCTCAGAGGTCCGAGGGCATGTTGTGATTTGCGTACGCGGGCAGGCTGAGATCGCCCGCGAGGTAGACCTTCACGCGATGGCCTTCGCGGATGGTGACGGTGGGCAGGATATTCAGAAACTTGTCGAGGATTTGCGCGGAGGATTCGGCGGCACTCGCGGCAAAGCCTTCGCGCAGGCGATCGGTTCCGGATTGGGTAAGCACGCTTCCGGTTCCCGCTTCGGCTACGGCGCCGAGCGCGCCGATGGCGAGCGAAGCGCCGAAAATCCGTGCGTAGTGGTTGTTGACTTTGTCGCGGAGCCCGGTGTCGCCGGCCTGATTGAGTCCCTTGAACTGGTCAAGACTCGCGGAATAACCGTCGGGCATGATGAGGCGATGAAACAGCACGGCAAGCCGCGTCGTCCCAAACGCTTCGACCTTGCGGGTTTCGCCGAGAAGCCGCGTTCCTGCCGGGACGAGCAGCTGCTGGCGGTCATGGGAGTAGATGTCGGTCGTCACGAGACATTCGATGGACGGTTTCGAGAATCGTTCCTTCAAAGAGAACGTAGGATTTCCCCGTGGCCGTCGCCCGAGCGCCGGACGCGGCCGCAGGGTGGATCGCCTCCTTTTTCTCCGGTTCGGGTTCCGCGGGACTCGCGGTGGCGCTCGGACGAGAGGAAGAGGGCGGAAGGATTTGCGGGGGCACAACAGGGGGCCCAGGAAGCTGCATGGCTTTTAAGACTTGCGCGAGCGATGCGGCTTCGCTTTGTGGAGGAAGAGCACCGGGGATGCCCAACTCGGAGTTCGTGGAGGTCGGTTCGGCGGTGCTGCGCGAGCTGACTTCTGGATTCTTGCGATAGCTCAAGGCGACGTTCGAGGCGAAGAGCGAAAGATAGCCGCGCTTCTTGCGCTCAGTTTCGATAGGGTCTTCGACACGCTCAGTGGCTGGCGCTGTGCCGGGCGCAACAGCGGGACCGGTCTCACCGGCACCGGCCGCCAAAACGCGGGTTTGTTGCGTGAGCGCATTCTGGGCGACGAGTTGTTCACGCTGCAGCTGCTCGATGCGGTTCTGGAGTTCCGCAATCTTGCCTTCATTGACCTCGACAAGCGGAGGCGGAATCAGGGCAGGCGCGCCCGCTTGCGAAGTGGCTCGCGGTTTTTTCGAACCAGTCAGCCACATGATGAGCACCATAAGTACGGCGAGGCCGACGATCAGCCAGGATTGGACGTGTTTGGGCAGAAGACCGGGCGGCTTCGGCGCTTTGTCTTCGATCGGTTCGTTCACGATAGAACTCCTTAGTTCGCAGCCGTGCGGCGGGAGAACGTGATCTTCTTCCTGCCGACGACCAGGTAGCCCGCGTCGATGATTTGGGGAGCGATGTACACGCCGTTTTCGAGTTGGAAGTTGATGAGATTCGCTTTGCCGTCTTTTACTTCATAGAGCACGGGTTTTTCGCGGGCGTCGCAGCGGATGTAGGTGAAGCGGTCGTCGTGGTAGATGGCTGACACCAGAAACGGTTCGCTCGCACTCTTTTTGTCGAGCAGGTAGTCGAAGCGAAGCTTCGCGGCATATTCAGAGCGGAACCGGTTGACCTGTTCGCTCGCCTGAGAACGCGCGGTTTCGACTTGCTCATTGGTTTGCACGCGCAGGCGTTCTAGCTCTTTGCGATAGGCTTCGGCTTCCCCGGCGCGGACATAGCCCGCGAGGCTGGTACTTCCGGAAGTTTCTTTCGGTTGAACAAAGAGCTTGAGATCCGGCTGAGCGCCAGACTCGCCGCTGATTTCGGTCAAAAAAAACGAATAGACGTTGCCGCTTGCCGTGATGAGATTGAGATTGCTGCGGATGCCGGCTTGTGCGGGATGGATGTAGCACAGATTGTGTGCGCCGTTCACGATCCAGAACTCTTTATCGCCCGTGGTGAAGTCGAGGATCTCCTCGTTGTCGGGGAGAACGATGAGCGTCGAGAACCGGAGCTTGGCCCGTACCGGGATAATGTCCTCGCGCGAGTAGCTAACGACCCGCGCGCCTTCGCTTGTCGTAGCGGAAATTGCCCAGCCGAGCGAGAGCAAGGCCAGCACCAGGCAAGCAACTAGCGTGAAAAGACTCTTTCGGGGAAAAGCGATGGGAATCATTTTTTTCTCCAAGGTTGAAAGTGGGTGCTACCGGGAATCCTGGTAGCGGCCGAGGGCAATCGAGCGCAGTACCAGGAGCAAAAGAGTCACGAAAGCGGCGAGCGCTACAGGAGACAGAACATCCCAGAACAAGTTCCCTGCGCCATGGGGAATCCCCGTCACCGCCAGGATCGACTGGCAGGAAACCAGCACGGTGAGGAGTCCCACAAACAACAGCACCAGCATCACGACTGAACCTCCGCTAACGCTTCAAGGCCTTTTTCGAAGCCGTGCTTTTCAAACTCTTCCTGGCGTTTGCGGTTGTCGTAGGGGTCATTGGTGTAGAGCCAGTAGCTTTTTCGATCGACGGTGAGGTTTGCGACCTTGGCCAACTCCGGGGTTTTCAAAAGGAATTGTTGTTTGGGAATGAGCCCCGCAATCAATTCGACTTCCTGTTCGTTCAGGTGGAAGTGCCGGCGGTACAACTCACGATCCATGTCGGGATTGGCAAGAAAGATTTTCGTGACGCAGCTCTCGAGGATGACGTCGAGGAGGTCGGAACGGCGCAGCTCGTCGACCGACTGCGTCGAGAGAATCATGGCGGCGTTGTGTTTGCGCCATGTCTTGAGCGCTTCTGTTACGTATTTCTGGATGCTGGCGTTGCGCAAGAATACCCAGGCTTCATCGATGAAGAAGGCTTTGAAGACCGATGAGATCGCTTGGTCACGAATGACTTCGTTCGCGCGATGCAGGATGTAGAAGAGCAACGGCTCCAGAATCTCCGGATACTGGCTCATCTTCTGGAAATCGAAACACTGGAAGGTGGAAAAGGAGATGGTGTCTGCGGGGTTGTCGAAGAGGCATCCGAATTGGCCTCCACGGGTCCATTTCGCAAGGTGCTCAGACAGTGTGTGCGGCAGCGTGTTGGCGAGGACACCGAGCGTGCGCAGTTCCGCGTCCACGGTGTAGAGGTTCTCGATTTGCTGGTAGATTTCGCGCTCGGTTGCCGGGTCGAATTTGGCATTTCCTGCCAGGACCTTCACAAACAGCGTCAAAAAATCGACATTTTCTTTGGTGGGAGGGAGTGCGAACGGATTGATCGAGAAGCCGCGGGACTCAACACCTACGCTGACGTAGGAACCGTGAAAGAGCTTGCTAAGGCTTTCAAAACTTCCGCCGAGATCGAAGATGAAGGTGTGGGGCGCGTACTTCTGGAGATTGGTGATGAGGAAATTCAATAAAAAGGACTTACCCACTCCGGTGCGACCAAGAACCAGCGAATGCGCAACGTCGCGGTGGTGCAGGTTGAAGAAGTAAGGTGTCCCGTGATTGGTTTCAAGAACCGCGAGATATTCCTGCCGCAGGTGAGCGTTGCGCGGGTGCCCCGAGTCGAGCGTAAACAGAAAAGAATAGTCGGCGTAGTTGGTATTTAGGAGATAGAGATAGCGAAGGTTGAAGGCGTGATTTCCCGGCACGGCCGCGAGAAAGGCATTCAGCAGGTTGTAGCGTTCCTCGTAGAGTTGCGCGTCATGGACACTGAAGACTTTGTAGAATTCCGCAGAGGCCCGGTCGACCGCAGCCAGGTCCAGGTCGTAAACAACCGCGGTGAGAGAGAACTGACCAAAATAATTCCCGTGCAGCTCGATCTCCTTGATGCCTTCGCCAAGTTCCCGTACCTGGGATTCCTTTGCATCATCGAGCAGCAGGTCTTGTGGCGCTGCATCATGCAAATTGACTTGGCTGAGAAAACTCCGCTTGGTGTTATGGAAGTGACGCCGTTTGGCCTGGATGACGCGTCGGGTCTTGCCGGCATCTTCCTTTTTCCATTCAGTGACGACATAGAAGTTGGCTTGCACTTCGAGCAGGCGTTTCAGCATCAGGGGAAAACTCTGCGCGGACGGTTCCTTCAAGGTGAAAACCTTTACGTAATAGTCGTCGACGCGAAGATGTCCGCGATGGCATTCAAGATGCGAACCGCAGACGTAGTAATCAAGGAAGGTGTCGTGCTTCAGACGAGCGCGTTCGATCTTCTGGGGCGCGAAATTCAGAATTTGCGTGAGCACGCGAAAGGCATCTTGTTTGTCCACCATGCGCACGCAGACAAAATCCTGAACCTGGAGAAGGAAGCTGCGCGTCTTTTGCAGCAAAATAGATTCGGCTCGGGAAAGTTCTCTGTCTTCGAACACGATCTGTTTTTGTGTCGAAAACCGGGCGCGTAGTTCACTAAAAGCTTCGAGCGGCCTCTCGGGGATTTCGGCCAGTAGGCTGGTAATGGTCCGAGCGCTACGCGAGCCCGCAAAAAGCACGACGTAGTAAAGAGACAACGAAAACAGTTTGTCGGATTTCGATTCGAGGTAGCGGATGCGATTGAGGATTGCGGCATCGACGATGGCGTTTCCATAGAGTTTGTACGGAATACCCGGATTGTTTCGCTTGAACAGGTATTGGTAGATGCGGTAGTTCTCATCGAACAGCCGGAATGCGGACTCCAGGCGTTTGCTAAGCGCGTCGATCGAAGCGCCGTCGAGGCACTCATAATCCACGCCGCGAACTTCGAGGATGACGCCGAGCTCTCCGCTCTTGGTGAGAAAGACCTGATCGCTCAAAAAGCCGTAAAGATTTATTTGGCCGTTTAGAGCTCCGGCTTCCTCATAGTTTTTAACGATGCGGGCGAGCCTAAGCATGGTTGACCCTGTGGACCGTAATGGGACTGAATTTTGCTGGATCGTATTGGCGACGCGATTTCGCGGAAGCCAAAAGCAGCTTCAAGATCTGCGGATCGGTTTTCGTGGCCCAGCGCGCCACGACATAGAGCAGCAGAAACATCAGCAACCCTCCGAACAGGCTTCCGAGGAGATTGAACGTGCCAGCGCCGACACACATGGCAAAGAAGAAGAGCTTCCGTTCCGCGCCCAGGATGGTGAGCGGGCGAGACAGCGATCTGTGCACGAGGTTGACGCGTCGGCCGTTCATGTTTTTTGCTCCAAACGAAGTTTCAGCCAGGGAAGAGCCAAGCGAGAAAGTTGACGGCGGCGATGGCCATGCCGACACCGAAGAGGACGCCCGCGAGTACGCGTTTTGATCCGCCCTCACCGAAGGCGAAGGTCAAGCCCGAAACGACGATGGCCACTAGCGACAGCCCGCGGGCGATGGTGCTGGTGAAGGCTTGTTGCAGGACGTTGACGGCATTCTCCCACGGCGAGTTCGCCTGCGCGAAGGCGGGAGCCGCCAACGCAAAAGTAGAAACTATGGCGAGAAATCGGAGCGTCAGCCGAAAAACCGAAAGACTGTGGGCAAAGAATCGTTTCATGGAAGGGACTCCAGGCAGTGCGAGGTGTGGGGAAGTTTCCGCCCATCTCCAAGACAGACCCAGGCTAACCAGCGTTCCTCCTGATTCCGGTGAAGGGAAAATAGGCAGGAGTCCCGAAACAAGGAGCGCCACGGCTGCAGATGGCGCCGGTTGCTGCTGAGAGTGTTTGGCGAAAAACTTCCCCCTATATAACTAATCAGCAAAACGCGGGGCAAAATGTGTCGCACACAGAAAAATATTTTTCTGCCGCCAAGCGCCGAGCGAGTCCAGGTGTCATGTTGGTTCCAGGGGGGCCCGCTGTTGCACCGCAGTGGATGGCAATCGTGCGGCGTCGCGGAGTTTGCGGAGGAGACGTTTCATTTTCTGGCGGAGTGCGTTCGAGTAGACCACCGAAGTTTGGCCCGGTTCACTGCGGCTTCCTTCGAGCTTAATGTGAACGAGGAGTTCGAGGTCCGCCCCGGTGAGCAGGCCCTGCCGCTCACAGCGAAAGAGGAAGTGTCGCAAGAGGGCTGCCCTCTCAAGCGGATCCGGAATTCCCAATGGAGAAGCGGGTTCGGGGAGAGGGTCGTCGCGTTCCGCGCAGCCCGGGGTGCGGGACTCCCGTTTGGCCCAGTCGAATACGTTGCGCCGCACCATGCGGGAGAGGGCAAAGGCTAAGTGGGAATTGCGGCCGTGCAGCATGGTGGAGTCGAGCGCTTCAAGAAACGTCGCCACCAGGTGCTGCGCGGTATCGTCGCACGGAACCGATTGGTACTGCTTGGCGATCTGTCGCGAGGTGGAGTGGAGAACAGGAATGAAGGCGAGCAGAAGAATATCGCGAAGAAGTGCGTCGGTCTTGAGCGTCTGCCGAAGGTGAAGAAGTTCGAGGAGAACGGCGTCCGCGGGATGGCTTCCGCTACCGTTGCTCCGGCAAGAGCGCAGATGCGCGGTCAACGCAAAAGCGTTCGGAAACCCGGACAGCAGCAAGCTCGACTGCGCGACTTCGGAATAACTTTTGACGTGCCCAAGTTCGTGCAGTTGCTGTCCGAGGTGAACTTCGAGCTGACAGAGAAGACAACGGCAAGCGGATCGCGTTCTCATGACCGGCCTCCCGGATGGCAGGCGGCAATGCTGCCGCGCGCCCGTGCGGCTTCGTGTATTTCAATGTGTCGTGGATGTTCTGCCGGCAGTGGGGACAAGGCCGGCAGCGACACTCGGGTGAAATCAATGGTCCGAAAAAGATCTCGTCCGCCACTCCCATTTAAAAGCTAGAAGTCGGCGAAACCCGGTAATACTGCTAGAGTCGGCCGGCCCTTGTGTGATTTTTCTTTTTCCGTCCGGATTTCCGGCCACACCGAAAATCGCTTTGTCCTCACCGATCCGCCCTGTCTGGTTCGCTATTGCTCCGCGTGAGCGGCCCTGCGGCGCATGCTCGTGGGCAGCGCCGACTCAGAGGCGCTGCGGGAGCAGGGACTCGGAACAGGGGAACCGGAGCGGAGCGACGAGGAAGGCGCATGCCGGACCGAGCCGCAGGTGCAAGTGTCACGGTTTGTGTGGCGCGAGAAAGTTTACGCGCGACGGCGCTTAACAAAATCTGCAAGTATCACTCGCTCTTCACTTATGATCGGCTGCCACTCCCGAACGGACAACTCGGAAGTAATGCAAAGAGCGCAGCCGGCAGAATGCCAAAGGCCACCCGACTGAATCAGGAAGATCGGTGTGGCGTGAGGGCCGAGAGCATCCAAGACTCCGGCTCTTAACTCCGGGATATATTCGGGAATGTGGTTGTCATACTTGATGAAGCCATCTTTGGCCAGCATCATCACTGCTAGAGCCGTCAAAGGTTTCGACAATGAGGCTAAGCAAGATGGCGTGTCCGGCGTGAAAGCTGTATTTGAGGCTCGATTCGCGACACCGAAGCCACCCCGATAAACAATGCCTTGCCGATCCGCCACAAGCACGGCTCCGTTGAACTGCCCGCGTCGGTATAGCTCTTGCATGAATTTTCCAATTTCTGCGGCGGCATTGCTTGGTCTTGACAACGACGAAACCGAAGGATTGGCCCTCTGCACCGTTGGCTCCGTACCAGCGGTCATCAGCACAACAGTAAGAACAGCAGATATAGCTGTGTTCACGAAAAAACTCCTGGCATCCGATTAGATTGTACCCACCGACATCTTGACGCGTACGTTGAGAGAAAGTTTAATGCAGAATTAGCTCGGACGTCGCATGGGGGAGTGATCGGTGCGTGCCACAATTGAGACCAGCCGACTCATTTTGCGTCCGTTCGAGTCAAGCGACGTTGAGGCGGCGTTCGCTTGGTTCGGTGACCCGATCGTCATGCGCTTTACCCCTACTGGTCCAGATACTTCCCTTGACCAAACGAAGGCCCGGCTAAGTAACTATCAGGAACACCAGACTACACACGGCTTCAGCAAGTGGATCATCTTGGATCGTCGCTTGGGTTGTGCAATTGGGGATTCGGGACTGCTTGAGCTGCGGGAATACGCTTGCATCGACCTCGGCTTCCGACTTGTCCAATGCTATTGGGGCAAAGGGCTGGCGACAGAAGCAGCGTCCGCCTGGGTTCACGCGGCATTCCATGATTTCCACCTCGACAGACTAACCGCGCTCGTTCACCCTGAAAACTATCCTTCGATTCGGATACTGGAAAAGTTAGGGTTCCATCGCGAGAAGCGGGACACCGTCATGGGAATGAATTCGATTCTTTTTTCCCTCGTTGCCAATGACGCTCGATCCGTCTCCGGTTCGCTGGCCCCTCCCTCCACTCAGGCCTAAACGCGCCGCCTGTGGCGGCGCAGGCCTTCGTTCCGGGAGTGGCCAGCGAGACTCAAACCATGCTCTAATGACTCAACCGTCGGCGAGCGAATCAGTTCGAAAACCTATTCCACTTAACATATAGATAGGACATTTTGTTTTACCTTTCTTTCTGCCCCGTTTTTTTTTGGGGCACGAGAGAGAGCGAGGGGGCGGGGAGTCGTAGGCTAGCGTCTGCTTTATGGGAGGGACCCATGCTGTCTGGCGAGGAGCCGTGAAAGCAGAAGACGCGTAGGCCGGAGCGGAGAGGAATTACCCGAGCGGTGAGCGCAAAGAAAATCGGGGAGAGAAAGAAAGAAATGTCCCTAGCTCAGGAACACGGCGCAGAAGGGAGAAGAGAAGACCCGGAGAACGGTGAGCGGTTCGAAGAGCGTGACCGCAGCCCCATGGAAGTCGCCGACGATGGCTTGGAGCACGGTTTGCGACGATTACTTCTGGGTGGCCGACCACTCGGACCTTTGGTGGCCACCCCAATGGTTACTTTGTTTAAGCGTAGTTTAGAACCGTTCTATTCCTCACGTAATGTATTGGCTGGGTCGATCTTTGCAATTCGCAGAGTTGGCAGGGTTGTCGCCAGAAGCGTTACCAACACCAGCGTGAGAACTACGGTGGTCAGGGTTGGTACATCGTAGACGCCGACGCCATAGAGCACGCTACGCATCACTCGCAGTGCTCCCGCGCAAAGAACTAGTCCCAGAAAGAGGCCAAGCACTGAGGCGCCCGCACCGGAGCGGCCGATCTGCACCATTGCCTGACCAACGGTCGAGCCCAGGGCCATGCGGATGCCAATCTCCCGCGTCCGCTGGGCGACCATGTTGGCAACGAGGGCGAAAATACCGAGTGCGCTCAGCAGCAGAGCTAGTGCCGCCATTGCGCCTAACAGCGCGACTTCGACCCGCTGTGTCGCCAGAGTTTTCGCGAGCAGGTCGCGCATGCTGTAGAAGCCGGAGAAGGGCAGGTTGGGATCGACACTGGCTAGCGCGCGTTGCATCTGGTCCGTCAATCCCTCCATGGGACCGGCAGTGCGGACAACCCAGTCCGGTTGAAACCATACATGCACAAGCGAGAGTTCCTGTGACTTCAATTGTGCGGCAGGAATGTACATCCCCTGCTCGCTCATGAGCGGAGCGCCCTCATACAGACCAGAAGAAACGGAGACATCGGCGACCTCGCCCACGATGAGTGTGTCTTTGTCGATATAGCGGCCCACGGGATCGGTTCCGCCGTAGAACTTGCGAGCGAAAGCTTGGTTCACCACTGCCACGTGCTGCGCGTTTGGGCCGTCGGCATCGGTAAAGACACGGCCGGCAAGCAAAGGCATCTGCAATGTGTCGAAATATCCGGGCGTGACATAGACCACATCCGTCCCATCCTGCTGCCCGGCCTCTTTGCCGTCGCTGAGGGTGACGCCGCTATTTAATGTGCGCTCGTAAGGAAGGCTGAGTCCGACGGCGGTATTTTGCACGCCGGGAATTTTGCGCATAGCGGCCGTGCCCTCGTCCAGTAGCTTTCTGAAGGCTGCGGGATCGTGGAAGCGGACGTCATCGAGCGAGGCCTTTGCGACAATCACTCCGTTCGGATTGAACCCTGGCGGCAGCGTCTCCAAGTGGACCAGGGTGCGGATGAGCAGTCCGGAGGCCGCCAGCAGAACGACAGTAAGGGCGACCTCGCCGGCGATCAGCCCTTGGCGGAGGCGCACGCTGCCGCCACTGGCCACGGCACGGCTGGCCATCGAAGAGCGCAAGTCCACATTCCGAGCTGTGAGCGCGGGGAGCATTCCAAACAGGACGCTCGTCAACAGCGAGACGGCGAGCGTGAAGGCCATCACCCGACCATCGAGGGAGACATGCGCGACAGGAAGAAAGTGTTCGGGCAAGAGCAACAGGAGGCCGCGCAGAGCGGCAAGGCCAATACCGATGCCAACCACTCCACCCAGGAGCGCCAACAGCAGGTTTTCGATCCAGAACTGCTTCTGGATCTGCCAACGCGAGGCTCCCAACGCCAGACGCGTGGCTACTTCCGGAGCGCGCCGCAGCATACGGACTAGCGTCAGCCCAGCCAGGTTGGCGCAGGCGATGAGAAGTATGAAGCCGGCAGCCAGCATGAGCGCAAGAACTTGCGGACGAAGCGAGTCGGTCTCGCCTTTCTGGAGCGAGACGGAATAGTAAATCACCTGCGCGCCGGGGCTGTTCTGTAGTTCATAGCGATAGCGATGGGCACGGACTGACCAGGCGCGGTTGATTTCGGCGTCGGCCTCCTGCCACGTCGCGCGTTCGCGCAGACGGGTTATGCACTCAAAGTTCGTTCCGCTGCCTTCACCCCCGCGGCCGGGCTGGAGGGCGGCATATAGGTCGGCGTTCAAGGGTGTCGTTGAGCTATCGGGAAGCACGCCGATAACCGTGTGCGGCTCGCCTTTCAACACAATGGATTGGCCAAGAGTGTCGGGATTGGAATTGAAGGTATTTCGCCACAAACCGTAACTCAGGATGGCGGCCTTGGGCCCGTGCGGGCGGTCCTCGTCGTCTGAGAAGTTGCGACCCAGCATAGGCTGGAGGGCTAGTACGTCGAGGTAGTGCGCCGAAATGCGTCCCGCACGGAGATATTGCCCATGGGATCCCAATCCGAGATTGACGCCTGAAGTTCCTCGACTTGAAACAGCCGATATCAGTGAGGGGACATTGTCGCGCAGCAGCTCCCACTGCTCGCCATTTAGGCCGTGCCGCTCATCAGAGGGCTGGGAGCCAGTGACGCGCGTGTAAATGGTGCCCATCCGCTCGGGATGAGAGTAGGGGAGGCTCTTCAGCATGAGCGCATTCAGCAAGGAGAAAATCGCTGTGTTTGCGCCAATGGAGAGCGCGAGGGTGATAATGACCATCGCCGTAAAACCGGGATTACGCCGGAGCTGGCGGGCCGCAAACCTGAGACGCTGCCTAATCTCCATAGACCATCCTCCGTGCCGATAGATCTCGCGTCCAATCCTCTCTAGAAAGCCTAAGTTTCGTTCCGACTGACTTTGATTTGATCACTTTGTCCGCTACGGGTAGAAGACGCTGCCGTTGCGAGTCTACTCTTATGCGCTGCTCCGCGAGTGGCGGGCGGCTCGAAAGTCATACAAATGTTGCAGACGGCGGCATTCGCAAGGGTACCCGCTCGGACGAGATTCGCCCAAGAATCCGTCCTGGCCACTCCCTTCGCTACGACCTAACCGCGCCGCCTCCGGCGTCGCAGGTCTCCGCTACGGGAGTGGCCAGCGCAAGACAAACCATGCTCTAATGTCGGAAACGTCGGCGGGCAAACCTCAGCCCGAAGCTATTCCACTTAACATATAGGTAAGACATTTTTGAATCTCCTTTTTGTGCCCCATTTTCTTGGGGCACCCAAAAGCGAGGGCTGCTGCTCCCAAAGCGAGCGGCTGCATTCTGGGAGGGAACCAATGACTTATGGGAGGAACCGGGAAAGCAGAAGACGCGAAGCTGCCGGACGCAGGAATTAGCCTGAAGCGTGCCCAAGAGAATGGGAAGCAGGAAAAGGTGGCGTACCGTACTCAGTGAAATCGGCGCAAAGAGTGGAGGGCGTCAAGAGCGGGCCACAGTAAGCGAAATCGGGTCCTGAACGGCGTGCGCGACGCGGCCGGAAAGAAGAGCTTGACTCTGGACTATACTCCAGGGTGTAGCGTCTAAAAAGGAGCCAAGGCCATGCAAATTGGCATCGTCGCGAAAAAGATCGGCCTTAGCGTTGACGCGATTCGCTTTTACGAACGCAATGCACTGCTCCCGCGGGCCCCAAGAACGCAGGGTGGATTCCGTCGATACGCCGAAAGCGACGTGGAGACACTAGCCTTTATCCGCCGCGTACAGGGCCTGGGATTCAAACTCAGCGAGATTCGCGGTCTCTTGAACCTGCGGGGAAGCCGCTTTCAGCCGTGTGCGCCAGTGCGCCGCCGATTGGAAGAAAAGCTCTCTGACGTACAGCGGAAACTTGCCGATCTTCACAAGCTGGAGCGCGAGCTGCGTTTGGCTCTGCGCAGATGCAACAGAGAGCTGCGCAAACGGCCTGCTCATTGCCCGATTTTGAGAGAAGGAACCCCACGGAAACCGGAGAGTGCGAAGTGAAAGTTGAGGTTTTGTATGTGGCGGAGTGCCCGTCTCATCCCGCAGCGGTGAAGCTGGTCAGAGAGGTCCTGGCCGCAGAAGGTGTCGCGGCGGATGTCCATGAAGTGCTCGTCAGAGACGAAGGAATGGCTGACGAACTTAGATTTTGTGGTTCGCCGACGATCCGAATCAATGGACGAGACGTCGCAGGAGAGTCACAGAAAGTGCAGAGCTTTGCGCTGAGTTGCCGCCTGTATCCGGGATCGAAACAAATCGGTCTCCCACCTGCGGAAGCGATTCACCGAGCAGTGCTGGCAGCGCGACAAGAGGGCAGACCGTGAAAACGGGGACGGGCATTTCGGCTTCCTTGGTGGCGATGCTCAGTTCCGTCGCGACGATCAGTTGTTGCCTTCCGCTCGGATTTGCCGCTGCTCTTGGGGCCGGCGCCGCGAGTGCTTTCTTCACGACGCTCCGTCCCTGGCTTTTGGGTCTCTCGTTTGTATTGCTTGGCCTCGGATTCTGGCAACAGCATCGCGCTAAGCAATGCGCTGTCCGAGGTAGGTTGCTGGGCAATGTGCTGCTTTGGGCCGCATTGGTTGTGGTTTTTGGGATGATTCTATTTCCCCAGCAAATTGCTGGATTCATCGCTGACCGGTTCTACGAGACTGGAAAATGACGAAGAAGAGAGTAATCGTTCTAGCGATGATAGCTGTCGTTTTACTTCTGGCTGTCGTGTATCTGTGGGGTCCTTCGTCAGTACCGCCAGGGCAGGAGCCTCTCATTGCGCTGTCAAATACAAATTTCAGTGACTTCGAGAATGCCTTTGACCGTGACTCCGATGCTCCTCGGCTGGTGCTGCTTCTTTCTCCGACGTGACCAACTTGTCTGCGGGGGGCCTCCGCAGTCCAGCAACTGTTGGCTCGGCACGCGGATCGAAGGGTCCGTGTGCTGGTTGTTTGGGAGCCGATCCTGGTAACCGATTGGAAGTCGCCTAGCGGGAATACGCTGGCGCGAATTCCGGACCGGCGGGTCCGACAGTTTTGGGATTCGAAGCACGTCGTGGCAGCCGCGTTAAATGAGATTATAAAACAGAAGCCTCCACAGCCTGTGCCGAGCTGCTGCGTTCAGAAAGGATTCTACTGGGACGATGCGATTCTTTACGCACCGCACGCGCGCTGGAACGACGCGCCGGCCTCAATCTTTTGGAACGGCCCGGTTGCGCGAATTATTCCAGCGCTGGAGAAAGCACTCAACGAACAGCCGTGATGGATGGTTGATGAAGGATTTGAAGGAGACGTGCTGTATACTTCCTTCCATGCGATCTCGGTTATCTCAAATTACGGCTACGCTTGCGCTGCTCATCTGCCTTGTCTGCCCGCTACTTGAGATGTTCGACTATTGGGATCAGACGATTCAAACCGGGAACGATACCGAGTACGCGTTGGTGGTTCTTGCATTGTGTGTAGGTGCGGCGTATTCATTTGCACGTTTCATCTTTAGGATTTCCGTATTAAAGTTGCTTGCAATAGATGTCTTCGCAGCGTTGGTTCAAGAGTCTTTCCATTCGGCACCACGCAGTTTCATGCAATTGTTCTTTAGTGTCATAAGTCCCCCTCCTCTCGCACTGCGTATCTAGAAATCCTCATCGCTGACGAGCAAACGCGCCGCTAGGGACGAGTCCGTCTCTTTCCGGCAGCGTGCTCGACCGTCCGTGAAGCTGGTCCAAGATCGGCTTTTTTGCCCTTTCAATATTGTGGGAATGAGGACCCGAGATGATTCGTGATTGCCGTTTGTTTTTTGTGCGTCGCGTTGCTGTTGATGTTGCTGCTTCGGTTGTGTTTTTGTTTTGCGCTGCCAATGCGGACGCTCAAGCGTCGCGAGTCGGAGCGGCCGTTGAGGGCATTGTGAGCGACGCCACCGGCGCTGTCATTCCCAACGCGCAAGTTGCGTTGCACAACCCTCTGACGAATCAAGCGCGCCGCGTAAGCACGGATGGGCAGGGTTTCTTTCGGGCAGAACAGCTCGCTGTCGGTACTTACGAAGTCGGGGTGGAACAAGCGGGATTCGCGCCCTATCGGTACACGGGCATCGTCTTGAGCCTTGGGCAAACCGTTCATCTCAACATCGTTCTCTCTCCGGCGTCCGCGTCGGAAAAAGTAACGGTCAGCGCGCAGCCCTCGGCCCTAGATACGTCGCAAACGTCCGTCGTATCTTCGGTGGATCAGGAGAGGATCGAAGAGCTCCCCGTCAGGACCCGCAACTACCTCGACTTCGTTCTCCTGGCGCCTGGGGTTTCGAGTTCCCCAGCGGCACCCGCCGTGAGCGGTTCGACGCCGCTAACCGGCAGCGGCTTCACGTTCGGCGGTCTCCGCCCTCGAAGCAACAACGTATCCATCGACGGACTCGACAACAATGATGAGTACACCGGATCGAGCCGCACGGAACTCTCGCCTGAAATCGTGCAGGAGTTTCAAGTCGTCAACAATGGTCTCTCAGCGGAGTCAGGCGGAGCATCGGGAGGTTCGATAAATGTCATCACCCGTTCCGGGACAAACGCGGTTCATGGCGACGCGTTTGTATTTGCTCAAGACGGCGCGTTCAATGCGCGAGACCCCTTCGAGACTGAATCCGGCAAGCCATCGTTTCGACGCTTCCGCGCTGGCTTCGCGCTGGGCGGACCTGTCATCAAGGACAAGACGTTTTACTACGCCGCCCTCGAACAAGAACACAACCGGGGGCAAACCGGCTCGGATATTAACCCTACAGTAGCATCAACCATAAATGTCTTCCTCGCGACGGGCGCATTTCCAGGGCTAGCAACGCGCCAGATCACGACAGGTTTCGCTCCCATTGCGCGCGCGGAAACGGAAGCTGCGGGCAAGCTCGATCACCAACTCACGAAGAATACTGCTCTGATGCTGCGCTACACCTTCACAGACAACAAGGAATCAGGCGACGCGTTCAACACCAACGGCCTCATAGACGCAAGTGCGCGAGGCAGCAGCTTCACGAGCGACAACGCTCTTTTGGGATCTCTCACCACTGTCTTAGGCTCGCAGGCCGTTAGCGATTTACGGTTTCAGGCTGCGACGCGCCATGCGGTCCTGCGCACGAATGAGCCTTTCGGCCCGGAGATTGACATCGCTGGACTGGTCACCTTCGGGCGGCCCTATTCAGGAAACAGCGAACGTCGCGAAAACCATTATCAAGCCAGCTATACGTACTCTCGCACGCGAGGAAAACATCTTTGGAAGGTCGGCGGAACGGTGAATCGCATCGGGCTACGTGCCGACGTACCGGACGGCTTCGATGGCGTATATCTCTTTGCCTCACTCGGCGATTTCCTTTCGGGAAATCCTAATCAGTTTCGGCAGGCGTTTGGGAATTCGACCGCGGATTTTCCGGTGACCAGTGTCGGCGGATTTGTCCAGGATCATTGGTCACTGGTCCGCCAACTCACGGTTGATCTGGGTGTCCGTTACGATTTTGAGTGCCTGCCTGCCGGGTTTAATCAAGACACGAATAACGTTAGCCCGCGAATTGGTCTCGCTTGGAGTCCGTCTCCTAAATTGCTTTTTCGTGCGGGGTATGGAGTTTTCTTCGACCGCTACGTTCTCGCCAATTTGACGCGAGCGATCGAGAAAAACGGTTCGCAGGCGTTCGAGCAGGTAGCCGACGGAAACGCAGCAGCCAGCCTTTTCGCGACAGCGCAAGGCAGGCCACTTGTTGCGCATGAATCGGGGATTGCTCCATCTATCTTCCGACCTGATCCGCGCATAGCAACTCCCTACAGCCAACAAGCCAGCGCCGGTGCGGAATACTTGCTCGCGAAAAGTCTCACGCTGCGCGCTGACTATTTGTTTGTTCATGGAGTTAACCTGCCTCGAACGCTTAACGTCAATTTGTCACCTCCGGTTGTCCTCACGCTTGCGAATGCCGTTAGCCTTGGTGTTCCAAATCCAACCCCACAACAGATTGCGCGAGAAGTCTTTTTACCTGGGCGCCTCAACACTCAGTTCGGCGACATTTATCAACTCCAGAATTCCGCGAGTTCGACCTATAACGGCGTTTCATTCACGCTCGACCGGCGGATGAGCGATGAGCTGGCGTTTTCGGCGAGCTACACACTGTCGAAGACATTCGACGATGCTTCAGACTTCGACGAGCAACCCCAAAATCCATTCGATCTTCGCGCGGAGAAGACGGTGTCCCGCCAGCATCAACAGCAACGCTTCGTTTTCAACGCGCTCTGGGAATTGCCTATCGGTGACGAGGAGGAGAAGAGCGGGAAGTCAGAAGAAAACACCGGATGGCTAACGCAAGCGTTCAGTCATATTGAAGTGGCACCGATTCTGACACTGGAGAGTGGCCGGCCTGTGAACCCGTTGACGGGTCTTGACTCGAATCAGAGTCACGCCTTTCCACTCTCGGCCAGGCCACTCGTCCTCGACAGAAATTCTCTGAACACACCCGCACTGGCTACGATGGACTTCCGCGTTCTGAAGTACTTCCCGTTCGGCGGCGTGAAGCGCCTCGACGTGGTAGCGGAATTCTTCAACCTGTTCAACAGCGCGAACGTCTCCCAGATCAATCCTGTGTTCGGCTCAGACCTCACGCCGATGCCGGGATTTAGGCAACCCATTGCCGGAACGGGTGCCCGCCAAATCCAGTTCTCTTTGGACTTTGAGTTTTGAACGCAACAAGAAGATTGCGGTTGAGAACGAATGCGAATTTGAAAGGAACTTCAAAGATCATGTGGATTGCGCGAATTAGAAATGTCGTTGCATCTTTTGCGTATTGCCTACTAATCTGTGCGGTCCTAATTTGTGCTCCAAGGCCGGCATTTGCACAGACGACAGAGTCATCGGATGAACAAGCGCCAGAGACGCGACCCGTTTCCGGTACGTCGCAATCACCAGATCAGGCCTCGGAAGACCAACAACAACCGTCCACGCAATTCGTAATCTGCGGCGTGACTCATCTCGGAGAATGTCTCAAAGACATTGGCCACGATCAGGCTGGCATCTGGACCAGTCCGTTGCATATTGCTCCAAGAGATGCCATCTGGCTGGTGCCGTTTGCCGCTGGCACCGCAGTTGCGCTCCACTACGATGCACAAGCACAGCAGAATCTTGGGATCGACAAGAGCAGGATAGACGCGAGTAACATTGTCTCCGGCTTCGGTTCGCCCTACGCCACTTTGGGAGGTGCTGCTGGGCTCTACTTCCTCGGGTTGGGAACTCACAATGAGCACCTTGCCGAAACAGGGCGTCTGGGAGCCGAAGCGGTCATCGATTCCTTACTCGTAGTCGAAGCTCTGAAGCTCGCCACCAATCGCGAACGGCCCAACGAAGGAAACGGCCAGGGAGGATTCTGGCCTCATGGAACGCGTTCTTTCGAGCTTGACGGTTCATTTCCTTCTGGGCACGCAGCGGAAAGCTTCGCGCTGGCGCGAGTGATTGCATCTGAGTATCCAAGCAAGCCGGTGCAGTTGGCCGCTTACGCCTTTGCATTGGCAATCAGTGCGAGCCGTGTGACCGCGCGTCAGCATTTTCCTTCAGACGTTCTCGTCGGAGGCACTCTTGGGTATCTGATTGGTGGGTACGTCGTCCGACATCACTCAGCGGAAAACGTTGCTTCTGGATTTTCCTTTGTTCCTGTAGTGGATGTGTCCACCCATACTTTTGGCGCCAACGTCGCACTACGTCCTGATCAGATAGATTTGGCAAAAGTCGGTCGGCTCATGAACCGGATGCGTCTGAAATAGGAGGTGAACCTGTGAAGATATCAGATGGCATGGTTGGCGGATTCGTTGCAGTGGAAATATCCGGGTCGTTTTTCGGTTGGTACGAACCGGCCGTATGACTAGCTCATTCGGCCTCAAGAGGACTTAATGAAAATTCTACTGTACAACCCAGATAACGGTGTGACGCGCAACTTCATGCCGCATCTTTGGATGTTTCTGCTGCAAGCACTGACTCCGCCGGGCCACGAAGTGGTGCTGATTGACGGCAACGCACAGCCCATGGATGAAGAAGGTATCGCGCGCTACGTGCGTGAACAAAATATCGGGCTGGTGGGCATCGGTGCAATGACCAGGATGATCGCCAAGGCCTATCGCATGGCGGACGCGGTGCGCGCTGCGGGAGTAAAGGTGGTAATGGGCGGTCCTCACGTTACGGAAATGGCCGATGAGGCGCTTGGCCGTGACGGTGGTCCACGTCATGCCGACGCCGTTGCTCTTGGCGAAGCCGATGAGATATGGCCGCGAATCGTGGAAGATGCCGCGCGCGGCACGCTCAAGGATGTATACGCGCCAGTGGACGACTTTGCTCAAGAGCGCAAACCGCCACTGCGGCCTTATCCGGAGATTCCCTGGGACAAAATCGAGCTGGAGCAGTTCAATGTGCTTCCGGGCTTTTTGCATCCGCTCCTGAAGCGCGTGGGCGGTGGATGGGGTACGTTTCGGATTATCCCAGTGGAGTCCGGGCGCGGTTGTCCATACGGATGCGAGTTTTGCACGGTGACGGGATTTTTCGGTGACTCCATCCGCTTTCGCACCAATGAAAGCGTGGTAAACGAACTATTGCTGCTGAAAGCGCGCGCGCGGGCGGAGGGGGCCAGATTGCCGTATTTTTCATCGACGACAATTTTGCGATCAACGTAAAGCGCACAAAATCATTGCTGCGAGACATCATCGCGGCAAACGCGCAAGTGCATTGGGTCGCGCAGATCAGCGCCAATCTGCTGCGCGATGAGGAACTCGTTGATCTGATTGCGGCGGCCGGCGGCAAGTGGATTTTCATCGGAATGGAATCCATCGATCCTGCCAACCTTGCTGACGTAAAAAAGGGCTTCAACAAACCAGGTGAATATGCCGTGGTCCTCGATCGGCTCGCCCGGCGCAACGTTTTCGCCATCACCTCTTTTATCTTTGGCATGGACAATGACACGCCCGGGGTGGCGGAGCGAACTCTCAAGGAAATTCGCTCTTGGCCTCCGGGGCTGCCGATCTTTGGCTTGATGACCCCGCTGCCTGCGACGCCCCTGTACAAAAGGCTGGAAGCTGCGGGGCGGCTCACCCGTCCGAAGCACTGGCAAGAGTTCATTCCCTTTGCGATGGCTCATACGCCGCTGAAGATGAGCATCGACGAAGCTCATAACGAGGTGCGCATCGGGTGGAGCAGCTCTTACTCTCCCGAGGCAATCGAGAAGGCGGTGGATTCTCTTAACCACAAGCCGCTGGGTTATCGCATCAACATCCTTATCGCACGCCTGTGCTTCCGGGGAATTTATTTTCCGCAAATGGGCCGTTTCGTCTGGCTGAAATCGATTCTCGAAAATCGGCGCACAATTTTCAAACTCATAAGGCAAGGGTTAGGAGGAGGACTGCATGTTGCGGTCCCGGCAGTCGCGGCCCAGCCAGTCACAGAGCAGCGGCACTGAAGTTAGCGCCCTTTCAC
>WNFA01000341.1_pt1 | contig 61983 bp, 52 predicted proteins | sample 5400481 | NCBI WGS metagenome assembly WNFA01 (sample SAMN13153340, study PRJNA577476) | soil metagenome | isolation source: 120 cm saprolite under Douglas fir tree site 2 hole 1 replicate 2 | place: USA:California | collected 2015-04-18 | reverse complement strand
AAGCTCCGGCTGCCGCACCAGAGAATTGAGCGCCACGCTGAGTTTCTCCGCATTGCGGGGTGGCACGACGTAACCATTCCACCCGTCTTCGACCAGGTCGGCCGAACATCCCGCCATACTGCTCACGATGATCGGAAGTCCGCACGCCATCGCTTCATTCACCACCAGACCCCATGGGTCGCTGTGCGTCGGCAGAACCAAGGTTTCCGCGAGCGCATATAGACCAGCCAGATCTTCGCGCTGCGCGAATCCCGGAAAACAAACCGTCCCCGGGCTGATCCGTCCCGCTTGTTGCGCCAGTTCATCTCTGGAGGCACCATCGCCCGCGAACACCAAACCCACCTCAGACCGTATACACCCCTCTAGTTTGGCATAGGCCCGGAGGAGATCAAAGACGCCTTTTTCCGGCACCAACCTTCCCACAAACAGGATGAACCGCCGCGGAAGCCCCAACTTTTCATGAAATGCGGCCGAATTGCGCTTTACTTTCTCCGCCTGCGCCGCAAAGAAGGTGTTATCGACCGCGTTGGGCGCGATAGAGATCCTCTCTGCCGGCGCTCCCAGCGAACGCAGGTATTCGAAGGCCGATTTGCCCGGTACCACAAACCCATCGCAGCGCTTCACAAAACGGGTCTTCAAGGACTCTACAGGCTTGCGGAGGGCACGCGCGTCTTGCGCGTTGCTCTCCGACCACAAGGCGAACCGGACTCCGCGGCGTCGTGCCCACATCAGCGCTTGCCATGACGCAACGTAGTTGTATCCACCGCAAATGAGCGCCTCTGGGGAAAACTTCTTCAAAGACGCCGAAAGTCCGGCATTCAGCAGAACGTGCGTATGCCCAGCGCGAAACCGCCAAGAGGATAGAATTTCGTAAGAAAAACAAATTTCGTCTTTGTACACGCGCCATTGCCTTAGCGTAGGGTCCGTTTCCGAAAGAAAGATTACGTTCAGATCGATCGCCTCGTGTTTCGCAAGCGCATTGAAGACCGGGATGCGGTAGGGAGCAATGATCTCGGTCAGGATCGCGATCCGGTGTGTCATGCCCGCCACTAGTATGAATTCCTGAATGAAAGCCAATCCCGCTTCATGCAATTCGCGAGACTCGCTTCCACACGAAAACGCGACGGATCCATACGCGCCACGCCTTCTTTCACCTCCAGGTTCTGGGCATCGGTATCGCTCTGAACAGCGAAAGAGGGCGTGAAGACCTTAATCATGCGCTTGGCAAAAGCTTGCAATGAACGGCAACAGGTATATCCGGAATCGTTAGACTTCCATTCTAGCCGAAGATCTCGCAGCGAAGATCTCGCAACCGCGCCCGCAGGCGCATCATGGGATCTCGGGCTGACACCGTTCTCTCCATATGCTCACAGGCGGCTTGCAACAGCCGTTTCCGAGTTTCGAGTGCAGGCCCATCGGTGCTGGGACGCATCTCCGCTGGGTCCGCTTCCAGGTCGTACACTTCCTCGGTCGCTCCGGGCTCAATCCGTATGACTAACTTGAAGCGGGCATCGCGAACCCCCAACAGCCTCGATGCACTCCGGCTTTCTGCCCGGAAGGGATTCGTACAACCGTAGGCGCACTCAATGATCGCAGGACCGACGATCGCAGGACCGGCGGTTGTTGGATCGGCGACCGCAGGACCGTCCCAGGCCATCTCTCGCTGCAAATTTGTCCACAAACTCCGCCCCTGGAACGCAGTTGGAGCCTGCACGCCCATGATCTCAAGCAGAGTAGGCGCCAGGTGCAGATGGCTCATCGGAGAAGCTGGAACTTTCACCCCTCGCTCTCCTGGAACACGGATCAGGAGCGGCACGCGAACAATTTCCTCACTCAGCCGCACCGGCGAGTGATAGCGCCCGCCGTGTTCGAGAAACTCCTCACCGTGATCTGCGGTCAGCGCAAACACACAGTCGTCCCACAGATGCCTTTGCCTGAGACTGTCCACCAGTCGGGCGGCCTGGCGGTCCACCCACCGAATGCCCGCGTCATACAACTGGACAACCTCATCCCGTTTTCTGCTCAAGCGGGCAGGCGTCAGATCCGAACGGTTCCAGTATTCATTCAGATAGCGAGCGCGGCCGGGCTCGATGTCTCTTCCTGCCAGTTCGCGATACGCCTCATTCGGCGGATAGTAGGGCGCATGCGGATCCATCAGATGAAGCCAGAGAAAAAATGGACGCTGCCCAACCGAAGCCAACCACGACTGCGCCTGATTCACCAAAATCTCCGCGGAGGGAAATTTTCTGAGAGCGTCGACGCTCTCGGCCGCAGGCGCAATCTTCATGCAGTACTGAAAATACAATTCGTTGTAAAGCCTGCTGAGTCCGAGCGCTCCCGCAAAACTTTCTATCGATCGATTCAGATGCCCACGAACTGAATCGCCGGGCGGGGTTTCCGCACTGACGGTCTCTCGGGTTGGCTGCGCCTCGAAGTCAAGAAAATCGTGGAAAACCTCGAATCCCTGGTCGTAACCAAAGCGCGGCGAAATGTATGGATTGCCCGCGGAGAACGCGCCCGTGGCATAACCAGATTCACGCAATACTGTTGCGAGCGTGCTCTCGTCGGGAGCGAGCCCGACCACATCCCGGCCCAGCGCCAGCGGCATGCGCGAGGCAAGAATCCCCGGAAACGAATAATACGTAGGCGCTCCAGCAACGATGGCCGCCGGCACCACGAAAGATTCGGACGCCAGCGCATCCAGGAAAGGAGTCGTGGGACGTGAGTATCCGTACAATCCGCAGTGATCCGCGCGCAGACAGTCCACCGTGACCAGCACCAGCGATCGCTTGCTCTGAGTCACGTTACCTGTTCGCCCCCGTAGTCGCGCTCACCGTCACTCGCCCGTTTTCTCCCGCATAGGCGCCTTCGGCTGCAATTGAGAATAGCTCCGCGTCGTGGACGTAGAGCAAGTCCGGCCACTTTTTTTCAATGGCGCTAAGGAATTCATCCATGAGCTTCAACGTGGGCGTGCGGAAGTCCTGAATGGTGGAGTGAAAATTAATCGAATGAATCGAGATCACTGCCGGGAGACCGGCCACGAAACACTGCTCCACCTGCGCCACCAGTCTCTCCAAATCGCAGCGCTCGGTTGCGGGCTCCATTTCGACCGTACGAAAAGTGGAAAGCATTCCGTTTTCATCCAGATATGGGCCGGTTCGCTCGCCGGGTCCGTTCTGCATTACGCGCACTCCAGTTTCGAACCAAGCCGCTCTCGAATCTGCATTTGCACGATAGCCCGGCGCACAGGCACTGAATGGACCTGTCGCAAACAACTCCCGAAAAATTCCCGCCGCGCGCTGGATCGCAGCCCGCTGGTCGTCCATTGGCAAGAATCGGCGTACGGGCCGCATCTCCGGGTCCCAATACTCATACCCGATCCACGGCATTCGCCAGTGAATATATGGAGTCTGTGCACGCCATAATTTCTTGACCAGTTGAGACCGCTCCCCACCGGCGTCCAATTCTCGCGCCATCGCCCGCTCGCAAAAGTGAGTCAGCCCATGCAGAGCGGGATAGAACATGCGCTCGTGAATACCCTGCTGATACGCCTCCAACAACTGAGGACGATGCCACTTTTTCGGCAAGCCTTCGGTGAGCGGCCGCAGCGGAATCCCCTTCTGACCACGCTCAACGCAGCGATCAAAATCCACATTGGCCATGATGAAATTCATGACCATCGACGGCCTGCGCCCGGTCGAGTCCCGATGCTTTCTCAGAATTTCTCTGAGCGCGTGCAGATCCTCGGCGGTTTCAAGGCTGTAGAAATCGTACGGCTTCTCGCCCAGATTCAATCCGGCTGCAAGGAGCTCTTCCCATCCCTCACGGTCCCGCACCCCGGCGCGGCCCCAGTCGTCGCTCTGGAACAAAACCAGCGGGCGGTCGAAGCGCAGACCGGCAGGCATCGCCTGCTTCGCCAGCCCGAGCGCATTACGCAATCGCCTGATCATTTCAGTTCGCCCTTGCGCAGCAACGTCATTTGCGAGCCCACACACTGTAATTCGCTGTGAAAACGTCGTTTTGTCCCGCAAGTTTTTCCAGCGTGCAGCCAACCGCATTCAGTAAAGGAACAAACGTCCACTGCCATAGAGGAGCCAGCATCCTGGGCCTGAAAAACGACATCAGAAAAACATTGCAGGTCCTAATAAACCCAGTGAGGCTGTTGCCCTCAGGTATGACCTCCACGGTTTCGAACCCCCGCAGCAGGTGTCGCAGACCCTCCGGCAGAAAACGCCAGCATTCCTTGTCGTTATCGCGCAAGAAAACCGATGGAGCACTCAAAAAAAGAACGCCTCCCTGGCGGAGAACTCGTTTGATTTCCGCAACCGCCAGTCTGGGATCGGGTAGGTACTCAAATACCTGCGTGCAGATCACGAAGTCGAATTGCGCGTCCCGAAAGGGTAGCGCCTCTGCCGCCGCACCAACATTTACGAGTGGAGTCATCTGCAAGTCAATCGCAACGTATCTTTTTGTGCGAGTCCCCAGCAGCGGACGATAAGGCTGCAACCGCCCTCCGATATCGAGCACGGAGAGACCATGGCCCGACAGACGGCTGAGTCCTGCCTCAAAAATCTGCCGGCGACGACGCAGGATCAGCCAGTTCGGATTCGTCAGAGACGGGTGCAAGCGCGCCCGACTCTCCCGTTGGACCCGTTCCAAGGCTGATGGCAGTGGCATGGGGAGAAGTTAGAGGTATCCCAAATCTCGCAGACGTTTTTCGAGGACTGCCTGCTCGGCTTTATCAAGCGCTTCGGCATCGTTGCGCACGAGTTCCCGAAGCACAAACTCCACGAACGACTCCAAGCCCCCGAAACGGCCGCCGAACTGCTGTTCCGCGGACGCGCAGAGTTCTTCCGGCAAGCTGATTTGTCTTCTTACGGTCATTGCGAGAGCGACGGTGCCCTCCTCATTGCGCCGAGCACGCGGCTGCGAATCGCGGCCACGATCATCTTGTCGTCATCGTCCAATCCAGCCAGCAACGCTAATCCGCAAAAAGATGCGTACGACACCACCAATGCAATTCCAATCCAAAGCCACTCCGGATGCAAATCTAGCGACCGGATCAACAGTCGCACCCCCGCTGTCAGTGCCAGGCTCACAGCGGAAGGCCCGAGCAAGCGAAGATACGTCCGATTGTAAGGCGACAGCTGCAAGGCAGCCCGCACCTGCCGCAGACATAGGTAATTGGTGAGGGCAGCGGTCAACGCCGCTGCCAGCGCCACTCCGGCAATTCCAAACGGCCGCACCAATCCAAACGTGGCCGCGACCATGAACACTGCCATGATCACCTGCACGCGAATCAGGCGGGCCTGGTTTCCTGACATAAGCAATAGATAGCCCACCGAGCCCACTCCGGCGTTGACCAATTGCCCCAGCGTACCCAGACTCAGCACCACCCAACCTGCCTCAAATGCCGCACCAAACAGGCGCATCAGGGGCTTTGAGAAAATGATCATGACGAACGCCAGCGGCAGGGTCAATCCCAGGATCCATTTCGTCAAGGTCTGAAAAAGCCGGCCCAGCAATGCGTGTTCTCCGCGCGCATGCAGATCGGCGATCGTCGGAGAGAATATCTGATTGACCGACTGCAGCGCCACCGGCACAAACGCGACCAGCGTGGCCGCCACGGCATAGATTCCTACCTGCCGAACATCGAGAAAAGCTCCCAGCAGAATTTTGTCCCCTTGGGCGAGCACAAACTCCAGAAAACTCATGCCGAATACAGCAGCGGAAAACCAGAACACTTCGCGCTCCATCGGCACTGCTGTGCGCGGAGCCTGCCTTGCTGGCCTCGGCGTCAGCCACCACGCTGCCGCCAGCAGCAACATCAAGACAATCGCTGCACTTGCAACCTGACCGAGCAAATATCCGCGGAGCCCAAAGCCCAAACTGACCAGTACAACCCCGAAGACAATATTCAGCGGACTTCCGATGAAATTCGTAATGACCGTGCGGAGCGCGACGTCTTTATATCCAGCGAGAACTTGTCCCAGGAAGGTCGTGAACGCGCCCAGAATCAGAATGACCGCAAACAGGTGGAGATAGGGTACGAGAGCCGGCGCATGATACAGGCTCCGCGCCAGCCACGGCCCAACCACCATTATCGCCGCGGCCAGCACAACATTGCCAATTCCCAGCAATCCCAGCGCCCGGCGAAGAAATCCATGCAGGCGCTGCCATTGTTCTGTCGCCGAGTATGCGGCCACAAAGCGTACCGCGGCCTGCGGCAGACCTAATCCGTTGAAAAGCCCGAAGAACCCGACGATCGTCATTCCAAGCGCGTACATTCCGAGCGCATCCGCACCCAACACCCGCGCCAGGTAGATTTTGAAGAGGTACCCCGCGACCGCAGTAAACAGAGTGCCCGCGAAGAAGACCGCCGAATGCCGCGAGATCTGTCCCATCTCGCTGCGAAACCGCGCTTCATGACTGGTTGCGAGCGACGACTGCGAGGGCTCGATGGTTGTATCGGGGATGTTCAAAATATGCCTGTTTGCGCTTGCTGACGAATCGTTGTTAAAGATTATCTCAAACCGCTCGGCTACGGTTGGCAGAGAATTTCAGCGATACTTGGGGTCAAAAAAAGGTGGGAAGTTGCCCCTTCTGCCCGTGACGATCAACTCCGAGTCAAAGTGCCCGTGCTCATTAACTCCAAACAAACGGTGCCGGATCTGGCTTTCCTTCAAGAAAGGCCAGCGGATAAGTTGGCCCAGCCTTTGCTTGAGACGTGGCTGGTGCGTGGAAGGTACACGAAAACGAATCTCGTCAAAGCCACAAATATCCAGCAGCGAGGCTAGATTCCCGCTACTGAACCCGTACTCGTGCGCCAGGGTTACGTACAACGACGAATTTGCACAAGGTCCTTCCATATTTGGCGTGCGCAGCATTAGCACGCCGCCAGGTTTAAGTGCCCGGTACAACGCGTCAACCACCCAAAACAACGAGTACTTAGGGATATGCTCAATCACATGAGACATGTGGATAAACTCGTACGTCTCCGGTTTATCCGCCAGAAAGCTGCCGATATCGCTCTGGATTTCTGACAACGTAATGACGTCGGACGCCCACGCCTTTACGTGGGCTTTGTTTGCGATGCCAAAATCGGCGCCGGAAAGATTTGTGTACCCTAGCCGCAGACAAGCCGCCAGGAACCAGCCTGTGCCAAAACCAACATCGAGAATAGGGGCTTGCTTGTCACTGGGCAGAAGATCGCGCAATTCATGTGCGGCCTGCAATACCCGAGGATCGTACTTTGCCTCCGCCCAGGAAGGGCTGCGCCGCTCGGCACGATGCCGTAAACTCATGCGGCGATACACTTCACCTACAAATGCGTGGGGATCCACTCGATTTTCAATCCAGAATTCTTCATCCTACTACAAAGCGCTGTTCGATCTGGACTATTCGATCTACAAAGACATTACAGATCCAAACGAGTAGCGTTCGATGCGATACTCCAGTAACTTCAGGGATTCATCGGATGCTATCACCGTATTCATAAGTTTCTTCGCCACTCTCGATCGAAAGTGGCCTCCCACTGTGCCGCTATGTGGTCCCAATCAAATTGTTGGGCATAGCTTGTCGCCGCCGCACTCATTCTGCGCCTCAAATCCGCATCTTGAATCAGCAACTGCAGACGATCCAGCATCTGTTCAAACGTCTGCACTTGGAATCCGGTCACGCCGTCGGCGACAGAGGGAGTCTTATAGTCGCTGAAAACAATGCAAGGCAAACCCGTCGCGGCGGCTTCCAGCGTAACTTTTGGCATTCCTTCGATGCGTGACGGCAGAATGAAAATGTCACTGTCCCGCATGGCTTCAGCAAGCGCAGGTTGAGGAACCGGCTTCTCGATGCTGACATTCGATGTTCTTGCCTTCTCATGCTCGTTCAAGAACTCCCGTCCGAACTCGTCGCGAGCATTCCCAATCAGACGGAATCGGGCTTGGGGCAACCGCTTCGCTGCTTCGTAAACGAGACGTGCTCCTTTTCGCTCGATCAAATGGCCAACGAATAATATTGTCGCGACCTGACGGTTTCGGACGACCGGCGGAGAGAAAATTCGCGTATCGACTCCCACAGGCATGATCATGTCAGGCGTTATGCCGCACAAATCGCAGACATCCTGCGCGACAAATTCGGTGACGGCAGTCCTCAGATCTGCATGGCGAATCACATAATCGGCGTACTTGCGCACCGCTGGCGAGACCCCGTCGAGATTCCTCCTGGGTCCTTCTATGCACAGTACACTCTTCGTGGCTCGGCGCAGGAACCGCGGCAGATGGAGATAAATATACGAAGCCGGGCTTAGGTCGATGTATACGATGAAATCGTAGCGCCCCATCATCTCGCGAAAGATGCGGATCGTCTTCCAGCGTCTGGGCAATCTCACCGTTCTGATACCCGCGCGCAGAAGCCGAGTGTCTGGGGAGCGCTCGAAGAACAAAGTGGACTCAAAGTGCGCAGCATCGAGCCGGAGCGCGATCTCCCTTGCATTCAGGCTCTGCGCATTGTAGTTGTCCGCATCCGCACAGACGTTAAAGAGAATTCTGATGACCCCGGTTCGCGGCTTACTGGTCGAGTTCTTTTCTAGGGCAGAATTCATCACTGGGGTTCAAAACGCCTTCAGGTAGTGATCCGCGCTCTTCGGTACCAGGACACAAACTGCTCCAGCCCTTTTTCGATCGGTGTCTGGGGATCGTACCCAAGCAGCCGCTTGGCCTTGGAAATATCCGCCCAAGTGATTGGGACGTCGCCCGGCTGTTCAGGTAGTTGCTGACGGACAGCTCTGCGTCCGGTGGCTTTCTCCAGCAATTCGACTAGTTCTCCTAACCGGACGGGATGCGAATTCCCCAGGTTGATTATCTCGAATCGGCTGTTTCCCGGTCCTGAAGCAGGTACGTACTCCATCGACGCCAGAACCCCTGCAACGATATCTTCCACATAAGTGTAATCTCTTCCCGACAAACCATCCCCGAAGATCGGCAACGGGCGCTCGGTTTCAAGCAGTCTAGTAAATTTGTGGATCGCCAGGTCCGGCCGCTGCCTCGGGCCGTACACCGTAAAAAAACGTAAGCAAACTGCGGTCAGCCCATAAAGGTACGCATAGGTGAAACACAACATTTCCCCCGAAAGTTTCGTCGCCGCATAAGGCGAAATGGGGCGCAATTCAGTGTTGGACTCGGCAAACGGAACGCGCTCGGCAATTCCATAGACCGAGCTGGAGGAACCGAAGATGAACTTGGGCACACTAAACTCACGACTCAAGTCGAGCAGATTCAAAGTGCCCGCAATATTCACGCGCTCATAGAGCGCCGGATCGTCGAGAGAAGGCCGAACTCCGGCGCGAGCCGCGAGATGAACAACAACGTCTGGCCGGAAACGCTTGAAGATGGCATGTAATCCCGGCTTGTCGCAAATGTCCAGTTGGACAAACTCGAAGGCGCCAGAACGCCGCACCTCGGCCAAGTTTTCTTCCTTGCGATGCGGCGAGTAAAAATCATTGAGTTCGTCAACAATCGCTAGCTGGGAACCTCTGCGAAGCAGCGCCTCCGCCAGATGCGAGCCGACAAATCCCGCCCCACCGGTCAGAAGAACTCTTTGGGCTGTGCTCGCCACGAATTTCCCGAGTCTAACATGTGTCCAAGAACTCAGCGAGTTTAGCGCGTGTTGTGGAGGGCCATCTAACGCGCCGGCGGTTCATTTTTTGCTGGGCGCAGTCGCCTTGCCCTGCAAGACCGCTTCGAAGTCGTCTCGCGTGATTGGCGTGTAGAGCCGCTTCCGAACTTCGGCGTCGAGTCGCTGGGATCCCATCAGTTCAGGTATGCGAGAGATGTCCGCCGGATCGTCGAGGATTTTGGCGGCGCCGAATCTCTCGTATTGTCTCCCGTAGCTGTACAAATCAATATCAAACCACCCACACAGAAAACTTGGTACCCCCGCAAGCGCGCATTCCACAGCAACACTGGACTCTACCGTCAAGCTGAACCAGATTTTCCGCAGCAGTCGCTCCGAAAGAAGGTCGGCGGTAACCTCGACCAGTTTCCGGTCGTTGTTCGTCAGATCGGCATTCGTCAGAATCCGCTCGACCAATTGGGAACGCGCCGTCAGGCTCTCAAAGGGATGCAGCTTTACTATCACCTTCCGCCCATGTTCGCGCGCTATTGCGCACAGGCGGGGCAGCAGTTCCCGGTATAGTGTCTCGGTGCGGCCATAGTAGAGTTCGTAAGGCTCGGAAAAAAATACAATGTGGGTTCCCGCCCCCTCTCCCTGCACCGCGAAATGCGTCCCCGGTGGTGCGCCGATGAAGATTCGCTCCCCACGCAACAGTACGTTGACATCCAAAGCGCCATGACTGCAGTAAACGGTGTGCACCCCCCTGCGCCGTGCCAGCAGCACGGGCACACGCGTGTAGGGATTAGTCTCGTCCGCGCACAGCACGCAGTCGATCTCCTCACGCTCAAACACGCCCCGCCACGCATCGCGCATCCTCAAACAGTTCTGCAGCGTGCGATCGAAGTCCCTAAAAAGGCCTGGCGTGCGGAGAAGAATTGGGTGTGCCTCATAAAGCTTCTTCTTCACGATCTGCCACTGCAGCGTAAGAGATGCGATCTCGCGTTCGGTCGTGTTGTTCCTTGGCCGAGGTGCATATGCCGCTAAAGATCTCGCGGTGATGTGCGGTGGCAAGTCTTTCACCTCTCCGTCCGCACGGGTGGTTACCAGGAGAAAGCTGCGATCCGGCAGGAGCCCCGCATACTTTGTCACCACACGGGAAACGTTCCGGTAGGCCGATGGCAGCAAGACTTTCTTGCCCGATCCCGAGCTTTGCCTGGTCTTCGAGAAATAACGCCGAACGCCGTAATCGCTGTCCCATTTGTCGAAGGCGATCTGAACCATTTGCGCAGACGTCAGAGTGCGCAGCTTGGTTGTGAAACGGTTGAAACGGGCGGATGCGGAGCGTTCGGACTGAGCAATGAATGGCTCGATTTTGACACCTAGCAGCCTGCCAAGTGTATCCGCCAGACGATGTGGGCGCGTGACACGAACCTCGGCAGGAATCTGGAATTCGCGCGCGACTTTCTGCAACAGGAGGAACTCATACACCTGCTGGTAGCTGCTGGGCACGAGCAATTCCCACCAGTCGATCCCTTCGGCGTCCACCAAACGATTGTTTCCAATCCCACAGAGCTGCTGGATCCGCGGTACGTCTTTGCGCCAATCGGCGAAACTATACAAGCTGCGCACCGGGCAGTCGATCTTCGCGCTCCAGTCCGCATATTGTGCAGATCCGGCCCAGCCTATATCGATAACGGAGGACCAGCGCACGGACGACCACGGCCCCTCAAGCACTGAGTCTTCCGGATGCAACAGCAGAAGCCGGCGAACAACATTCGACGGAGGCATGACGGAGACGGTCTCCGAGGGTCTGCTAGAATCACCGCCTATGATTTCCATCCGGCCTCATAAGTTGTTCAATCTGGTGAAAACCGAAACCTACAGTGATCGAGTCGTAAAGCTTGTTCTGCCGGACCAGTACACGCCGATGACTTTCGATCTCATGATCAAGCTGGCTCTGGCAAGACTACTCAAGCCGCGAACATTTTTTGAGATCGGCACGTTCCTTGGCGTGCATACTTTCGATATGGCGATGAACATCCCTGACTGCAACTTTTATACACTCGACCTCGATGAGGCGTCATACCGGTCAGCGCAGATCGTCGAGGTCGCCCGGCACATGACAGAGATCCAGTTACAGCAAAGGGAGCGCGTTGCTTTCCTGGGGACCGCCTATGAGAGCCGGGTGTCCTGCCTGTACGGAGATTCGAATACTTTTGATTTCTCGCCTTACTACGGGAAAATGGACATGGTTTTCATCGATGGCGGGAAAGAAGAGAGTACGTTCCACTCCGACGCAGAGAACGCGCTGCAAATGAAATCGACGGACCATCCCGCTGCTGTCGTTTGGGACGACTACGGCAACCGCCTTTCGCCGCGTGTCAAGCCATATCTCGATGCCAGACCCGAGGAGCTTTTTTTTGTAGAAGAGAGCATAACTGTTTTCCACTTGGCCAACGCTCCGGAACTGAGCGCCGCTTTGCGCGCGATCGCTTGATTGGAATTCTTTGGTCTTCGTAAGAGTCCGGGATGGCATTGCATTGTTTCGGCAACACAATCCTGAGTATCTCCGCTCGTTCTCCATGCGGCATGAAAAATCGAAGCGTCCCCGTGGTCGGTAACCTTCGACTGCATCAGTAAACTCTAAACTCTTTATACAGGGTCACGACACGATCAGGGGGAACACCGAGTTCTGCGGCCGCCTTCACAATGCCCGGCTGACTGCCATAGCTTGAAACCAGCAGGTATTCCTCAGACCAGGTAAGCTCATGCAACGCATCGGAGGAATGAATCTCGATTCCGCGCCAGCTCTTTCCCTTCTTGATCGGATCGCCATCTACAATTGCATATTGTCGGGCCTTCCCGTTGTGGAACAAGGATGTGGTTTGATACAAGAACTCGGTGTGAGCTCCACCTCCCCAGATCACACACTTGGCTGTGCACATCAGTCCGGAAAGCCGATCCTCAACCGCCTTCACTGCCAGGTTCCAACTGGCGAGGTACTCGCGCAGCAGGGATACCACGCGGGGGTCTTGCTTCGCCATCCGCATTGGGTCGGCCGGGCTCGCGATCACCCGACACCCGTTATACTCCGGGTGCTCCTGTGACTCGATAATTTTCCAGCCAGCCATAGCCAGGCAGTTCTGCAAGCTCACCCGGGTGAAGTGAGTCGTGTGCTGCACCGTAAAAAAGCCGTTAATGTCATTCGTGATTCCGTTTTCCAGAATCGGGACCTCGACCACCAACCGCGTTCCAGGATGTGCCATGGAGCGCAGGTTCCGCAGCACAGCGACCGGCCTGGGCAGATGCTCGAGCACATGGAACATGGTGATGGTATCCAGCGATTTGTCACAGCGGAAGCTCTCGAAGTCTCCGTGGATGAAATCGATTCCCTTCCCTCCCAGCGTTTTGCGGCCTCTTTCAATGGCTGGCCCGTCGATATCTACACCAATCTTCTCCACGTCCTCCGGGAGTTTCGCCAGAAATGCTCCGTCGTAACATCCCGCATCAAGAAGCCGGCTGCCGGAACGAAGAAGGCCCCGCGTTTTCAGCCAGTCGATCTGTTGGGACGTATGCCCCACAGTCGATCCGTAGGAACAACCCGCTTCCGCAAAAAGCACATGAAAGCCGTATTCCGAATAGCAGGGGTTCAGATAGAGCGCGAAGCAATCGAGACACTGGACCTCTCGGACATCGGTCCGCTTGGGAAGTTCTCCGGAGTCGGAGTAAAACTGGAATTGGTCGAACTGCAGCACCGTTCGCGAGCGATGACCACCGCAGATGGGACACGAGCGTTGTTCGGTGGTGGCAGCCGAACTGGAATTGCCGGGGAATGAATCTACTTGACTCCAACGGATGGTCATAGTGAACGGGATCGACTTGTCAATCTCCTTTAAGGCTTACGGCTGGTTGCTTACTTCGGAGCAACTGCCTCCGAAGCACAGAATTCTGATGGATTTTGATTGATAGCTCGGCTCTGCCCTGCAGTGACCGTAAATGCCAGAGTCCGGGGAAAGTCCACACGTGGGCGGTTGCGGCACGTTTCATCCAGCTCGGCAGCGGAGAAGCTGGCACGGTAGAAGAATGAACCGGCCACCGGGATAAACGTGACTTGCGCCACCACGCTGGCCTGCTCCGGGCGCGTTTGCACTTTGACTGTCCGCTCTTCGTCGCCCATGCTGAACTCGCCATCGGTCATCCCCATGGCGCTGCTGGCAGAAACCAGGAATGACACCGACCGCCCGTGCTCGATCCGTTTTGCTCCCACCGAAAATCGCTCCGGAAGCCTCCCCCCGTTATGACTTTCAAAATAGAGGTTTTCGGGATGGAAGGCTTCCGGGTTCAAAGTCACATGCGCCAAGCGCAGAGCGCCGGGAGGCATCTCCTCCCACTCTAATTTGTATTCAATGCCAAGCTGGCCTCCGGCACTCACGCGAATTCGTTTGCGAATCATCCCCAAAGGCGTCCCAACCTCGCCTTCCACGATCACGCTGTCGCCCTCGTCCGCGCAACCGACATGGGGCTCCACAGCAGAGAGGTCAGTGATCTTCGGTTGCCCGGGTGTCTCCAGCATCAGGTGGCCAGAGTAATAATCCGCCCCCAGCGAGATATCCTGGTAATAGCCGTGTGGCAGAGTGCCAAGCAGAGACTTGTCGGAAATCTTCTTCACAACCAGCGAATCGATGGCTAAGCCGCGCCGGCAGTTCAGCACAACTTGCACCAGGTCGTTCTCCAACTTCAAGAAACGGCCTTCACGACGGCTACGAAATCCCGCCGGAAGTCGTCCCTCCATAATCCTGGATGTCCCGCTTGTCACAGTCGTTTTGCCAATCTCGAGGCGCCGCTCAAACGCGTCCAGGCGCTGGAGGTAAGCCGACCAGCGCTGGTCGGTGATGTGCGTTCGAAAATCGCTGCTCCACAAGTAACACAGCTCACGCCATAATTCGTCGTCCGTCTCGCTCCGCTCTTTGAGAACATCGGACAGGCGGCGGCACCTCGAGTTGATCCCCAGATCATTTCGGCCGGTCACTGCCCAGCGGGTAATGTTGTATTTTTCCTGTTTCTTCACCGGAACCGGGTCTTCCGCCGATTCCAGGTGCAGCCGATTCCCGGCTCCCGGCGCACCCATCCACTTGAGCGTCGTGCTGGGGAGAATGAACTCGAACCGCTCATCTTTACGGATCGCGTCAAAGAGCCGTGATATCCGCTCCCATTCTCCGATTTCCCGGAGCGCTGGCTCGGTGCGGTAACGGCCGGGACGAAAATCGAAGATTTCAACATCGTTCCCATACACCGGAAACACACGGGGAGACTCGGACAAGTGCCCATAAAGGTATGGCAGGTACTCTTCCAGTTCCATCTCACCGTGAGCCAGGCGCTGGAATTTCTGAAATGCGATGGACTTATTCCAAATCAGCGGTATTTCTTCCCCATGCTGGCCGCAGGCAATCTGGGGGAGATAACGAAACTCGGGTGACCACTCCGGGTGGTAGCGCGATGGGTTATCCCACTCCATGATGATCGCCCGGAACCCGGCATCGATGTAGTGCTGTACCAGCCCGGCCGAGTAAGCCTGCTCGTTGACCAAGGCGATGGAAGGCCTTATTCCCAAAAGGCGCTCATACGCTTCGTTTCCCAAGCGAAGATTGGCGGTGTTTACTTCCGGCGGCACGAGCGGGCCAATCAGTTGCACATATCCACTGCCAATAAGTTCACAGAGGCCCTTACTACACAGCGCTGCAAATTCGATAGCCCATCCCGGATCAATTCTTCTGATGCACTCCATTGTGTAAGCCGAGGCTTCGATGCCAACCGGGAGTTCAAGAGTCCTGACGAGACGCAAGAGCGGCCAATAACAACTCTGAACAACCTCGGCGCGTTGATCCTCTTCGATCGACGAATAGGCCAGGTTCAGGTGGAAAAAAGCGAAAAGTCGCAAACGCCCGGCCGTCATCGTCATCGTCATAGTCATTGACGCGCGCCCACCGGGTCCGTCGCAGTGATCGAGACGGTTGCGATCTCGATGGACTCAATTGCGGCTCGGGTCCTTTCCATCGCTTCCTCTCGCGATTCGCCGGTAGCCATCACTAATCCGGCGCGGGCTGGGTGACTGTTCACCGGCCCCACGATATCCCCTACTTTTAGTCGTACCTGGCAGAAGACGACCCCAGGTAGTTCCGACGCACGCTCTGCGCCCACAATTCCGACAACGCGGCCGGGATTCGGAAACAAATATCTTTGCGAGATATATCGCTGATAGCGCGGTACAAGCTCATCCGCGCGTACCAGCTCTCCGAGTGCGAGGCGAATGGCGCATCCAACGAAGTCCACACCCGTGCTCAACGGGATTTCGTGGGTACAAAAATATCCGCCACTGAGACGAGTCGCCAATTCGATAATAAACGGCTCACCTTCATGGAAAACGACGTCACCCTTCACGACTCCATTGCAGACGCCCATGCTTGCAGCTGCCTGCTGAATCAAGTCGCGCATTGCTTGTTGCTCTTCTGCCGACAACCGCGTGGGAAGATCGCCGCCGTTCTCAATAATGTGGGGAGCGAATCTGTCCAGAAACTCGTAATTGCGGTCGGCGAGACCAGGCGTATAAGCGACGCCTTCCAGGACAATCGATTCGGTGCTGATCTGCGGCCCCTCAAGGAATTCCTCCACCATCACGCGGCCGGAAGGCGATTGACTCGCCGAAAATTCATAAGCCCAATTCAGATCGACTGCCTCAGTCAACCGCAGCACACCGCGTGCGCCGCGGCTGTCCACCGGCTTGATGACCAAGGGAAAACCCCGGCTCATGACGATCTCACGTAACCGGGCTGCGGATTCGACGAGGCTGAACCAGGGTACAGGCACGCCATCTCGCCGGAACTTCAACTTCATATCGAACTTGTCGCTGGAAAGACGGGCTGATTCCTCGCTGATTCCCGGCAGCCCGAGATCGGCGGCGACCGCTGCGACTGTTCTGGGTATATCGGAGGCGATGCACATCACCCCATCGAACCGGCGGACTTCGTTATGGTAGCGGCGGGCGGCGGCGACCGTGGCCTGAATGTCATAGGTGCTTGCGAGTAGCCGGTCATCGGCGACCGCAAAACCCGGCGCCTCTGGGTCTCTGTCGCTGACGACGAGGTGCAACCCCATTTGTTTGGCGCGTTCGAGGCCCGGTACTGCCTCAATGCCGCCGCCCACCACTAGAAGATTCTTAGGCATAAGGAAAAGTGTTTCCTGGAGAGCGAGAGCACTGCCCCTGAGCATACAACGTCTTCTGCTCCATTTCCAAGGTTAGGCCGGGCGAGTCTTGACCCGGGTCTTGAGCCCTGTCTTGACCTCTGTCTTGACCATGGGTCGCGGGTTGTGACATCGTGAGTGTGAAGAATCGTAACGGTGAGAAGCTTGTTCATCCGCCTCGAATGGACGTCGAACGCGCCGATTTATGCAGAGCCAACAGACTGATTTCTCAAAGTTCGAGGACCTGTCAAAACGCCTTAGGATCGGCAGCCTCGTGGCGATTTACCATGCCGGATCAGGACATCCCGGCGGGGCGCTCTCAGCGGCGGATCTGATGAGCTACATATCCGGCCGCTTGTTGGCGTGGCCCACCAGCAACGGAAACGCCCTTACGCGCGATCGTTTCGTGTTGTCGAAGGGACATGCGTGTCCCGTCCTCTATGCGGCCGCTGCGGAGAGCGGACTCATTCCTCATCGCATGCTACTGACGTTTCGGAAGCTTGGCTCGCCATTGCAGGGTCATCCACACGTGCTCGACGCGCCTTGGGTCGAAACAAGTACGGGTTCGCTGGGACAGGGTTTCTCAGCCGCGATCGGCATGGCTCTCGGGCTCCGTTACCAGCACAGCAAGGCTCGTGTCTACGCGATGCTCGGCGATGGTGAATTGCAAGAAGGAGAAGTATGGGAGGGCGCGATGTGCGCCGGCCACTACAAACTGGACAGCCTTTGCGTGATCGTGGACCACAACAGGCTGCAGAGCGACGATTCCAACGAGAACATTATGGGTGTCGAGCCTCTACGCGCCAAATGGGAGGCGTTTCGCTGGCACGTAATGGAGATCGACGGCCATGACTTCCAGCAGATCAACGCGGCATTCATTGAAGCAAAGAAAATTTCAGTTAAACCGACGGCGATTATCGCAAACACCGTCAAAGGTCGAGGCGTCTCCTTCATGGAGGGGTCTCCGCTCTGGCACGGAAGTGTAAAGCTCCGCGATGAGGAACTGGTTACGGCGCTGAGCGAGTTGGGCGTTTCAGAGCATCATGTAAGGGGATATCTGGATGGAAGCATCTGGCAAAACGACAACCGCTGAGCCGAGCGCAGGACCGCTGCTGATTGGCAGCAGCGGTGACTCGCTTCGCGAAGCCTTCGGCAAAGCGTTAGTGCAACTCGCGCCGAAGTATTCAAATTTCGTCGTCTTCGATGCCGACATCGCCGGCGGCACGGGCGTGCATCATTTTCGTAAAGCCTACCCACAACGGTTCTTTCAGTTCGGAATCGCAGAGCAGAACATGATGGCCGCCGCCGGCGGTTTCGCCAGTACCGGCGTCATCCCATTTGTCACGACATTTGCCGTCTTTTGCCTCCGCGCGCTGGAGCAAGCTCGCCTCTCGATTGCCTACGCCCGGCGCAACGTAAAGATAGTGGCGAGTCATCCAGGTTTGGATACCGGTCCCGATGGCGCCTCAGCCCAAGCCACCGAAGACCTGGCAGCCTTCCGCGCAATTCCTGGCATGGTCGTGTTGTCTCCCGCCGACCCTTTGGAAATCGAGCAAGCCACCGAAGCCATCCTCAATTACGATGGCCCTGTTTACATGCGAAGCGGGCGCAGTAAGACGCGAAGGATTCTCGGCACCGATTACAGGTTTGAAATCGGAAAGGGCAGGATTCTGCGGCAAGGCGCCGATGTCACGATCATAGCCTGTGGAGTTCAGGTCGCACGTGCGCTCGATGCAGCTGACCTGCTGGCAGTGGATGGAATCGCCGCTCGCGTCGTGAATATGTCCACAATTAAACCGCTTGACAACGAGTTGGTTGCGCGCTGCTCCGAAGAAACCGGCTGTTTCGTCACTGCGGAAGACCATAACATTCACGGCGGACTAGGCAGCGCAGTCGCCGAGGCGGTGGTGCAAAACCGCCCGTGCCCAATTGAAATGGTTGGGGTCCGGGATACATTTGGCGAATCGGGCGAGCCCGATGAGTTGGCGGAAAAGTATGGCTTGACTGGAACTTATATCGCTGCAGCAGCGAAGCGCGCCATTGATCGTAAGCGACGGAGATGATGATGCCCCACGGCAAGATTGCTTGTTACAACTGTAAAGTGCAAGGAGTGAAGAGATGACTTCGCCAAGAAAAGCCGTCTCAGAAGGAACGGCCTTGGGCGGCGCGCCCGCCGGAGAGGCTGCGCCTATAAAGTGGAGCAAAGTCGATTCCTTCGCTGGCAATTCCACTTCGGCTGCTTTGACTACACACCGCGCCTGCCCCGTCTGTGGCTCCGATCGCGCGAGGACGGTTCTGCAGTTCGACCAGTTCCAATTTTATTCGGATTCCGACAAGCTTCCGAAACGAATCGATCTCAAAGAAGTTCAGTGCCTCGATTGCTTCGCGCTGTATTTGAACCCCTGCTATTCCGAGTACGGCTTTCAGGTTCTATTTGCGGAGGCGGGTTGTTCCTATGGTTCAACGGCGGGCCACACGCAGGAGCAAATTGACTGGCTTGGCGCCCGCGGTCTCCTCCGCTCCGGCAGCCGGTTCCTTGACGCTGGATGTTACGACGGAAGTTTTTTAGCAAGGTTGCCTGACAATCTCGAGAGGATCGGTGCGGACATCGACGGACCCGCGATTGAACGCGGTCGCCGCAGGTTGGGTCAGAAGGTTCAGTTTATTCATGGCGACTTCGAGAACTTTCGTGTCGGCCACCCCTTGGACACAATCACCATGTTCCACGTGCTCGAGCACTTACCAAGACCTGCAGGCGTACTGCGTAACCTCCGTTCCATGGCTCATGCTGGGACCCGGCTGATTGTGGAGGTCCCACTTTTGGAACATGGAATCACCAATGACATTAATGGCTTCTTCTCCATCCAGCACACGACCCATTTCAGCCGCACCAGCCTGCAAAACTGCCTGGCATCGGCTGGCTGGAGGATCCAGGAGTCGAAGCAACAGGAAGACTACAACGGCTTTCGCGTGGTGGCCATGCCCGCGGAACCCGTGGATATGCCTGAGAAAGACCTGAACGCAGTCGCCCTGACTCATGCATACTTTGTTGCGTGGCATCAGGCGCTACACAATGTGGAGCGCCGGCTTTGGTCCATATCCATAGAAGACACGCCTCGCTGCATACTCTGGGGCGGGGGCGCCCATTCCGAGTTCTTGTATCAGACCACGTCTTTCTTCCAGCGCTCGCCTGAACGCGAATATGCCATCGTCGACAGCGATCCCCTAAAACAGGGAAAGAGCTGGCGAGGAATCGCCATTAGTTCTCCCGATTCACTCCGAGAAATTTCTTGGGCGGATGTATGCCTGCTCGTATCGAGTTATGGGAGCCAGCCAGGTATTGCGAAAGCAGCGGTGGACCTCGGGGTTCCTCCCGAGCGCATTATCACGCTGTACGAAACCCTTAGGGTGTACTGAGCGGAGACGGAAGTATCTTTGTCCTCTCGACAAAAGTAAGCCGGGAAGAAACTACCCCATATACAACCCGCCGTTCACGTTGATGCTTTGGCCGGTGATGTATGCGGCTTCTTCAGACGCCAGGAACACGACTGCGCCTGCCACTTCCGATGCCAGTCCGGCGCGGCGCAAGGGAATCTCGCGACCTATCTTCTGCTGGCCGACTTCAGAATGGATCTCCTTCTGGGACATTTCCGTCTCGATCAACCCCGGGGTTACACAGTTCACGCGAATGCCATCCGGAGCGCCGACCCGCGCCAGCGAGCGGGTCAGCGAGATTACTCCCGCCTTGCTTACCGCGTAATGCACGGCGAGCATGCCACCCAACTGTCCCCCGGAAGAAGAAATATTGATGATCGAGCCTCCACCTTGCCGCACCATGACCGGCATAACCTCCTGCGAGCACAGAAAAACGCTTTTCAAATTGGTCGCGAGCATCGTGTCCCATTCTTCGTCGCTGATCGTGTCGAACGGTTTCTGCTGAAGGATGCCGGCATTATTGACGAGGACGTCGACTGTCCCAAACTTCTCCGTAGCGGCTGAAATCAGCTGCCGCACGCTTTCTCGTTTGGTCACATCGGCTTGGACCACCAGGGCTTCGCAACCGAGTTCCCGAACATCGGCCGCAGTCTGTTCGCCACAATCGCGCCTAGTGACATAGGTGACAACTACTCCGAATTTCTTTTGGGCAAGCGCCAGCGTAATTGCCCGTCCGATGCCGCGGCCACCGCCCGTAATGATTGCTGTTTTCGCCAATGGCACTACCTCTTCGTTGTCCCTGAATAAGTGCCTAACGCTTCAATGCGATGGATAAGTGCTCGTCATTCTGGAGATAAAAAGCGACCATACTCTCTTCGACGAAAAAGATGTCGCGCGTTTCGGAAAGTTCGTCTAGATACGTCTTAAGATGTGGGTAGATACGATTGCCGTAATCGTGCCAAGCAATACACCCCTTATGGTTATCGCTCAGCATCCGAAACGAGTTCTCTGTGTCCGACCTGAGAGTCCGAAGGTCATGTCCCCCGTCCACAAAGATCATATCCAGCTGTCGAGCATATGGAGAGAAATCGAAAGTATTTGAGTCACCGTAAAGACGGGTGATTTGGGACTCGTACGACGAATGCCGGAAGGCCAGTTTGTCTTGCGATTTCAGATGCTCAAGGGTGAGGGGACGATCATTGTCATGCTGCTCCGCTTTTCCGGCGGATTCCTGGTCCAGGTCGAGAGTATACGCGCGTGCTGAAGGTGCCAGATTGGCTATGATGTTAAGTAACTGCACACCCAAATAAGTGCCGAACTCAAAATATGCTCTCGGCTGAACCAGCTTCGCGAGAGAGAGTAGAACCGCAGTATCGAGGAGGATGGGAGCGCGCTGGTCCGGCAGAACGATCTTCACCAGCCGTGCTTCGTACGAAGGTGTTTCAACGAGGTTAAAAAGCCAGTGTGGCCGGATCCGGATCATGGCACTCCCTTTAGAGTTAATCTAAGGGGCTTATTCTAACAAACGCAGTTGCGTGCAATTTCCGCAGCTCATTGCCCGCGTGCAGTTCGGCCAGTGGCGGTGCTGACCAACAGCTCAGCGATCCGACTCGCTCCGCGCCCATCGACGAGTTCGCGCGCCCGCGCCGACATCCGCGCACGCGCGTTCCTGTCCACCAGTAATCCTTCGACGGCAGCGGTCAAACGTGTCTCAGTGTCCTGATCATCAACCCCCATCGAAATCCCCATCCCCGCTGTCACGAGGGCTGATGCCGATTCCGCGTGATCCTCGGTCAGGCACACACACACTGCTGGCACCCCCATCGCCGCCAGTTCGTAGGATGTCATTCCGAATGAGCAGACTGCCAAGTCCGCTCGAGCCATGGCGGCGCTCATTTCGCTCACATCTTCCCGAACCGCGAAGCGCCGCCGAGTCTGGCTGAGGAGGTCTGCCAGACCTTGCCGGTGGCAAAAGCCAGCTCCCACGATTATTACCGATTCAAAGATCACCGATTCGAAGTCCTCATCCAACCGATCCAGTGCAAGCACTGCCTTTAACGTCAAGCCCGCGGGATCGCTTCCACCCATTGCAATCAGCAATGAGCACTTCGAACTCTTGCGCGACGGGAAAGGCTCAGCGAACTGGGAGCGCAGGACGATCCACTCCCATCCGACACAAAGCCTGCCACGAAAACCCGACCAGTCAACTCTTTCCACTTGCGGAACCGGCGGATAAAAAGCAAGATCGGCTGCCCAGCGACGGTCACTCAAATCATCGAGCACCGCAATGACTGTTCCCTTTTTCGCCAAACTCTCCAGCGCAGCCTTCGAAAGATCGTCTCGGACATCTACAACCAGAATCTGAGCCCCCGACTTCGAAATGCAGTCGCGCAGCCACGCTTCTTGATCAAACACTGCGCCATCAGGAGCCTGCATGGCCGGGTACGACCGTCGATTGACCATCTCCGACGCCAGAGGGCTGGCGCGCAGGGCGAAGCTAACGGCGACACCGTGGTTTTCGTGGAGTTCATCGGCCAATGCCAAACAGCGCACCACGTGCCCCAATCCCATCGAGGGTGATGCATCACAGCGAAAAAGCACGGAAAGCCGATTGGTCACTGCGGAGCACACCTACACTGTCGGCCAGTGGGAGGGATTGAGCAGTTGGTCATCGTTCAACTTTAGCAAATCCGTCCTTCGCACTACTGCGTTGTCGAGCGGCCCCGCCTCTTCGGAAGCGATCGCGGCCGCCAGCTCCGGGAGGCTTCGCAATCCCACCAGGACGGAATGGACTCCGGGAGTGGACAGACAGAATCGAAGCGCAGTGCGGGGCAGCGAGTCCCATGTCTCTCCTAGAGCTTCCCGCATCCGGTCCGAGGCCTCTGAAAGGCCGCGCAGTCCATCTGGAAGCAACCTTGCCCGGTCGGTGAGAGCCCCCTTGAGGAAAGCCGAACGAGCGATGATGCCCACATTGTTTTTTCGTGCCTCTGGCAGAACCATTGTCAGCATCCTTTGATCGAGCAGGTTCAACGCAATCTGTAGCACGTCGACTCTACCGCTGCGAACCGTAGCCAAAGCAGCCGGCTCCCCGTATACCGATGCGCCGACGAACTTGAGCTTCCCCACTTCCCGTGCATGCTCCAGAACATCCAGTATCTCTTCCCGTTCAAGAATATCCTGGGTGGCATTGTGAATCTGTACAATATCCAGCACGTCTCGACGCAATGCTTTCAAACTGGTTTCAAGCGAGTCCATTACCGCCCGCGTTAGCGCTTTGCGACCTCTGGGGGCCTCGGCAATACCCACCTTCGTCGCAATTATGCACGATGGGCAGTCGCTTAGCCCCCTTCCCAGCACTGCCTCGCTCTCACCGTAACCTCGAGCAGTGTCGAAAAAATTGATACCCTTATCGACCGCGGCCCGAACCAGTCCAATCGCTTGGTCTTCAGATAGTCGGCCTTGTTCACCCGGCTCCTGGATCCCATAGTTCTCCAGGCCGAACGCAGCGGTACCCAGGGCAAGCTGAGAAACGTGAAGGCCTGTCCGTCCTAAGGACGAATACTTCATCTCCTGACTCTCACCCTTCTTCACTCAATCGCTTAAGCTAGTCGATAGAATCCGCGTTGCGCTACCGGGCCCTGCAAACGGGTATACAAATCAGGTTGGGTAATAGCTTTTGCCAGAATACCGAATACCTCCTCAACTGTGGCCAGATAACTCTCTACATGCTCGCTGGTGTGCGCGAAGGACGGCTTGAACTGGTTGTAAGCCAAATAACCTCTTTCCAGCATCATCTGCGTGAACAGAGTGGTCAAGACTAACTCCTGTTCATGCTCGAAGGAGAAATGGCATAGGCTCGGCAAACCACTTGTATGCAGCTTCAATCCGGTCCGTTGGGCAATGCGTTCCCAACCTTCCATTACTTGACTCCCGATCGCAATCAGGTGCGGAGCCACCTTTTCGCGACGGAACTTGCCGATGGTTGCGATGGCGGCAGCCGGACCGATACGTTCGGTCCAGTTCGTGCTGCTGATGAAAGTCGTCTGCGCCGCCTGCATCACGGGCTCGGTGCCGATCACCGCTGCCATGGCATATCCATTGGCCATGGCCTTGGCAAACACCGCAATATCGGGATTCACGCCCGATAAAAGATGGATTCCGCCGTCAGTCATGCGAAACCCGGTTGTGATTTCGTCAAAGATCAGCACAGCGCCTAGTTCACTGGCAAGGTCGCGGACGTTCTTGAGGAACTCCGGTGCCGGCTCCTGGCCTCGTTGCGGTTCCATGACAATCGCCGCAAGTTCGTTTCGGTTGGCATCTGCGATCGCCTTCAACTGGTCGAATCGATTGTAATGGAAAGGCAACGCTGTCCCCTGCAACCCTCTGGGAACTCCGCGAGGTTCGAGTCCAGGTAATAGGTGGGCATCTAATGCTTCATCTTCGGCCAGGTTAGCAGCTAGATACCAGTCGCACCATCCGTGGTAACCGCAGAAGGCGACCTTGTCCCGTCCCGTTTGAGCTCGGGCAATACGAACTGCGATCGACATGGCCTCGCCACCGCCGCGTGAGTAACGCACCATGTGTGCCCACGGATGTAAGTCCAGCAAGAGCTCAGCCAGAACCAGTTCTTCGGGAGCGTTCAGGGTTGAAGCTACACCTGCGTCAATAGCATGTTTCGCTGCGCGATCGACTTCAGGGTCCGCGTAGCCAAGCACACAGGCGCCAATACCCATCATGCTCATGTCGATATATGTTCTCCCGTCAAGGTCCGTCACTTCCACACCACGTGCTTTTGAAAAATAAGACGGCCACTGACCTGGCAGAAACATTGAGGGACGCTTAGATAAGAACTGCGTACCACCAGGAATCACTTTGCATGCCCGAGCGAACAAATCCCAGCCCTTTGTCGTGGTTTCGGTTGTCATCAGTTTTCCAGGACAGTCCGATAGTTATCAGCTTCAGTCCATTCACGATTCAAGTCAACCAGGCCAGGGTTGTTCTTCAAAAAGTTCATAACATCCAATAACTCAAACGGCCTGCCTTCGTTATAAACAGCCTCATAAATTTTGGTCACCAGCTCAAAATCTTCGGGGTGATCGACAGTAAGACGCAGCTTTGGATAGACCACGTCGGCTGTAAGCTCGCCGCAGTGAAACATCTCTTTATTGTTCCAAATATAGCGAGTCACATGCTCGCGATCGCGTGGATCAGTCGCTTCACGCCAGGCTCGATCCAGCGCGGAAAAGGCAAAGCACTCAGCATCCAATCCATCGGGAAAACGCCTCTTGTCGAGGAGCTGGGCGCCTGCCCCCGCGGCTATTCCAACATGGTCGTAGCTACCGCTTGTGTATCTCTGGATAAGTCTTTCAATCAATTGCGGATCAGCCAGCGGACAATCCGCAGTTATGCGAATTACAGGATCGGCTTTAAATTGCTGTGCCGCTCGATAATAACGGTCCAGAACATCCGTTTCACTGCCCGCAAACGGCACAATCTGATTGTCGGCACAGAATCGACGCAAGACCTCATTGCCCGGATTGTCGGGAACGGCGACTACGACCTCTGCGATCGAAGGAACGGCCCGCACCCGCTCCACGATGTGCCACAACATGGGTCGGCCTAAGATCAGCTTGAGCACCTTACCTGGAAGACGGGTCGATCCCATTCGTGCTTGGATAATGGCGACTGTTTTCATGTCTTCGGTAGCCCCAGGTATTTTCTTGTCAACCGTGTCGGACGAAGCCCGTCGCTCGGATCTGCTCGCCACTCCCGCTCCTCCAATTCACTCGCCGCAGGTCTCACCTCGCCATCTCCCTCCGCCCGAAGCCCTGCTCGCACCGATCTGATCACCTCACGCATCGGATCCGGAAGCCAGCAATGCCCAGCACCAAACTCAGCGCCCTGTCCCTCGAGATCAAGGTGGAACTCGATCATGCTCGCTCCCCAACGATGAACCGCGCGCGCGATCACCCCCGGTTCAACGCTGTGATCCGACCACCCCACCGGACACCGGCAAGCATCCTGCAAGGTGGCGATCGCCGCCAGGTTGCAATCCTCCGGCTTCGTTGGATAAGCCGATACACAATGTAACAGCGTCAGGTCCTGGCAGCCAGCGCCTCTCAGGACAGAACAGGCATGGTTAATTTCGGGCAGGGTTGCCATACCGGTGGAGAGCACTACCGGCTTTCCCGTCCCTGCACATGCCTTAAGAAGGTCATCCCACATTAATTCATAAGAAGCAATCTTGTAGAAATCCACAAAAGGCAACAGTTCCCCGACCGCCTCTAAATAGAAAGGTGTGCAGGAGAACAAAATTCCCGCTTCATGGCAACCTCTCGCCAGATCCGGTAGGAACTCAACCGGCAGCTCCCATGCCTCCCGCGCAAGAAGCTTCGGATCGTGTCGCAAAGCCTCCGGCGCAAACAGTTCCCGCACGCGGAAAAGCTGGAACTTGACCGCGTCGCAGCCGATTCCTGCCGCGGTTCTGATGAACTCCAGGCATCGCTCCAGGTCGCGATGATGATTGCTCGAAACCTCAGCCACAAAACTTGGGCCTTTGCTGCTCGGATTCATGCGACCGGATTTCGATCCATTACCTGGCATAGGACGAGATTACTTTGCTCACCGCTCGAACCGCGTCTCCCACATCCGCATCGGTCATGCCATGGAACATGGGCAAGCTGATCAGTCGCTTATAGGCTGCCTCGGCGACTGGACACTCGCCGTCCCTATGACCGAACTGGCCGCGATAGTAGGGATGGAGATGAACGGGAATGTAATGCACGTTGACACCAATATTTTCCGCGCGCAGGGCGCGGAATATCTGGCCTCTGTCCACGGTGAGTTTCGCTAAGTCGACGCGAATCGGATACAGGTGCCAGGCAGGATTCACCTCGGCCCGCACACTGGGTGGAATCAGTCCCGGCACACCGCGGAACGCCGTCGTATATTTCGCGGCAATCTCCCGTCGCCGGGCGAGGTTCGCTTTCAGCTTCACTAACTGGGATAGCCCCAGGGCACAAGCAATATCCGTCAGCCGGTAATTGAACCCCAGCAGGACCATCTCGTAGTACCACTGCCCAGAGGCTTGCCGTTGTCGTGCATCACTCGAGATCCCATGATTCCGGAACCGCCGCAATATCTCCGCCAGCGTCGCGTCGTTTGTGGTCACCATGCCACCTTCCCCGGTCGTGAGGTGTTTCACCGGATGGAAGCTGAACACGGTCATATCCGCAATGCCGCCCACACGTTTCCCTCGGTATTCTGCGCCCAGCGCATGGCAGGCATCTTCAATCAGGGGGATTCCACGCGACTGGGTGACCGCAAGCAGCGCATCAAGATCCGCCGGGTGCCCGGCATAGTCGACCGCAAGAATCGCCTTTGTTCGCGAAGAGAGCTTCTTTGCAACTTCGCCGGGATCGAGATTCAGTGTGTCTGCACTCACGTCGGCGAACACAGGCTTCGCTCTCTGGTACAGCACACAATTCGCGGTCGCACAGAATGTCATGGGCGTGGTAATCGCTTCGTCACCCGGCCCGAGTCCCGCTGCAAAGGCCGCCGCGTGCAAGGCGGCCGTGCCCGAACTGAAGCTGACCGCGTACTTCGCTTCCACCCACGCCGAGAATTGTTCCTCAAACTCGCCGACTTTCGGTCCGGTCGTCAGCCAGTCCGACTTCAGAACCTCAACTACCGCCTGGACATCTGCGTCATCAAGGCTTTGACGCCCGTACGGCAACAATTTTTCCCGCACGGGCGTGCCCCCATGGATGGCAAGTATTTCCAGTTTTGCGGGTAAGGCACTCATGCTGGCAGTCCGTAGTGCAAGTGCAATTCGTACCAGGGCAGGCCTTCACAGCTGCGGAAAAAACTCAAGTTTCCGCCACGAACCACGTGGGGACAGCCGCCCTCGGCTGTCCCGCCGAGCGAAGCTCGGCAGCGTCTCTCAAGCCGACGTCGGAACCGCCTCCGCAGCGCTGGTTTCAGGCGCCACCAATTCTTCCAGTTCACGCCGCGTCAGCCAGCGTTCATTGCTATCGCTCGAATAACGGAAACCTTCCCGAAGCGGCTTGGCGTTGATCCAGTTTTCCGCTTTCCACCACGGATGCGACGGCTGTATCACATACATGTCTTCCGTTTCGAGCGTTTGCCGTGACTCGTCTTCAGAGACCAGCACTTCGTGCAACTTCTCTCCCGGACGAATCCCGATGTACTCCACCTGGCATCCCGGAGCGACGGTCTCCGCCAGGTCCAACAATCTCATGCTGGGAATCTTGGGAACAAAAATCTCGCCGCCGTGCATCTGCTCCAGGCAGCGGATCACAAACTTCACGCCCTGTTCCAGCGTCAGCCAGAATCGCGTCATCCGAGGATCGGTGATCGTGATCTTTCCCCGCCGGCGCTGTTCGAGAAAAATCGGGATCACGCTCCCCCGGCTGCCCACCACGTTCCCGTACCGCGCGCAACTGAAGCGCGTATTTCTGGCCCCAGCATACGCATTGGCCTGCACAAACACTTTCTCCGCGCACAGCTTGGTGGCGCCGTACAGATTGATCGGATTCACCGCCTTATCGGTGCTAAGCGCCAGAATGCGGCGCACGCCCTGATCAAGGGCCGCATCAATCACGTTGCGCCCACCCATGATATTGGTCTGGATCGCTTCGAACGGGTTGTACTCGCACGCCGGCACCTGCTTGAGCGCCGCCGCATGCACTACAACCGTTACACCCGCCAGCGCGCGCTTCAGCCGCTCCACGTCCCGAACATCTCCAATGAAATACCGCAGGCTGGGGTGATCGAATCCCGACGTTCTCATCTCATGCTGCTTCAACTCATCCCGGCTGAAAACCACCAGCCGTTGCGGCTGGTAGTCGCGCAGCATGATCTCCACAAACTTCTTCCCGAACGACCCCGTTCCACCCGTTACCAGTATCGATTCCTGCGACCAATTCAGCATTTGTTCCTTCGAAACCTCTTCTGCCGAGTTACGCGTCGAAGAAAGACGCGGGCTTCATATCAAAGAATCGCTTTAGCGATCCCGGTGTCGTATGCCGCAACATCCTCGAAATCAGACGCCCTTTTGGGGGGCAGTGCATCGAATTCGCCAGAAGAATCTTTCTTCTTTGGGTAAGTTTCTTGTGTTCGATAGTATAGCCGACGAAGTATAGCTGACGACTCTCGGATACTGGCTCCGCCTGATGATGGCCGCTCGGTCTCAAGCGCCCACCACCCCTTCCAATTCATCGCGTCCCAGAAGCCTCTTGCGCAGTGAGCGGTAGAAGCCCGAGATGTGGGCCTCAAACTCAAACAAGCTCATGTCGGCGGTGACGTGGACGCGCGGCAGGGCAAAGCGATTGATCTTCGCGCCACTGATCTTCGAGGGATCGATCTTCGCGCGATCGATCTTCGCGCCAAGCCCGCCACCCGTGTTCATGAAGGCACAGAGGAAACCAGCCTGCTCTGCCAGCCGCAAGTCTCGTCCTGTGACCGTGGCGGCATCGCCGAAGGGATACCCAAAAGCCCACACCGTCTGTCCCACAGCCTCCTCAAGAACCTTCCGACTTTCGGAGATCTCCTGCCAAGCCAATTCCTCGGATGCTCGCGCGAGAATTGGGTGGGAGAGAGAATGGGCGCCAATAGTCATTCCCACGGCGGCCAGTTGCCGTAACCCCACTCGATCAAGCGTCAGGAACCTGGCGGCAAGGGTCGGGTCTTGGAAGAATTGCTCTCTCCAGTTCTCTGCAAGCGTGAGCTGCTCGCGGACCTGATCCAGAAATCCGCGCCTCGATTGTCGGTTGAACTGCGAAAGCCGTTCGACCAAGTTCCACCAACACGCGTGTTTCTCGTTGGGCGCGATTGGGCCAATGCTAATGCCTGCTTCGGGGAGGCTGAGCGCGATGGACTCGCCGGCGTCCAACAACATCAGGTAGAGTTCCTCATACCAGAGCATGGACGGCATCGCATCGGTGGACGCGCCGGTGGCAAAGAAGAGGCAGGACAGGCCAAACTCATGCAGTATGGGAACCATTTCCGTCAGGGTGTTCCGCAGCGCGTCGTCACAGGTCAGCAGGATCGAACGGGGAGGAAGTGACAGCTTCTCTTCAGACCACTCCTCTTCAGACCACTTCTCTTCAGACCACTGGAGAAACTCTTCGGGCGCGATCACGTGATAGCGCGTCTTCAGAAGTTGCAGCTGGCGCCGCAGCGAATCAGCGCGAACCAAGTTGCCATCCAAAGCTGGATTCCTGACTTCGTAACCGGCTGGGAAGACGCCATGGTAAGTCACGACCGCCGGGCCGGCGCCCGCCGTGTAGCGAAGGTACCCGCTCCTGGACAGGGCGGGAAAGACGATGCGCTTCAGAGCCGGACTGACAAATCTCAAGGGTACCTCTCGAAGGATTTCGCAGGATTGTACCGCACTGGTCCCAGGTTCGTGCTTGAACAGTTAGCTCCAGTCCCCAGCATTCACGGGGCCTCCGACGACAGATTGATCCTTCACGCGACGCGTCAGTGTCGTGTGCCATAACCTTCGACTGCGCACTTGCGAAAAGCGATACACGAAGCCGGCCCTGAGAATCCCCCGAACCGACGACTCATTCTTGGCTGCGCTGAAGATCCAGACTTGCCTTTGCTGCGTCTGCAAATAAGCGGCAGCCAAGCGAATCGCTTTTGCGTAGTTACCACGTCCACGCTGTGCCGCAGGCGTCCAGCAGTCAAATATCATGGCCGCATTAGGGTCGTTCGATTCAAGCTTGGAATTGAACTCTGACAAGTGGAACCCGTCATAAAGGTCCACCCACAGAAAGTGAGACGGCTCTGTTCCTCGTCCCCGCAGGAGATAACCAGTTGCACGGCCTTGTCTCAGACGCTGGGCACAGCGCACAAGGTATTCCAGTGTCGGCCCATCGTCGGCGTTGTTCAGAGCAGCGGAAGCAATTTCCTCCCAACCCAGCGGACTCAAGGTCACGCTTTCATTTTCTGATTCGATTCGAGGGGCTTCAAAAAAAACTAGCTCATCCTCGAATACGAAGCGTCTTTTTGCGCTAGTCAGTGCGTGCGTTGCGGTCGCAAACATGCCCGTCTTGCCAATTCTGCTTCGTAGGCGGCAGAACAAGTCTCTTCCCACGCGAAGCTGCTTTTCCATCGCTGGAAATCTCTTCGAAGAAGCCGCCAGCCAATGTCGGCCAACATTTGCCAGATGCCGGGGCATGCTCTTTGACAATTGCACATAACGTGTTGAACAGATGGCATTGGAAAAGCGCTCTTTGTAAGCCTCATCGCCTAACCCAAGGTCCAATCTCTCCACCGATGGGTCGGCGAAGGCCTCCTCCGTTATGAGCCGGAGCAGGCAGGAACCGGGCGACGATTCCTCGTACTGGATCTGGAAGGTCGGCAGATACCAAAACCAGCAATCGAAAAACCGGAACCCATAGTTCCACGCGACAGGCCGTCCATTGACTTCCAACTGGCTGACCTTCAACCAACCAGCGGAGCTCAGAAGTCTTGCGAGTTCACTTAAGAAAAAGCGCCGCTCCGGTCGAATCAAAGGACTAAGGCGGTTGGTCGCTAAAAAGCGCGAAATCTGCGCAGCAAAAATCGACTCCAGGCCGGTGTCTAATTGTTCTTTACTCAAATGGGTAAGGTGGATTGGACCGAACTGGCCGAGCTTCTTTAGCCCCCGCTTCTCACGTTCTTTTCGCACGACGGATTGGAGGACGGCTTGCCTTTGCTCTTTGCCACCGAGAATAATGATGCCGCAGTCGTAGGCAGGTCGCTCGTGGAGATGGAGACGGAGAGATCCAGCAGCGGCTGTAATCGCTCGAAGGGTATGTGACTCCGCAGGGACGTTGGCAAATACCAGATCCCGCACGCTCAGCCTCTTGATCTCCTCGAGCACAGCCGCCAAAACGGCTCCTCGAGTCTCCGGCTCGCTCACGATATCGCAGTAATCCGCGGTGCTGGCTGTCAGGAAAAAAGCCGTATCGGGCGATTCTCGATTGGTCGCCATGGCAGCCACTCCGGCGAGTCGACCAGACTCATGGACCAGGAAAGTCAGTGGACAAAGACTGTCCGAAAAAGCGCGACTCGCGGCCAAAGCCCACTGATGGGTGAAGAAGACCTCCGGGCGCTCCATTCGAAATACCAGATTGTTCCAGGCAAGAATGATTTCCGGGTCTTCTGGAATCTTCTCCAGAACTGTTACCTTCACGGGCGCTCCAATCAAGTGAGTCTAGCATCGCGGCATCCGCGTCCGCGCAGCGGAAACCAGGCCCGGTACACAATATCGCCGGGCGTTAATTTTTGCCCGGTTCTCACTCCAAGAATGCTAAAATCAGCAAATTCCTCATAACAGGCCGCTTTTGTCTGCCCGGCTTGCTGTGGGACGGTGGCTCGAGCGGAGACCTGTGTGTCGGGTGCGACGCGCTACCGATCAAGCTTGCGGCGGCTGAGGAGTAATGATGTCATTGGGGCCCCTGGTTCCACGAAGTGATGTTCCGCGTAACGACGGATTGCGCGAACTGCAACCTGGCGAACCGGCTGAATTCCTGAGGCCGATCGCCTCCACGCTTTATAACGTGGCCCCGTCGCAGGAATCCACAATGCGCGAATACTTGCGCGTTCTTATCAAGCGCAAGTGGATGGTCATCGGGGTTGTAGTCGGCATCTTCATGGCCGTCGCCATCGCCAGCCTGCGCCAGACTCCCATCTACGAAGCGGCAAGCCAGATTGTCATCAATAAGGCCGATTCGAACCTCATTACCTTCAAGGACTCCGTGCCGGTGGTCGACTACTACGACCAGAGCGATCTCGACACCGAGGTTCGCATCCTGCAGAGCGATCTGATGGCGCTGCAAGTAATCCGGCAACTGAATCTCGATAAGCGTCCCGAGTTCGGCGGTCAGGCCGACCAAAAGCAACCCAACCTGGTCGCCGATCCGCTGCAGACCGATTCGAACCGTGTTTCGGCTCTGCTGGGAAGCTTCCGGGGAAACCTCCACGTCACTCTTATTCCCAACACCCGGATTATCGAGATTCATTACACCAGCACCGATCCTCAGCTCGCCGCCAGCGCTGTGAATACCCTCGCGGCCACTTATGTCGAGCAGAACTTCAAGACCAAATTCGAATCCACCATGCAGGCCTCCGACTGGCTTTCCAAACAGCTCGTTGACTTGCAGATGAAAGTGGAAACCTCTCAGGAGAAGCTCGTACGCTACCAGAAGGAGCACGAGATTTTCGGGGTCGACGATAAGCAGAACATCATCACCGAAAAGCTGGATGAACTTAATAAAGAAATGACGGCGGCCGAATTTGACCGCATGCAGAAGGAAGCGGTCTATCGCCAGACCCAGTCGAATGATCCGGTCGCGGTCGCGGCAGCGATCGTTGCCGATAACACAGGAGGCGGAACCGGCGCAGCTTCCGCGCTTCTGGACAAGTTGCGCGAACAGCAGGCCGGTCTCAGAATCCAAGTTGCTGATCTCAGCACTCAGTTCGGTCCCTCCTATCCGAAAATCGCTCAGCTCAATAACCAACTGAAGGAGATTGACCGCCAGCTTCAATCGGAGACTAACAAGGCCGTCGACCATCTCAACGGGCGATACCAGGCCGCTTTACAGCGCGAAAATATGTTGCGCGTTTCCTTTGAGAAGCAAAAACAGGAAGCGAACAAGCTCAACGAGAGCGCGATCGAGTACAGCCTCCTGAAGCGCGATGTGGACAGCAACCGGACACTCTACGAGGGATTGCTGGAGAAACTGAAAGAAGCGGGCGTCACTGCGGGATTGCGCTCCAATAACTTTCGCATCATCAATGCGGCCCGCGTCCCCACCTCTCCCAGCGAACCAAACATTCCGCGTAACCTGGCTTTCGCGCTGGTGCTGGGCGTCATCTCCGGCATCGGCTTGGCCTTCTTGCTCGAGAACATGGACAACACAGTTCGCACCCCCGAGCAGGCACAGGCCATCTCAGGCCTTCCCTCTCTCGGGATGATCCCGCTCGGCTCCAAGTCGGCCGGCCATGGATCGACTGGCAAGCGGCTCGCTTTGACTGCTTCCAAGGAAGTGGTGGAAACCGTAACCCAGGTTCGCCCCCAGTCGCAGATGGCCGAATCGTATCGCGCGCTGCGGACTTCGCTTCTGCTCTCCAATCTCGGAGCGCCGCCTAAAGTCATCATGGTCACCAGCGCGCGTCCGCAGGAAGGCAAAACCACTACCAGCATCAACACGGCCATCGTGCTCGCACAAAAGGGAGTTCGCGTTCTCCTCGTGGATGGCGACTTGCGCCGCCCCAGTATTCACAAGACCCTGGGCATGGGCCCGCGCAGCGGTCTTAGCAACGTACTGACTGGAAGCGCCACCCTGCAGCAGACGATTACAACTTCTCCGGTCCTGCCCAATCTTTTCATCATGCCCGCGGGAACGCCGCCTCCGAATCCTGCCGAATTGCTGGCCTCCTCCAATATGAGGGATCTGATCGTGGAGTTGCGTGCACTCTATGACCACATCGTGATCGATACTCCTCCAACCCTTTCCGTCACCGACGCGGTCGTGCTTTCACCCCGGGCCGACGCCACCATCCTGGTGATTCGTTCTGGCCAGACCACGAAACCTGCACTGCGCCGCGCCCGCGACATATTGATGCAGGTCAATGCTCACGTCGCCGGAGTTCTGCTAAACGCCGTCGATCTAACCTCCCCCGATTATTATTACTACTACGAGTACCAGGGGAAGTACGGTCAGTACTATCACGAAGATCCCGCCGCTGGGAACGAAGCAGAGCCGAAAGCGGTTTGAGGTGGGAGAGGAAAAAGCGGTTTGACACCGATGGCGATTCCGCTCTCAAACCGGCGACGTTGGCAGTTCGCGGCTGCTGTGGCTTTTGTCGGCTGCGTCTATATTTTTCTGACGGGCGCCGAGTACGCGGCCAGCGTTTTTGCGTCGCGCGCAGAGTTGCCATCGCTGGAACGCTCGGTGCGCCTCTCGCCCGGAAATGCAGACTATCGCCATCGACTCGGACGCTACTTTGCGTTTGTTGCGGCTGATCCTCAGTCCGCCATCGAGAGCCTTCGAGCAGCAGTCGAGCTCAACCCGCACGATGCCCGCTATTGGTTCGATCTGGCCGCCGCATATCAGGTAACCGGGGATCTCGCTGGCCGGCGAGGGGCACTGGATCGCGCCTTACAAGCCGAGCCCACCGCCCCCGATGTAGCGTGGGAAGCGGCCAACTTTTTTCTTATTGACGGCGATATCGACCGCGCCCTGCGCGAATTCCGCGTCGTTATCGAGAACGACGTTTCCCTGGTGAACGCAGCCCTGCGTGCATGCTGGCGCGTGCGTCCCGACCCGGACGCTTTGCTCCGTGACGTGGTGCCGGCTCGCACCGATTCCTTGATTGCCTTTCTCGATTTGATGACGAGCAAGCAGGAAACCGAAGGCGCCATCAAAACCTGGCAGCGGCTCGCCCAGTTGCACGAGAAATTTCAGAACCGCTATTTGTACGAATACGTGCGTTATCTCATTGCAATGCGCCGTCCCGACGCCGCCATGTCTGCCTGGGAGCAAACCTCTGGCATTCTTGGGCTCTCTGCCTATCTGCCCACGGAGGACAACCTGGTAGTGAACGGCGATTTCAGCCTCGACATTCTGAACGGAGGCTTCGACTGGACTTACGTCAATCGAATCGGCGTCCAGCCATTACTCGATTCGAGCGACTTCCGCCAGGGTCATCGCTCTCTTTCCCTCACCTTCGAAGGCCCCGGCATTAACGACGCGGGGATTCAACAACTGATTCCAGTGCGCGGCGCGACCACTTATAATTTCTCCGCGTACTACAAGTCGGCGGACTTTGAGGGAGCGGGCGGGCCCCAGATAGTTCTGCGAGATGCCTACACGGGCGCGCCGCTGTTTGCCAGCGATCCGCTCAACGATGCCGACTTCTGGAAAGAAGCTCACTCGAAAGTGACGACCCCGGACTCCACCACACTGCTGGTGCTGGCGATCGAGCGTTTCCCGGCCGGCTCCCCAATTCGCGGCAAGCTTTGGCTCGGCGATTTCGAACTCTCTCCCGAGAATTCCCCGGACGACTCCCACGACGATTCCCACGATAATTCCGCTAAACAATCCAAGGACCACTCGTGAGTTCCGCCCTGGCAACGCAGCCTGAACCCGCGCCTGTCGCGAAGAGTTCGCAACCGCGACTTACCAACAACGCGCTGCTGGCCGGCGCGGGTGCCATTCTGTTGCTGGGGCCGCTGGCCTTTGGAGCGGTCGAGCCCTGGTCCATTTTTGCCTTGGAAGCCTCTGCCATGCTGCTGTTGGCGGTCTGGGCGTCCCGCCAGTGGATCAATCGTGAACTCAACGTCTCCGACAACGTGCTTTACCGCCCCATGGCGGCCTTTTTTGCGCTGGTGCTGGTGCAATGGGTCTTTGGAGCGACGGCCTACCGTCACGTGACTTACTCCCACCTGCTGCTCTACGCTGCCTACGGCATGCTGGCGTTTGTAGTGACCCAGACTCTGCGTCGATCCTCTCAGTTTGAGATGCTGGCCAAAGTCTTCACGGGATACGGGGCGCTAGTGGCTGCCTTTGCGATACTGCAGGGTCTCGCGCCGAATGGAAAGCTCTACTGGATCTGGGCCTCGGAGCAGGGTGGCGCGATCTATGGACCCTACGTCAATCACAATCATTACGCTGGCCTGATGGAGATGCTCACGCCCTTCCCGCTGGTGCTGGCCACAACTCACTTCACCAACGGGAACCGCAAGATTGCCGTGGCGGGAATGGCCGCGCTGATGGCAGCAAGTATTTTTCTTTCCGGTTCGCGCGGAGGCATGGCGGCGTTCGTCGCGCAGATGGTGGTGCTCGCCGTGCTTCTGGTTCGCAAGAGCGAAGGCAGTTGGAAACAGCCGCTCATGCTCGGCGGGTTTCTGGTAGTGGTAATTGTTTTTCTCATCTGGATCGGTGGCAACGAACTCACCCGCCGCCTGATCAGCATTCACTCCGAAGCCCGCGAAGAGATTAACGGAGGAGTTCGCCTCACCATCGATCGCGATTGTTTGCGCATGCTGATGAAGAGGCCCTTCCCCGGTTGGGGACTGGGTACCTTTCCGATTGTCTACCCGGAATTTCGTAGCTTCTACACCACCTTCTTCGTGAACCAGGCGCACAACGACTATCTGCAACTGCTGGTCGAGACCGGCTTGGCCGGATTCTCCATCGCAGTCTGGTTTATGGTGCTCGTCTTCCGCCAGGCGGAAAACAAGCTCAATAATTGGACCGAGACCGCGAGCGGCGCGATGACCGTGGCGGCGCTCCTTGGTTGTGTGGGTATCCTGGTACACAGCTTTCTCGATTTCAATCTGCAGATCCCGGCAAACGCCGCCCTGTTTTACGTTCTCTGCGCCATCGCCGCCTCCGCCCCTCTCCAGGAATCGCAGCGCCGCCGCGTGGTTCGCCGGCGCAGCTTGATTGTGGAACACAGCCCGGAAGCCGCGGCATCGTGATTGGGCGCTCCCCACATTCGACCGGCGGCGGCTGTCCTCGCTACGCTCATAACCCATCGTTTCGGTTCACTTGACTTTTGTTCGGACGAGCGTAATCTTCAGATCATGTATCGACCGCGCCGTCAGCTTTACTTGCTCCTCTTCTTAGCCACGGCGGCGGCGGTTTCCTATGGCCAGGGTACGAGAACATATATTGCCGTTGTATCGAGTCCTTACCCCCCGCTCTTTAAAAAAGCGAAGTATGCTGTCGGTGCAGGACCCGTTTCCATTGTCGTGGCGGACTTTAACGGTGACGGTAAGCCGGACATTGCTACGGCCAACCGTGACTCCTCGACCGTGTCTATACTCATCAACAATGGGGACGGCACCTTTCGGACACACGTGGATTACGCGACAGGCAATTCTCCATCGCAACTAGTCGTGGGAGATTTCAACAACGATGGCAAGGCCGATCTGGCGGTCGCGAACGGCTATAACTCGATTTCGATCCTGCCGGGCAATGGCGACGGTACGTTTGGCCAGCGGATAGATACACTTCTTCAAGGCGCGGGATCCCTCTCCGCGTATGATCTCAACAACGACGGGAAACTTGATCTCGTCGTAGGACCCGCCGACGTCTCGCTTTTAGGCAATGGCGACGGAACTTTCCAGGCTCCGGTCAGCTTTCACCTGTACTACGGCGGCACCCTCTCCTACGTGCTCGTTACTCAGTTAAACGGGTTAGATCTGGTGGGAGTCATGAATGACTTTTTCCCGCACAAGATTGAGGAATTGGCGGCTGAAGGAGGGGGCACATGGCTGAACTATTCGGAGTTGTTCACCAATCAGCCCGCCAAGTACGGCCAGTTAGCTGGAGGTGACATTAACGGAGATCAATTCGGAGACATAGCTGCGTCTTGGTTTGGTGAGAACGAAGTATTTCTTTGTTTGTCGAATTCGGACGGCATTCTTAATTGCGGGAACAGCTACAAGGTCGGTACGGGCCCTATAGGGATCGCTCTTGCGGACTTGACAGGCGACAACCTATTGGATGTCGTTACGGCAAATAGCGGGTCAAATAACATCTCGTTTTTGCGCGGCCACGGAGACTACACGCTCGGGCCGCTCACCAATTATGCCGTCGGCAAGGTGCCCCAGTCCGTGGCGGTTGCGGATTTCGACGGAAACGGCCGCCAGGATGTTGCTGTTGCCAACTCGGGCGATGGAACGGTCACAACGCTGCTACAGAATACCGTGGCGCTTTCAGCATTTTCGCTATCCTTCGGCAAGCAGGCTGTCGGCACAACGAGCCCCGCAAAAACTGTTACCCTTTTCAATGCTGGTCTCAGCATTCTGCACATTAGCAAGATTTCTACCTCTGGCGATTTCAGTCTGCAATCGAATGGTTGCGGAACAACACTCGCTTCCGGCGCCTCCTGCAAGCTAAGTGTAGTGTTTAAGCCGACCGTCGCGGGAACTCGTACAGGAGGGTTGTTCGTCGCTGACGACGCGCTCGGGAGCCCTCAGAGGATCTCGCTCTCAGGAAAAGGGATATAGCTTGCCGGGCGGCCCTCGATAAGAGCGAAGGCTCTGTCAAACGCTACCCGCCACGAGCGGCAAAGCAGCAACGCACCCCGCGCGCTTCCACCTGTTTTCTAATTTACTCGTTGCCACTCCTCACCATCAGCGCAACCGCTCCGCTGGCGGCGAGCGCGGCACTCACCAGCAGCAGGCCTCCCTTGAATTGTCCAGTCGAGGTCCGCACCAGTCCAATCACATAAGGACCAACAAATCCACCGAGATTTCCGACCGAATTAATGAATGCGATCCCGGCCGCCGCCGCCGTGCCCGACAACAAACTCGTCGGCATCGCCCAGAACGGCCCCATCATGGAGAACACGCCCAGCACCGCCACACTGATGGCGAGAATGGCCGGCCCCACTGAAGTCGAATACGCCGCGCCGGTCAGCGCCAGCGCTCCGGCCAAAGCCGGCATTGCCGTATGCCATCGCCGCTCTCCCAAGCGATCGGAATGCAAACCCACCGCCACCATCGCGACCGCTGCCGCCACATATGGAATCGCAGACAGCATGCCGACCGCGAAATTGCTCACCCCCGACAAGCTTCGGATCAGCGTAGGCAGCCACAGGCTCACACCATACGAAACCGTATTCAACCCGAAGTACACCAGCGCCAACATCCAGATTCGCCCGCTCCGCAAGGCAGAGAATACTCCCGCTCCCCCAGTGATCTCTGCCCGTTCAAGCCGCAGCGTCTCTACCAGCCAGTCTCGCTCTTCGTGTGGGAGCCACCGCGCGTCTTCCGGCCGATCCACCAAATACATCAACGCGACACCACCCAGCAGTACCGCCGGAATCCCCTCCAGCAGGAACATCCATTGCCATCCCGCCAGGCCAGACGTTAGATGGAGACCGAGGAGCGCGCCGGATAATGGTCCGCCCACGACTCCCGACAACGGAGCCGCCGTCATGAATCGAGCCACCGTCCGCGCCCGCGCCCGCGCCGGAAACCAGTTTTTGAGATAAAGGATTACCCCCGGGAAGAATCCCGCCTCCGCCGCTCCCAGCAGAAAGCGCAGCAAGTAAAAGCTGCGCGGGCCACTAACCAATACCATCGACGCTGAAATCACTCCCCAAACCATCATCAGCAGCGCAATCCACCGCCGCGCCCCCACGCGCTGCAGTGCCAGGTTGCTCGGCACCTGAAAGAAGAAGTACCCCGCAAAAAACATTCCTGCGCCAAGCCCATAGACGGCGTCGGTGAGCGCGAGTTGTTGCCGCATCTGCAGCGCCGCAAACCCCACGTTGATCCGGTCCAGATAAGCCACGATGTAGAGCAGAAACAAAAATGGCACAAGCCGCCAAGTGAGCCTGCGCACCACCGCCGCCTCAATCTCATACACCATCTCTCCTTGGCGCTTCATCATATTCTTCGTGGTGATAGGTTTCCCCTGCGTCCCCTGTGGTTCCTCTGTGCCCCCTGTGGTTAAGGCTTTTTCAGCCCAGCCGAGCAAGAATTTCCGCCACGATCCGAGCCGGAGCCCTGTCGACATCGACCACCACCGCGTCCTCCGGCTCCTCCAGCGCCGCCAGTTGACTCTCAAGCATCCGTTCCGTCATGAAGTGTCCAATACGAGCGCGTAGTCGCTGCGTCAGCAACTGCCGCGTTCCCCGAAGATAGACGACCCGCACTTCCGGCCCAACCCGCAAGTTCTCTCGATAAGCCCGCTTCAACGCCGAACAAGCCAGTACCGCATTTTTCCCCTCCGCGATCCAGCCGGCAATCAGCGCCCGCAGACTCTCCAGCCACGGAGCGCGGTCGGCGTCAGTCAGCGGAATGCCATTCCGCATTTTCTCCACATTCGCCGCCGGATGATAATCGTCTCCATCCGCGAACTCCCATCCAAGTTCCGACGCCAGCAGCTGCCCGACCGTCGTCTTCCCGGAGCCCGACACTCCCATCAGCAAGATGACCACGCAACCTCCATCCGCCACTCACCCTCTGCATCCCATGCCGCAAGCAAGATTCGTATCGGGCCATGCCACTCGCCCTTTTGCATCCCGTTGTGCAAATGAGATTCGTATCAGGCCATGCCACTCGCCCTTTTGCATCCCGTGGTGCAGTTGAGATTCGTATCAGGGCATGCCTTCAGGCATGCCGCAAGTGCATCGGCATCAATGCGCCTTCAGGCGCTGGGATCCGACTTTCACCACAGACTACCAAGTACGGAATATAATGGCGCGCACGTGATGGCGCTAGCCTCCAGCACCAAAGACAACACGCGTTATACTCCCGGCATTGATGTGGCCCATCCGCCATGCTCATAGAAATCGGACAGGTAGAGGCGATCTTCCGCTATCCCGTGAAGTCCATGGGCGGCGAACGACTCGAGGTGGCCAATCTGGGCTGGCACGGTCTCGATGGTGACCGCCGCCTGGCCTTCCGGCGGGTCAATGATAATGATAATGATAAAGACCGCAGCGGCTTCCCGTGGCTGTCAGCAAGCAAGCTTCCCGAGCTGCTCCTGTTTACTCCGCACCGCAATGAAGACGCTGACGCTGCTCAGAGCGACCCTCACCTTCCCACGCATATTCGCACTCCGGATGGTGAAGCGATGCCTGTCTTCGGGGAGGACTTGGCCAAGGAGGTCGGACGTCGGTACGGGGCTCCCGTGCAGATGATGCAGTTGAATCATGGCATCTTCGATGAAGCGAGCATCTCTGTGATCGCCTCCGACACGGTGCGCGAGATCTCGCGACTCGCAGGGCGGAGCCCGGACGTGCGACGATTTCGCCCGAATGTTGTAGTTCGTTTACTGCGGTCGGTTCCCTTCCAGGAGGACGAGTGGTTGGGCGGCGTGCTCTCATTCGGCGAGGGGGACGACGCCCCCGCCATCACCGTCACCATGCGCGACGTCCGCTGCTCGATGGTGAACCTTGATCCCGACTCAGCAAGTCCGGCGCCAGAGATGCTGAAGGCGGTCGTTCGTGCGAACCAGAACAACGCAGGAATCTACGGCGCGGTCACTCGCATCGGTCGACTGGCGGTCGGACAGACCATTACACTCACAATCTAGCCGCGCACAGGCGCGTCTATGTTAGAGTGTCGGCGGGTGCCCCACACATTCGCGTTAGCTGCGAATGTGTGGGCCTTTCTAGGACAGCCACGCCGCGCCTGTTGTCCGTGACCAATGACACGAGCGGTACGCAGCGTCCACTCGCAAAGAACGCGAATGAGTGGGCACCCGCTCAAGCGCTTTCGGGCTTGGATGGCTTCGAGGGGCGAGAATCAAGTTCGTGAACCCTTCGGATGTCGAAATGCTTCTCAATTTTTTCTTGTGCTGACTCGAACAATTCGGAATCTTCGTTCGCGGTATGCAGCGCGCCGCTCAGCTTGTCATACCATTCAGCCAGTGAAGGCATGGAACTCCGCAACTCCACCGGAAGTGTCTCGGCATACGCTGTCATGATTTCGTCGCCGGTTCGCTTGTCTGTCCGAAGATTTGTCTTTCGTCGCGCAAACTGCTCGATAAACGTCCTGAGATAGAACAGCGCCGCAAGTGTTTTCCCTGTTTGAAATGCGATGACAGCATCTCGAAACCACTTCCTCTCATCCTGCGGAATGAATTTAGGAATTTCGACATGCTCAATCGGAGAGCGCCCTTCCAAGCTCAGGTCGTACCCGTTTCGTTTGACGATGAAGACTTCCGGCAGTCCTTGGCATCTCTGGCATTGGAATACCAAAGCAAACAGCTGAAAGCTGCTCTGGAACGCAACCTTAAACTTGCTGTCCTTCACGACAAGCGGCTGCAAAAGTTGGTTCGTAATGTCAACGAACCAAACCGGTCTGAAGGCTTCCCGTGAATCGCATTTGGAACAGAAAAGTTTCACATTGCCAACAATCAAACAGGGCGTCGGTAGCCGGTGCTCATCAAATAGTTGATTTTCGGCTAAAGAGAACTTCGACAGGCTGAAACTACTGACTCGTTTGTCGTAGTCTTCTTGTTCTCCAACTAGGATTTTGAGCTTTGCTCTTGCCTCGGGAGTGACTTCAGGGGTGATTGAAACCTTTTGGTACAAGTGGCATGTCTCAAGTAGGAGCTTTAGCCGTTCCGCAACGAAGGCCGGATAGGAGTATCTGAACCTGTCGAAGAAGTCGTTTGATATGTGTCCCATGTTGACTCTATTTTCTGTCTCTTGCCTAGGGTTGGTAGCTAACCTCTATGCGGACTGAGCCGGATGGAAAATCCCTGTAGGGAATCATTGACCCGCCTGAGATATCGCTTTTCCCAGTAATACATTGGCGGAAATTCTGCTCTGGAGAACCTTCGGCCAACCCCATTTGGCCCTTAACTGGTGAGGCGTCGTGGACACTAAACCGTATACCTGAATACGTTCCACCACCAATCATGAAAATCTGAATCGGAATGTCCTTGTGCTCAATCTCCCAACCGGCAGAAAGTAACAACTCCCGCCATTGTTCTGCATATTTGTACGCCTCCCCGTTGCCCTGTAGCGCACCAATAGAAAACCGCCCGATCTTTTTTCGTAAACAATCGGTCAAGTCGCTCTTTGTCTGGTCTGACAGCCGACGCGGGATAGGGCCGTAGTTGTTTACGGTCGGATGGTCAACTGTCCCTTGATTCCCAACGATAGGGATACCGCCCGGAGCATTGATATCAATTTTCTGCGTCGTCGGCGGAGTCGTCGCGGACTTGGGCTTGACTAGTTTGTTTTGGGCGGGAACACTCTGCACGGGCGTCGGGGTCGGGGCTGGGACAAGGGGAGCAGGTGACGACTCAACTGGCGCGACCACTGTCTTATCAAGGTGGAGCGCCCGTCGTACTTCGGGACTCATCAAAGTAATGGCGGTTAGAATCACCGCAACAATAATCCCGATGAGCGTCAACCTGTCTGTTCTGTTCCAACCAGCCCAGCCCTGCCGCATACTTCCGAACAATGACGGGTCTGTATTGGGTACGTCATTCCCAGTTGTACCGCGTAACTTGGACGGTATCCGCAAGAATTGCAGGACAAGCATTCCCAGCCAGTACAGAGGATTGAAAAGTTTGCGAAAGAGTTTCTTGCACTCTCGTTCGTAGCTTCCTATGGCGCGGTCTACGGTATCGAAGACCCGGTCGGGGCCAATTTGAAACTCCCAGAGAGAAAAAATGTTCAGGATGATATCGACGTTCTGTGAGTACCCGCCCCTTGTAGGAGGGGGTTGATAGTTGACGACATGCGGAACATTCATCCGGTTGAGGGAAACAAGAACGTCTCCCAACATGCGGTTCATGTTGTGGCGGGCCTTCTGGGCAGGCTCATTCATGGGGAGTGGTGCGCCGCCCGCCATCCAACCGGAATACTTCATGTTGTCAAAGTAATCGACGGCCTGCATGCGGAACTCTCGTAGCACAACAAGCCGTCGATTACATTCCCAATAGAGCATAGTGGCCAGACTACAGGAGTATACCGCTTGGCGAAGACAGAGCGAAAGTGATATCACGCACGGATAGATGCGGAGCAGGTGGCCCAACCTAGCGCATTTCTAGTTCGAGTGTGCCGGGTGCGCGACTGCCGACACACAAGTTACACCGCAGTGCCCCTAAGCCAGCAGTTCCCACCCCACATCAAGCGCAGCCCCCAGCTTCTTCCAGGTACCGACAGACCCGGTTTTACGCTTAGTCTCAATCGCCGCAATCAGCGCGCGCGATACTCTTGCCTTCTTCGCGAGTTGCTCCTGAGTAAGCTTGCGATGCTCGCGCCAGATACGCAGCGCGGGCTCTCCCTTAAGTCTGCGCTCGGTAATCTCCAGTGGGATGAGTTCGTCCGAGCCATCTTCCAGACGCGCTTTCGCGGCATCGTACGCCTTCACATCCGCAAGCATTTCCGCATCTTCCATAAGCCTTTAGCGTGCGCCGCACACGAAGTACGAACCTCACGCCCTGCTCTTATCATCACATCTTTCTTGTACCTCCGTCACAGACACCGAATCGCAATCGCGCAATAATTCCCCGACAGTGCAGCATCGAGAACTGTGCCCGTCTCCAGAGACGGACCCATCATCCGCCGCAAAACCATCTTCGGCGGCTCTTTGAAAAGTAGACGACAAGTAGACAATAAGCGGCTAGAAGCGGCGACGCTGCACCCCGAAAAGTGCACGCCAAATCGCAGAAAGCCCAGCTAAGTCCTTATTCATGTAGTTGATAGAACTAAGTACTTTAACTAGAATAACTTAGCGGGAATTGGGGGGGTACCAAACCTTTCCATTCAATATCCCGGCGCAAAAGACCCCACCGAGTGTTCACCTGCGGCTACGGTTTGGTTTCACGCAAGCCTGTCAGCTCCTTCAACGCGGTGTAAAATTAAAGCTCGCGAATATCCGCGCTGATTTTTCCGCGCTTAATTCAGATGTTCCGTCCTGGAAAGGATCTCCTATGGCAACCATGGAAGCCCCGCCGCGCCTGCAACTCCGCCTTCACGAAGGTGCGTTCAAGAATGAAACATTCGTCGATTTCAATAAAGAAGAGAACGTGCGCAAAATGCGCGCCGCCATCGATAAAGTGCGTGGCCAACTCGGCCGCGAATACGATCTGATCATCGGCGGCAAGCGCGTCAAGACCTCCGACAAAATCCGTTCCATCAATCCCGCCAAACCTTCGCAGGTGGTCGGCGTTCACCAGAAAGCTGGCAAGGAGCACGTCGATCCCGCCGTGCACGCAGCACTGAAGGCTTTTGCGAACTGGAGCCGCACTTCGGTCGAGGAGCGTGCTTCGCTCTTATTCCGCGTGGCCGATGTCATGCGCGAGCGCAAGCTTGAATACATGGCTTGGCTGGTGTTCGAAGTTTCCAAGAACTGGGCCGAGGCCGATGCCGATATCTCCGAGACCATCGATTTCTGCGAGTTCTACGCGCGCGAAGCCCTGCGCTTCTCGAAAGCGGAGCCGCCCGTGCAACTGCCGGGCGAGCGCGACACGCTGACCTACATCCCACTCGGAGTCGGCGCCGTGATTCCTCCGTGGAACTTCGCCTGCGCCATCATGGCCGGCATGACTCTCGCTTCGATCGTCAGCGGCAACACCGTCGTTCTGAAGCCGTCGAGCGATTCGCCGACGATCGCGGCGAAATTCGTTGAGCTGCTCGAAGAATGCGGAATGCCCGAAGGCGTGGTCAACTTCTGTCCAGGCGGAGGCGTGACCTTCGGCGATGCGCTGGTAGCGCATTCAAAAGTTCGCTACATCGCTTTCACCGGCTCGCGCGAGGTTGGATTGCACATCAACCAGACTGCGGCGAATCAGCAACCGGGGCGGCGAATCAGCAACCGGGCCAGCTCTGGATCAAGCGCACCATCCTCGAAATGGGCGGCAAAGACGCCATCATCGTCGATGCCGACGCCGATATTGATTCCGCCGTCGAAGGCGTAGCCACGGCCGCTTTCGGCTTCCAGGGCCAGAAGTGTTCGGCCTGCTCGCGCGCCATCATCGACGAACGCATCTATGACAAATTCCTCGAGAAACTGAAATCCCGCGTAGAGCGCATTACCGTCGGCGATCCAGCCGAGAACCCAAACATGGCTGCCGTCATCAACGAAGGTTCGATGAACGACATTCTTCGCTATATCGAGATCGGCAAAAAAGATGGACGTCTAATCACCGGCGGCGCGCGCGATAGCAAAGCCGGCGAAGGATACTTCGTGCAGCCGACAGTGATTGCCGACATCCCGGCGAAATCCACGCTCGAGCAGGAAGAGATCTTTGGCCCGGTGCTGGTAGTGATCAAGTCGCGCAACTTCGATCATGCCCTCGAAATCGCCAACGACACCGAATTCGGCCTGACCGGCGCAGTCTACTCCAGTTCGCGCGAGAAACTCGATCGCGCCGTCCGCGAGTTCCACGTAGGCAATCTCTACCTGAACCGCAAGTGCACGGGAGCGATGGTAGGCGCGCATCCCTTCGGCGGCTTCAACATGTCGGGCACCGATTCGAAGTCCGGCGGACCAGATTATCTCTACCTTTTCACGCAAGGGAAAAGCGTCGGCGAGAAGATCGTGTAGAAGTTATTTGATCTCGATTCGTGCTATAGTGTCGGCCCATGTTCACGAGACGCGTACTGCTTCGTTGCGTTCTCTGGGCCGTCATCCTGACGGTTTCCGTGGCGTTTGCTCAAAACGTCCATCGCGAAATTGTTATTGAAGACGAGCGCGAGCCCGCGCCTCGATTTCACGCCAAGACGCTTGCCGGCGAACAGTTCAACAACGACTCCACCAAAGGGAAGGTTGTTCTTTTTCAGTTCTGGACCACGTGGTGTCCCTACTGCAAGAGCGAAGAGGCTCTGGTAAACGACCTTACCGCGGAGTTCGCCGACAAGGGCTTGGTCGTGATTGCCGTTGATGTAGCTGAGTCCAAGAAGGTCGTGCAACAGTACTTGAAAGACCATCCCCGCAAGTGTCACATCGTGATGACCGGAGATACCAATCTGGCCGCCATGTATGCCGCGAACCGCTATCCCATCTATGTCGTCGTCGATCGCGATGGCAAGATCGTCGATACGCAACATGGAGCCGGTGGAGAGCGGGCGCTTCGCCGGTCGCTGGCCCGCGCCGGTCTGGAGTCCAAAGAGTCCGAGTAGTGGTCCGAGTAGCGTTTTGGGCAAAATAAAAGGCCGCCCGCAGGCGGCCTTCTGTCTTTCCAGTGAATGACCCAGCGAATGCGATCTAGTTGCTAATGCCCGCGCTCTGCGGTGGTTGCGGGATGGCTGCGGCTGCGGTGGCGGCCGCGGCTTCGTTCAGGATGCGGTGGTGAATGGTGAACAGCGCCAGTTCCAGCCGATCCGACACGCCGATCTTGTCGTAGACGTTGCGCAGATAGTTCTTGATCACTTGCTCGGTCGTACCCAATTGGGTGGCGATTTCCTTGTTCTTGTATCCCTGCACAATGAGCGCCACGATGCGCAGTTCCTTGGCCGTCAAGCGGTCACGGACGCGCAGACCGACCATATCGTTCTCGGTCAACTCGCTCGGCACCGCCATGTCCTGCACCCAGTTTTCGCCACGGGCGATCTTGCGGACACAGTCCACGAGCGCGGGACTGGTGACGTTGCGATAAACCACGCCATGGGCGCCCGCCGCCATGTAGCGCTGCGCGCTCTCGCCGGTGTCGGCGAGGACGACGACGCGGGTCTTGTTTTTGTTAGCAGCCGAGAGGACGGAATTGAAATCGGAGTGGAAACCTCCGGCAATGATCAGCACAGCGGCGCGAAATTTGTCGAGCGCCATGAACATCTGCTCGGCAGTTTGCGCCTGGGCTACAATGCGCATTTCGTCTTCTACGGCCAGCACCTTGGCGATGCCAGCACGAAAAATCGCCTGATTGTCGGCCAGAATAAGCTTCAGCATGGATCGCACTCCCGGTTAACTGTTGCGAACGAATTCGTAAGAATCGATTACGCAAGCGACGCCCCGGCTTTCCCCGGGTTCGGTGCTGGCGTTGGGCTCATCGGTCCGCACCACGCGGCCGCGGCACTGAATTACAACATCGTCCTTGCCGCCCGTTACTTCCGGCGGCAGGGTGATCTCAAACTCTACTGGTGAGCCGACCTCGAGCGAAGCGTCGGCGCGGATGTACACGCCGGCAGCACTCAGATTACCGGTCACGCCGCTGGCGTCAGCCGCGGTATCTTCCTTATGAATCTTGATCGGCAATTGCAGCGGAAATCTTTTCCCGGTACGCGCTTCGGACACGACGCCTCCTCTGCTCTCGCTCTGCGGTTCAACCCAAAGCCAGGAAACCACGGAATTCCCAGCCCAAAGCCTGAGGAGCAGCTATCGGGGTTATATCACGGAAAATACCTCAAAAGAAGCCCAGATTACCTAAGTAATACCGGTAGGAAGTAGGTACGTCCTCGAGACCGCGGCCGGACGTGGCCCCAACATAGCGGCAATTCAGAGCATAATGCGGCATTTTTAGACTTGACACGTGCTGCAAACTGGCTGCGGAAAAGGTCGAATGCGATGATAGGCAGCCCCTGAAGGGCGTCTGCTTTCGAAAGGCTTTCGGCATCGCTGAAGCGAGGCCCTGATGCGAAACCTGGTTTTTCAACAGCCCACCGGTGCTGGTGCGGCGCGCATTTGGCGGGCGAGCCGCCCGCCACCACACTTGTTGCCCTCAGACTTTAACCGAGTCACGGCGCTCGGCGGGCACGTAGCTTACGGCGGCGGTGCGATCCAGTTTGTCCCAGGCGAAGGGGCGGCCCTGGATGGCACGCTTCAGGGTCCGGAACAGAACTACAGAAAATACCTGGCGATAGGCGAAGCGCTGCAACCACACCTGGCTAAGCAGCCAGGCGTCTTCGCGGGCTTCGGGCCGGCGACGTTCCAAGGCGAAGGCGATCGCCGAGGCGATGAAATCGATCACTAGAAATGCGCCGAAGAAGATCAGCAGCCTCTGGAAGCTGGCCGGATCGTTCGATTCAGGATGAAAGTAATTCTGGACGAAATACCAAATCACGCCGGCTGCAAACATCAGGTCAATGAAGGGCGAGACCAGTGGAAGCAGAATCTGGAAGATGAGGATGTTGGGAAGCGCGACGAATCCCAAAGCGCCTTTGCGCGCGAAAACGCCGCGATGCTTAAAGACGGCTTGCAGAATTCCGAACGACCAGCGGAAGCGCTGCCGCATGAGCGCATTGGCATTCGTCGGAGCCTCGGTGAAAGCGAGCGCCATGTCTTCGTATTCGACGCGATATCCGTTGCGCAGCAACGCCATAGTGAGATCGGCGTCTTCGGCGACGGTATCCACATGGTAGCCTCCCGCTTCGCGAACCGCCTCGACACGCCACGCGCCGATCGCGCCCGGCACCACGCTCACCGCACCCATAGTGTTAAGCGCTCGCCGCTCGAAATTCTGGCTGGTGATGTATTCGAGCGCCTGCCAGCGCGTCCACAGGTTGACGCGGTTGCCGACTTTGGCATTACCGGCCACGGCTGCAACTTTCGGATTGAGGAAGTGCGGTACCATGCGGACGATCGCGTCCGGAGCGATGATGGTATCGGCGTCGATGCCGACGAAGATTTCCGCATCGCCGATGTGCTCGAGTCCAAAGTTAAGCGCCTCGGCCTTGCCGCCGTTGGGCTTGGTGAGAATCAATACCCTGCCGGCAGCTTCTTCGGCGGCAAACGCGCGGCGGGCAATTTCCAAAGTACGATCCTTGGAACCGTCGTCGATGACGATCACGCGCAGATTGGGATAGTCGGAATCGAGCGCCCCCTGGATCGTGCGTTCAATGACCATCTCCTCGTTATAAGCGGGAATGAGAACCGCGACCCGGGGCCGGTAGGCCGCAATCTGCTCGCGGGTTCCGTACACATGCGAGCGCAGGCGGTCATAGATGGCGAGGACGCCGACCGAAATCAGGCGCCCGGTCATCAGGATGTCGCCCAGGAAAAAAATGACCGTGATGGCCGTCATCGTCGCACTGGCGAGCCAGAAGCCGATCCAATTCAGCCGAGCCGACCAATACTGGTTGGCCGCGAGCGGCGGCATAACATCCGCTTTCGTTTTGCCCATCAACTGGTACACCGGGACGAATTCAAATCCGCGGGTGCGGGAGCCGTCGATAATCAGCGGGAGCGCCAGCACTGTTCTTTCCCGGTTACCGCCGCCGTCGTGCAAGAGAATAATGTTGCCGCACTTCTGATCGTTCGGCTGGCAGGGGGGCAGATGGTCCAGCACGGCATCGGCGATTTGTTGCGGCGTGAGCGCTGGCACGTCGCTCCAGTCCTTGGGGTCGATCTTGTTGCCGATGGTGATATAGCCCATGCTTTGCGTGAGTTCAAGCGGCCGCACCTGGTCTTCAGTGTCGGGCTCTGCATCGACGGAATATGGCGGACGAAACATCATGGTGCGAATACCCAGGCGGCTGGCGAACAATTGCTCGGTCAGATTCAGTTCCACCTTCATGTAGCCGGTGCCAATCGAGCTGATATCGGGATGAGTAAAGGTATGATTCCCGATTTCATGACCCTCCCGGTAAACGCGCTGGGTCAACCCGCCGAACTTCTCGGCCTGAATTCCGATCAGGAAGAATGTTCCCGGAACATGCTTGTGTTTGAGGATGTCGAGAATTTTCGGTGTCCACTCCGGATCAGGACCGTCATCGAAGGTCATAGCGAGGCGGTTTTTACTGAAGCCATAGCGCGCCACACGGTACGGCTCGGGCAGACTCTTGAAGGTTTCCCCGTCGATGAGTCCGGTCTGCTTGTCCAGTGACAGATCGCGCGCGCCGTTGGTAGGTCTCGCCTCGATGTGCAGAATTTCGCCGCTACCCTCCATGTCGACGTCCTGGCCTGGAGGGACGTCTTTCAATCGATCGAACGCATTGGCCTCGCCGGGCGTATCCCAAACACGCCACAGGGAGCGGTCTTCCGCGCCCAGCCTCCACAAGGCGAAGGTCTGGATGCCGAGCGTCTGAGCGGCACGCATCTCGTTCAATGCAGTCACCGCATCCAGGAACCAGACATCGTGGCGGAAGTTATCGTCGTCGAGGTAGCTGAAGTGCGGGTTGAGCGCGTCGCCGTCAAAATCAATGTCTTCTTCGGAATCGCGCGATCCGATCCAGGCCTCCTGCACGGAAACGCTCTTGTCCACCAGTCCCGGCGGCAATTTGCCTTTTTTCGGCCGCTCGACCCAGTCGTACCCGTAGTTGCCGATCGCGCAGATAAGCTTCTCTTTCGGAATCTCTTCGACGGCGGAATCAAGGTTGTCGAGGAACCAGTCCTGCGAAGCGACGGGGCCAGGGGTTCCGCCGGGAAAGTGCTCGTCATAGTTCATGATGACGACGCCATCCACGGGGGCCGAAATGGCCTTGTAATCATAATCCTCGTTGCGCACCTGGACGCTTACGTACAGCTTCATCCCCTTGGCGTGCAGGTCGGACGAGAGTTCGTTCAGCAGAGCCACGTATCCAGGTTGCGCTTTTTTCGGGAACGATTCGAAATCGATCATCAACCCGCGGTAATGATCGGAGGCAAGAAAAAGTCCGATCTCGCGTCGAAACCTGGAGCGGGCCTCCTTATTGTTCAGGAAGTCACCCACGCCCGGAATAAAGTCGGTGCTGTCAAAGTTCTGCACCACCGGAAAGACTTCCATGTTGGTGCCTTCCGTCTTCAAAAACGGCATTACTTTGTCGTCCACCGGATGGACGGTTTGCCCGTGCACCACGTCGAACATCGTGTTCGTATCCGTATTCACGGCTTGCAGATGGCCGTCTGGACTGAGAACCTGCAGCCATGTCGGGAAGAGCAAGTCGATCTGGCGCGCATACTCGCGCAAGGAAGAGAAGCTGGCCGTGTCCCAGGAAACGTAGAAAGCGGCTCGTACCCCTTGCTGGGAGTTCAGCGTGAGTTGGGAAGGAGCCTTCCGGGGTTGGCGGCGGTGTCCGGCGCGAGCCAGAGTGGCTAGGCGTCGTTTCTCGCGCGCTTTCGCCTTTTCGTTTTCTTTCAGAGCGTGGTATGGACGCTTTTCTGTAAGCCAGGAAAGATCGGGCAGAGGGTCGCTGCGCAAGGCGCTGTAAATGAAAAAGACCACCAGGAAAGAAAAGGCCAGTGCGGCCGCGTCGAATACGCGGCGAATCCGCCTCCAGCGCGCTTGATTGGGATCGTAAAAAACCTGTCTCGCCATCTGGTTGTGGTTTCTACATCCTAAGGGGAGAGCCGCAGGGGGTCAAACCCAGTTCTCAGTTCTCAGTTCTCGGTTCTCAGTTCTCGGTTCTCAGTTCTCAGTTCTCAGTTCTCAGTTCTTAGGTCGGGGGACGTCGTGCCGAGGGGCGGAAGGTTGCCTTCCGGGGGAGCCGCGATGAAAATCGCTTGATTCGCGATATATTCCCAACGTGCTCACCCTGATCCGGGAACGTCGCTGGTTTTTTCTGAGTGCCGCGATGGCCGCCCTGGCGCTGCGACTATTCTTCTTCTTTTATTTCCCGACGGTCACGGATGACTCGCACATTTACGCTGACTTCGCCACTAACTGGCAGCAGCACGGCGTTTACGGCCAGACGCGAGGCGGCCAACTGGAGAGACAAATCGTGCCGACCGACACGCGCTTGCCGGGGTATCCGGCTTTTCTGGCTGGGATCTTCTGGCTGTTTGGAGCCGGCAACTTCAAAGCGGTCATGCTGACGCAGATTCTGGTGGACCTCGGCACCTGCCTGATCGTTGCCGACCTTGCTCGCCGAATGGTTTCCGAACGCGCGGCGAGAATCGCTTTTATCCTGGCAGCGCTGTGTCCGTTTCTCGCGAATTACGCCGACGCGGTGCTCACCGAAACTGTGGAGATCTTTTTTACAGCGCTCGCTCTCGATTGCGCGACCGCGGCGCTGAATCGAATGTATGCCGCTCGTGCCGAAGTTCGGGCAGAGGATCGTGCAGAGCCCGGCGTGCTCGACCGGACTTGCCGCATGCTCTGGACCGCGACTGGAGCGGCGATTGCGGCCTGCATCCTGCTGCGTCCCGATGGCGGTATCCTGCTGGCGGCGATCGCTTTTTATCTGGCGTTTTTAGCATGGAGGCATCGCGCTGACAGAAAAAAAACGGCTGACATCCTAGTCGCAGGAATCATCGTCGTCGTAATTGCACTGGCGCCCCTCGCTCCCTGGACCATTCGTAATTTTCGCACGCTTCATCATTTCCAGCCGCTGGCTCCGCGTTACGCCAACGAGACGAATGAACTCGTCTCCCGAGGTTTCAACCGCTGGGTAAAAACCTGGATCGCCGACTACGCGTCGGTGGAAGAAATCTACTGGAATGTTCCCGGCGACAAGATTGACCCGGAGAAACTGCCGTCGCGCGCCCTGGATAACGCGGCGCAAAGGGATGAAACGCTGGCTGTGATCGCGGACTACAACGGGTCGCAGGACATGACGAAGGAACTGGATGCGCGCTTCGGCAAGCTAGCGGCGGATCGCATTCGCGTCCATCCCGTTCGCTACTACTTTGTACTGCCGCTGCTGCGCATCGCGGACATGTGGCTGCGCCCGCGAACCGAGATCCTTCCTCCCGACGTGCGCTGGTGGGAGTTTAATGACGACACGAAGCAGTCCGTCATCGCCGTAGGGTTCGCTTTTCTGAACCTGGCCTATGTGGCAGCAGCGTTGTTGGCGCTCATGCTAGGGCAAGCGCGAGGGCAAGCACGCACGCCGTCAGGAATTCGCTGGGCCGGATTGCTGATCAGCTTCCTGCTGCTGCGCTCGGCATTTCTGGGAACGCTGGAAAATCCGGAACCGCGCTACACGCTGGAGTGCTATCCCGCCATTATTGTGCTGGCGTCGTCATTGTTCTCACGTAGAGACAGCCGCCCTCGGCTGTCCGGAGCCGAAGCCCAGGGCAAAGCACCGCGCCCTGCCGAAGCCGTTTGACTTCGTTGCAAGGCCGACTGCTCGCGCAATTGAAATCCATGTGGTCCCGGACAGCCGAGGGCGGCTGTCCCTACGCGATTCTTCGCTGCTCAACGAGCCGGGGCTTTCGCCTTCTCTGCCCGAGCTCTCTCGATTCTTTCGTCCTCTGACCGCCCCAGCTGAGCATAGGCATCCGCAAGAAACAAGTGCGCCTCCCGTGAGTCCGGTTCGACCGCGGCCGCCTTCTGCAGATTGGGCAAGGCTTCGGAAGGTTTGCCGAGCAACGACAGCAGCCGTCCGCGGAGCAGATTCGCGCGGTAGTGATCGGGGCTGAGTCCAAGGCAAGTATCGAGATGCTCCATCGCTTCCGGCACGCGATCAATCCGAGCGTAGACGGCCGCCAGCGAGAACTGAGCATCGGCCCACTTCGGGGCCCGCACCACCGCCGCCTCAAACTGCGGGGCCGCACCCTTCCAGTCGCCCGTCTCAAACAGCGCCAGTCCGAGTTCGTAGCGCCCCATGCCATTGTCGGGAAGCAGTTGAGACGCTTTCTGCAGCGGAGGAATCGCCTCGGCATAATTCTTCAGACGCGCCTGCGCCATGCCGTATTGCATGTTGACCACGGGCATCTCCGGCTCCTCCGCCAGGACGCGCTTCAGCAGAGGGACAGCCTCCTGATAGCGAGCATCCTCGACGTCGAACATCGCATCGTGCAGCAGGTTGGAAACTTCAATCTTGGTCTTGGGATCGACCCCGGTGAGCTTCTCGTCGTCGCGCGACTCCGCCGCATTGGAAGCGACGTAGCCGAGCGCTTGCAGCTTCTGCGTCTGCTCAGCATCGGGCTTGGCCAATTCGACTAGTGTCTGGCTCGTCTGCGACCGGAACGCGTCGAGTCGGGCTGCGATCGTGTCGGCGACGGCCTTCGCGCCACCCGCCAGATTGTGCACACCGTCGGGATCGATGGTTTGGTCATAGAGTTCGCGTTCCGGCGCGCGAATGTAGAGATACTTTCCCGAACGCAGAGCGCGCAAAGAACTCCAACCAAAGGCGCGATGCGGATAGTCGGTCTCGGCGTAGGCAGACCGCTCTTCCTCCACCGCCGCGGTGCCATGAGGGCCCGCTGCCGGCTTCATCGTCATTATTGCTGAGAGCGACTCCCCCTGCATTTCTTTCGGTACCGGCAGTCCGGCCTCCTGCAGAATAGTGGGCGCCACATCGACCAGACGTACACGCGCGTCGATCCGTTTGCCCGCAGCATGTGAGGCCGGCAATTTGAACAGCAGGGGCACGTGCAGCGTTTCGTCGTAAAGAAAGATTCCGTGCGTGTTCTCGCCGTGCGCACCCAACGACTCACCGTGGTCGGCCATCACCGCGATCAGCGTCTCGTCATAAAGACCGTGCTTGCGGATCTCAGCCAGCAGTTTGCCCACGGCAGAGTCGGCGTAGGCAATTTCTCCGTCATAAGGTTGCGAAGCGAATCGTGCCTTAAACGGTGGCGGCGGATCATAGGGATCATGCGCATCGTAAAGATGCACCCACAGGAAAAACGGGCCATTCGGCAACTGGCTAAGCCATGCCAGCGCGTGATTGACCACGTCGCCGGCGCGGCGCTCGACTGACTTGTAGCGATCCATGCCGTGCCGCCGCAAGTGGAAACCAGCATCGTAGACTTCAAATCCGCGATCGAAGCCAGGCGCTGTCCCGTCCAGCGGATCAAGAATCAGCGAGCCAACAAAGGCTCCGGTGTGGTAGCCCTGCGCGTGCAAGAGATCGGGCAGATACGGAAGGCGCGGCGAGAGTGGGATGCCAAAATCGTTGACGCGGTTGAACTGCGGATAAGTCCCTGTAAGGATCGTGGTGTGCGACGCGGTGGTTATGGGAACGTGCGCGTAGGCGCGCGTGAAAGCTATGCCCTGGCGGGCCATCGCATCGAGATTGGGAGTAAGTCCGCGCTTCGAGCCTAGAAACCCCATGCGGTCGGCGCGGGTGGTGTCGAGCGTGATGAGGATGATGTTGGGATGTACAGAATCGAGCGAAGCCCCAGCGGGCTTGCGAGGAGAACGAGGCGGCTGTGCCGCAAAGCACACCTCAAGAATCAGCAGCACCGCCAGAACCCGAAATAACCGCATACGAAAAAGGGAGTCTAGCATAGCCAGACTCCCCGGGACTCTGCCCACCTTAGAAGCTCAGCGCTCAAAAAGTGAACTTGATCGAGAGATTCATGTTGCGCGGGCCGCCTTGCGCGATCACGGGATTGCCGGACGCTACGTCAGATGTCTTGCTGATCTGCCCGAAGTTGCCGCCGTTATTCGAAGTGCACAAGCCATTGACTACCGACGGCGTTCCATTCGAATTGGCAGGACAGCTCGTAAGCGCGTTGTTGGGAAAGTAATAGAAATTCCCGCGATTCAGGACATTAAAAACCTCCCAACGCAACTCAACGTCGAGACGCTCAGAGACTTTCGTATTCTTCATCAATGTCAAATCCCACTGGCTCAGTCCTGGGCCGATCAACCGGTTGCGGCTGAGATTGCCCACTGTACCGTCGCACGGAATATAGAAAGGAGACAGCGGTCTGCCGTAATCCGAATTACCACATGGATCGGCAACAGTCCCGTCGGAATAGTGCTCGACCACATACAGGTCGGGATTGCGCGTCTGGTACTGGATGTGAGTCCCATCCCACGACGGGCGGATACTCGTACCGGTCAAGCCTTGTCCCGAATGCTCGTTACCGCTCAGGGTCGGGGTGAAGGGCCGCCCGCTGATGGCAGTGTAGACCGTGCTGATCTGCCATCCATCGCCGAACCGATGGCCTAGGGCGCGGATACCGGGCAAGGCGTAGACGCCCGCGACATTGAAGTTGAGGCGTACGTCGTGGTCGCATTGACCACGATTATCCTTGATATTGGCAGTTGCAAGTGCTGTACTGCCTATCGGATTGACGTTATTGAGTTGCGGATAATCTCCAATAGCCCCGCCGCGGTTGACCGAATTGTAGTCGTAGCATTTGCTCCAAGTCAGGTTGTACTGTGTATCAATCCCGTGCCATCCGCGCTGGTTGAACGATGCTTGCAGGCTGTCATACTGGGATTTCCCGAGATTAGTCACCTGGATGATATGGCGGTAGGTCGGAACCGGAACCCCGTTAACAATGGTCGTGAAAACGTTTGAGAGCGGTCGGAACGGGTTACAGGCATCGCCCACGCAGGCGAAACCGGTACTGGGATCGATTGTTCCCACTGGCGTGGCGTTCAGATCTCGGTAGATCAGAAGGTTCTGCCCTCGCTGCCCGGAATAGCCGATTGTAAGCACATTGTTTCGCGCAATGTCACGCTGCAAGCTGAGATTGATGTTGTGGTAGCGAGGCGTCTTGAAATTGCTGACAACCGAAAAGGCGTTATTCGGGAGTTGAATCGTCGGATTCGGCCCGTAGAGGGGGGAGCCAACGAGTGCCGAGTCGAAGCAGTTGTAGTCCCCCACTTGGGCCGTTGGATCGTAACAACCGCTGCCCAGGACGTAGTCTGTTTGACTGGGCGGAAGGCCGGATCCGCCCCCAACCCCCACGTCTGAGTAGTTCGTCACGTTGAAGAAATTCAGGTTTGCCTGCGTGAACACTCCCGTATGAGCGTGCGCAAAACTATAGGGGGACGCGAGCGCTCCAAAGTTTGCGACGTCATAGGTCAGTGAATAGCCAGCCCGTACCGCGGTCTTGCCGTCTCCGAGAACATCCCACGCGAATCCGAGATGCGGCCCAAAGTCGCCATAATCCACGTTGTGAATGCCATTGATGCCGTGCCCTACTTGTACCAGCCCCCGGGTGGGGTCGAAGTTGGCCTCCAGATTATTCTTGTCGCGCATGGTGCCATTGATGTCGTATCGCAGGCCGTAGCTTAGCGTGAAATTCTTCTTGATCTTCCAGTCGTCCTGACCATAGAACCCAACCGAATTCTGGTAGATATGCCGATGCGTGTCGCCAAAACTCCGGTTTGCAAGGTCCGCCTTGCCCAGCAGCAACTCCTCCACATCGTCTGCGACGCCCCCATTAATCGGGGCATAGTAGCTGAAGTAGCCGAGTGTGAGCCCAGTGCGCGCTTCGTTGCGAATGCTGTTGGTCACGGCCCGTTGGAAGTTCCCACCGATCTTGATGGTGTGATTGCCTTTGACCCAGGAAAAATGTTCGGACCAGTCATAGGTCGCGTCCGGCCTGGTCACCAGCGGATAGCCCTGAACCCCACCAATATAGCCGCCATAGCCCAGGTGATACATGTAGACGTACGGAACGCCGAAGTCTGCGGAACCCAACGGTCCCGTATCGATGCCCAGACTCTGGGGGTCGATCTTGTTGTTGACTCCCAGCAATTGCGCGAAACGTGTGTAGCCAAAGCGGCTTTCCAGAATCTTGGTCGGGCTGAAATTAGTTGTCCAGCTTAAGCCGATCATCTGGGCTCGCGATGGAGCGACCGAGTTGAACAGATCTGCATTACTACCAGCAGCGGGCAATCCTGCGAAGGGCGGTGCGCTCTGGAAACTGTCGCCGAAAATGTATCGCACCGCGATCGAATTGCTGGGATTTACTTTGTAATCGAACTTAACGCCAAAGCTATTGGCACTGGCGATGGTGGGTGTGCTGGTCACAAAGTTACCTGAGTCAGTGATAGGGAAGTAGTTGAGCAGGGCCTGCCCGACAGGATCCGGGATAAGTCCGTTAAGCGCGATATCCGCCAGCGCCGCGTTCACGTCCGAGGTGGAAGGCACGGCCCGCTCGGAAACCGAAGACGATTTGTAACGCTGACCCTCGTAGTACAGGAACAAAAACGCCTTGTCCTTGATAATTGGCCCGCCGATTGTGCCGTTCATCTGATTGTTGTGGATGCTGGTCCGCTGGCATTCTCCAGGAGTGCCACAGTTATCGCTGTTGTGTTTTCCAAAATAGTTGATTGCGTCGCCAAGGCCGCTGTGATTCACCCATGTCCCGGACCCATGCCAGGTGTTGGTGCCGCTCTTCATGTTGAGCAGGATGGGCGCGCCACCCTTCACCCCAAATTCGGCGGACGGGGTCTCCTGCACGCTGAGTTCTTCGATCGCCTCGGGAGGAAACAGGACGGCCGGGATGCCGACGATGCCAGTTTCATTGATGGCGGAGTCACCATAGTAGCGGTCGTTGTTGTAAAGGCCATCGATGAAGTAGTTGTTGGAGGTAGTACGCGCCCCGTTGATGCTGATCGCGAGGAAGCCTCCGCCAGGCGCGCGCTGTACTCCGGGCGTTATCGCCAGTAGCGAATTGAAGTCGCGACCGTTAAGCGGAACGTTCTCGATCTTCTCGCTATCCACGTAGTTGTTGTTGTACGGAGATGTCTCCACCAGCGGCGCGCTTCCTGTCACCTCGACCAGTTCCGTTCGCTGTCCGACAGTCAATTTGAATTCAGCGTTTACGACGGCGCCGGTGAGAACTTCTATCGTCTGCACTAGCGTCTTGAACCCTGCCGCCGTGGCCGTGACTTTGTACTTGCCGATGGCGAGGTCGGGGACGCTGAAAATACCGCTGGTGCTCGTCGTGGCGGTTCGCTTCTGAGACGTGCCCAAGTTCTCGACCGTGATTGTCGCACCCGCAACGACCGCGCCGGATGCGTCCGTAACATTGCCCGTAATCGTGCCCGTAATGGTTTGCGCAAGGCTCGGAAGGCTCAAACAGACCAACAGGAGTGAAAGAACGAGAGAAGGACCCCAAACTGACCGCATGTCATGCCCCCTGGGAAATTCCGGCTGCCACGCTAGATGCTGGTTGGGAAACAAGTTTAGTGCCGATTCCGAGAAAGTCAACACAATCAGAGAGCACTTGCAATGACCGGCAGTCAACTGTGATGGAAAAAGACGCGAGTCGTCCATTGCGAGTCATTTCGTAATTGACGTCGTAATTGACGAAGAAGACTTCGGAAGGAAAGCAATTCTTAGCTCAGCGGCGAGTCGGTCATGCGGAAGCGCGTGCGGACGTGTTCGGATAGAAGTTCGACGGCCTCGCGATTGGCCACCGGATCAGCCTTCGCCAGATATTTCATCGCTTCGACCAGCATCTTCTGGCCGTCCACGTAGCGGGGGTCGGCGGTGCGTTCACGCTTCTTGCGAGACATATCCGGAGGAACAGTGATCGTAAACACTTTGGCCATGCGAACTCAACTTTCCGAGCTTCTCGTGCAGTATATAGCCCCTGCCAGTCTTTTTCAGCTTGTTTCTGCTGACTCCAGTTTTCAGCCGATCCTGCTGCGAAAACTACCCTTGCGCCGAGACGAACTTCGTTTTTCCGGTTGTCTTCAACCTAAACGCGTTGTCCGGAAGCTTTTGGTTGATCTGTATGTCGGAATACTTCGCCATGCGGTAGTCGCCGCTCGGCTCAAAGAACTGCTGCTGCACCGAAACTCCCCGGGCCGGGTCGATCCAGAGCAGGATGCGCGCGATATTGTTTTTTAAACGAGCGGACTTCGGAATCAACTCCAGTTTCTCGGCTTCGATGCCGTTGACGGTCTCCGGCCCCAAAAACTTCAAGTCGTAAGATTTGAGCAGACCATGCCCGCCGCCGCCGAAGCCGAGCACCAGAAAACTCTCGACCTCGCTGCGATTCTTGCCAGGATTGTATTCGTTGACCTGATCGATTTTGGGCTGGTACACCTGAACTTTGCCGCCACTGTAGATGACGTACTTCCGGTCGGGTTCGACGAAGTCGGCAGCCATCTGTATTTCGCCGCCTTCGCGCCGGAAATGAATTTTTCCCTTCTGCGTCTCGGTTTCGTTGATGACTTTCTGGTATTGGTCCCAGATGACCCTGGCCTCAGTGGTTCGGAAGTTTCGCGCGGCGGCGTCCATCTGGGTGAGAACTTTATCGAGCCCGGCGGATTCGCTCTGCGGCCATGCAGTCGCCGCCAACAAGCAACCGATCACTAAGCTTTTGAGCACTGTTCTCATTGGTGAAACCATTTATGAAACCAGCTCTATTCCTTTTCAACCCAAACTTTGTAACTCTGCGCGTGTCCCGAAGCGTCTTTGATGGTCTCGTACCTGGTAATGCTCACCGCCCCGGAGATGGGTTCAATGATCCGCTCCAACTGCCGGCGAACACCTCCACCGTCAGCGGCATTCACTTCCGAGGCTTGGATCTGATAGATGAACTCGCCCTTCTCGCCGGGAACCACAATCACGCCGGTAAGATGCGGATTGCGCTCGACCGGTTTGTCCTTAAAGTTGATGAAGCGCGGCGAAATAAAAACAAAGAGGAGAATCAGCGTGACCATGATGTCATAGTGCAGGCTGCCCCGCTCA
>WNFA01000110.1_pt1 | contig 62405 bp, 53 predicted proteins | sample 5400481 | NCBI WGS metagenome assembly WNFA01 (sample SAMN13153340, study PRJNA577476) | soil metagenome | isolation source: 120 cm saprolite under Douglas fir tree site 2 hole 1 replicate 2 | place: USA:California | collected 2015-04-18 | reverse complement strand
GCTAGGGGATGCAAGTGCTGCCAAAAGCTCGTCCGAAAGACCGATGGTGACATATTGCATACTTCTGGCTTACCCAAAATAGAAGTCGAAAGCACGTGAGGCCCGATCATGGCCGCGCCGTAAGGAAGGAAGGTCGCTTTGTTAGTTAGGGACTACGACCCCACATTTTCCCCCTAGTAGAATCGGATGTCCGGATAGACTTTCAGCTAGGCATCGTCGTAGTTGGCTGAGACCTGGGAGCGCCGATGTGCCAAACTTACCGGCCGTGTTTGATCTGCTGCTTCCTGCCTTTGGACGCAGCAAAGGCTTCGATGTCCTTTTCGCCCGAGCGCAGGAAATCCAAGAAATCAATCCGTTTGTTCCTGCATGTCTCGCAAACACTAAGGAGAACAAAGTATTCGGAAATGGCCTTGGCCGTCGGGGTCCCCTGAAATAGTTCTCGTGCTCTCGCATATGCCTTGATCGCATGTTCAGCGTTATTGTTATTCCAGGGCACGCCATCGTGTCTCAGGAATGTGAAGAGTCTCTCCCCGCCTGTTTCGAAGCGCCGCTTACACCTGACTGCAGCCTCGCTACGGTATTCTCTTAGCGATAGGTCTTTGTAAAAACGCTTCACGGATTTCACGTGCTTGTTCAAAAAGCGCCTTTTCAGCCCGTAGTGATCAATCGTTTCGATCATGGGCTTAAGAATCGAAGCGAAGTTGTGAACGAGTTCTTTTAGTTCTTCGTCATATGGTTGTGCCAGAACCTCGTTATTGAGGTCTCGCAAAAGATGTATCAGGCACTTCTGTTGCTGGCACTCGATCGAGTCATATGCAGCGTAGAAGTCCGAAACCAGCACCCCTTGGAACTCACGCATTACTTTATGAAGGGTGTCCGCCTCACGCGACTCAGAATACCGGTAGACGACTTCATGTGAGTTTGTAAACACCCATACGTAGCCTGACGCAGCGTTTTTCCTGGCCCTGGTCTCGTCCGCTTGAACCAAGTGCCCGGCAGTAATTTTCTCCGTTATCTTCTGGACCGTTTCCCCGTAGTATCCGGCGATTCTCTTCTTAAGGTGCGCTCCACCTCCGGTCGAGATGTGTACCCCAAAAAGCCTATTGAACATCCTCGCGACAGTCCGCTGTTGAATGCCAAGTTCAACTGCCAGGTAGAAGTAAAGGGCAGTGAGATTCCATCCAAACTTTGTGTTTCCGTGGAAACGCTCATGCAAGCCGAAGCGAGTTCTACAGGAGTGACACCGGAACTGCCAGTGTCGGTCGCTTTTGTAAGCTTATTTCTGACTCAGGACATTAGGTGGATTTGGAAAAAATGGAAAATGAAGCCGCCGCGTAAGTGCTTCGTTTTCTGGAGCGGGCGATGGGAATCGAACCCACGTCCGAAGCTTGGGAAGCTCCCGTACTACCATTGTACGACGCCCGCTCGTTGTTTGAGGTTGTTTGAGATTGTACTACTAGTTGATCTCCCGTAAAGCGGTTTGTTGATTGTTCATGGCTTTACCGTCGGTGGAACCCCCACGGCACGGTTCACTTGCACAGGCATGAATTTGACGCGATTAGCATCATGATGAGCAATTCAGATGTTATTGTCCGGGCTCCCGACAAGCCGGACGTACGACAGAAGCTCTCGGAAGGTCAAGTGCGGCTGCAGTCCCGCGGCTATGTGCATGCGACGTCGATCGAGGGCGGCAACACCTACCGCAACGTCACCGTTGAGCTTCTCTCCTCCCAAGAAGGAGGGCGCAATCTCTGCGCTAGCGTGATTGCCGGTCAGCCGCTGAACTGCCCTGACACGCAAGTAGCGTCGCCTGGCGCGACGCATGTTGTACAAGCACAGTTTGAAACCAACCAGACGAGGGTGACACTCATTCACCTGCTCCCTCACCAGAGCATGAACGTGGGCGACCCTCGCCGTTCGGTACTAGTCGTTGCACTTGACGCCGTACTCTCAGCTCTGAGTGGACGGAATCCGAATAGTTTGGTGCGGCCCGGGGATTTTGTGTGGCTCGAGAAGGGGGCGCCAGCACGCGCATTTAAGAACGCTGCGGAAAAAGAGGCACGGCTGATTTCGTTTACGTTCGAACGTTGATCGCTGGCGATAAGTAGAGTTCCGACTGCAGGACAGTCAACCGGCCTACTGGGAACGAATCACCTGGAGAGCGATGGCAGCCCCCATGTCCTTAGTCGTCGCCATTCCTCCAATATCCGGAGTCCGAACCTTTGATTGGGCCAGGACTTCCGCGATGGCGTTCTCGACGGCATCCGCGGCTTCCGAAGTGCCAAGATGACGGAGCATCATCGCGCCCGACCAAATCTGCCCGATGGGGTTGGCGATTCCCTTCCCTGCGATATCCGGCGCCGAGCCGTGCACGGGCTCAAACATGGATGGATATTCTTTTTCTGGATTGAGGTTGGCTGAAGGGGCGATGCCGATCGATCCAACGACGGCGGGGCCCAAGTCGGAGAGAATATCGCCAAAAAGATTGGAGCCTACAACCACGTCAAACCAGTCCGGATGGCGCACGAAATGAGCGGTCAGAATATCGATATGATACTGATCCGTGCGGATGTCGGGATACTCAGCGGCCATGGCATGAAAGCATTCATCCCAAAATGGCATGGTGTGGATGATACCGTTTGATTTTGTCGCAGAGGTGAGATGCTTGTTTCTCTTGCGCGCTAATTCAAACGCGTAGCGCATCACGCGGTTCACTCCGCGGCGCGTGAAGACGGTTTGTTGGATGGCCATCTCTTCGTCGGTTCCTTCATAGAGACGCCCGCCAATATTTGAATATTCCCCTTCGTTGTTTTCTCGGACGATGCAAAAATCAATTTGTCCGGGCTTCCAATTTTTCAGTGGCGTCTCAATCCCCTCAAACAGCCGCACGGGTCGCAGATTCACATATTGCCGGAAGGTGCGCCGGATAGGGATCAACAGTCCCCAAAGCGAGACGTGATCTGCAACGCTCGGATGACCCACGGCTCCCAGGAAGATGGCATCGAAGGGCCGCAGTTGCTGCAGGCCATCGGACGGCATCAACTTTCCGGTTTTCATAAAGGTTTCGCAACTCCAATCGAATCCATGCCAGTGGAATTGGATCCCGAAACGCTCCCCTGCTGCTTCAAGCACGCGAACGCCTTCCGGAACGACCTCTTTCCCAATGCCGTCCCCCGCGATGACCGCAATGTTTAAGGTTTTCATTTACGTGGCAAATTATCCTCTTTCGAGTGAAAGAAGCCGCGAAAGCTCGCTGACATCACTCATCGATTCCAATGCCTGTACATAAGTGATGAGTTTCTCGGTCTTGTCCCTGGGCCACTCTGCATATTGCGCGCATCCTCTGAATTTTGCTGCTGCTTCGTCGAAAGTCATAGGGTTCGCGGGGCTGCCTTTGGCAAAGTCCGCGCGGCCGGTGACGACTCGTCCATCCTTAAGGTGAATTTCCAGGAGAGATGTCATTTTGTCGAAGCCAGCGCTTTCAGCCTCCGGATTAACGTAGAAGTTGATGCGGCCAATCATCTCTTGCACGTCCGCTCTTTGGACGACTTGATCCGAGAACTCGCTCAAGCCGGCCTTCCCCCGTAAGAGGAGAATCGCCATGCAAAATTCCATGCTGAACTTGGCTTCCAATCCGGTCTTTGGTCGATGGTGAAGAAGCGTCGTCGTCATCTGGTGATTTGCGCCAACGTCGAGCTTTTCCACTTGAGCCGCTTGCAGTTGGTGGACCTCGATCAGCCGCCCCAACTCGGTCATTGCGGGATGGGAGAGCGAGCCTGATGGATAAGGTTTCACCGAGATTCCTGGAGCGGCGAACGTCCACGGTTTTCCGAGACGATCCATAATCGCTTCGGGATCGAACGATCCTCCGAACGCATGGAAAAACCCTCGCTCCGCTTCGAGAATTTGGTCCGCCGCCGTCCACCCAAGTGCGACAAGTTCCGCCGACGCGAGACCGCTCTCGGCGGCGTGGCCGGCCTGAAAAGGCTTGGTCATCGTGCCGAAATTTTCCCGCAGGCCGCCTGACTGACTGGCTACCAGGCCAAGGGTATCTAGGATCTTCGAGATTTCAAATCGAAGCAGCTTCGCGGCCGCCACGGCGGAGCCGAAAGGCCCGCAGGTCCCTGTCGAATGAAATCCGTCCTGGTAGTGGCGTGGCGAAATAGCTTCTGCAATTTTGCACTCCACCTCAACGCCCAGATGATACGCGAGCATTAGTTCCTTGCCGGAAATCGTTCTGCTTTCGGCCAGTGCCAGCAGCGTGGGCAACACCGGCACTGTCGGGTGCACCAGCAGCCCATACACGCGATCCTTGGCGCCGGAGAGTTGGGTGTCGTCGAAATCGTCAGCGTGAATGGATACGCCGTTTACGAAGGCGGCGAAGCGCGGAGAAGTTTTCTTTGAAGAACCGATGATCGTAGCTCTTCCACTGCAGATACCGAGATGCTCAACATATTCCCGGCAAATCGTTCCGGTTCGCGCACGCGATCCGGCCAGCGCCAGTCCCAAACCGTCAAGGATAGATTTCTTGCCCAACTCGATGACGTGTTGCGGAATATCCTCAAAATTTGTTGAAGCTACAAATTTCCCGACATAGGCTGTCAGACCCGGGGCTTTGGGAAAATCAGTAGAAGATACGGCTGCTGCGCTTCCCGCTGAGTTGACGAGCAAACTCGAGCCAATCACACCGACAGAAGCCTTGCCAAATTCACGCCTTAACACTTTTCACCTTTTGGGCTGAGAATATGTTGCTGGCAATCTCACCTTTCGCCCAGAAAATTCCGAACGTTACGCTGGACCAGCCCCGTCCTGATGCCAAACTGCAGGCGTTCGAACTCCGCGCGACCGGCCGGCGGATCGCCAGCTATTTGCCTGAGTCAGGTTCCGGCTTCCTCTCTTCTAATCGACGGGGATGCGGGAGTCGTTCTCAGCAGCGTCGCAAGTCCTGCACCGACCACAGTGATCGCGCCTAGGTAAGCAAATCCTGAGAGAAAATGTCCCGTTTTCTTGTTCAGATACCCCACGATAAGAGGCGCAAAGTAAGCTCCGAGGTTGCCGATGGCATTGACGAAACCCATCACTGAGCCGACGATTCTTGACGGCAAGGTTTCGGTCGGTATGGCCCAGAAGGCGCCCATCGGCCCGTATGCACCCACGCCGCTGAGCGCAATGAAAGCGAAGGCGATCAAAAGCGAACGAGAAATCGTGGCAACGGCAAGCAGGATGCAGCACCCTCCGAGCAGCATGGCGGCGGCGGCGTGAAAGCGGCGCTCATGCACCCTGTCCGAGTGGCGAGAGATAATCAGAAGAGAAGCAGCCCCAACAATGAAGGGAAGAGTGTAGAGAACTCCGGTCGAAAAACTGCTTAGTTTCCTGAATTTTTCCATCGCGCTCGGAAGCCAAAACAGTAGGCCCATCTGCCCGCTGATGAAACAAAAATAAACGGCAGCCAACAGAAATACCCGAGGACGCAGCAGAGCACGTAGATAGGGCGCTTTTCCTTGCCCCTCCAGTTCGGAATGTTCCCGGCGCAAAGTTTCCACCAGAGGAACTCGCTCACTTTCCGGCAACCAGGACACTTCCGCCGGATGGTCTTGAATAAATTTGAGCCAGATCGCGAGCCACAAGAAAGGTAACGAGCCTTCGGCAACCAACATCACGCGCCACGACCAATGATCCAACATCCATCCTGAGAAAGGCGAGGAGACTATCACCGCAACAGGCAAGCAGAGCAGCCAAAATGCATTGGCGCGCGCGCGTTCGGAACGGGGAAACCAGTGAGAGAGAAGAATTAACGTCGCAGGATGAACACCACTCTCGGCTATTCCCAGCAACAAACGAAGAAACAACAGCTCGTGATAGGTGCGTGCAAGGCCACAACCCACCGCAAAGATCCCCCACGCAACCAGCAATATGCCTATGAATTTCTTGGCGCTCCAGTGCTTCGCCAGATGGCCCCCGGGGATTTGCAGCGCGAGGTAGCCCCAGAAGAAAATACCGGCGACCGTTCCTGCCTGTTGCGGATCCAAATGGAGGTCCCTGCTGATTCGCGGCAAGGCGAGCGAGATGTTCGTGCGATCGATAAACGCGATCGTGTACATGATGAGAGCGACGGGTATGATACGAACCCAGCGCTGAGACGTCACGTTCCGGGTCGTCACGACAGATGCGTCGGACTTCAGTGCTTGCTCCGTCATATCGTCTGTCGCCTTCATTGCTAACACTCAATGGTCCGGTGTCACTGCTAGGCTTAGGTAGCATTTAGCTTGATGTGTGATGCAAAGAACGACGCTTCAACGTGGAGTATATTTGAGAGCAGCACACAAACCTAGAAATTGTGATGGCCCTGGGCCAGATAAAAGCAAATTAATCTGACGTTAAGCTCGCATCGCGACAGCTAAGGTATGCTGTGGCCCGCAGGCTTTCCAAGGGGAATCTAATTGCATACCCATTCTCGTTGCGGGGCCGCCAGGCTACGGGAACTCTAGACCATTGCAATTCGTGTAGAGGTAGATAAATTTCTCAAATGAAACTTCTTGGGTGAGTACCTCGTGCGCGCATCGGGTGTTCGCTATGGCATCATCAATCGTATGATTCGAACCGGCCGCCACTTTTTACAAATCCCCGGCCCTACAAACATTCCCGATCGAGTCCTACGGGCCATCGGCCGGCCCATCATTGATCATCGTGGTGCCGAATTTGCCAAATTGGCAACGGAGGTCTTGGAAGGTCTGCGCTCGATTTTCCAAACAAGTTCCATCCTGGTGATGTATCCGGCTTCTGGCACCGGGGCTTGGGAGGCGGCGCTGGTCAACACGCTTTCTCCGGGCGACCGCGTTTTGGTGTTCGAGACAGGGCACTTTTCGCAACTCTGGGGGCAACTGGCACAAAAGATGGGCTTTCAGGTGGAATGTGTACCTGGAAGCTGGCGTGCAGGCGCGGCGTCTGCAGAGCTTGAGTCACGATTGAACTCAGACAAGGGCCACACTATCAAGGCGGTGCTTGTGGTTCACAATGAGACTTCAACGGGGGTAACAAGCGGGATCGCCGAGCTTCGTCGCGTGATCAATCGCGTCGGCCACTCTGCGCTGCTGATAGTGGATGCGATTTCGTCGTTAGGGTCGCTGGAGTATCGCCACGATGAATGGGAAGTTGACGTCACGGTAGCGGCTTCGCAAAAGGGCTTGATGAATCCTCCCGGTCTGAGTTTTAACGCCCTTTCGCAAAAGGCCCTGTCGGCGAACAAGACCGCGAAAACGCCTAGGTCCTATTGGGACTGGCAGGGAATGTTGAAGTCTAGTGAGACGGGGTTTTTCCCATATACACCAGCCACGAACCTCATCTACGGTTTGCAAGAAGCATTGCTGATGATGCGCGAAGAAGGTCTGCCGAACATATTTCGCCGGCACGAACGCCATGCCAAATCAGTCCGTGCGGCGGTTTGGGGATGGGGGCTAGAAATTGTCTGTAGCATGCCTCACGAGTACTCGAATACAGTCACGGCTGTCTTCACTCCAGACGGTCATGATGCAGACCAACTACGAGCAACTATCTTCGATCATTTTGACATGTCCCTGGGGGCCGGTTTGGGAAAACTTGCGGGCAAAGTTTTCCGCATCGGACATCTAGGACACTTCAACGATCTCATGCTGATGGGGACGCTTAGCGGGATCGAAATGGGCCTGCGACTGGCGGGTGTGCCCTACAAAAAAGGCGGTCTCATGGCAGCCCTTGATCAGCTCGACACGGCAGGCACGGCGACAGAACTTGAACTTGGGGGAAGGTAGTGCGTAGTTCATGCCTGCGTGGAACCAAGGCCACCTACACAATGACGGACACGCTGAATGGCCGCTAATCCTAAGATGGCCCCGATGACTGCAAAAGCGCCCTCCGCCTCCACTATCGTGCTATTTCTGATTTGCCTGATGTATGGGATTACTTACATAGACCGGAACAATGTGAGTACGGTTGCCCCCAGCTTCGAACGAGACCTGCATCTGACCAACATGCAAATCGGGTTGGTGTACGCCGCTTTTGCCTATCCATGTCTCATCTTCCAAATACTTTTAGTGGCTTGGTTGATTGTAGCCGTGACGTGAATATGCTAGGCGGAGTAATGTAGTCTCGCCTCTGGTTTTCGGATATGTGATCGACAAGACGGGGAATTGGACGCTTCCCTTTCTCGGCAGCATTGGATTGCTGTTGCTTGGCGCAATGCTGGCGTTTTGGATGAAACCGGACGTAGAACTCCCAGGTGCAGGATTGAACGTCACGCTCGCGGCGAACGAGGCAGGACTCTAAGACATTCAGATATGAGAACTTATCCTTTATCTTCTATCCTGCTTCTCGCTGATCCAATCTGACAAGCCGTGGACACACCCAACCCATTACCGTTGAGTTCGCATGCAAAACCCGTGGACTCGTTCTCTCAAGCGTTGGAACTAGAGGAGGAACTCAAGCGAACGCTGAATGGTGAAGTCCGGTTCGATCGAGGGAGCCGGGCGCTGTATGCCACGGACGGATCGAATTACCGGCAGATCCCCATTGGAATGGTCGTCCCGCACAATGACGCAGATGTGGTTGCAGCGGTAGCGGCATGCAGGAAGTTTGGTGCCCCCGTTCTGGCGCGTGGGGCCGGCACAAGTCTGGCCGGCCAATGCTGCAATGTCGCGGTGGTATTGGATTTCACGAAGTATCTGAACCAGATTCTTGAGCTTGACCCAAACGAGCGATTCGCGAGGGTTCAGCCGGGCGTCGTTCTGGACTCACTACGGAATCACGCAGAAGTGCATCAGTTGACCTTTGCACCTGATCCTTCAACCCATAATCGCTGCACCATCGGCGGGATGATTGGGAACAATTCGTGCGGAACACATTCGTTGCTCGGGGGGAAAACGGTCGACAACGTCGAAGAGCTGCGAATCCTGCTTTACGACGGCTCACAGATGACGGTGGGGAGTACGAGCGAGACGGAGCTGGCTCACATCCTTGCTCAGGGCGGCCGCCGCAGCGAGATTTACGGCAAGTTGCGCGGGATCCAGGAGAACTACGCCGGATTGATTCGCGCGCGCTTTCCGCAAATTCCACGACGAGTCTCCGGCTACAACCTGGATGAACTGCTACCAGAAAGAGGATTCAACGTCGCGCGCGCACTCGTCGGAACCGAAGGCACGTGCGCCATCGTGCTCGAAGCTAAGTTGAAATTAATCCACAGTCCGCAGCATCGCGCCCTTGTTGGATTGGGGTATCGCGATGCGTTCTTCGCAGCCGATCATGTTCCAGAAATATTGCAGTTCCGCCCGATCGGACTGGAAGGATTTGAAGGAAGTATCGTCGACGGACTCCAGAAGAAGGGAGCACCAAATCTGGATCTCCTTCCCGAGGGCCGCGGATATTTGCTGGTGGAATTTGGCGCTGATGAACCGAGCCAGGCTCATCATCTCGCAGCGCAGCTCATTGACCGCTTGAAACAAGTTAGCGAGCCGCCTAACGCACGGCTGTACTCAAAGAGCGAAGCGCGCGCGGTGTGGCAGATACGCGAGGCTGGGCCGCGCGCGGCCGCCTTCGCCCCAGGTGCACCGGCGGAGTGGGAAGGCTGGGATGACGCCGCAGTGGCTCCCGAAAAGTTGGGAGGCTATCTGAGAGACATCCGCAAGCTAATGAATGAATACGAATACCGCGGCGCATTCTACGGTCATTTTGGACATGGTTGCGTCCACATGCGCGTCAACTTCGATCTCGAAAGTGAAAACGGGATTCGCAAGTATGCGGAATTCATCGATCGTGCGGCGGATTTGGTAGTCGGCTACGGGGGTTCGCTCTCCGGCGAGCATGGTGACGGACAATCAAGGGCGGCATTGCTTCCGAAGATGTTTGGCGCCGAGCTGATAAAGGCCTTTGGCGAATTCAAAGCGGCCTGGGATCCGGACAATAAGCTAAACCCACACAAGGTTGTTGATGCTTACCTGCCTACGGAGAATTTGCGGTTGGGTGCGGACTATAAACCACGGGAGCCTGAGACTCATTTCAAATTCCCGGCCGACGACGGTTCCTTTGCGAAAGCAACGTTGCGATGCATTGGACTCGGCGCGTGCCGGAAGAGTGATGGCGGAGCGATGTGCCCGAGTTATATGGTGACGTTGGAAGAGGCACACAGTACTCGGGGACGCGCTCACATGCTCTTTGAGATGCTTCAGGGCGAGGTTTTACGTTCGGGTTGGGAAGACGAACACGTAAAGGATGCACTGGAGCTTTGCCTTTCGTGCAAGGCCTGCAAATCGGAATGCCCTGCGAACGTAGATATTGCAACCTACAAAGCGGAATTTCTGTCGCACTATTACGAAAAGAAGCGGCGGCCGTTAAACGCGTATGCGTTTGGCCTGGTGGATCGGTGGGCAAAAATCGGTTCGCGCATCCCCGGAATCGCAAACTTTTTCAGCCAGTCACCGGGATCCCGTCACTTGTTACAAACAATTCTGGGTTTAGCCCCGCAGCGGCAACTGCCCCGTTTGGCGACCACCAGCTTCAAGCAATGGGCACGACGGAATCGCCCTTCCATTTTCGGCGAGGACAGAAGTTTCGAATCTACGCCGTCCAACACTAGGCAAGTCGTTCTGTGGGTGGATACGTTCAACAACTACTTTCATCCGGAAGTTTGCCGGGCCGCGCTAGAAGTGCTGGAGAATGCAGGATTCACAGTGCTTTGTTCGCGGCGCGCCTTGTGCTGCGGGCGACCCCTTTATGACTTCGGAATGCTTAAGAATGCCAAAGGAAACTTAAGCAAGATCATGGCTGCGCTCGGACCCGAGATTGACGCAGGTCTGCCGATTATCGTCTTGGAGCCAAGTTGTGCATCTGTTTTTCGGGATGAGCTGCACAATCTATTTCCAACCAACGAGCGCGCCGACAGCCTCAAAAACCAAACGCTTCTTCTCAGTGAATTTCTGCAAACTCACGCACCCAACTATCGTCCTCCCAAGCTCTCCATGAAAGTTCTTCTCCATGGTCACTGCCACCAGAAGGCGCTGATGAAAATGAAACATGAGGAGGAGCTACTGCGAAAGCTGGGGGCAGAGCCGGAAACTCTGGATGCCGGCTGCTGTGGAATGGCTGGCCCATTCGGTTTTCAGCGAGACAAGTTTGAGGTGTCACAGGCTGTTGCAGAACGGGTGTTACTGCCGGCGGTGCGCAACGCCATACAGGACACGTTGATTGTCGCGGACGGCTTCAGCTGCCGCGAGCAGATCCTGCAAGGCACTGGCAGGCCAGCGATGCACTTGGCTGAAGTCTTGAAGCTAGCGTTGAATCGCAAAGACCCTTCAGAGGCAGCTTAAGCAAGTTTGATCCGTCTCGGGCGCAGGATTCCTCCACATCTGTGATCGATCCCATTCGTTTCTTATCGACGGCACTACCGATCACCGAAGCTGATCGAGATTCAGACCGGGTAAGTCCGGTGTTTTTTCAATTCTCACAGCATCCAGGTCGTCTGGATTCAGCCCTAACGCCTTGAGGATGCTGGGAGCAATCTGTGACGTTTGCACCGGAAACTTGATTTCCAGATGACTGAATTTTGGGTGCGCGACAAGCAATGGAACGTTGCGATCCGTGTTCGCATTGCCGCCATGCTCTGCGATGAATGTGCTACCAGCCGCCACGAAAATCTGCCCCGGGGTCGGCTGAATCATGATATCCGGTACACGTGGGTCTTTCTTCGGGTCATTGAACAGGAGTTTCAATGATTCGCCCGAATAAATTTCCTGAAAGCCTGCCTCCTCCTGAACCTTGCTCAATGCCTGGACTACCTCAGCAGTCCGGTCCTGATCTGAGAGCCAAAGCAAAGCAACACTTCCGTCTTGCTCCAGACCAGCCAGCAATCCTTCGTGAATTGAGTTGACAGTCCTGGGAATGATTTCCAGGTTTGCGTGTTTCAACTTTTTGGGGTCAATCGGAGAATCAGCATGCTTGGCAGTGATGATGACGAGTGTTGAGTCAAGCAAATTTCGCGCTCTAAGCCGGGCCATGATGTTTCCAATGGATTGATCCGTGTGAACCAATGCGTCTTCTAGAGAAGGGCTTGGACGACCGCTCCCGTCCAGGTAACCTCCACCGGAGGTTTTTTGCGCAGCGCTGATCGCCTGGAAATTCATTCCAAAAATTGCAGGCACTCCGACTTCCCGCATTCCGGTGTGGTCCTTCCCGTCGATCTCGTTAAGGATCGCCGCCACCTTGAGATCGTCGTACGATTCAACGTTTTTAACGCCCCGAAACGAACGAACTTCGGGCGTATATAGGTCGTCCACCCCGGTGCCGGAAGGACCATTCACGAAGTCGTACGCGGGATGCTTGTCGGACCATGCCGTACGACCGCCACTCCGCTTTATGACTTCGAAGATCGTGTTGACACGGATGAAGTTGTGAGGAAAAACAGGTGTGCATCCTTTCTTCGGATCTCTCGGCAGTTTATCGGGATCAATGCCTCCGCCGCCATCCACCGCGTCGCGATTCGTGTCGATCGAGGAATCGAAGATCACCGCCGTTCCGACCTTGGAGCAATCGGAGGCGGGCGGCGACAAGCTGCGGTCATAGGAGTTCTCGAAAATCACACCAGTTACATTGGGCGATCCCCCTGCCACCATGGAAAGCAGGCCAGGCCATGAATTGGACGGAAAAGACGTCGAAGCATTGCAGTAAGTGAGGGCGTGCAGGCTCAATTTCGCAAGCACCGAATCGGGCTTGTCTTTGACCAGGTTGGCGAGATCGAGGCTGTGCATTCCGTCGATACTAAGGAGCAGGACACGTTGCACAGGATTTCGCCGAGGCGCCGAGCCATTCCGGCCATGAAGTTGTGCCGTTGTTCTGATCGGCGCCAACAGTGAGATCACGCACACTAGAATTGCGCTAACGTGGAGCGCCCGCGGGAATTGAATGTTCCTACTCTCTGTTCTCAACTGTTTGCTCCTCGATGCGGTAATACTCTTCTAATCCAATGGTGTCTTCCAATTCCTTGCGAACTTGGGTAAAGACATTCTGGTCCATTCCCGTGCAGCCTGTTTCTTTGAGCCGTACAAACAAGTCCTTCACGCTCTTGAACATTGTAGTGATCGCGCTGATCGCGTCGTTCACCATCTTGTAGCCCATCGCTTCCAGATCCCCAATCGGAAAGATGGGCCGCCCAAGCCGGTTTCCTTCACTGTTAACGAAAATCATGGGCGCGCTCACTGCGACCGGTGCTTTGCGTGCCTCTTCCACCGTGTTGGGGAAGAGCATGACCATATCAGCCCCGGCTTTGGCGTAGAGGTTTGCTCTGCGCACAGCTTCACCAAAACCATCGGTGCGCAGGGCATCCGTGCGCGCGGCGATAATGAAGTCCGGATCGCGCCGAGCGCGTAATGCGTAGTGAATTTTTTTGCACATTTCGTCCCCTGAAATCAGGTGTTCAACTCCTTTATGGTAGTGGGCACGTTTTGGATAGACTTGGTCCTCAATGTGAACTGCCGCAGCACCGGCGCGTTCCAATTCCCGTACGGTTCGAATTACGTGAAGGGGGTCCCCATAACCAGCGCCTCCATCCACCATTACCGGAATTGAGACAGCGGCAGTGATTCGCCGCGTTGCCATGACGACCTCTTCCAGACTGAGAAGAGGTTCCGGAACGCAGGAACTGGCACCCAGTGCATATCCTCCGATGTCCAGGCAGCGGAATCCCACACTCTCCGCAATCCTCGCGCTCAGTGGGTCGTAAGCAATAGGTGCGTGGATAACTCCCGGGGCTTGTAGCATCTCTCGGAACACTGTCGTCATACGCTTCAATGGAGGTCTCCTTGGAAAATATTCCGGATCGCCTTGCGCGAGGTCATCGCGTCTTTCGCCCTCGGCACCTAATTTACGAAGGCCTGTTGACGCCAGGAACGCTTCGCACATCCGCATCGCTCGCAGAACTTACAATGCTTGTAATACGAGAATCGCTGCCCGCCTCGAGACTGTCCGTGGCATTCACGAACACCCAGATCACGCCCCCGCAGAAGCTCACCATTGCCGCAAAATCTAGTGCCGCGGTCCAGCCGAATTTGGTCGCAATATATGCCGTCGAAATCGGGGCGATCCCTCCCGCAAGATTTGCGCAGGTGTTCATCAAACCTGAGAGCAAGCCCGCGTGCCCAGGAGTCAAATCAATGCAAGTAGCCCACCAACTTGGTGCGGCAAAATGACTGAAGCCCGCCGCCACCGCCAGGAGAAGAATTGCGGAAGTGTTATTTACCGTATGGCTCCCCGCCCATAGCAGTAAGGCAGAGCAGGTCATGCCAAACCACACCGTGCTTTGCCTTCCGAGGCGGCGGCCCAAGTGAGCCACGGCTTTGTCGGAGAGCCATCCGCCGAGCGGCGCCATCAGCATCATGGCAATGAAGGGAGTGGAGCTCCACAGCCCACCTTTTGTAAGTGTAAGCCCACGCACGCGAGTCAAGTAAATGAAGAACCAGGTGTAGTAAATATAAGGCGTATAGCCATGACAAAAATAGCTGGCAATCAAAGCCCAAACAGAGCCGCTCGCGAAAATCCTTCGCCAAGGAGTGCCACCCAAACGAAATGAATGAGTCCCATGGCCACGCTCGGAGAAGCCCAGGACCTTGAGTTCCTCCGCGTTGACGGAAGGATGTTCCTGCGGCCGGTTGGTCGAGTAGAGAAACCAGATGATCACAAAAAAGATCGCAAGAATGCCGGAGAGCACAAAGGACGAACGCCAGCCCCACCGTTGCATAGTTGCAGCGAACACGATGGGTGCAAGTACTCCGCCCGCACCAACCCCGCCAAGCAGGAGGCTACTACCGATACCTCGTTGCCCCACCGCCATCCAATTAGCGACGATTTTGTTCGCATTGGGATAACTCGCGGCCTCGCCCGCTCCCGTCAAGAACCGAACCGCCACAAAGGTCCACGCCAGTCGCCACAAGGAACCTTTGCCAGGTGCCAGCGGAACCAAAGTCATCAGAATCGTCAGCGTGGACCACCACAAAATCGCTAGAGTGAGCGTTCGATGGGGACCATAACGATCACCCGCCCATCCACTGGGTATCTGAAAGAGCGCATACCCGAATGCGAACGCTCCGAGGATCCACCCCATTACTTCATTCGGGAAATGGAACTCTTCCTGAAGGAACTTTCCCGCGATGGCAAGATTCAGCCGGCCAAAGGCAGTGACCAACATGAGGAGGAAGAGAATCGCAAGGATGTACCATCGAACGCGCGTTGGACGCTGATCCGTCAATTGATTCCGCTTTCGCAACTGGATCGCATTTGCCGGCTGAGAATCGAAGGAAGAACCGCGACCGAAACTGAAAACTCGGCGTGCGACTCGGCGGATGCTACGTCACTCTGCAAAGTGAGTCAACGAATGTTCCAGCGCGCAAATCAAAATGGGGCTCACTTAATCGTTCCAATGCGCCTGTTTTCAGGCAGAATCAGGTCAACAATCACATTCGAGTTAAAGAAAAATTAATCTTGTTTTAAGTCTGAACCGCAATGAATCAATTATGCTCTCTCGTGCCCGCAAGGGTGCTTCGAAGTAACTTGTCACCCCCCACGCGAATTGAGCGTCGTCTGGCACCGCGAGTGGCGAGATAGACAGCCGCACGGACGCGGGCGGAGCGGAACCGAACTCCGGCTAACAATTCAGTTTCAAGTAAAAATGCCATACATTCGAGGGAGAAAAAATGAAGAAACGGTCTTTAGTCATGCTCGCGACTCTTATGGTATTCGCTACTCAAGCCCGGTGCCAGATGACTGCGCCAATCAAACTGGTCCAGACATATGACCTGCCGGCGGAAGTTAAAGGGAACTTCGACCATTTCGGAATTGACCTCAAGGGCGGGCGGCTGTTTGCGACTCCCGAGGGCTACCATGCTGTGGTTGTGTTTGACCTGAAGACCGGCAAATTGCTTCATAAGATAGACGCCATTGGCAAGCCACACGCCGTCCTCTATAGAGAGGACCTGAATCGCATTTACGTTACCGACGGCGACGCCGGAGACTTGAAGATCTTCCATGGGACAAATTACAGTCTGGTATCCACCGTGAAACTCCTGGAGGACGCGGATTCGATTGGATACGATCCGGCGACCAAGTACCTCTACATTGACAATGGAGGTGGGGACGTTCACCAGACTTACTCGATGCTGAGCGTCGTTGATACGACTGCAGGAAAGAAATTGGCCGACCTCAAGATTGACGGCGAAACTCTTGAAGCCATGGCGCTGGAGAATTCCACGCCGAAAATGTATGTAAATAACAGAGCCAAGAACCAAGTGTCTGTGGTGGATCGGGAGAAGCGTGAACTGGTAACAAATTGGCCTGTGACGCTTTGCAAGAACAACGTAGCCATGGCCCTCGATGAAGCGAACCATCGCTTGTTCGTTGCATGCCGTACGGGGCAGATCGCGGTGCTGGACACTCAAACGGGTAAGGAAGTTACGTCCTTCGCTATCACCAAGGGCGTTGACGACATTACGTACGATGCAGCCAGCAAACGCATCTATGCCGCCTGCGACGGCGCCGTGGACATATTTGAACAGTCTAGCCCCAACAGCTACAAGTTACTCGGGAACGTCTCCACGGGCCCCATGGCGAGGACAGCGCGTCTCGTGCCCGAACTAAAGCGCTACTTTGTGGCCGTGCCACAACACGGCACCACAAGTGCAAAGGTACTTGTATTCGATGTCCTGTGAAAAGGCGCATAATTCGGAGTCGAACGGGGTTCAATTCCAAGATAACTCGAATCGGTTCACCGAGCGCCTCGTTGTGCGAGAATACTGAGTGGGCCCATGCGGATCCTCCTAGTCGAAGACGAACGGAAGGTCGCCAGCTTCATTGCACGCGCCTTGCGGGAAAACACCTATGCAGTGGATGTGGCAGAATCGGGTCAGAAGGCGCTCGAATTCGGAGCTGATGTTTCCTACGACGCCATTCTTCTCGATGTACGTTTGCCTGATCTCAGCGGGCTTGAAGTCTGCCGCGAGTTGCGTCAACGCGGGATAGAGTCCCCTGTGCTGATGCTTACCGCCCGAGGCTTAGTCGAGCAGCGGGTTGAAGGCTTGGATGCGGGCGCAGACGACTATCTCACCAAGCCCTTTGTTTTGGCGGAACTCCTGGCGCGGGTTCGAGCACTGGTGCGCCGGGGCTTTCACCGCAGCAACGCAAAGCTTCGCTACGCAGACCTCACACTTGACCGTCACCGCCGCCGCGCCACGCGCGACAAAGAGACAATCCCGCTGACATCCAGAGAGTTTGCCCTCCTCGAGCTGCTCTTGCTTCGGGCACCTGAGCTTATTACCCGTAGTGAGATCGTGGAACACGTTTGGGACTGCCACTTCGACAGCGAAACCAATCTCGTTGAGGTGTATATCAATCGGCTCCGCCAGAAGATTGATCAAGATCGATCCGTCAAGCTCATCCATACCATCCGCGGCGTGGGATACCGCCTGGGGATGCCGGGGTCATGAAAGTCAGAACACTTCGTCTACGGATGATGTTGCTTTTCTGCACCGTCGTCGGGGTACTCCTAGCTGGGTCATACCTGGCGTTTTGGGGCCTGTTGGCCCATGCGGTCCACAACCAGCTCAATCGCCAGCTGCTTGAGACCGCGCGCCCCATCATTTCCGATATGGTCTCCGAACCCGACGCGAAAGACATAAACCGGCTGGACCTTCCAGGGGAGTTTTTCGAGCTCCTGGACAAAAATGGCCACGTTTTCCAGCAGTCCAAGAATCTCGCTGCGCCGATGAAGCTAAATGGGTTGAGCCTTGCCATTTCACGGCCGACTTTTGTGATCGCTGCCCTCGAGAATGGCGAACCGGTGCGTGTGGCGCTCATTCCTTTTCAGCAAGAAAATCAGGCGCGCATTCTTGTCGTGGCCATCCCTACCTTTGGGACTAACCGAGTGCTCGACGACTTTGGAGGAGTGGCCTTGCTGCTTTTTCCTTTGAGCCTTGTGCTGACCGCCGGAATATCAGCGCTGTACGTCGGGAAAAGTCTTGCGCCCATCAAGGAGCTGACCAGTCACGCTGCGCTGATGGCCAAACGTGTCACGAATCGACAAGGATTTTGGACACCTCTGCCGATGTCTTCTCCTCATGATGAGGTTGGGCGATTGGCCGTAACATTTAACCATCTGTTGAAAAGCGTTGATTCCGCCGTTCTCCAGTTACGCCAATTTGTGACGGATGCCTCGCACGAGTTGCGCACTCCACTCGCAGTTCTTCACGGTGAGACAGAGCTGCTGCTCTCTAAACCACGAAGCGCGGAGGAATATCGCCAGACTCTTTGTGTATTCGACGATGAGTTCAAGAAACTAACCCGGATCGTGGAAGGTTTGTTTACTCTCTCGATGGCTGACGCCGGGCAATTACATTTGGTCCGGGAACCGCTATACATCAACGAGGTTCTCGAAGAAGCTTGCGCTCTAGCGGGCTCGAGAGCGCGCGCGAAGAATATCTCCATCGAACGAGATTTGAACCAGGAACTGGCCTGTACTGGAGATGAAGCCTTCCTGCACGAACTGTTTTTGATTTTTCTCGACAATGCGGTCAAGTATTCCCTCGATGGTACGCGCATATGTGTGACGTTGGGAATTCGAGACGGCTCGATTCAAGCGTGTTTCCAGGATCAAGGCATCGGGATCTCGCCGGAGCACTTACCGTTCATTTTTGATCGGTTCTACCGGGCCGCGCCCGCGGCCTTGAACAGCGGAGAGGCCCATAGCGGAGGGCTCGGACTGGCCATTGCTCAAGCCATCGCCCTCGCGCAGGGTGGCACAATTGAGTGTGAGAGTACAGCGGGAGTCGGTTCAACCTTCACTGTGATATTGCCCATTATTGACCTCCAGGAAGTGGCTCTCGAAACCGTACCTAAACAGAAATTAATTTTGCGTTAAGGCATCATCCTGGACTCTGCACTAGGCTCAACTCCAATTGGTGGAGGTGGTCCAGTGTCCTTTCGAAAAATTTCTAAAGGATATTTGTTTTGCAATGCGTTCGCGGTCCTCCTAATCATAAGTATTTGTTTTTCAGTTCCGGCTCGCGCCCAAGTGGCGGGTGGAACGCTTTCCGGCACAATCACGGACCCTTCCGACAAATATGTGCCTCAAGCACAGGTTTCGATCCGGAATGTGGCGACCGGAATTACTACGACGGTTACGACGAACTCGGACGGCTTCTACATAGCAGCGAACTTGCTGCCCGGAGAGTACCAGGTCACAATTTCCGCAAAGGGATTCGACACCGAGGTTAAGTCAGGAATTAGGATCACTGTGGGGTCGCAGCAAGTCTTTGACCTCGCTCTGCGCATCGGGACAATCTCTCATAAGGTAGAAGTCTCCACCGATGCCCCTGCCGTACAAACCACCAGCTCAGAAATCAGTGCGACGGTCAACGCCACCACCGTCCGTGAGCTGCCTCTCAATGGCCGCAGTTGGACAGACTTGGCAGCCCTACAGCCCGGTGTGGATACGATTCAGACTCAGCCAACCTTCGCGGTGGGAGCAGATCGCGGCAATCGCGGTTTCGGGCAACAGCTAACCATCTCCGGCGCGCGGCCGCAGCAGAACAATTATCGTCTCGATGGCACGAGTATCAACGACTACGCGAATGGCGCACCGGGCAGCGTGCTAGGCGGAAACTTAGGCGTGGATGCCATCCAGGAGTTTTCAGTCCTCACGAGCAACTATTCCGCAGAGTACGGCAAAACTTCGGGAGGCGTCGTCAACGCCGTTACCCGCTCTGGAACTAATGCACTTCACGGCAGCGTCTATGAATTTCTCCGAAACAGTGCACTCGACGCCAGGAATTTCTTCGATGGACCCAAAATCCCGTCCTTTAGACGAAATCAATTTGGCGGTGCGATCGGCGGCCCTATCATCAAGAACCGCACTTTTTTCTTCGCGGACTATGAAGGCATTCGACAGTCGAAGGGCATCACCGCTCTGACCACGGTGCCTTCCCTCGATGCTCGCAACGGAATCCTCGACAACGGAGATCCTCCGCTGGCTTCGTGCCCCCCCGGAGCAACACTAATTGTGCCTGGGCAGTCGAACGTCTGTGTAGATGATCAGGCCAGACTTTACCTCGCCTTTTACCACCTGCCCAACGGAGGCCCTACGGCGAACGCAGACATCGCAAAATACAGTTTCGCAGGTCAGCAGATCATCCACGAGAACTTCTTTACGACCCGGCTGGATCACAAATTTTCCGAAAAGGACAGTGCGCACGGCACCTACCTGTACGACAAGACTCCTTTCACATCCCCGGATGGCGTCAATAACGTTTTGCTCGGCAGCAAAAGCTCGAGGCAGATTGTCGCCCTGGAGGAGACTCATCTCTTCAAGCCCAGCTTCGCCAATACGGTGCGCATGGGCTACAACTATGAAGTGGTGGACAACAACGAGGGCTTGAAGGCTCTTGTCCCGGAGGCTGCCGACCCATCTCTGGGTACATTTTCCAGCCGAACTGCGCCGCAGGTATTTATTACTGGAATCACTCCCTTCTTGGGTGGCGTGGGCGGAGAGTCCGCTTACTTCTACCATTGGAATTCCTTCCAAGCTTATGATGACGCTTTCGTCAACAAAGGCACGCACACGATCAAATTTGGCGGCACCGTCGAGCGGATGTTGCTCAACATCAGGGCTCTTTCCGATCCCAATGGAATCTTCAAGTTTAGCGGCTTGCAGAATTTCTACCGGAATAATCCGAGCAAATTCCAGGGGGGAATCGCCAGCACGCTTTCACCGCGCAATCTTCGTCAGACCCTCTTCGGTCTGTATCTGCAGGATGACTGGCGCTGGAAGTCCAACCTCACACTGAACCTGGGCCTGCGTTACGAGAGGACTAGTGTGCCAACCGAGACCGACGGAAAGCTCGCGGTGCTGAAAAACCTGGGAGACGCTACACCGCACCTCGGCGATCCGTTTTTTGACAATCCTACAACCAAGAATTTCGAGCCACGCGTGGGTTTTGCATGGGACCCGTTGCGCAACGGCAGAATGGCCGTCCGCGGCGGTGTAGGACTCTTCGATGTGCTTCCGCTGCCGTATCAGTTCACACTTTTGACGACTTTGGCAGCGCCCTTTTTCCAGTACACGTCTATAAACAATCCGGGGACAGGAACATTTTTCAACGCTCTTCCACCCCTTCCGGCGAACAAATTGCGTGCCACCTATATCGATCCCCATCCCAAACGCAACTATGTTACGCAATGGAACTTAAACATTCAGTATCAGCTAATGACGGACCTCACGGCAATGGTTGCCTACGTGGGCTCGCGCGGTGTGCATCAACCCTATCGCTTGGATGACGCCAGCTTGGTTATCCCCACGCTCACTTCGGCTGGGTATCTCTGGCCGCAAGTAGATGCGGACGGAAATCTCATCTCGGGACCCAATGCGGGGAATCCGCCCTCACGCAACAACGAGAACTATGGCTCCGTTCGCGGGATGTTTTATGAAGGACGCTCCTACTATAATGCGCTCGAAACACAGTTGGCCAAGCGCATGAGCCACGGCTTTCAGATGCAAGGCACCTTCACCTGGGGCAAAAGCGTTGATACTAGCTCGGCGACAGTGGCGGGTGACGCGTTTGGAAATTCAATTTCGAGCCTACAGTTTGCCTTTGATCCTAAGTTGAGCCGCGCTCTCTCCGATTTCAGCATCGGGCGCACGCTGGTCCTAAATGGCACCTGGGAGGTTCCGTCGCCTAAATCTTTCAGCGGCCCTGCGCACTGGTTGAGCGATGGCTGGCAACTCGGGGTAATCTTTACAGCCAGCGATGGAGTGCCGTTCACGCCCACGTGGGGTACTGGTGACGATCCTACCGGAACGCTCAGTTCTGACGACTGGGCTTTCCCGAACCGGCTTGGCGGCCCTGGATGCAAAACCCTGACAAATCCTGGCAACCCCAACAATTACATCAAGACGCAGTGCTTCGGCGTTCCTACCGCGCCAGATATGGCTTTCTGGACAGCGAATTGCGACCCCGAACCTCCCACTTTCGGAGGTCCACTTCCTCCAGGAGATCTAAGATGTTTCAACCTCCGCGGCAACGCCGGTCGCAACATCTTCATCGGCCCGGGCATCACATCCCTGGACTTCTCTGTGTTCAAGAATAACCGCATCAAGAGAATCTCCGAAAATTTCAACCTGCAGTTCCGCGTGGAGATCTTTAACATTATCAATCATGCCAATTTTGCTCCACCAACGACTCCCGACAACACCGACATTTTTGATTCCTCGGGAGCAGATACCGGGGTGGCGGGTTTGCTGTCAAGAACGACCACGACGGCGCGAGAAATTCAATTCGCCATCAAGATCATCTTTTGATTTTAATTGTTCGATTTTATTACATTCCCGACCCCGGGCCGGAATGCGCGGTGTGACTGCCTGAACCCAATCTCTTCAGGCTAAATCCACGGGCAGCCGGACGAGTGGGCCGTGAAATTGCCCTCCGTATACATCCGTGTCCAACAAGTCCCCAGAGAAGACCTGACGGGGAATTGATATTTTCACTGCCAGGAGCCGTTCCATTACGAAGAACCGCACCTGATCCACCTGTGTCTTGTAAAGATGCGCGATGAGCTCGCGGGTGAGCTTGCCGCCTTTCATCACGTGGTGAAAGCAATCGGCGTCTTTGAACATGATGTCGAAGGTCAGCTCGAATGGCCCTGCATTCTTGCTTCGAATGAGCTTCGTAAATTCCCAGAGTTCGCGCATTCATCCCCTCAGGTTTAGAGATTCTCAATTCTCATCCGAAAAGGCCCGCACGGATCTTTCAGCTGCCACACATGATTTGCGCAGAAGTGGTAAACGGGTCCAACATCAATCCCCGGCGGCGAAAATGGAAAAGCAAAATTGCTGATCAATCCCTCGTATTCCGGAATCGGATGATGCAGCCCTGTATGCCACACAAGGGGCAGGATATCAGCGACCATCGATTGTGAGGGTGCGACCACATCGATGATCAGTCCAACCTCATGACCCTCGACTTGCGAAATAGGTTCAAGCGGGCCCAGCGAGCCATTCCACCCGTACACTCGAAAATTCAGCGTGTAAGCATCACTGCTTATTTGCAAGCTTTCTTCGATCTTTCGGCTTACGACCGCTCGCAGGCTGCTCAAGAATTTGTCAATCTGGCGCAAGAGCAAGGGATCTCGTATCCCTGCCACCACGATAGAGCGATAGCCCGCCAAAGCCGCTCCCTCGATGCGGACGGTATATTTTTCAGAGGCTACAAAGCGGCTTCCGCTCACACGCACGGCTCGGTCGTTTACGGCTTCGTATTGCGCTGCCGTCGTATCAAGCGTGCCTCCTGACTCTACGATGTGGTACGGATCCGCATTTTCGTACAAAGTGTGAGCAGCCACACTTTGCGGAGTGCACCGCAGGGACAGATTAGGGGGTTCCACAGTGAACCCCTCCTGGTCCAACTCCGCGGCCATACAATCGGGATACAAGCGCTGCGCAACACTCGCCGCCCCACATTCCAGGATTTTCCCGGCATGGTAGGCCACATGCCTTGGTATACCATCAAGAACTGGCAAGGCTGCATAAATTGCGACGTCGCTGCAACGTCCCGCAACCACCACTTGGGCGCCTGCTCTTAGCGCTTCCTGGATCGGCTCGATTCCCATCATCGCTACGAATCGCTCCGCCTGCTGAATCGTGCCCTCGTTTAGATCAGGAGCCGGATACAAGGGCGTAACTTCGCCTGTGCGAAATGCACTAAGCAAATCTTCCTTGGTTATCTCGCTGTCGATGGCCGCAAGCCTGAAGTGCCACCCGTTCTCCCGCGCTAGTTCATTGATAATCTCGATGGTCCATTCGAGATGGGGCCTGCCTCCGGCGTGTCCGGCTGAGCCAACGATGACGGGAATGCCAGCTCGCAAAGCTTCACGAATCATGATGCGAAGATTTCGTTTCGTCCCTTCACGAGGTCCACGAGGATTTCCGGAGCCCAGGTAATACGGACCGGAGTCGGTAGTTCCGGCGTCACAACCAACAAAGTCGGCCCCTTGTTGCACCGCTCGAACAAGGCTCTCCTCTTGAAAACCAGTGCTCAAGTTTCCCGTCGCAGCCAGCGCTTTTATCTTGTCCGACAAGATCTCTCCTGAATTCATTCCCCGAGACTGGGGATGCAACGACCGGCTCGCTTTACTCAATGGTCTCGCCTGCATCGATGAAGAACCAAGCCAAGCCGCTGATCACAGTTACGAGCGCAGCAAAGTCCAAGGCACGGCCCCAACTGAGCTTCGTCGCAATTGCGGCCGTTACTACCGGCGAGGCCCAGCCTCCAAGGCTGCCAAACGTGGTCATAATCCCCGAAATGGACCCTGAGAATTGCTCCGACACATCATTACAGGTAGTCCATAGAACAGCAGACGCTGCGAAATTGAATCCGGCGGCAATCGTGAGTTGCAACAGAGCTAGCGGATTACTCGCAGTGTGACTGCCGGACCACAGCAAGAGAGCAGAGCACGCTATGCCTAGCCACGCCGCGGCCTGACGCCCCCGACGTTTGCCGATTTTTGCCGCGGCGCGATCGGAGAGCCAGCCCCACATGGGCACCAACACGATATTCGCAACGAAAGGCGCAGAACCCCAAATACTTGCCTTTGGCACTGTCATGCCGCGGACTTTCACCAAATAGATGAAAAACCAAGTAAAGAATATGTAGACCGGATACACTAGGCAGAAGTGGCTGACCATCAATCCCCAGATCGCTGGAGCCGAAAAAAGCTTGCGCCATGGCACCTTTGTTTTAGGCAAATGCCGCAGGGAATCCGATTCACTTTGGGTACCGCTCAAAATGATAGCGATTTCAGCTGCGTTTACGCCGGGATTTTCTTTTGGCCAGTCTGTCACGTAAGAATAACAAATATACGCCGACAGCAATCCGACAGCTCCTGAGGCGAAGAATGGCGTCCGCCACCCCCACTCTCTCGCCATCCATGTGATCAACACGGGTGCAAGAATGCCTCCCCCACCGACGCCAGCAAGAAAAACGCTAGTACCAAAAGCCCGCTCCTTGGGCCCGAGCCAATGACCCACCATTTTGTTCCCAACGGGCATCGCTGCGGACTCTCCGATGCCCATGAAGAAGCGAGTGATCGCAAATGCCCACGCTACACCAAGCCATTTCAGTATCGCCAGGTCAGGCGCAATTGCAGTTAGAGCCGTAAATAGGGAGAACCACAGCACTGCCCCCGTCAGGACTCGCCGTGGTCCAATTCGGTCGGCCAGCCATCCGCCAGGCACGTGAAACCATGCGTAACCCAAGCTGAAGGCGCCCAAAATCCAGCCCATGGTTTGCGTTGAGAATTTGAACTCCTCTTGGATATTCTTGCCGACGATACCCAGGTTCAAACGATCGAAATACGTAAGGCCAGCAATAAATGCCAGCAGACCTACCACACGCCAACGCACCCGAGTGGGAGCTGCGATTGGCTCTTGGATTTGTCCTGGTCCAAGCGATGAAGAAGTCAGCTCCAATCGAAGCACTTCCTTTCGGATGGACTGCAGAATTCGATCTGCTCGTGGCAGACAACGTCTTATATTCCCCGGACTGGCGGATGCTACGTTTCTCGGCCTTTGCAGTCAACCGCTCATGGCGCCTGCGAACAATGGATTCGTAGAAGTTTGCAGTTTTGGCCCATTTTCCGAAGAAAGAATCCTGAATGTCCGTTCAGCCTGAACAGAAATTAATCTTGTATTAAGGCCGCACTCGATGGCACTGATTTATGCTCTGCTCCGTGGTGGCTCGGCTGGCAGGGCGAGGGAAGTTCAATTTACCATCGAAAGTAACTCCGGAGAATTACCAAACATAATCTCCAGCGCGTTTACTGGCTGCCCAACTAGTGCCAAAGGCTTCGAGGGCTGGCACATTTTTCGATGCGGTTCTTCGCTCGGTGACCGGATTTCTTCTGAAGGAGACACACAGTGAAAAGATCCGTTGGCTTACTCTCGATCATGCTTTTTGTTCTCGCTCGGCCCGCCGGCACCCAGGAAAAACTGCCTCTGAAGTTAGTGGCCACCACGCCGTTGCCAGGCTTCTCGGGCGATTTTGACCATTTCGCGATTGATCTCAAGGGCAAGCGTCTTTTTCTCACTGCCGAGGATCACAAAACCGTCGAGGTATTCGATCTCGAAGGCAAGCGCCTCCACAGCATCACCGGATTCGGCCAGCCGCATGCCGCACTCTTTCTGCCAGATGTCAACAAGTTGATTGTGACGGACGGCGATGACTTCGGCATGGTCGAGCTGGTGAGCGGAGAGAATTACAAAATCCTTAGCACCATCAAGCTTCCCCCAGGCGTGGACGGCGCTGTGTTTAATCCTGTGAACCAGTATTACTACGTAGAGAGCGGTAACGACGAACCCGGCGCGAAGACTCACGCCCTTACCATCATTGACACCAAGACGTTCCAGCACATCGGAGACATTACGCTTCCCGGCGGTCATTCCGAAGCGATGGCCATAGACAAAGCTGGCAAAACAATGTACGTGAATCTTACGAGCACAAATGAGGTTGGCGTCGTGGACCTCGAGGCACGCAAAGTGATTGCGCGATGGCCGATACCCGAGGCCCAAACAGCGAACGCCCTGGCTCTCGATGAGATGAATCATCGAGTCTTTATCGCCACGCGAAGGCCGCCCACATTCTTTGTGTTCGATACAGAAACGGGCAAGGTAATCATGAAACTGCCTAGCGCCGCACAGAACGACGACATGTGGCTGGATCTCCGTCGCAAGCGAATCTATGTCACCGGGAATGAAACAACGACGGTTTTCGAGCAGCAGGACGCCGACCATTACACTCACGTCGCGGATGTTCCGACAGGCTTTCGCGCCAGAACCTCCATCCTTGTCCCGGAGTTGAACCGCCTCTATATCGCCGTCTCCGGCAAAGGCAAACCAGATGCGAAACTCGCGCTCCAAATTTACGAATTACAACCGTAAGCCGCACTGGGACCCTATCGCAGTGTTTCGTTGCGTGCGAGCCGGAGGTGCAATGCCGGAAATAGTACGTGAAACCTTGTCATCCGCGCACTTAAGTTGGTTCCTAGGTTGTCCCAAGAAATATGCGGAGGTTTTTACATGAAGCCTTTTGAGTTACACCGCCTCGGAGTATGCAGTGCCCTCCTCCTGCTCGGCGGTCTTGCCCTCGCGAGTCCTCCGGAGGGCTATCACCTGCTCAAGAAATACGACCTGGGCGCTGCCCCCGGCGGCAAAGAATACTGGGACTACATCACATTCGATGCTTCCACTCGCCGTCTCTACATCTCGCACAACACGGAAGTCAAAATCGTAGATGCGGACACCGGTTCGATCATCGGCCGCATTCCTGATTTGAAAAGAGTGCATGGAATAGCCATCGTCCCTGCTCTCGGCCGCGGATTTATCAGCGACGGTGGGGCGGACGAGGCCGTTGTTTTCGATGCGAAAACCTTGAGAGTTACCAGCCACATCAAAACGGGAGGAAACCCGGATTGCATCCTTTACGATGCCGCCTCCAAACACATTTTCGCGATGAACGGGAAAAGCAATAACGTTACGGTGATCGACCCAGTCACAGAAACCGTTGTAGCAACAATCCCCATGGGCGGCCGGCCTGAGTACGCGGTGGCTGATGGCAAGGGCATGATCTACGACAATATCGAGGATAAAGACGAGGTCGTCGTCCTGGATTCCCGCACCAATACTGTCAAGGCCCGCTGGCCCATTGCTCCCTCCGGAGGGGCCACCGCCATGGACATGGACGTCCAACATCGCCGCCTATTCATCGGCGGGCGAAACAAGGTGCTGGCCATCATGGATGCTGACAGCGGAAACGTTCTCCAGACGTTTCCGATCGGTGACGGCGTAGACACGAACATTTATGAGCCGGAAACAGGTTTGCTCTTCACCGCAACGCGTGAAGGCACTCTGCACATCTTTCATGAAGACATACCAGACCGATTCAGCGTGGTTGAGATCGTCAAGACTGAATTTGGGGCTCGCAACATGGCGCTCGACCCCAAGTCACACAGACTTTTCATTGATACCGCGGATTTTGCTCCTGCTGCGGCACCGACTGCGGAGCAACCCAAGCCGCAACCCACCCCTGTTTCGGGGACATTTCGATTGCTGGTCTACGCTCGCTGAGCCGGTGCCGCCGCTTTGCTGGATCAAGAATGTGACATTGCAAAATAGATGCATACGAAGCTTGGTTCTATTCGCTGCCCTGGGTATCTCTGCGCGGCATGTCGGCGTCAAGGGTGCGACTTCTTTGCGCTCGCTCGCAGGCCCAATGCCGGTTCAAGAGTCGCAATCGAATTCAGAGCAACAAGCGACACCCGAGCAACCAAAATCTTCTCTCAGTTACGAGGAATACCGCACTCGCGTCGAACCAATTTTTCTCAAGAGGCGTGAAGGCGGAGTGCGCTGCTATGACTGCCATTCCATTCTAACCACGCGCCTTCGACTCCAAGCCTTCTTGCCAGGGGATTCTTCTTGGACGGAAGAGCAGTCGCGGCAAAATTTTGCATCCGTTTCCGAATTGGCGAGTCCCAACAATCCGCTAAGCAGTCGGCTCCTGCTTCACCCTCTGGCACAGGACGCGGGCGGCGACCCAGCGCACGCGGGTGGCAAATTCTGGAAGTCGCAGCAAGATCCTGAATGGCAAATGCTCGCTGCCTGGATTCGCCACACTTCGCCTGGCACGCCAGCGATGCAACCGGCTTCTCCGGCTACAGGCGCCCTTAGTTTCCAAACATTCAAATCGAGAGTCGAGCCTATCTTCCTCAAAGAGAGGCCAGGACACGCCCCCTGCTATGGCTGTCATTCGGAATACAACAGAGGCTTTCACCTGGAGAAGCTGTCTCCAGGGACCGTAAATTGGACAGCGGAACAATCTCAGCGCAATTTTCAAAATACTCTCGAGCACGTGGTCCCCGGAGCTCCCGTTTCAAGCAGATTGCTGATCCATCCTCTTGCGCCCGAAGCAGGGGGTGATCCGTTCCATTCAGGCGGTTATCAATTCCAGTCCCAGGATGATCCCGACTGGCTGACGATTGCCGAATGGGTGAGAAGTGCGCGAACAGAAGCTAACCCTGCCTCTTCGCAAAAACCAGGGCCGCTCATCTACGTCACCAATAGCGCGGGAGACACAATCGATGTTATCGATCCCGCCGCCAACACTGTTGTCCAGGTGATTCATGGTATTGAGCTGCCGCATGGAATCACCTTTTCTCCCGATGGTATGCGAGTGTTTGTCAGCAATGAGTCAGAGAGCGTGCTCGACGTCATGGATCGGAAAAGCGGTGAGGTTCTGTGGAAAGTACCTCTTAGCGGCCGGCCGAACAACATCGCGATTACCAAAGATGGTCGCCGCGTTCTCGTAGGGATCCGCGCGCCGCAGGGTGCCCTCGATGTGATTGACACAGTTTCAATGACCCGTGTCAAAAGCATTCCGGTCGATAGCGTGCACAATGTCTATATCGCACCAGACGACAAGTATTCGGTCAGCGGTTCCCTGGAAGGCAAGTCGGCCACAGTGGTTGATCTTCAAACCGATCAAATCGCATGGAAACTGAATTTCGACCACCCAGTGCGCCCCATGGCCGTCGAGGCGAACCCTGACGGAACCACGCGCCGTATTTTCGTCCAGCTTTCCAACTTCAACGGATTTGCCGTCGTGGATTTTGCAAAGCGCACCGAAGTCGCCAGGATCACGCTCCCGGATGAGCCCGGCGGTTTCGGGATTGCCGAAGGGCGAGTGAACACTCCCGCCCATGGCATAGGCGTCGCCCCGGATGGTAAATCGTTGTGGGTGAACAGCACCTTTGCGAACGCCGTTTTTGAATACTCGCTGCCCGATCTGGAGCTAGTCGGTCACGTCTCGTTGCCGCTCGTTCATCCGCTGGGGCACGCACCGACAGGCTCCGTTCCCGAGTGGATCACTTTCACGCCAGACAGCAAGCATGTCTATATTTCGAACTCTGGCGATCGCTCGGTATCCGCCATCGACACAAAAACTTTGAAGCTGGTGGCTGTGATCCCGGTAGGAGAAGTACCTAAGCGGATCAATACCTTGGTCGTTCGCTGAACTTGGCGCTCGCCAGATTCTTCTCGACTCCTCCGGAGTTCACCAGATGACCTTCAGCGCCAATTGAATCTCCCTCGACGGCGTCTGCGTGGACGTGATCAACCCCGCGTTGGCGATCGGAGCTCCCGTTGCGTCGAATATATTTCTGTTGTCGAGGGGCGGCGCAAAATTCGCACGGTTAAACACATTGAAAAACTCCGTACGGAACTGCACATTAAAGGCGTCCGAAACTCTCTTGACGTAATTGTTTTTGACCACAGAAAGATCAAAGTTTAACAGTCCTGGGCCGGTCAGTGTGTTGCGGCCCAGATTGCCGCGAAGCGTAATCGGATTAGGCACCTCGAAGCACTGGGTTCTAATGTAATGGTTTGGATTGCCCGCGTTGACATACGAACCACAACCGGGGCCCGCCAGAACATTTGGCACATTAATATTGGGTTCCGTACTGCCCACCCCCAGAGAATCTCCCGCAAAACCAGGAGTAAACGGGACGCCCGTGCTCGCTTGAAAGACTCCACCCAATTGCCATCCTCCCAGGGCCCACACGCCGAACCCCATTTTCCACTTGGGCGTACCGAGCATCCAGGTGTAATTCACGTTCAGGTTGTGGCTTACATTGAAATCCGCGAGCCCCCGATTCAGTTTGAGATTGAAGAACAGCGGACTAGAGATGGAATTCGTGTACTCGTCGCCGACCATACTTCCTGAGCCTGTGTCGATGGTCTTGCTCCAGGTGTAGGAACCTGCCAACTGAGAAGCGCTGCCGATCTTCTTCTTGATCTGGATTTGAAGCGCATCGTAGTATGACCGGCCATCCCAAAATCCAGCCGTAATTCGGCCCGCGTTCAGGTTTAGCCGTGTTCCGCTGCCCACCGGCGAGGGCCACAGATAGCCTTGTGGAGTAAGGGTTGGAGGCACGATATCGGCATCTTCCGTGCGGAAGGGCTGGCGCACGGCGCGGGAGCCTACATAGCCAGCCCTCAGGCTTAAGCCTGCAAGAAGTTCACGCTGCATCGTGAGATTCCATTGCATCACGTAATTCCGGCCAGGTTTCGGTTCGAAGTATGCCTGGCGAAGTGTATTTGTCGATGCTGTAAGGGCCGCGTAAGCCGCAACCGGGTAAGTCCCTGCAGACAAATTTCTGGCGCTCGCGGATTCGAAGAACGGCGCCGAAAACAGTTCGTTCATTTGGAACAAATACGGCAGCGGCAATACGTCGAAGATCCCAAAGCCGCCACTCACCACCGTCTTGCCATTCCGCATCGGGTCCCAGGAAAAGCCCACGCGCGGCTCAAAGTTGCCAAGGGTGGGGTTCGAAATCAGCGGATCCCCGAGGTGCGGCATTGCGTCGGTGATCTGTCGGAGAACCGTCAGTTTTCCATGCACCTCTGTCATGACGGTGCTCATCTCATAACGCAATCCCAAGTTAATCGTCAGGTTTGGCCGCCAGCGCCAGTCATCCTGAAAGTAAGCCCCCGCGATGGTCTGCCGGAATCCCCGAGGGCTGACCGCGCTCGGTATCGCCGCTGCCAGCGAGAATGGTTTGTTGGTCAGAAAATCGGAAATTGAGTTGAAAAGAAATTCGCCGCCTGGGGTCGAAACTCCCAGCTTATTGTCCCGAATTCGCTCGACCCCAAGGCCGAATTTGAGCGAATGATTGTCCCTCACCCATGTGATGTCGTCATAAGCCTGAATCGAGGTCCAGTGAAAATGGAAATTTGTAGGCGTGCCTGGGCCACCCGTGAATCCCGTGACACCCGGCACGGTAACCTCCGCGGCATTGTGTCCGGGCACAGTTCCGAAAGCTGGGTCGCTTGCGAGCTGATTACCGCTTGCGAAGGTCAGTCCCGTCGTCGCCACGACGCGGTAGATCCCGAAACGAAGAGAATTGAGAATCCGTGGACTAAAGGTATGAGCTTCGCTCAGCGTCAAGAACTGCCGCCGCGAATCGTATCCCGTCAGCTTGTTGTTCAGTTCGTCGGGCTGTCTCACGGTTCCGCCGTCGAACATGTAGGTTCCCGAAAGTGTGTCCCTTCCCGAGAATTTGTGATCAATCCTGGTCGTGAAATAATTTTCCGGCGTGACCTGCTGCCCCGAAAACGTATAGATCCCGGTGTCGCCCGAACCTAGAAGACTCCCGTTGGGCAGTGGAAAAAAAGCATTCAGAAAGCGCAGAACACTTGGATCGACTGAAACCGCCCCTGTAGATAAGTTTCCTGCCCTCGCTGCCGCCGATGGTACAGTGTCCACCTGAGTGACGCCCAGGGATTGCCGCAAGCCCTCATAGTCGCCGAAAATGTATGTGTGGTCCTTCCAGATGGGCCCGCCCGCCGACGCTCCAAATTGATTACGGCGGAACGGCGGCTTTGCAGAATCGAAGAAATTCCGGGCGTCCAGCGCACTGTTTCGCAGGAACTCGAAAACATCCCCATGAAAACTGTTCGTGCCCATTCGCGTTGACGCACCGACCACTCCGCCCGAAGATCGGCCCACCTGCGCCGGATAGTTGCTCGTCAGCACGGTGAACTGTTCCACGGCATCGACACCAAGGTTCACTCCCAGCGCGCTTCCAGGCGAGCCGTTGGCGTAGTCATTCACGCTGATTCCGTCAAGGCGTGCATCGTTTTGCCGCGGCCTGCCCCCAGAGATCGTCATTTGCGTCCCGAATCCATATCTGCCCTGCCCTGAAGATTGCGTACGCGCAGTCGCGACGCCAGGCTCAAGGGCTGCCAAATCGGAAGCGGAGCGCCCGTTCAACGGCAACTCCGTTACATTCTGCGAACTAACCACGCCGCTCACGGTCGAGCCCGCTTGCCTGGCGCTTCGGTGAAGCACGAAGTTAGCCACGGCATCGCTCGTCCCGTTAATGGTTACCGTCGCTTGGGCTGTGCCGTAGCCCACGGCTGAGGCAGTAACCACATACTTTCCAGGCAATGACTTGGGCACCACATAGGAGCCATCTTCCCTCGCGATGACCGAGATAGTCTCGTTATTTGCTGTATTTCTGACGGAAAGATGGGCACTCGGAATGCGAGAGCCGGATTCGCTCGTAATTATTCCGGAAAGATTTCTCGCGGTTACCTGTGAGAAAACTAGAAATGGCACCAGAAGGCTGAGCAAGAAGGCGATCGAAGCTGATAAAAGAACTAGTTTCTCTCTTACCAGATCGAGTTGCGATGGACGTGCTCCGCGATTGTTTCTGTGCTTCAAGCCCTCACGAGCCACAGAGCCGAGCAGGCCGCCAGGCGAATTGGCCGTCATACCAGACATGACAATTCCACTAAGTCCTTGGAAGCCGCTCCTGCCCTGCATCCCTACCAGCGACCAGCGTCATGGAACCACGTCGTAAACCAATATTTTGGCCTCTTCGATGGTGGCTTCCTTTGATTGGGGAATGGGAGGCACCAGGATAACGAGTTTGGGAATAGCCGCGTAAAACCGCTTAAGTTCCGGCACCAGCAGCGTGGTCTTCGCAATCGGCCCGGTCGCAACTCTCCCCAGTCTTTCGTAGTGGTCAGCGTCGGCCTGTTTGAACACTTCCACGAAGCCGGTTGTCCCGGTGTAGTAAATGCGTTTGCTTGGCACATCAAACTCGAGTTCGTCCACGCCGCCCTCTGTGTCGATCGCATCAATCACTTTCCCGCTGTCCGAATCCATCACCACCAACTTCCCTGGTTTATAAATGTGTGAGCGTTTCACGCGGCTGCCGACAAACAAGCGATGATGGGCGGCATCCAGCGCCACGGCATGGGGCTCCGGGCCTCCGGTGATAGGCCACGTGGCAATCACTGTGCGCTTTTCGCGGTCAATGACCACGACTTGGCTGGTGTCGCCCATAACTACAAACATTCTTGGCGACGCCGGATCGAGCACCAACCCTGCGGGATTCAGTCCGTCCACCTCAATGCTCCCCACGAGTTTGCCGTTCTTTAGATCGACGATTTCGATCGAGCCTTTGACACCCTCTTTTTTGAGACCATCGCCTCTGTCACCGAGATAAAATAGATGGGTGGCCGGATCATAAACCCCGTTATCTGGCACCCTCCTCGAGTCTTTGTCCAATTCATGCCCCGTTAACGGGATGTTCTTGACGAGCTCGTACGTATCCCCGCTGAACGCTTTGCACGTTGCATCTCCGTCGTCCACCCAAATTTCATTCGTCTCAGGGAGGTAGATCGTTTTGCGAGGGTCCCCACCGAACCCTGTGATCGTGTGGATCACTTTGCCCGCCCGCAGGTCTACAACTTCGATCGTCCTCTGGTGCTCTCCTGGAACGAACAGCCGCTGGCCTTTGACGTCCACCGCCATGTGGTCGAAGTAGCCCTCAACATTCGGCAACGGGATGCTCTGAATCTGTTTCAGCGGCGCGCTGGTCTGACACTGCGCCGCCGGAATCAAGATCACGCACAAAGCCCAGAAAATTGCTGCATGCCTTTTCATTCTTTCGCTCCTCGACTTAAATTCCCGAGCCATCGCTTTGCACGGGCTGAAGCTCACTATTGCCAATATTCTGGTCCTTTCAGCCTCGTTGAAGCACAGGCCGAAGTTCGCGGATATCCCTTACGCTCTCGAGAGCCAACACCTTGTCGACCAGGGTCGAGCAAGTTGCGCCGCCCAAGACCGGCGCAATGAGGTCTCGCGCTTTTGCAACGACCTCCGCACGGGGCATCGGATTCTCGGCTGTCCCCCGTACATCTCGGACCCACTCGCTCATCGGTGTGCCGTCGGCAAGCGTCACTTCAACAATGGCTTCGCGCCTCGGACGGCGCGCGTCGATCCGCGGGTCGGCAACAACTTCTACTTTGGCGCGCTGCCTCAGCACGGCAGGATCTTTCATGCGCGCCTTGTCATGAGCCGATCGGAACGTGGTCGTCTTGTCCAGTAACATCACCGCAATCATGTGCTGTAAGCAGATGTCCGGCATGTCGCGATTGCTCACTGTATTGGCTTCGTCGCTGGCGATTCGCACTACCACCTTCCGTACATCGTCAGCGGTAAACGAGCGCTGCTTGAAGAAACCCGCGAGTGCGTCGAGCGGAGCTTGAATGGGTGAGCCCACCGTCCATTTCTTGATGTTGGTCCGCGTTATCTCGTAGCGTTCCCCGAGCTTGTCGACGAGTTGCGTCGGATCGGCCTTGACGACGCCATTTTCCCTGGGCGCCAGGGCCTCAAAAAAATTGTCGGGCCCGGAAAAAATGTCGTCAACACCTGTCCAACCCGAGCGGATCAGCATCGCGACAGTGACTCCGCCAGCCGCGGGCTTCCCCCCAAAGAGGAAAGCCTTTTCCATGTGCTCCGCATCGCGGCTCCAGGCACCAATTCCGGATGTTTGTTGAGCGCTGTAATCCAGCAGCAAACGCATCTGCTGCGCTCCAAGACCCGCGGCGCAACCGGCTGCCGCACCTGCCCCAAACGCCGCAACAGTGCCGTGCGTGCTCCTGTGCGTCGCCACCTGGTAGCCGGGCCCACCCATGCTCATCGTTACCCGCGTCCCGACATCATAGCCAAGCGTCACGGCGTGCAAGAAGTGCTTTCCACTGATTCCAAACTGCTCGCCAGAAGCCAACGCCGCGGGAACCACAGAGACACCGGGATGCGAGCGGGACGGGCCGTGCGAATCGTCAGTCTCGTCAGCGTGAGCCAGTACTCCATTCGCCAGCGCCGCTTCGACGGGACCGCAGACAATGTTCGAAGCGACTACCGTCGCAACCTCTTTTCCACCATAGGCGCGCACAAATTCGATCGCTGCGCGTCCCGGACGAATCTCAGACCCAGAAATCATCGCAGCCAGCGTATCCAGAATGTGATGTTTCGCTTTTTCGACCACTTCGTCCGGTACCGCGCGCTCACCCGCTTCGCTCATGTACCTGCTGAGCTTGTCCATGACTGGACTTACGCCTTGCGCCGCATCCTCTTGCCTGGCCGCTTCCTTCGCTGCTACGATCCCGGACGGAATAACCGTGGTTGCGAACGTCAAGCCAGCGAGCTCAATTAGGTTGCGCCGGGTCATAATTGCTCCGCCACTCCCTGCCCGCTTATCTTTGCCTCGGCCAAGTTCCATGGCGTATTTCGTCTCCGGGCACTTCGCACGTCCGAATTTGCTCAGGACTGGGACGGGGCGCAGCGGACCCAGCCGCTCAATTGAAGTTATGTCATTGATCGAATCAAATACCTGAAAACAGTATTAATTCTTTTTTAGCTCAATGGGACAGGTGCCGTTCCATTTGAACGGAGACCACCTAGTTTTCGGTCAGTGTCTTCATAACGCGGAGCAATTCGCCCTTCGCCTCGAACCCGACACCCGGAATCTCCGGCAGCTTGACGTAGCTGTCTTCTACCGGTATCCCGTCAGCAAATCCACCGAACGGCTGAAAAATTCCGGGATAGGATTCGTTGCCTCCTAACCCCAAACCGGAGGCGATGTTCAACGACATCTGATGCCCTCCGTGCGGAATACAGCGGTCTGGCAACCATCCATATTCCTTCAGCATGCCCAGTGTTCGAAGGTATTCGACCAAGCCGTAGCTCAGAGCGCAATCGAACTGCAAGATGTCGCGATCCGGCCGCAGTTGCGCGTAGCGAATAAGATTTCGAGCGTCCTGCATGGAGAATAGGTTTTCACCCGTCGCCATCGGTCCCGGATAATGATTCGCAAGCTTGGCCTGCAGCTGATAGTCCAGCGGATCACCTGGTTCCTCATACCAACGCAGCCGGTACGGGGCGAGTGCCTTCGCATAGGCGATGGCATTCTCCAAATCGAAGCGGCCGTTTGCATCCACCGCCAACTGGTCAGAACTCTTCAAGATCTTGAGTACGGCTTCTATGCGCCGCAGATCCCCCCTGAGCGACGTTCCACCAATTTTCATCTTCACCACGGAATATCCAAGATCGAGATACTCTTGCATTTCCTTCTGCAGAGCAGACAAGTCTTTGTCCGGGTAGTAGTAACCGCCCGCCGCATAGACGAAGACTTTGCCGTCGTAGCGACCTCCCCGATATCGGTCTGCGAGTAGCCGGAAAAGCGGCAATCCGGCGATCTTCGCCACAGCATCCCACACCGCCATATCCAGCACCCCTACAGCCACCGATCTTTCGCCGTGTCCTCCAGGCTTCTCATTCCGCATGACAACATCCCAGATTCGAATCGGATCCAGGTTTTCGCCGCTTTCGTCCAACAGCGTTTTTGGTTCCGCGGTTCGCAGCCGGGGAATAAAGCGCTCGCGCAGCAGCCCGCTTGGCGCGTATCGGCCGTTCGAATTGAATCCGAACCCGACCACAGGCTTGCCCTGGCGCATCACATCCGTAACCAAAGCAAGGACACTCACGGTCATCTGACTGAAATCAATGTAGGCATTGCGAATCCCCGAGCTGATAGGCACCACGGTCTCGCGGATGTCCACAATCCTCAACGATGCACCCTTCCGCCCGTCAATCGATCTTGGTCACGCACGCTGCAGTAACGGCCGTAGTTCTCGGATATCCTTCACCTGTTCTAAGTTAAATACTCTTTCAATGAGATTCGCGCACCGGGCCGTCCCCAGAATCGGGGCTATCAAATCACGGGCTTTGGCAACTACTTCGTCCCGGGTCATGGGATTCTTGGGGGTGCCCCGAACACTGTCAACTCGTTGTGTGAGACGTGTACCGTCCGTTAACTGTACTTCCACTATCGCCACACGCAAAGGCATGAGGCGCTCTAACTCTTCATCCGGAATCAATTTCACCTTTTCGCGTTCCCCGAGTGTCACCTGATCCTTCATGCGCGCCTTGTCATGCGCCGAACTGAATGTAACCGTCTTATCCATCAGCATCACCGCGACCATGTGCTGCAGGCAGATGTCCGGGATCTCGCGGTTGTTCACGATCGCCCCCTCATCCGTCGCCAGCCGCACAGAGACCTGCTGCACTTCATTCGCATTGAAGGGATGCTGCTTCCACAGGAGCTCGAAAGCATCGAGAGCCGCCTGGATCGGAGAACCTACAGGCCATTTCTTGATGTTCGTTCGCGCGATCTCATAACGTTCGCCAAGCTGCTCGGCCAGTCCGGCAGGATCGGCATGGGGATTGTAAGCCTCAAAGAAATTATCTTTTCCCGAGAAAATGTCTTCAACGCCGGTCCATCCTGCTTGGACGATCAAGGCAGAAGTGACACCACTGCGCGCCGTCATGCCGCCAAAGTGGAATGCCTTCTGGATGTGGTCGGTGTCACGGTTCCATGCACCAAGGCCGGAGGATTGATGGGCGGTGTAACCCAAGAGAAATCGCATCTGTGCAATGTTCAGTCTCGCCGCGCAGCCGGCGGCCGCGGCCGCGCCGAAAAGTGGAGAGATGCTGTGCGTGCTCCAGTGACTCTCCGTTTCAAACTGCTGCCCACCCAGGGTCATTGTGAAGCGCGGCCCAACGTCGTAGCCGAGAGCCACGGCGCGCAGGAAGTGTGTCCCGCTGATTCCGAACCGCTCCCCAGCCGCAAGGGCGGCAGGCACGACCGCACACCCTGGATGCGATTGCGACGGGGCGTGCGAATCGTCGGTTTCGTCAGCGTGCGCTAACATCCCGTTGGTCAGTGCTGCCTCGATCGGGCCGCATACAATTTTCGAGGCAACTACCGTCGCGACCTCTTTGCCCCCATAGGCGCCGGCGAATTGCAGCGCTGCGCGCCCAGGTGTTAGCTCCGAACCCGAAATCATCGCCGCCACGGTGTCCAAAACGTGTTGTTTCGTTTTCGCAGTCACCTCATCGGGCAGTGCGCGGCCGCTGGCTTCGCTCATATACGTGGCGAGCTTGTGCATGACCGAACCCACGCCTTGCCCAGTCGAATCATCGCTGGGAATTGGCTCGATGATCGCCGCTCCGGGCGGAATCGCCGCAGTTGCGACAGCCAGGCCGGCAAGTTCGAACAGGCTGCGCCGGGAAAGAATTGACCGGCCCTTCTCTATCGGCTCCCATTTGTTTCGATCATCTTTCATGCTTTCCCTCTGGGACACTTTGCGGCCTCAACTTGTTCAAGGGTGGTCGCACACCTAGGATCGATCCTCGTGATGAGACTATGTCACTACCAAAGTCATATTCCTGAAAACAGTATTAAATATCTTTTAGCTCAATGCGTCGAAACATACCCGACCAACGCCGCCCGAGTGAGCGCAGGAAGCGACACGCCAACATTGGCACGCTGTGGCTTGTGATCTGGGCTCCATTCAAAGGCGCCAATAAACCTCTACAAATCTTCTTCTACGTCAAGGACCCTTTCGGCGTGCTTTAGTGACGCCGCGATAAAACACAAGGGTTTTCTCCCAGAGTGGGGGCCAAACCACGGTCTGAGAAAAGCGAAAAGCCGTTGGCGGTGAGACGAGTCAAGGCCCCTTCCATTTCCTCGAACGTGACTATGGCGTGTTGAATGTAGTCAGCGGCCGCATTCTAGTGACGCCCGTCCTTCTCGCACCGCATAAATAGTGGCGAGCAGCAGCCAAGCGTCGGACCAAAGCATGTTCTCTTCCGAGTTGATGCTCAACCCCGTTTAACGCTGACCCGGATAAAAACCGGTGACGATCGCCCAAGACAAACCTTCAGGCCGCGAGCCCCTGGCGGCAACTGCAGTGGTGACTGTACTGACTTTTTCCATCACGTCAAACAACTTTTCTTTCGAACTTATGCCACCGGTTAAACCAAAGAATCGCGGTCCGCTCGCCAACTCCTGGATGGATGGGCCACCCTTCCACAATCCGGCAGATCGCCGTCACCCATTTGAAGGGCAGTTTTTCTAACAACATAGTTCTCAATTCAACGATATTGTCGGATGCCTGCTGCAAAGCTGCTAGTCAGGAAGCACTTTGCCCCTAGTTTCCAGTGCGAAGGGAATGACGAGCAGGCCGATCCCAAAGGCAATCGCTGTGAACGCAACCGGCTTGCCGAGAGTCCCCATTTGGCTGACCAGCGCTCCCACCCCGAAGTTGATCCCGGCGGCAATGAAGCGTCCGAACGAAGTGGTGAACGCAAACGCGGTCGCGCGCACCTTGGTCTCGTACTGCTCCGGTAGCCAAAGACTGAAGACGGCGAAGTTGCCCCCAAAGAAGCCTAAGAAGAACAGCGCCACGATGAACGGATGAAGTCCCCGGGGCAGGTAGAACGCCCGGCCAAAGCTGAGCAGGATGCAGGCCGCCATCCCGAGGAAGTAAAAGGTCAGGGTTCGCTTGCGGCCAAAGCGTTCGGCCAATGGGGGAACCGCTAGGCATCCCAGGATCGTCCCCATCGACAGCAAACCCATGCCGATGGAAGACATGCGCACAGCCTGCGGCTGCAACATGCCGGCACGTTTCGCGAGGTCGATAATTGCCGTCGGAGCATAAACTGCAGCAGCCCACAGGCCGCAGATAGCCGAGGCCAGCAGGACGGTGTTGACCAACGTGCGCCGCGTGTAAGGAGGAGTGAAGATCCTGCGCAGGGAAGAAATTCCGGCGGCGGCTTTCAACTTCGATTTTTGTTGCCAGCGCTCGGGCTCCTTCACGCGGAACAGAACTATGAAGGCCACGATGACGGGCGTTAGGCCGCACCAGAACATGGCACGCCAGCCAAAGTGGGCTCCGACCGTGTAGTTAAGAGCCGAAGCCAGAAAAAAGCCCGCGTAATAACCAGTCTGCAGGTAGCCGGCACCCATCTTGCGGCGGTCTTCCGGCCAGGCTTCGGCGACGTATGTGCCCGCCAGCGCCCATTCGCCGCCAATTCCGATGCCCGCCAGCAACCTGAACAATCCCAATTGCCATACCGTCTGCGACAAAGCGGCAGCTCCCGTGAAGATCGCGTAAACGAAAACTGTGGCCGCGAGCACCCGGCTGCGGCCAAACATGTCGGCAACCGGCCCCCAAACTAACGACAGTCCCCATCCAACCAGGAAAAGTGCAAACAGTATCGATCCTGCAATCCCCACATTACCGGCTGTGGCTTTGTACCCTGACTGCGGAAGCAGTTCCGTAAGTGCAGAGCTGAGAACAAGTGCATAGATGACCGAATCCATGCCGTCCAACATCCAGCCGACCCATGCGCCCCAGAATCCAGTGATTTGTTCTCGTGAAAGTTTGGTGTGAATAGCGGGCTGTGGGCAAGTCACTGCTTCATTGGCCATAGCGTCCTCCCTCGAAATGAGGGGATGAGCGCGAAACCCACGACCTGAGTTTCGGGAACTGCAAAAAGAACTCGCATCACGCGGGAATGATCCGAACCGCAAGCGCTCACGCCGCAATGCGCAGCGATTTGTTTGGCGTGGGCAGGAGCATCGCACGGCTTGTCAAGGATGCACGGTAGGCGCTCCTAGGCGACGGGATCACCGCTGCCCGCGGTTTGAAACAGCGCCGCCACCGCGGACTTCATCACCTTTCCCATCGCATTGCGCGGAAGCGCATCCAGCACGAGAAGCCGCGAAGGCACTTTATAAGGGGCCAGCGACTCCTTGGCCCAGGTGCGAAGGGACGGCAGATCGAGGGCATTACCGTCATTCAGCACAACGGCCACAGCGACGCGCTCGCCCCACTCTGGATCGGGTACGCCGACAACCACGCACTCGGCAACCGCGGGATGTTCGCGCAGTGCTTCCTCAATCTCAAGCGCGGATACCTTGTGTCCGCCCGTCTTGAGGATGTCAATGTTCGTCCGGCCGAGAATGCGGTAGACACCCTTCTCGACGACCGCAGTATCCCCGGTACGAAACCAGCCGTCGCGGAAGGCATCGCGTGTTGCGTCGGGCTTGCCCCAGTATTCTGCGAACACACTTGGACCACGGACTTCGATCTCGCCCGGTGTTCCCGGGAAAACCGCTTTGCCGTTCTCTCCGACAAGCTGAACCCCGACGCTTGGCAGCGGCGTCCCGACGCTGCCAAGCACACGCCCGCCCCGTAACGGGTTCGACAGCGCCATGCCAATCTCCGTCATACCGTAGCGCTCTAGCAGTGTGTGGCCGCTGATTCCCTTCCAACGTTGGAGCGTGCTCACCGGCAGCGCCGCCGAGCCGGACACCATTAAGCGCAACCTGGCGCACGCCTGGGTTAGCCGGGCACGGCGCTCCGGAGAAGCCATGTCCCAGGCAGCGATGAGCTTCATGTAAACCGTCGGCACCGCCATGAACAGAGTTACGCCGCCGTCGGCGATGCAGTCCCACACGGCATTTGCGTCGAAGCGCGGCAGCATCCGGCACGTCGCGCCCGACCACAGCGCACAGGAAACAATGTTAATGATTCCGTGTACGTGGTGCAGTGGCAAACACAGCACGATTCGATCGTCGGCCGACCACTCCCAAGCCTCCACCAGGCTCATGATTTGCGCCGTATTGTTGGCATGGGTTGTGACCACGCCCTTGGGCCGGCTCGTCGTGCCGCTGGTGTAGAGAATCATGGCGCGCCGCTCGCTGGTGATGTCCGGCAATTCTGCTGGCTGCTGAACGGAAAGCTGGTCATACGAAAACGCGCGGACGCCACGAGCTGCGGCAATTGGCGACAGCAGCGGGCCCGCCAGAGCATCGAACACCAATGTCGATGCCTGGGTATCGTCGATAATGAATTCCAGCTCAGTCCTTGTAGAATTGAGCGGTAAGGGGACGGCAACGCCACCTGCTCGCCAAATGCCCCACTGCGCCGCAACCCACGGAAATCCCGGCGTCACTAGAAACGCCACTCGCTCTTCCTGGAGGTCCTGATGGCCAGCGAGCAGCGCCGTCGCCACACGCGACGATGCATCCAGCAAATCCTTGTAGGTGAAGGACCCCTGCGAATCGACTACAGCTGTGCGTCCGCTATGCCGCTGAGCGTGAGCAATTAGTGGAACACGACTGGTGCGGCTGATCACACGCAGACTTTACGTCACCTCCGCTGCATTGTCTACTTATCGGCACAGCGCTACCCCGTTACCGATATGGGGGTGAACCATCCGAACCATGTGGGCGTCCCGAAATTTACGATCCTCGGCCAAATTCAGAGTAGTCCGCAAGAATGAAGCCGCCCGCAATCGGGGCAAGCCCCGAATGGAGTCCGACAAGCAACTTTCGAGGCGTCAGGGCGTTCACTTTACTAGTAGTTAGTGTGTCGGGACTTATCTCAGCGGGTTCTAGGTCGATAGACTCCGGCGCGTCTTTTGCATCAGAAACTCTCTATTTCCCACACGTTGATGGCGCCGCTGTCTGCCGCAATGGCCAACGACCGCCCGGGTGACGGGATTGCGGCCCATATTCCTCTTCCCGAATCCGCGCGGCTCCTCCGGATCGCGGCTCCCGCCTTATCGGCATTGCTCGCGCGAAGCAGGACAGAAACTCTGCCATTGAGTGTAATCCTCAGCAATGCACAGTCTCGTTCGTAGTTTTCCCAAGAAACCAGGAGGCTCCTTCCATCCGCGGACCAGTCGATGGCACCCAATTCGTTCCATCCTTTTCCGGGCCAATTATTAGAGATTGGTGCCCGCCGTGGCGCAGCTCTACGGATAGAAGCCAACCGTATTTTCCATCATTTTCCAATTCCTGGGAATCTGGTTTTAGTTAAGTGCCGCCACTTCAGCGTGTTAGGGTTCACTAGAGGAGGCTTGGGAAGCTTCTATACTGCCATTGTACGACGCCCGCTCTCGTGTCGATCCCGCTGATTATAATACATAATCGCCCTCACCGGTCGCTGTCCACTTATCAATACTTTTTACCTTTTGTTGTCGTCACGCCGGACATACATCCTGCGAATACCCCAAATCACTTTCCCATTCTCAGCGCACTTTGCGTCTCAGCGTTATCTTTTCTTTCTGCTATGTCCAAAACTCAGTGATTCTCCGCAGGCGATGTTCCACGAAATCGGCGCATCAAAAACACTAACGGCACTCCGATCACCACGAACCACGCCAGCGCCGTAAAGCAATCCAGAAATCCCAAAAACGTCGCCTGCCGCTGCAACAACCCAAACGCCTGCGCCTGCGCATGCACTACAGCATCGGCATGGGAAAATCCGTGGCCCGCAAAATACCCCGTCAAATTACCCAACAACCGCCGGTACCGTTCGTCCAACGGCGTAGCATGCGCCACCAGCACACTCTGGTGATACTGCGTCCGCCGCGCCAGCACTGTAGTCACAAACGCAATTCCAAAACTCCCGCCCTGATTCCGAAATAAATTCGTCAAGCTCGACGCCTTGTTATTCTTGTTTTTCGGCAAATTTGAATACGCCAGTTGGCTAACCGGCACAAACAAAGTCGCAATCCCCAATCCCTGCAACGCCCGCGCCAACGCCAGATGCCCGTAGTCCGTCTCCAGCGTAAAACTCGCAAAATACCACATCGCCAAGCCAAAAACGAAAAAACCAAATCCCACTAGTCGCTTCACTCCAATCTTCGGCAAAATCCTCACCACCACCGGGGCCAGCATCACAATCACAAAAGCTCCCGGCCCCAGGACCAGCCCCGCATCCGTCGCCGTGTATCCATAGAGCCGCTGCAGCATCTGCGGAATCAACACCGTCGATCCATACAATGTGAATCCAAAAATAAAATAAAAAATATTCGCCAGCGCAAAATTCCTGTCCATCAGCAACCGTATCTCCACCACCGGATCCGGATGCCGCCACTCCCAGGCAATCGCAAACACCAGCGCAACCATCGCCACTGCAAAAAATCCTACAATAAAGTTACTTTCGAACCAGTCCTCCGTCTGCCCGCGATCCAGCACTACCTCCAGGCAGGCAAAGGCCATCGCCACCGAAAAAATCCCCCATGCGTCAATCTTCAGTTTCCCGTCTTTTCGCGCCGCCATCACTTCCCGTGTAAATTCCGGCGGATCAGACAGCAGCCGACCCGTCAGCAGCAATGACACAATGCCAATCGGAATATTGATAAAAAACACCCACCGCCAGCTCCAGTGATCCGTGATCCAGCCCCCCAGTGGCGGCCCAATCGCCGGCGCTGTCACAATTGCCATGCTGTACAGCGCAAACGCCGCGGCCCGTTTGCTTGCCGGAAACGTATCCACCAGAATCGCCTGCTCCACCGGAGCCAGCCCGCCGCCGCCAATTCCTTGCAGCACGCGAAAAAAAATCAACGCGCCCAGGCTAGGCGCAAATCCACACAACAGCGAACTCACGGTGAACAGCGTCACGCAAATCATGTAATACCTTTTCCGCCCAAACATCCTGCTCAGCCAGGCCGAAAGTGGCAGCACCACCGCGTTCGAAACCAGATAACTCGTCAACACCCAGGTGCTTTCATCCGCGCTCACCGCTAATCCGCCCGCAATGTGCGGCAACGACACGTTCGCAATCGCCGTGTCCAGTAATTCCATGAACGTCGCCAGCGTCACCGTGATCGCAATGAACCACGGGTTTATCGCCGGCCTGGCACTCGGCAGACTCCACGCGCTCGCTGGTGTCAACGTTTCGCTCATCGCAACCTGCCCTGCCTTCACTATTTCGATGCAGAAGAGACCGTTCGGTCGCATATATTCGATGCTATAATTGTAGAAAGGACCAGTCGGTCTCAGATGCCGGCGGGGACTAGCCAGCAGGAGCTTGCGATGACCAAGGGGCAACAAACCAGGCGGGGAATTATCGAAAAGGCCGCTCCACTCTTCAATCAGAAAGGCTACGAAGGCACTTCCCTGTCCGACCTCATGGACGCCACCGGTCTCCAGAAAGGCGGCATTTACCGCCATTTCGACAGCAAAGAAGAATTAGCCGCCGCCGCTTTCGATTACTCATGGCTAAAGGCCGCCAACAGAAGACTCGACGGCATAGATGACTCCGCCAACTCCGTGGATCGCCTGAAAAAAATGATCGGTAACTTCGTGGAACTCCGCTCCGACCTGGTCCCGGGCGGTTGCCCCCTGATGAACACCGCAATAGAGTCCGACGACGGCAACCCCATTCTTCGCGCCCGCGCCAGAAAGGCCCTGCAATCCTGGACCAGCCGTCTATCCAAAATTATTCGCAGAGGCGTCGCACATCGTCAGATCAATTCCACGATTCATCCGCAAAAACTGTCGCAACTCATCATCGCTACTCTCGAAGGCGCGCTTCTCATCAGCCGCTTGCAAAAAGGTCGTCAGCCTCTCCACGATGCCCGCAAACACCTCGACGAATATCTGGAACACAACGTGCGCTCGAAAGCCCGCCGCAATTAATCCACTTCGCTGCAACGCACCATCCTCCTACACTTACCCGCCTTTAGTGATAAAGTTTCCGCTGCCAGCCACTTGACCCGACTTCCGTACGTGAAGCGAATCTAAACCCGAGAACTTCGCCATGACTACGACCCCAAGCCCAAGCACGCTCACGAACGCAGCCAACAGCAACGCGCTCTTTGACCTCTCCGGAAAAACCGCAATCGTTACCGGAACCAGCCGCGGCCTCGGCCAAAACTTCGCTCGCGCCCTCGCCAAAGCTGGCGCCGATATCGTCCTCACCAGCCGCAATCGTGCCAGCCTCTCCGCCTTCGAAACCGAAATCCAGTCCCTCGGCCGCCGCGCGGTTTCACTCGAACTTGACGTTCGCTATCAGCACAGCATCGAAGCCATGGTCGCTGCAGCCGAATCTGCCTTCGGCCATCTCGATATTCTCGTCAACAATGCTGGCGTCAATATCCGCAAACCCGCGCTCGAGGTCACCTGGGAAGATTGGAACGTGATTGTCGATACCAACCTGCGCGGAAGTTTTTTCGTTGCGCAAGCCGTCGCCCGCCGCATGATTCCCGCGAAATACGGCCGCATCATTAACATCGGCTCCGTCACCAGCGTCGCGGGATACGCTGGCCTCGGTCCTTATGGCGCAAGCCGCGGCGGCATTCGCCAACTCACCATGAGCCTCGCCGACGATTGGGGCAAACACGGCGTCACCGTAAATTGCCTGGCCCCCGGATGGTTCCACACCGAGCAGAACAAAGCTCTCTACGAAGACCAGGAGTGGGTCAACTATCTTTGCGAGCGGATTCCGCTCAAGCGTCCCGGCGAACCTCAAGATCTCGATGGCGCCATTGTCTTTCTAGCCTCAGAACCCAGCCGCTACATAACCGGCCAGACCATTCTCGTCGACGGCGGAATTTCGACTGGCGCTTTGCGCTCCGTTGGTAAAGCCAATGTCCCCGAGGGCGACGTGTGAGGCTAAAAACAATGCACGAAATTATTCCCGTAGGGGCACGGCATGCTGTGCCCGCCGATACCCGGACGTCTGACTCAAACTTTTCGTTCCTCGCTTGGTCTTCGTCGCAATCAGCCCCTGCGTCTTGTCACAGATACGCTCTTACACTCGTACTCTTCTGTGCGCTTTGGGCATTGCCCACGCTCGCACTTCCGCCAGCTAGCTCCACGAAATCTTTGCAAATTTATTTCGTCGACGTTGAAGGCGGCCAGGCCACGCTATTCGTCACTCCAGAAGGACAGTCCCTCCTGATCGACACCGGCTGGCCCGGCAACGACAATCGCGATGCCGATCGCATCGTTGCCGCTGCCCACGATGCAGGCATCAACAAAATTGACTTCGTCCTCATCACCCACTACCACGACGACCACGTCGGTGGAGCTCCACAACTCGCGGCGAAAATTCCCATCGGCACCTTCATCGATCACGGCGAAAACCGCGAAACATCCGATGTCACCACGCAAAAAGACTGGCTGGCCTACAAGCAGCTTCTTGCAACTGGTAAATACAAACGCATCATCGCCAAGCCGGGTGACATCCTTCCTATTCAGGGAATTCGAGTCGAAGTCATCTCTTCCGACGGTGCGCTAATCGAAAAAGCTCTGCCCGGCGCTGGCCAGCCCAATCCTGCCTGCACAAACTCTGCTCCGTCACTGGCCGACAAAACCGAAAATCCCCGCTCCCTCGGCGCTCTCATCACTTTCGGCAAACTCAAAATCCTCGATCTCGGCGATCTCACCGCCGAGAAAGAACATGAATTAATGTGCCCACTCAATAAAATCGGAACAGTGGACATCTACATCGCCTCACACCACGGCTTCAATCAGAGCGGCAGCGCGGTTCTGGTCCATGCAGTCACGCCTCGGGTCGCCATCGTAGACAACGCTGCAAGAAAAGGTGGCAGCCCGTCAGCACTGGACATTATCAGGTCCTCGCCAAATCTAGCCGCTGTCTGGCAACTCCACTTTTCCGAAGACGCCGGCCCGGCGCACAATGCCGGCGCAGAATTCATCGCCAATCCGTCCGGCTCAGACGCCGCAAATTACCTAAAACTCACCGCAAACCCCGACGGCGCCTTCGCCATCTTCAATTCCCGCACCAAACAATCGCAAAATTATGTAGCCGCGCACTAGGAGCGGATTGTCATTAACCTGCGAACCTGCGCGAGAATGGAACTGGCGTCTGCCCAACTATGACTCGCCCTTCTCGCATACTGCTCGTCCTAACCTCCGTCTGCTTCATCGCCGCTGCTGCTCTCGGTACGCGCGTCGCCTTCATCCTGAACCAACAACGCAAAATCCCCCATCAAATTCTCGCTACCGTTCCTTTTGAACAAGAAACCGGCAACATCGCTTTCGCTCTCTCGCAAGGAAAAGGCTTCGGCAATCTCTTTCGCCAAAATACCGGACTCACGGCATGGCTCCCGCCTGTCTATCCTTTTCTCTTGTCTCTGATTTTTCGTATCTTCGGGGCCTTCACTGTTCGTAGCTTCTTCGTCGCGGTTCTGCTGAATGCATTGTTTTCTGCCGCAGCCACCTTCCCTCTCTACCACCTCGCGCGTCAGGTCGCCAGCCGCACCGTCGCCATTGCCACCGCATGGCTCTGGGTTTTTCTGCCCGCTGGAATCATGATGCCCTTCGAATGGATCTGGGACACTTCTCTCTCTGTACTCCTCGCCACCACTCTCCTCTGGATGACCTTCCACATTTCCAACTCGGCAAGTCCGAAGCGCTGGCTAGCCTACGGTCTGCTCTGGGCCATCGTGCTCCTCACCAATCCTTCACTCGGCATCGCACTGCCTTTTTTTCTGATCTGGGCGGCCCTGCGCGCCCGCAACCTCGTTCAACTCTGCTGGCGCATTCCCGCCATCGCCTTCGCGCTGATTCTTCTTTGTGGTCTGCCTTGGACCATTCGCAACTACTCCGCTTTCCATCGTTTCATTCCCATCCGTTCCAGCCTTCCCTTCGAACTCTGGATCGGCAACAACGACATTTTTGATTCCCACGCAATCAACGGGATTCAGCGCATCACCCGCTTCGAAGAAACACGCTACTACGCGCAACTCGGCGAGAACGCCTACCTCACCGAGAAGCGGGCCCGCGCCGCCAATTTCATCCTCCAAAATCCAGCGCTTTTCCTCCAACTAACCGGGCGAAGAATCATTGCCACCTGGATCGGCACGGAGCATCCCTTCAGCGACTTTCTTCACGCAAACTCGCTTCTCATTCGCACAATTCTTCTCTGCAATTTCTTGCTCACACTCGGTACCGTCGCAGGCGCGCTGCTCGTCGCTCGCTCAAAAAACCCTTTCGCTGCGCCACTCGCAGTCTTTCCCATGCTCCACCCGCTGGTTTACTACGTCACTCACACCTCTCTCCGTTACCGTCACCCCATCGATCCCATCCTGATCTTTTTCACCGTCGTTGCCGTAGCTGTGTCGTGCTCCAAAAAATACCGAACGGCGTTGCCAATCTCTCACGCCTCATAAAAACGATTTAACCCTGCCGTTTCTCTCCTCTTCGCAGTACAATCCGCTACGGCGATTTTTCGCGAAGGAGCATCCATGCGCCGCATTTTTCTCTTTCTTCTCATCTTTATCTCGTCGGCTGCTTCCCTCCGCGCTCAACAAAAGCTTTCTATTCATTGGGAAGAACTCACCGCCGACGATTTTCTCCATGCCATCGATCTCTCCAAGGGCACCTGCATCCTCCCCATTGGGATTCTGGAAAAACACGGCCCGCATCTCCCTCTCGGCACCGACCTGCTCAACGTCCGCTACGCCTCATTGCACGCCGCCGAAAAGGAATTTGCCGTCGTTTTCCCCGAATATTATTTCGGACAAATTTTCGAAGCCAAACATGAACCCGGCACCGTCGCCTACAGCCGGCAAATTCAGCTGAATCTTTTACAGGAAACCACCGACGAGATGGCCCGCAACGGCTGCAAAAAAGTTCTTATCGTCAACGGCCACGGTGGCAACGAGAGCCTTCTCCCGTATTTCGCGCAAACGCAACTCGACAAACCACACGATTACGTCGTCTATGTTCAGTGGGGACAAAATTCGCATCCGAAGAACGCCTTAAAAAAAGATCCGCTCGATATGCATGCCGGGCAATCCGAGACTTCCAACACCATGGTCACGCATCCCGATCTCGTGCACATGGATCGCGTCACACAAGAATCCGGCGCCGATCAAAAACATGACCCGCTTCCCGAAACCGTCTACACCGGTATCTGGTGGTACGCCCGCTTTCCCGATCACTATTCCGGAGATGGCTCCATCGCCAGCAAAGAGCTGGGCGAAGCCGACATTAAATCGTGGGTCGACACCATCGAAGAGGCCATCCGCGCCGTAAAAGCCGACAACGCCAGCCTACGATTGCAGAATGAATTTTTCGAGAAGAGCCATCATCCGCTGGACACCAAGCAATAAGCCGTCCGCGATGCTCTCTGCACATACCCGAGTCCTTCATTTCGAGCGCAGCGAGGAATCTCTCTTCGATTTGAGCGCACGGCAACACAGCGAGACCCGCTTCGAAACGTACCTTGGGTATATAACGTTGTTTCACCTAACACGAAGTTACTTCGAGGTTTCCTTCAGCGCTCGCGCTTCAACTCCACCAGCCAGCGGTCCAGCGTAGCGTGGTGCTTTTGGTCCACGTCCAAAAATTCGATGCCCATTCCGATGCGTGGCTTTACGATGCGCACCGCCGCCAGCGCCTGTACCACCTGATCTTTGCGCGTAAGTTTCAGCTTTACCCGGCTGTTCAGCGGCAGCGGCTTGCTTGTACATACAAAGCAGCCGCCCATCGAAAGATCTGATGTCACTCCGCTTCCGGCATTTCCCGCTTCCAGATCGATGAATTCCACATCAGCGGCAAACGGATGCCGGATCGCGTAGCGACGGTCGCGCACCAGTAGCGAGCGCGATCCTCCCTTGTTCAAGTGATCGTCCATAGAAATGACGTTCTTCACGGCGGCTGAGGTCCGTCCGGTTGCCAGACTTGTCTTCACTTCTTGGTACTAGAAGTGTGCAGGAAAAAGCGCCGCTCCAGCCTGTCCCAGCAAAAGATTTTGCGAAAACGACAACATCTGTCCCACCGTACAGAGGCTTCTCCGATGCTTCGCGCACGGTATTAGTGGCTACGACAATCCTGCCATTCTGCAGCCAAAACGCATGCAACTCCCTTGCTAAACTGGCTTTCAGGCGGTGCTTTTCCCTTTCTCATGACCACCATGCGCACAGAAGTCCTTCGCCAGAGCGACCGCGTCTCCTTTCGCATCCCGCTCGAAGCCTCCTGGATGGACACCTCCGGAATGGTGCGCCGCATTGCCGCCGTATCCCTGCTCGTCAGCCGCAACGGCGGCGTTCTGCGAATCACAGAAAAGTTTTTCCCCGGCCAGGAAATCTCTCTCAAGCGCCTGCTCGATGGTGACAGCATGCGGACGGCTCGCGCCCGCATCCTCGCCGAAATTGATCGCGAACCGGAAGGCTTCCTTTATGCCGTCCACATTCTCGAACCGCGTTCCGATTTCTGGGATATCGAATTCCCTGCTCCTCATAAGGCCGACCAGGAAGCACTCGCTCGACTCCTGATGGAATGTGGCTTCTGCCAGCGCCGCGAAGTTGTGTATCTGAACGAACTCGAACTAAAATCTTTCGAATCGCGCAAATGTATTGCCCGCATCTGCAAAGTTTGTGAAGCGCCGTCTGTCTGGATCGAAGCGCAATCAGAATTCGCTCCCGCCGACTCGCCCACCACGCGCGCTGACCAAGAAGAATACCGCGTCATCCCCCGCCGTAATCGCACCCGCGTCAAAGCCCGCGTTCTCGCCTGCATTCGCCGTCGCGGTTTTCAAGAAGAAGTTGCCGTTTGCGAAGATCTTTCCAAGGGCGGCATCGCTTTTCGCAGCCGCAATGAATATCCCAAGGGCACTCGCGTCGAAGTCGCTGTCCCCTTCACGCCCGGAGCCGGCGCCATCTTCGTCCCCATCCGCATCGTCTTCTCCGAACCCATCCGCTCCGCCGGCCTCTTCCGACACGGCGCCGCCTACCTCAAGCCACCCGAATAGCCGCACGAGGACCCGCGTCGTTTGCGTTCTGCTGGTGGTTGGAAACATATTCGCGGACGAAATTGTGCTGCGCTATGCATTCCACCCGACGGAACGATTTGCTGAAGCCGTCGGCTACCTATTTTTGTCTTACATGCTTGCCATCCCGATCGTGCTATTTTTCCTGAAGGGAGAGCGAATCTGGCGGCTTGTCGTCATCGTCTTGTGGCTGCTGCAGAAACCTTCTTTCCAGATCTCAATTTCCTGCACCTTGGCTTTTCTCTCTTCTTCTTGGTGCTTTTGTCATTTCAACACAACCTCTCCGTGCGCTCTGTATTAATCTTTCTCTCCAGCTTCGCGATTCGCGCTCGATTCCGTCTAAGAATTTGTTATAAAGAATTCTCAACTTACACGCTTCCGGAGGCTCCACTATGGCCGCGGCAAATCCCGCAAAAGCAATCTCCATCGCAGGACTAACCTGCGGCGCAATGGACATCTCCGCCGCGCTCGTCGTTTACGGCTTGATGGGATCGAAACCGCTTCGTCTACTACAAGGAATCGCCGGCGGTATTCTCGGCCCGCGCGCTTATTCCGGCGGCACCTCAACCGCCCTCCTCGGCCTCGCATTGCACTTCGTCATCGCCTTCGGAGCCGCAACAGTTTTCTTCCTCGCCAGCCGCGTCGTGCCCTTGCTGCTCAATCACGCCGTCGTGTCCGGCGTCCTTTACGGCATCGCCGTCTACTTCTTCATGAATCGCGTCGTAGTGCAAGTCTCCGCAGCCACAAAATTCCCCTTTTCCATAAAAATGATGCTTATCGGGGTCATCATCCACATCTTCTGCGTCGGCATTCCCATCTCTCTCAGCATTCGCCGTTACGCCCGTTAAATACATTCCAGGATGCTGCCGCGTTTCAACTCCGTCATCGCATTTGCCGCGAAGTCATGCGAGCCCAGGGCTGGGCTCGGACTCCCTACCGTGAAATGCCACTCACGCCGAAGCCGCCCGCGACGCAGGCAGCGACTTAATCTCCACTTTCTTCGGCAACGAAGCCGTCGCTATCGGCGCCGTAATTTCCAGCATGCCATTGCGATATTCAGCCGACAACCGCTCTCTGTCCACGCCTTCTGGTAGCACCAGACTCCGCGTGAACGAACCATAGGTAATCTCCCTCTGTAGGAAGTCGGCTTCTCTAGTTTCGCGCGAGTTTGTCCGCTCGCCGCTAATCGTCAGCGTGTTGCCCTGCACCTGAATATCTACATCCTTGGGATCAACTCCCGGCAGCACGACTTGGCAATGGAACTTCTTATTGTCCTTGTCGATGAACGATTCGACTGCGGGAGAAAACTCACTCGCATACGTGCGTTCCTCCTGCGCCGAAGGCCACCTTAACAACCGGTTGAACGCCTGGTCGAAATTCCTCCGAAAATCGGCCATGTCATGGAAAAAAGTGTCTCGCGGAATTAAATTTGCCATACCAATCTCCTCAGTTGAATTTGCTGGGGCGGGACAAACAGGGGCTGGGCACCGGGGGAGAAATCCCTCTCCAGCCGGAGTCTCTTTCTTAAGAGCGTGCGTTCGCCCTGTCAAGAGGAGATTCGCGAAAATCGGCCCGACACGAGCACTATGAATATTTGTGAATATAATGTGAGTGATAGGCAGGCGTCATGATTCGGATAGCGAACTGGATCTTAGGCGCGGCGGCAGTCGCTGTCACCGTTCTTCCATGTCCCTCTGCCGCACAACTCCCTTCTGCGGCACACCTCAAGGACGATTCTCTTGCAATCCGACGAGTCGTCGTCTCCGGCGGAATTGAACTCCACTATGTGGAGCGCGGAACCGGTGTGCCTGTCGTCTTCGTACACGGCTCGTTGAGCGACGGCGGCTATTGGAACGATCAGCTTGGTCCGTTCGTGGCCAGCGGTTATCGCGCAATCGCATACAGCCGGCGGTTCAACCCTCCGAACACCAACATCCCTCAACCAGGCTACTCTGCGGCCACTGACGCCGATGATCTCGCGGCGTTAATTGAGAAGCTGCAACTTGGCAAAGTTCATGTCATCGGTCACTCGTACGGCGCCCTTACCGCGCTGTTCCTGGCCGTCAAGCACCCGGGCTTGTCCGGACACTGGTGTTAGCCGAGCCGCCAGCCGTCTCTTTGCTCGCCTGTTTGCCTGCTGACCAAAGTGAGCTCGGAAGGGCAACGCTCGTTGATATTCAGGAGCGCATGGTGAAGCCGATGAAAACGGCCTTCCAGAAAGGAGATAGAGCGGCGGGCCTCTGCGCATTCATGGACTTTGTTTTGGACGACCCGCATGCCTGGGACAACATGCCGGATGCTGCCCGGCAGGACATGCTCAACCACGCGCATGAGTGGGACATCATGATGACAGCGGCGAATTGTTTCCCGACTTGGACCCGCAGGCGGTCCGCAACATTGCCGCGCCGACGCTGCTGCTCTCCGGGGAAAAATCCTACCGCTTTCTCGCTCTGATTGACGAAGAACTCGCGCGACTACTTCCGCACAACCGCCGGATCATTCTTCACGGGGCCACACACCGCATGTGGTTTGAGCAACCCGAGCCCTGCCGCAACACAGTCCTGGACTTCTGGCGCAACCAGGCAATTGAGTCCGAATCCAAGTAGCTGGCAGTGTCCCCGATTGGCGTCACCGTCCAGATCCTTTATGTCGGGCATTCCCATCTTCGTCAACATCCGCCAATACCCGCGCCACTAAGTCTGCCGGCTAAGCCCCGCAAGCACGCGCAGCTCTCCGGTAATCAACAGACTCAGATTCACCGGCTCCTCGTTCCGCATCAAGCGCGCATCTCGCCCACTCTCAGTCGCGTACCCCTCAACAAACAGCACCACGTCCTTCTCATGTTCCAATCGCGCCGAATTCTTGATAATCACCAGCAACTTCCGCGAATCGAAATGCACCACCATCTGTTGCGATCGTCCCGCGCATAATATCCGCAGATCCCCGAGCATCGTTTCCCGGCAAGTAAACGTCTGCTCATTCGCGATTCCATTCCATTCGCTGCACTGCGCGATCACCGTGTCCGCAACCGTCTTCCACACCGCCGGACCCAGCTTCTCCGCAGCCGCCCTATTTAGCTTGTCTTCGTGTCTTTGTCCCTCCGCCGAAAGTTTCCCCGCCAGGTATTCCTGCGCTGCTCGCTTCGCGCTCTCGTCACGCATAACATTGGTCTCCAAAAATATTCTACACAACCTCCAGCGCTCAACTTCCCACCAAATCAGCACTGTTCCCACAATTGTCCTCTCCCATTGAAACGCGTGACGTCAAGAGACAGTTCTCCGCAGCTCCGCGGTGGAGTCCACTCACGCAGATCTCAAAAATCTCCAAGAGATTTCCAGTCACTTTATGTAGCGAGTTAAACGGAGAGACAAATATATTCGCAATTAAAATCTGCACGCAGGCTCATGAACAAACGCATAGGGCGGCGGTCCGAACCCGCTACGAGATCGAGAATCCATCCGCCCCAAATCTGCCGCGAAGCAAACCTCTTACGCCTGTCTTTGCCGCTCAGCGACCTTCGCCAGAGCGACCGTTAACGCCGCTCCGCCCAGCGTCTTCACCAGTGTCGTGTGCTGCGCGTAGAAATTGCTGATCGAGTCGATCACCGAGGGGTTCGTCTTCTCCGCATGGGCGGCAAGCTGCTGAACAGCCTCGGGCGAAAGCTGTTGAGCTTGCTCCGGCGTCAGTTGCGTATTGCCCGCCCCTAGCATTCCCGCAAGTCCCGCAAGCCCAGTGCCCGATAAGACCTGCTTAAGCATGTCGGGACTCACGGACGACAACAGATGATTGACCATTCCGGCCTTCTGGTCGCCGCTGGAGTTGTTGAACAGCGTAGTAAGCATTTCGCCGAACGCTGGGGTCTTGTCCGATTTGAACGCGGCCGAAAGACCTTCCGCAATAGCGCTGAGGGGAGCGGCTTGCGCCACCTCATCAAAATGCGCGTGAACGTCCGGAGCGGGTTGCGCCGCTGCTCCTCCGGAGGTGTACTGCTTCAAAAGATTCCCCACTTGATCTGTCCAAGTCATATCGTTCTCCTTTACCTTCCTTGAACACGCCTGGGCGAGCCAGGCTTCTGAAACCGTACTTCACCGAAAACTACGGAATCAGCAACTCCGTTCCCACATTCACCTTATTCGGATCGGTCAGCTTGTCCTTGTTGGCTTCAAAAATTTTCATGTACTTGTTCGCATCTCCATAGAATTGCTTACTGATTTTTGAAAGGCTGTCGCCCGCCTGAACAGTGTACGTCCGCGCCGCCGCGCTTGATGCGCCACCGGCGCTCGCCGCTGCTGCTGCCGCAGCTGGCGGAGCCTGGATATCTGCGATCAAATCTGAAGCCGATGGGTCCACAAATTTGATTTGGTCCCACACGCGATTCTTCAAATCCGCAGAGGGCGCCGAGGCTCGAATAAGGAGCTTGTCACCTTCCATATTCACGTTCTGTAACTGCACGCCTTGCGATTGAATGAAATTCAACACCGACTGATACTTCAGTTTCAGTTGTTCAAATCGATCTGCCATTGGAGTCCCCTTTCAAACTGACTGAGAACATCATTGCCAGCACCAAAATTCGTGATCTTCGTTGCCTGGCCAACCACCAAAAAGCCTCTGCCCCGCTAATCCAACAGATCGACCAGGCCCGGTTGCGGACGATTAGGCGGCTTGGATGGAGTGGGCCTCGCAGGCGGACCATTTTGCGGCCCCTTTGTTTGGTCGCCCTGGGTGAGCCCGCCGTTTTTGGCCTGGCTCCGCCTTCCTTGTCGCCGCAACGCCTACTGCCGCAAGCAGGACCAGTGCTAATCCAAATCGCGGGCCGATTCGCCAGATGCCCATGTCTCTCCTTCAGTGCGGTCTTTTCTCACGAGTTGACCACCGAGTCCGTTGCAAGCACGCCGCAGAAAGCTCTGCCGACCAGACCCAGGCCGAATCTCTGTATGAGCGCTTCATAGGTAGAACATCCAACTACAAATCCCTAACTAAGGACTCAGTCCAAGGGTGGGCAGGACGCGAGGATGCAGATGCTAACGGAATGAAAAGAATAAAAAAAGTGAAATTATGATGAAAAACATTACTACCGCCTGCACAAAATTTACAAGCGGACCCCCTACTCTTCTCGCCGTCGGGGACATCCCGCCGGGTGCCCCGCACGCCGGTGTTTCGCGTGTAGGTCATGGTTTTCCGTTTCCGCCCGACTCTCCGACTCCCCGAGGCAATGAGTTGACTACTCAATGGAAACTGGCGGAAGGGTGTGGGAGTCGAACCCAAAGGGCATATTGAAAACACTTTTCATCGACCAGCATACTCACCGGAACATTGTAGACGAGGTCCCCAGGCGCTGCCTTGATAAGTTCTTCTTCGGTAAGCGTTCGGATAAATTTGGGGTAATCGACTTCGCTGAATTCACGGAACCCGATTGGGCTGGAAATCGCGACACCATGGAATGGAGTGGTAGAGGTAGGAGACAGAATTCTACAGCAGTTTTAGGAACCGGATTATTTCTTTCCACCGCGCCTCTCAGCCGGATTCTGTTCCCGATCCCTTAAATCGTGACTCGATTTAAGCAAAAGGAGCGCAATCGCCAACAGCAGGACGACCGCGAGCAATACGCCGACGGGAAGATTTTTTCGCCCGCTCGTCATGTTTGCTTCACGTTTTTATCCCCGAGTCGTACCCTCTTCTCGTTCCGAAGGCGATTCGATGTCTAGTCACCTCTACTAGTTTTTGGCCGGGTCTTGTTCGACTGCCGATGCTTCACTCGGCCCAGTTTCTTTCTCCGAGTATTATCGACGCGGTTAACGCATCTGTTAATGCTGTCAGTTCATGATGATGGTCTGCGCTGTCTTCTAGTTGCTTGAGTCGCAATATGGCGGATTCCTGCCTGTTATCGTTAACTAGAACGCGCAATTCAACTCTTTCGCACACCGTATTCCGCTTCAAAACGTAACAAGATCAATCGTATCCTTCCCGGCTCGCCTCGATCGAGTCCATACCTACTCCGCTGTAATACGTATATACCAGGGCTGTCAAGGAGACAGCGGGAAAATCTTCGCATTACTCGAGATGTGCCTTTTGACCGATCCACTTGTCGGCTTGCACGTTAATTCACGCACTGGGTGGGGATTCCTGGCAACGATGGTGACTGGACGGCCCAAGCCACTCCACTTCGAGGTGCCCCAGGGTTAGAATCTCGACCTAACCGCGAACCACGCTGGATGGCCACATCCTGAAATGAGGACGCTCTTTGAAAAACATGCGAATCCGACGAATCGCCGGTGCGGCACTTCTCCTTGCTTCTCATGCCGAGGCGCAATCCCAAACCTCGTTCAACCTCATGCCCATGCCGACTTCTGTTCAGCCCGGCGTAGGGCGATTGCCAATTGATCAGTCTTTTTGCGTTTCGATCACAGGTATTGGGGATGAAATGTTGGAGCGCGGAGCAGTTAGATTTCTTGCTGAACTTTCCCGCCGGACGGGAATATTTTTCAAACGGAAACCGGTCGACTCGCCCAGCCCGACCTTGTTGCTCCATGCCGTTCACGCTGGTGAAAAAGTGCAAGGACTCAACGATGATGAGTCCTATCAGCTGGTGATCAGCGCATCGGGTGCGAGTCTTACGGCACCCAGTTCCCTGGGAATCCTGCATGGGCTTCAAACCTTCCTTCAACTGGTGGAAACCACCGCAAACGGATTTTCTGTGCCGGTCGTAAGGATTACGGACAATCCCCGATTCGCGTGGCGGGGCCTGCTCATTGATGTTGGCCGCCACTTCATTCCGCTGGAGGTGCTAAAGCGTAATCTCGACGGAATGGCAGCGGTGAAGATGAATGTGCTGCATTTGCACTTATACGACAATGAGGGATTTCGCGTCGAAAGCAGACACTTCCCCAAGCTGCAGGAAGAAGGGTCGGACGGGCTGTATTACACGCAAAATGAGATTCGCGAGCTCGTGTCCCACGCTCATGATCGCGGCATCCGTATCGTCCCCGAGTTCGAGATGCCGGGCCACAGCCGCTCATTGTTCGTTGGATATCCGCAACTAGCCAGCGGGCCGGGACCCTACAAGATTGAACCAGGTGGTGCCGATGCAGTCATGGATCCGACGCAGGAAGGGACGTACAAGTTCATCGATAAGCTGATTGAGGAGATGGCCAGGCTTTTCCCGGATGACTATATTCATATTGGCGGAGATGAGGTCAACGGCAGTCAGTGGGACGCCAATCCTAAAATCCAAGCCTTCATCCGCTCTCATGGAATGAAAAGCAACCAAGACCTGCAAGCGTACTTCAATCAACGTCTGCAGAAGATCTTGAGCAAGCACCACAAAATAATGCTGGGATGGGATGAAGTACTGCACCCTGATCTGCCCAAGACGGTTGTCGTGCAGTCCTGGCGCGGGCAGCAGTCGTTGGCAACGGCGGCTCAACAAGGTTACCGAGGCTTGCTTTCTTTCGGATACTACCTCGATCTGATGTGGCCCGCTTCGCAGCACTACGCCGTGGACCCCATGAGCGGCGCCGCCGCTTCTCTGAAACCGGAGGAGAAGAGCCGCATCTTGGGTGGCGAGGCCTGCATGTGGTCGGAGTGGATCACTCCGGAGAATATCGATTCGAGAATCTGGCCACGCAATGCTGCGATTGCGGAACGCCTGTGGTCTCCGCCCGAAGTGCAGGATCCGGGCTCGATGTACGCAAGACTGAATGCGCTAAGCCGGCAGCTCGAATGGCTTGGTATGACTCATAGATCTTCCATGGATCTTGCGTTCTACCGCATGGCGGGAACAAATGACATTGCTGCGCTTCGCACCCTTGCCGATGCCGTAGAGCCGGTTAAGGACTACACGCGAATGAACAGTCTGAAAACCGTATGGGACTTTCGCGGCCCGCTGAACCGACTGGTAGATATTGCTCGTCCGGAAAGCGATCAGGCGCGGCGTTTCCGTGATGTGGTGCAAACATATATCGGAAGCGGCTATAAGGACCAGACTTCTGAAAGAGAGATTCGGACACGTCTTGTCGCTTGGCGGGACAACGATGCCAGACTACATCCTCTTCTGGCAAGGTCTTTTCTGCTGAACGAACTCTCGCCCCTTTCCGAAGACCTTTCCAGCCTGGGAGCAGCGGGCCTAGTCGCGCTCGATTATCTCGATAAATCCGAACCCTCGCCAAACTTGTGGAGGACGCAACAACTCGCACTAGTTGAGCGGGCAAGAACGGCAAAAGCCCACTTGCTGCTTATGGTGGTTGAGCCGGTGCAGCAGTTGATTGAACGAAGCGGAGGGCAGGCGCAAGAACCGTGAATCTGTCTCCTGCTATTCTCAAATCGATTCTCCGGTAGGCGTTAATCAGGCCCCAGACAAGTTCTCCGACGAAGCGGGTACCAATTGTGATAAGTATGAGCATCTAATATTTCCGAAGGATTAAATGAGGACCTGAACAATATCGCTAAAAACCAATGTTCGGCAATCTAGCGATGTCGCGATTCTCGATCTGAACGGACGCTTGAGTCTCGGTGAGGCACTGGCCTTCGGTCCCGGCAGTGGTCTCGTGCTTAGCGAAACCATTCGCGAATTGACCAAGAAGGGCCAAAAGAAGATTTTACTCAACCTTGCCGGCGTGACGTACGTCGACAGTTCTGGCGTCGGGCAGCTCGTTGGTGCGTTGACGACTGCGCGCAATCAAGCTGCCGATATCAAGCTGCTGAAGCCGTCCGTCCACGTCCTCGATCTGCTGAAAACCACCAAACTGTACGGCGTGTTCGATATCCAGGAAGACGAAACCGCTGCGATCCAGTCGTTCTCCAGAGGTGCCGGAGCAACTTCGTAATTCGCGTCCTCCCTTGCTGCCCGATCCCAGGGGCGAAGAATCTCCCGCCATCGTTGCGACGGCGAGACTGATTCTCCTGTGTCTTCCTGTTCGCGCGCACGAACGCTGGTCGAGGAACCCTTCTGGTCTGGCGCCACGCAGATCTGTGGAGTCGAGATGTGGCGCGGTGGGTTAGGTGCGAACTATCTGTTGCCGGCCCTTTCGGCTGCCGGTGCCTCAATAGCCTCACCATGCTTCCGTTTCCACATCCCGCTCATCGAACCGGATGTGCGGATTTCCCACTTCCGGCTCTCGGAGAAAGCCACGGGAGATTGCGCGTCCGCTTGGTAATGCAGACGAGACCCAGCACATCGTGCAAGGATGCCTCCGGAAACCTCTTGGTCCCCGGCCACAGCTCTTTGTGCTTGGCACACAACCACTGACGCAGCCTCTTGCAAGCGCGCTTTTCCACTGCTCGATAGGCCTTGCTGACTGGACACGGGTAGCCTCGAATCAGCCGTCTGCACTAAGCATACAGCAGCTTTGACGACCCAGGTTATCGGGACCTGCCACATTTAGCTAGCGTTGGTGCCGTTGTTAGCATTCCGAAGCTCTCATGCGTCCTAACTTCATATCACCCCGGAGGGATGAGCTATGAGAAGTTCAATGCTCGCTCTTGCTCTGTTGACGCCAATCTGTTTCGCAGCCATGCAAACCCCTCACTCAACCGGAGCAGTTCTGGTCTCCGCATCTCAACCACTGCCGGACCCGGCCAAAGACAAGGTGCCCGAGTCGTGCCCCATTACGAAACCTCCGACCCATCCGTTCGTTCCGCCGTCGCCCTATCCCAACGAGACAGGTCCCGATGGATTTTGGATTGGCACGAACAAACTCTGGATAGGCTTGCGTCGGGATGGAACGTGGGAGAAATTACCGCAATGGCCTGACGGTACCTTTAGGCAAAAGCTGTTTTGGTGGCATGAAGGTTATAACGCTCGGCGTGATCCGCGACCAAATCTGAAGGTAACCGGGAAGCGTCTGGATTCTCCTGCACCGCCAATTCAATCCGAAGCCAGTAATGGATGGACGGGTGACGCAGATCACCCATTCATCGTAAACGGTATCAACCTTCCTTCCCTTGGTTGCTGGAGGATTACTGGGCACTTTGAAGACGCAGAGTTGAGTTTCGTCGTCTGGGCGCAATAGGCTTCAAGCGCCTAACCGGACATCAAGTGATTTTGAGCCGATCCACTGATCTGGTT
>WNFA01000188.1_pt1 | contig 62542 bp, 53 predicted proteins | sample 5400481 | NCBI WGS metagenome assembly WNFA01 (sample SAMN13153340, study PRJNA577476) | soil metagenome | isolation source: 120 cm saprolite under Douglas fir tree site 2 hole 1 replicate 2 | place: USA:California | collected 2015-04-18 | reverse complement strand
CAATACGGAAGCTTTACTCGCTCGTTCACTCTTCCCAGTTCCGTGGACGTGGGGCAAGTGAGCGCCGACTACAACCAGGGCGTACTGAAGATCAAGCTGGCCAAGAAGGCCGAAGCCAAGCCCAAGCAGATCAAAGTTAATGTGAATGGCGAAAAGACGCTCGAAGCTAAGGCTGTCGCCAAGGCCGCGTAACCGGAAGGTAGTGGAAAGAAATGGGGGTGGCAATTTATGCCGCCCCCAGATTTGAAAAGGAGCACCTTGATGAACACAACTAGTATTTCTTTCGGTCTCCTTGTTGTGCTATTCGCGATCCTGCTGCTCTACAAGATCCGTAAACTGAAACCACAGATTGCCGGGTACGGATCACAGAGGATGTGCCCGTCTTGCGGGTTGATCACATCTCGATTCAAGGCATGTTGCTTAGAGTGTGGCATGTCTCTTAAGGCAGTGAGTGTAACCCCTGTTCTCGAAGAGTAGAGGTCCGTTTGTTACCACAGTCAGCGAGGCTTTGATGGTCAAAATCAAAAGCATGAAAGATGAAGGAGCCGTCAGATGCTAGTTGCAGAGAAAACGGTGGGCTTGTCGTGGGTTTCCGTAAGAGACCGACTTCCATTTGATGGACACGAGTGTGCTCTTATCTGCCGTAAGCCGAATTCCGATGCCCTTAAAAGAGCGATTGGGTGTCGGCTTCATGGAAACTGGGAAATTCAGGATCATGCACTGTTGAATTGCGATGTCCGTGCGTGGTTAAAACTTCCTTCAACTCCTTCCAATATGTAGGGGGTTGTATTGTGGAGCCATGATGCTCCGAGCGGAATCCGGGCCATCTTTAACGGAGGTGACGAACCACAGCCGTGAGCTGTACGACTGTGTCTCGCGAAATCAGGCCACGAGCCAGGAAAAAGGTTGACATAATCGCATTATAAAAGCGTTTACACCAGCAACCGGGTTAATGAGTGAAATGGCGATGTATAGCGCCAACTCCTCCAACTCCTCGGCTTTCATTGACTTGCCAGCTCATCCCGCCTAACATGGCCCGACTTCATGATCGGTCAGACCATCTCGCATTACCGCATCATCGAGAGGCTCGGTGGTGGCGGGATGGGTGTGGTCTACAAGGCCGAGGACACCTCGCTCGGGCGGTTTGTCGCCCTGAAATTCCTTCCTGACGATGTGGCGCAGGACCCGCAAGCCCTGGAACGCTTCCGACGCGAAGCCCGTGCTGCCTCCGCCCTCAACCATCCCAATATTTGCACGATCTACGAGATTGGCGAGCACCAGGGCCAGCGCTTCATTGCCATGGAGTTTTTGGATGGTGTGACCCTGAAGCACATGGTTGCGGGCCGTCCCTTGGACAACGAGACGCTGCTTTCACTGGGGATTGAGATTGCCGATGCCCTCGATGCGGCTCACTCTGAAAGGGTCGTCCACCGAGACATCAAGCCCGCAAACATCTTCGTGACCAAGCGCGGGCACGCCAAGATTCTCGATTTTGGGTTGGCGAAGGTCGCGCCCACGGCCAGTTCGTCCAGCCAAGTTGCATCGGCCAACACCATGACGGGCACAATCGGCGAACAGCACCTGACCACTCCGGGAACGATGGTTGGTACGGTGGCTTACATGTCGCCGGAACAGGCGAAAGGTAAGGACCTCGATGCCCGCACCGACCTATTCTCCTTCGGGGCGGTACTGTACGAGATGGCCACCGGTACCTTGCCATTCCGAGGAGACACTTCAGCACTGATCTTCAAAGCCATTCTGGACGCCGGGCCGACGCCCGCGGTTCGCTTGAATCCCGACGTACCCCCCAAGCTGGAAGACATCATCGACAAGGCGTTGGAGAAAGATCGCTCCCTGCGGTACCAGCATGCCTCCGAGATGCGGAGCGATCTGCAGCGCCTGAAGCGGGACACGGACGCGGGGCGGGCGGTATTGCCGTCCGCCGCCGGAGGCGAAGCGGCAAGAGCTGCAACTGGACCTGCAAGTTCTGGTCGGCACGACGCTACCGGTCACGATAGGGCGAGTGCGGGCTTCGGGCAAAAGCGGGCTTACGGGAAAATTACCGTAAAAATCGTTGCCCTGGTTGCCGCCGTTGCGGTCGCAGTCTTCGCTGTTCTTTTTTGGCAGCTCAAGCATCGCGCGGCATCCGGGGTGAGTTCCGCCAACCCAACCACGGTAGCGGTGCTGCCTTTTCAGAACATGAGTCCCGACAAGGACGTTGATTTTCTGCGCCTTGCCCTGCCCGACGAAATAGCGACCACGCTGAGCTACGTGCACTCCCTGTCCATCCGCCCCTTCGCCACCGCCAGCAAATACAACGCTCCCAGCCTCGATCTGGAGCAGGCTGGGCGCGAGATGCGCGTGACGGACATTGTTACCGGTCACTACTTGAAGGAAGGCGACCAGCTTCAGATCACTCTGGAAGCAGTCGATGTTGCGAACAATCGCACCGTGTGGCGGGACACCCTCAACGTCGGGGCTGCGGACATGATTGCCACGCGGGAACAGATCGCAGCCAAGGTCCGCCAAGGCCTGGTTCCGGCGCTTGGCGCCGGCGACAATTCAGCGGAAGCGGGGACTCATCCCAGAAACGAAGAAGCCTACGATCTGTACTTGCGCAGCGTCTCGCTGCCCCATGATGGCGTTCCCAATAAAGAAGCAATCACCATGCTGGAGCGCGCCGTCGGTCTGGATTCCACGTACGCCCCCGCCTGGCGCGCGCTGGGAGAGCGCTACTACTATGACTCGCGCTACTCGAACGGTGGCGAGGCGATGTTCCAGCGCTCGACCGCAGCCTATGAGCGAGCGCTGGCTCTCGATCCGGGCTTCAGTGACGCGGCTGGCCAACTCATCACCAATCGGGTGGAGAGAGGTGAGTTGGCGAAGGCCTACAAGGACGCGAAAGTTCTGGTGGAAAGGCATCCGGAGAATGCGACGGCGCACTTCGCCTTGAGTTACGTCCTGCGGTATGTCGGAATGCTCCAGGAGGCAGCGCAGGAGTGCGACAGTGCTCTGTCGCTTGATCCCGGAAATTATCAATTCCGCTCCTGCTCGCTGGTGTTTGATCTAATGGGCAACACCGAACGGGGGATGGAGTTTCTTCGCCTGGACCTGGGTTCGGGATGGGTCGGGGCGAACCTGCCCCTCCATTTCGAACGCGCCGGCAAACCGGCAGAAGCGCGAGAAAGCGCGAAGAAAATTCCTGCCGACGATCCCGTTAGGGGACTCCTTGTCGCCTGTCTCGATCAAAGCCCGGCCGCGAAGTTAGACACAGAGGTCAGCGCATCCATGCCGGTTGTTTTCGCCGATCCTGACGCCGAGAACAGGTACTGGAACGCCACTCTCTTGGCTACCTGCGGAAAGCAGGACATCGCTGTGCGTCTACTCAAGAGCGCCATCGCGGGACACTATTGTGCCTACACTGCCCTCCAGGCCGATTCCTTGCTCGTAAGCCTTCGAGGCACGCCCGAGTTCAGTAAGCTACTCTCCGCCGCGAAAGAGTGTGAGAACAATTTTCTCTCGGAGAGAGCTCAGGTTTCGCACTGAATTGTTTTCTGCGTTCCATGAGGCGCGCACCGACACCACATTCAAGGCTGAAACAAGCTAGGTAGTGTACGGAAAATTGGAGCTGCTGAGAGGGAACAACCCAAGCCATAACATCGGTGGGGCACGACACCAGGACCAGGCGTTTCTCATGAGTAACAGGGACTGGAGGTCAAGCAGGGCTGGCAGGCAGACCATGGTGGTGGCCGGCATAGGGCTTTGTACTGAAGATGCGATTCGATGCGCCCGGCTTGCCCATGATTGCCATGATGTGCCATTTTACCGTGCGGTCTAGAAACCGGAGTTGAAACTGGGCACGGGTTGGATTCGAGGAAGGCAAGGGTGAACATGGCCGACGTGGAGCACAGGGTTTTTCGTATCGAAACCTTGCACGAATTCAGCACTCGTGTGTTCCTTCACTTGGGAGTGCCCAGAGACGATGCGATGCAGGCCGCCGATGTACTCGCCAGCGCGGATCTGCGCGGCATAGATTCGCACGGCGTAGCCCGGCTGCATAGCTACTTCGACATGCTCAGCCTAGGAAGAATCAATCCCAAGCCCGCAATCAAGGTACTGTGCTCGACATTGAGTACGGCGACCGTCGATGGCGACAATGGCCTTGGTCTAGTTGTCGGCCCGCAAGCAAATCGGATCGCTATGGATATGGCGGAGAAGGCCGGCTCTGGTTGGGTTAGCGTGCGGAATACCAACCATTTCGGAATCGCCGGCTACTATGTCCTGGAGGCCCTGGAACGCGATCTGATCGGCTGGGCGATGACAAACTCCAGCAAGATGGTGGCGCCGCTGTGGGGCGCGGAACGCATGCTCGGTACCAACCCCATTGCAGTCTCCTTCCCTGGTAAGGAAGAGCCACCCATCGTCATTGACATGGCTACCTGTGCCGCCGCCTACGGAAAAATTGAAATGGCCCGACGGAGGGCAGAAGCGATCCCCCACGGCTGGGGGATCGACCGGGACGGAATTGTCACCACAAACCCGGATGACATCGTGGCCGGGGGAGCCCTCTTGCCGCTCGGCTCTGATCGCGAACGCGGAGGACATAAAGGCTACGCCCTGGCCATCATGGTGGACATTCTGAGCTGCGTACTCAGTGGAGCGAATTGGGGGCCCTTTGCACCGTCGTTCGCGGTCAATAACGAAACCCCGCAGCGCAGCGTTGGTAAAGGAATCGGTCATTTCTTCGGGGCGATTCGGATCGACGGCTTCATTGACGCCGATTCCTTCAAGCGTCAGGTCGACGACTACATCCGCGTCCTTCGTACCACCAAACCAGCACCCGACACGACCGGCCCGCTGATTCCGGGCGATCCTGAACGGGAAGCAGAAAAATTGCGGCGTGAGAAAGGTGTGCCCGTGATCTTGCCCATCGTCGAGGATCTGCGCGACATCTCCGCGAAAACAGGCATACCCCTCGACTAACGCATTCGATGAGTGACCTTGCCGTCAGCCAGAGTATGGCGAAGCAGTACCGGGATACTAAAGGGCCTAATCGTATCGGAGAGAAGCAAAGCCTCTAGTCTGAAACTCCAATTCGTTCTGTCTTTGAACTCGCCTCGATCATCTCTCGCACCCGCGCACTAGGCTCGAGTTCGCTCTCACGTACGGCGGGCAAGGGGCCATTCACGGTGAAATAGTGCCTTCCGGCAACCAGTAACTCCTCCGCCGGGAAGCGAGTGATGACCTCATGGCCGGTATGGGTAACGACGATTTCCTCCTCGATGCGCGCGGCGCTCCAACCATCGCTGGATGGCCAGAAAGTCTCAAGCGCGAAGACCATGCCGGGCTTGATCTCGCAGGGGTGATCAAGGGAGACCAGGCGGCTGATCACGGGTTTTTCCCAAATTGCCAGTCCCACTCCGTGGCCATATTGCAACGCAAAACTAGCCTCTTCATTGGGAAAGCCAAACTCTTCGGCCTTGGGCCAAACTGAGGCGATCTCGGCTGTAGTCCGGCCCGGGCGCACAAGTTCGATGGCGGCATCCAGATACTCACGGCAGCGCTTGTACGCATCGACCATCGCATGCGAAGCATATCCAATGGTGAAGCAGCGGTAATAGCAAGTACGGTATCCCAGGTAGGAATGCAGAATGTCGTAGTAGACGGGGTCGCCGGGACGAAGCATGCGATCGGAAAAGACGTGCGGATGGGGATTGCAACGCTCGCCGGAGATGGCGTTTACCGCCTCCACGTATTCAGATCCGAGATCGTACAAGACTTTGCTCACCAGCCCGACAGCCTCGTTTTCGCGCATACCCGGCTTCATGGCCCGATACAGCTCGTCGTAGGCGGCATCCACCATGGTTGCCGACATGTTGAGCAGGGTGATTTCATCTTGCGTCTTGATGACGCGCGCCTCCGACATGAGGGCCTGGCCGTCGATGACTTGGATGCCTTCGCGCTGCAGCGCAAACAGGACAGGCGGCTCGATGATGTCAATACCGAGCGGTTCCTTGTGCAAGCCCCGCATTTCGAGCTCGATGCGGATTTTCCGCGCCACGTCTTCGGCACGACCCATCTCCGGCGTCATAGCGCCACGCAGCATGGAAATGCCGGCCCTGGAGCGGCCTTCTCCGAGCCACGGACAGTGCATCTGATGATGGCGGGCGGCGGATCCAAAATCCCAGAGAATGGGCTCGTCGTTTTGTGGCAGAAGTGTAAATCGGTTGCACTTGTCCTGTGCCCAGGTCCCGATGTGGGTGGCAGTCAAGTAGCGCACATTGTTCATGTCAAAGCAGAGAAGGGCGCCCATTTCGGACTGGGCCATCAATTCTTTCGCGCGCGCCAGGCGTTCCCGGCGCAGCCGGTTAAAGTCCACTCGCGCTTCCCAATCCACTGCCATGGTGCCGTAGGTTGGAAGTACCATGACCCGCCTCCTTAACTACTCACTGTTGGCATTTTTCGCCGCGCTTGGAAGATGAAAACGTGCCCAGTCGAGCCCCTGTCATTCCTGCACTCCCGACATGTGAGCCAAGACCTCAAACACCACCGCGAAATCCTGTTTCTCCCATCCCATGCCGCGCGCAGCCGTGAGGAATTCGTTGGCGACGGCCGTCGTGGGCACGGGAACGTTGAGTCGTCGGCCCAGATCCATTGCGAGCAACATGTCCTTTTGCATCATGTTGACGTCGAACCAGGCTTCGTCAGGCGATTGCAGAACAAACGGTCCGCGGTATTGAATCATGGGGGAGGCCACGGCGCTGTGGACCAGAACGTCCACGGCGACTGCACGCGGAATACCGCTCTTTTCTGCCAGCAGTACTCCTTCGGAAAAAGCCAGCATCTGAACCGCAAGACTCAGGTTCACGGCGATCTTCATCGCCAGGGCAAGGCCGTTGTCACCCACATGGGTAACCTTAGGACCGATATCGAGCAGCAGTGGTTGCAAGCGCTCAAAAGTCTCGCGTTTCCCCCCGACCATCACTGACAACTTTCCCTGCTGCAGCGTGATGACGCTTCCCGAAACCGGCGCGTCGACCATATCGGCGCCCTTGTTTCTGACCTTGGCGGCTAGAGCACGGCTGACGTCAGGGCTGATCGTGCTCATGTCAACCAAGAGCTTGCCGGAACTTAGCCCCGCCAACAGTCCGTCAGGACCATCAGTGATAGCGGCAGTCGCGACCGCGTTGGTGACCATAACAAAGGTGACGTCTGCCGCCGCGGCGACGGCATGGGGCGAGTCCGCCCACCGCATCCCCTTGTCAATAAGCCACTGCGCTTTGGCACGAGTCCGGTTGTAGCCGGTTACGGTGTGCCCTTTTTCGAGCAACCGGTTCACCATCTGGCTGCCCATTACTCCCAGGCCGACAAAACCAAGATTGGCCATCCGCCTTAGCCTCCCGACGCCAAGAACTCGGCAGCCACCGGCTTCTTGCCGCGCGAAGGGCCTAGCGAGTCCTCACGAACTTGCTCCAGATGATCGCGCATCGCCGCACGGGTCTTCTCCGGGTCACGTTGTTCGATCGCTTCGAGGACCCGCTTGTGATGAAACTGTCCTCGCTCCGGCCCGCCATCCACTTCGAAAATCCGCCGTCGTTGCTCCCGCAGCAGGCCCACAATCGAGTCGAGCAACGAAAGGATCAGTGGATTTCCCACCGCTTCTGCCATGGCCAAATGGAAATCGAGGTCCGCCTCGATGTAAGCGTCGGGATCGTGCAAACTGCGATCCATCACGACCACCGCCTCACGCATGGTTGCCAATAGCTGCTCCTCGATGCGGGTCGCGGCTAGGGCCGCAATCTGCGGCTCAAGCATCTGGCGCAGTTCCGACAAGTGCACCGATCCTTCCTGCTGGCCAATCCTGGTCATGAGATCAAGCGACTGTCGAATGACCTGGGAAGTTCCGTCGGTGATGAATGTTCCTCGACCCGAATAGGCTTCGACCAACCCTTTCTCGCGGAGCGCCTTGACCGCTTCGCGAACCGCAGTTCGGCTCACCCCAAAGCGTTGAGCCAGCTCTCGCTCCGCGGGGAGCTGGTCCCCTGGCTTGAGAACGCCTTTCAGGATAGATTCTTCAATTTGCTGAACAATCTGTTCGTAGAGCCGCGATGTCCGGACGGTCTTGTACACGGGCTGACCCGACGCGGTTGCAAGCGATCCATTTCTCATAGCTTGGCCCTAAGACTGAAGGGAAGCGCCGACCATTGGCGGTGTCGTCATACGCTGGTCAAGCTGTCATACCACGTACCACGCACACGCTACCACAAGCGACCCGAAATGGGCAACGTAGCTTTAACCCAGCCCTAGAGAGCCTGGATCGCGGAGGGTTGTGCGAGATTCCGCTGCAGCCCCTCGCGGTCAAGTTCTCTTTCCCAACGTGCCACAACGAGAGTTGCCACGCCATTGCCGATCATGTTGACCAAGGCTCGGAACATGCTCATGAAACGGTCGATACCGAGAATCAAAGCCATGCCCGCCACTGGAATCGTAGGCATGACCGACAGCGTGCCCACCAATGCTACGAACGCTGCACCCTGAACCCCGCTCGCTCCCTTGGATGTCAAGATGGCGACCGCCAGGATGGTGAGTTGTTGCATTAACGTTAAGTGTGTATTGGTGGCTTGGGCAACGAACAGCGCCGCCAGGGTCATGTACAGACTGCTGCCATCGGTGTTGAAGGCGTAGCCGGTAGGCACCACTAATCCAACCAGCGGTTTCGAGCAACCCAGCTTTTCGAGCTTCTCCATCAGCGTGGGAAGTGCAGTCTCTGACGAACTAGTGGCCAACACCAGTAGTATCTCCTCCTTGATATACAGCAGGAATTTGATGATGCTGAACCCTACGGCGCGGGCAATGATGCCCAGCACAACCAGCACGAACAGAATCGAGGTGAGATAGAAGGTGCCGATCAGCTTGCCCAGCGGCCCCAGCGAGACCAGGCCGTACTTGCCGACGGTGAAAGCCATGGCGCCGAAGGCTCCGATAGGAGCAAATCGCATTAGGATATTGACCACGCCGAAGACCGCATGAGTCAGCGCGGCCAACACATCTACCAATGGCTTGCAGCGCGGGCCTGCGGCGGATAGGGCGAAGCCGAACAAAATGGCCACCAGCAAAACCTCAAGGATGTCCCCCCTGGCAAAGGCGTCCACTACCGTGGTTGGGATGATATGCAACAGAAAGTCAGTCACGCTTTGCGCCTTTGCCTGGCCGGCATAGTCCGCCACCGCTTTGACGTCCAGAGTGGCGGAATTCAGGTTGAATCCGTCGCCCGGCCGCACTACGTTGCCCACTACCAGACCGATCATCAACGCCAGCGTCGACACCACCTCAAAGTACAGCAGAGCCTTGCCGCCGACCCGGCCGATTTTCTTCATATCCTGCATTCCGGCGATACCGGAGACCACGGTGCAAAAGACGATCAGGGCGACGATCATCGTGATCAGCTTGATGAAAGCGTCGCCCAGCGGCTTCATGGCGATGGCCCGGGTTGGACTGAAATAACCGAACACGATGGCGGCCCCGACCGCCAACAACACTTGCACCCACAAGTTGGAATAGAAGGGTTTCTTGCGCGGAGGCGGAGGCGAAACGGCGCGGGGTGGGAGCGGCGTGGCGGAAAATCCCATGGTCAGTCCTCACTCTCAGAATTCCGTCAGTGACTTCGCGCCGATCGGATTATTTCAGTGGCTTATTTTGTCGGACTGGACTTCCAGGGTGCGCACCAGCCAGGGAATGATCACCTGCTTAAAGATCGCAGGGTCGGGCCAGACTTTTACCTGTCGCCCCAAATGGCCGCCCTGGGGGTTGATCCACGCATCCTTGGGAACGTCGCCGCTGTTGAGCAGAAGGTAAATGTCCGATATCGGAACCTGGGTATCCAAAACCCCGGCTAGGATCAGCATCGGCGTGCTGGGTTTTCCGAGAAGTTTTTGATTGACCAGAGACATCTTGGAGAGTTCGGTGGCCAGATCGTCGATGGTCTTGACTCCCTCAAAGATGTTCATAAGGGCCGGCACTTGATCGAACAAATATTCTCGATTCCCTAAGAGCGAGTTCATCAGGAAATCTTTCTGAAAGAACTTGTCAACTGGCGGCGACTGAGCGCTAGCTCCTCTCAGGCGCGCACGTTCGACGATAGACATCTTGGTTGCCCAGTAAGCGCCCCAACTCACGCCGTGCATGGCAATTCTTGTCTGGTCCAGTTCTGGCCGGGTTTGAAGGTAGTCGAGTACGCGCGACAACATCCGGTCCGCGTTTTCGCTTACCTTGATCGGAGCCTGACCGGTGCCTGGCCCATCCACCGCGAAAAAACCCACACCGTAGGGCAGGATGGCGGCAAAGCTTTCTGAAAGGTCTTCCTTCCGGCTGTCCAAACCATTGACTGCGATCACCAGCGGTACGGGACCCTTGACGTGGTTGGGAAGCCGCAAATACCCAATGATCTCAGACCCCTCGAAGGGAATGTGAATCACCTGCAAGGGAGGATCCCAGAAGCGGGCATGAGCCAGAAACGCCTCGATCGCCTTGGAATAGGCGCGCTGTTTTCCGGGTGACGCCGGTATCGGCCAGCGACCAAAAGAGTACACCCGCCACGCTCTGATGTAGTCGGCATTGGCCTTTACCGGATCCGTTGCCACTAGCGAATTCCCCTCGGCCATGTAGCGATCGCCAACTGACATGAAGGCCGCGGCCCATTCATCCTTGTCGCGAGTCTTGATGGATGCAAATGCCTCCCGTAGGTCTGCCGGATCGAGCCCGATCAGGGGGTACATCCCATTTTCTGCACGATGGATCGCCTCCGCCTTGATCTCGTCGATGGTCCGTTCTTGAGGTTCCTGAGCAACGCCAGCAACCGCCATCATGGACGCTGACCCCAACAAGATCAGCGCGAGCCAGAATTGAGGCTTGGATCTCATCTTTCTCCGTTCCTGCGCAGGGGAGTTTCGTACCAGATTATGGCCGAACGGTTTCCCCTCCGGCCCATGCACGCTTAGTTTGTTCCTGGCAGCTATCCGTAGCGATCAGAAAATAAGCTTCAGGCCCAGCTGAACCGCGCGGCTGCCTCCTGATCCCACCACTGGGTTAGCAGCTGCCACGTCAGGCGTGGCACAACCGCAGCCGAAAAACCCGGTTGACGGATCGTTTTGCCCGTAGCCGTTCTGTCCGCCGTAAGGATTGGCGAAGTTGGGATGGTTGAGAATGTTGAAGAATTCCGCGCGAAACTGGGCCCGATATCGCTCGCCGAAATGCCAGTTCTTGGCTAGCGAGAGGTCGAAATTACGGAAACCGGAGTCGGGGAACGTATTTCGGCCCATGTTCCCGAATTGTCCCAAGGGCGGCGGAATCATCATGGAGTTGCCCTTGCCATAGCAGCCAAACAGGTTCAGGGATGTGGTCGCTGGACCGAGCGAGTTGCCCGCGTCGAGGACCAGGGCCTGGGCGGCGCAGGCTGAGTTAGAGGCTCCAGGAAAGAAGGGAATCGGCGCCGGACCAGACTTGAAGTCCGAAGGCTTCCCGAAGAAGTCCCAGCGGATCGGGCTGGTGGCCGGCGGACTGACGGGCAGAGGCCCAGTGCCGCTGGCATCAGTACCCAGATCAATCGGCCCCCAATATTGCGGAGTCTGGAGGGTTACGATGGAGTTGATTTCCCAGCCCTCCAATGTCTGCGCCCAGCCCTTCCTTCCCGGGATGGCGTAAGTGAGCGAAAGAGTGAGGCGATGCCGGACGTCGAAGTCGCTGCTGGCATATTCGCGTCCAAGATTGTAGGAATCCTGCGGCAGGCCGACTCCGTAGCCAAAGTGCCAATTCGCGCCCACGTCGTCAAGGGCGTGGGAAAAGGTGTAACCAGCCACCATGCCTAGGCCATGGTAATTCCGTGCCGTGAGAGTGGCCTGCAGGCCGTTGTAGTTGGACTTGTAGACGTTTCCCATTTGGAAGACGTTGCTCAGGTAGGGAAACTTCGCATTAAACGGGCGCGGCCCTTGTTCGTCAGCGGGTGCGCAAACGTTAGGATCGTAGCCCGAGGTTGCACAGGCTGTGACTAGCGCTGTCGGCCAGCCCGAACCCACCGGCGGCTGGTTGATGTCACGAATTCCAGTCAGATTGGTACCGTGGTTCCCGACGTAGGCAAGTTCCAGGGAGAGGTTCGGGGTGAACGCGTGCTGCACATTGAGCGTCCAGTTCCAGACGTAAGGAGTGGTCAGGTTGCGATCCACGCCCATGATGCCGCACGGATTTGCGTTTACCGGGTCACATGTAATCGTCTTGGTGAGATCACCAAAAATGGGTCCGTTGTCCCAAGGATTCGTCGGGGACGGACTAAGATTGCCGGCCGTAATCGTGCCTCCAGCCGTATCTCCAGCGGCATCGATAATGGCCCCGGTGGGAACGCTGGGAAGACCAAAGCTGTTGTTGAAGGCCAGGAAAGATTGCCAGTTGATTGTTTCGTAAACCAGGCCCCCGCCGCCGCGAACCACGGTGTTCCCTTTGCCGCTGACATCCCAGGCGAAGCCGAAACGCGGCGCGAAATTCTTGTGATCGGGGTTGTAAGGAGCATTGATCTGTTTGCCCACTTGCACCAGTCCGAGATTGGGATCAAAGTTCCCCAGCAGGTTGTGGGCCTCCTTGACCACCGAGTTGAACTCATAGCGGAGGCCGAAATTTACGGTCAGGTTCCTACTAACCCGCCAATCGTCCTGGAAGAAGCCGGCGTAAGCCCAATTGTGCAAATGCCGCGTCGGGTCTCCGGAAAGCACAGAGGCCAGGGTGGGCCAGCCGGCAAAAAAATCCTCCAGTTGCGACGATGGTACGCCGGTAGGGCCGGTGAAAGTGCCGTCCAGAAAATTGATGCTGCCCCGGGCGTTACCAAACGCACCGCCAGTCACACCGTTGCGATGCAGTTCGCCACCAAACTTGAGAGCGTGCTTGCCCGCAGTATAGGAAATGTGGTCAATGAATTGGACGATCGTGTCAGGTCCCTGGAACTTTGGCCACTTGAACCCACCCAGGCCGGGAAAGAAATACCCGCCGAAACCGATGCGGGGCAACCCCCCAGTCAATGCACCCACTGCCACCCCTGTATCAAGACCATAACTCGACGCTGGAGTCCCAAGATCGCCGGGCAAGGTGGGCTGGTAAAGGCGGTTGTACCCGAATCTGGCTTCATTCACCCAACGCGTACTCGGGATCCATACCCAACTGGCTCCGAACACCTGGGCCCGGGTGTGAATGTGCGACCGCCACTTCGACTGCAGCTCGGGAAAATCCTCGACCGTGCCCGAGTTGTTACCGAAAAAATACATGCCGCTGACGGTGCTGCGCTCATTCACATGGACGTCAACTTTGCCCAGCCCATTGTTGACATTTACCACATTGGGAAATCCGTTGACGATGTTGATGGAGGGGTTGTTGTTAGTGGGGAACCCGGTGCCATCGCACGCCACCGCACCCGATACCCCGAAGGTGCAACCGGAAACCTTCAGGCTGGCCGGGCTGACGTCGTTGGGAATTACTCCGGCAAGAAAAGCGGCATGCACGTCGGCAATCGTATCGGGGATGCTGTTGGCACAGTCGCCGGTGATGAGGACTAGACAGTTTCCCGCGTCAGGCATCGAGACCATGGACGGGCTGGTCACGCCCCCAAACTGGTTTCCCACGTCATAGCGCTGGCCCTCGTAGGCGCCGAAGAAGAAAGCTTTGTCCTTGATGATGGGCCCACCCACGCTCCCGCCGAACTGCTCGAGCGTCCGGGGATTTTTCGGGCTCGGGGACTGCCCGACCGCGCAGGGATTATTGGCGCAGTTGAAGTAGTTGCGCGCGTCCATGGCTCCATGGCGGCCAAAAATAAAGGCTGTGCCGTGCAACCCATTGGTGCCCGACTTCAAGCCTACGTTGACCACGGCGCCGGGCTTCCAGCCATATTCGGCCGACGGATTCTCCTGCAGGTTGAATTCCTGAATGGAGTCGATGGGCAAGATGGTTGCCGAATCTCCCGCAATACCCGCCCCATTGATTATGCCCTGACCAGAATAGGGTTCACTGTTGAACAAGCCGTCAATGATGTAGCCGTTGTCTTCGGCACGAAGTCCGTTGGTGCTGGTAGTCGAGAATCCTCCGCCCGGATAGCGCGTCACGCCGGGGCGTAACTGAAGCAGATTCTCGTAGTTGCGGCCGTTCAGAGGCAGGTCGTTGATCTGCTGATTGCTGAGCGTCCCGCCCAGAGTCGAAGAGGTCGTGTTGAGCAGCGGGATCTCTTCGTTCACCACGATGGTCTCAGAGACCTGTCCCGGCTGAAGCGCGAAGTCGATGCGCAAATCTTTCGCAACTTCCAGTTCGAGGTTGACGCGTTCAACACTTCTGAATCCCTTGGCCTCGGCACGGACCTTGTATGTGCCTGGAATCAAATCCGGAGCCAGGTAGTCGCCCGCTTCATCCGTGGACAAGGCTCGCGTAGTACCGCGCTCGACGTCCAGTATGGTCAGGGACGCGCCCGGCAGGGAGGCGCCGCTCTGATCGGTGACCGTACCTAAGATCCGACCGGTCGTGGTCTGCGAGAAAAGCGGAGGGCAACATAGTAAGACGCCAAGGATGAAACCAAAAGGCCGACTTGCTCTTATCAGGAACCGCATCCGCTGCCTCCCAAAAGGGTTATGGACGGGCGATGGTGATCGACGACAAGGCGTGGTCCAACAGCCTTACCGCTTTGGTCCGACAGCTTTACCACTCATCCAAAGCAAGAGTCAAGCAATATCAGCACTGGGCGTTGCACGAAGGGATTCGGGGCCGGGATGGGACGCAGTTACCGTAATGGGGCTCACGGGAGTCCCTATCTCGCTGTCTTCTCGTCACCGTTTAGCAGGCGAATGCTGTGCGCGGAGGCCGGTCTAGGCAGCGACTTCAAGAACGCGTAGATATTGGCTAATTCTGCGTCCGAAATTACTTTGCTAGTGTACGGCGGCATTTGTCCGGCTGGCTGGCGGAGGTACTCGACGAAGGCAGGGAATGGAATGGGGTCCGGCCCAACCCGCGGTCCGCTTAACGTCGATCCTTGGCCTTGCCCTCCGTGGCACTGGTAGCAGCCGTGACTTGAATAAATTCGCTTTCCGCTTACCGCATCGCCGGCGGGGAAAGCATTTGCCTTCGGGGACGACCTCACGTTCTGAGCGCCGGCGCCCGCTAGCGTCATCAGTGCACCGGCCAACACAAGGGAGAGGGGGAAAGCACTCGTCCAGGCGGGTAGAAAAAAGAAGTCCTTCCGTACCCAACCCCGTACGCCGTTTAGACCGCGACCCGAAAAAGATCGGTCCAAGTTGGAACTCCTTAGCGTGGCTGTGTCACCACGTCGACCAGCGCCGGTTCACCCCTTACGACTACGGCAATGGCGCGCTGAATCGCCGGTCCGAGATCCGCCGGATCGGTTATTGGCCCCTCAGCGTGCACACCCATGCTCTGTGCGAGCTTGGCGAAATCAATGTTCGGTTCGGTGATTGTGGTACCGATGCCGGCTCGTGTAACCCCGCGGTTGTGGCGATTGCCCATACGCTGGAGGTGCATGACCTCCTGATGGTATGCCCGGTTATTGTGCATCACGTTCAGGATCGGAATACGATGATGCGCCGCCGTCCACAAAACCCCCGGGGCATACATGAGGTCGCCATCGCATTGGATGTTGACCGACAGGCGGCCATATTTGCGGTTGGCGAGCGCGGCACCGACCGCGGCAGGGGCTCCGTACCCGACTCCATAGCCGCCGGCGCCGCCTATGAACTGGTAATGCTTTTCAAACGCCCAAAGACGAAGAGGCCAGTTGCTCATTCCCGGCGCAACGTCAGAAACCAAGGACCAGTCCTTATCTTGAATCTGGGCCCACAGTTCAGCCGACAGCCGCGCGGTGCTGATGGGGCTTGCATCCCAGCCATAGGTCGCCGCGGTGCGGGCCTGATCGAGAAGGCCCTGGCGGTCTGCCGCCAGCTGTTTTCCTCGATCATCGAGCGCCCTTCTGCGATCGTCGGTGATGAGCCGCTTGATGGCCTCGATGAGCGAAGGCAGCGTGGCCTCGGCATCGGCCGCGATGGCCAGATCAACCTCAGCATAGCGCTGCGAATCCTGGTAGTTGCCTTTCATGTACAGATCACCAGCGGTGATGCTGATCAGCTTGACGCCTTGGCTGGTAATGGAATGTGAACTACGGCGCAATTGATCACGGAAGGAATTCAGGGCGCCCCAGAAATCCGTCACCGCAAGACCCAAAATTACGTCGGCCTCAGAGATGAGTTCACGACCGTGCTCAGAGTGGTTTAGCTGATGGCGAGTGGGAAAATTCATGCGTGCCGCCAGATCGACGACCGGCGCTTGCAATGTTTCCGCAAGTTCGACAAGCAGCGTCACGCCCGCCGGTGTGCGGGCGGTGCGGTCGACAACAATAACCGGGTTCTCTGCCGCGGTCAGGAGCCTGGCCGCCTCGGCCACCGCTCCCGAGTCACCCTGCGGGGGCGCGGGTAGGGTGAGCTTGGGAATACGCAGGCCGGAGTTTTCTCCAAGCGGATTCTCCTGAAGCTCGGCATCGGCCACCAACAGCACCGGCATGCATGGCGGGGTCATGGCGATCTTGTAAGCGCGCACCGCGGACTCGGCGAAGTGAGTGAGCGAGATGGGCAGGTCGTCCCACTTGGTATAATCGCGAACCATGGCCGCCGCGTCTTCGACGCTGTGATCCCATTCCACGCCTGGCCTTCGCTTCGTGGCATCGAGTGTATTTCCCAAAACGATGTAGACCGGAACCCGGTCGCAATAGGCGTTGAAGATCGCCATGGCTGCGTGCTGCAACCCGACTGTGCTGTGCGCAAACACTCCCAGAGGCTTACCTTCGATCTTGGCGTAGCCGTGGGCCATGCCCACGGCTGACTCCTCGTGGCAACAAGTGACGAACTCGGGAGACTTGTTGCCGCCGTAATTAACTACCGACTCCTGCAGCCCGCGAAAACTCGATCCGGGATTGGCGCAAATGTACTCGATGCCCAGTGACTTGATAACGTCTACCATGAAATCGGAGCCGGGACGGTCTGTGGTTAGAACTTCGGCGGTCCTGGGATTTTCGGTTTCGGCCTCCTTCGACATCATGGGCGCCATGGTGCGTGGAGGCGGGGGCGTCTGCGCACTTGCTGCACCGGTGTTGGCAACGAGGGTCGCCATACTGCCTGCGGCGGCGGTCTTCAGGAAGTTTCGCCGATCAACCGACAATCTCTTGTCTCTGGCCATTCGTCCTTCTTTGCCCTTCTAATTCTGCACGGTATAGATCAACACCTCTGCTGTGTGATCCGCACGTGCCGGAACCGCCACGTAGAAAACGTCGAAACCCTTCCTTCCCTTTCCAAAGTATCCTGCGGTGCGCGCACCGATGGCGGAAGGAATCTTGGCCAGCAACTGGTAGTGGTCGGAGTCCTTTTGTTGAAACACACTCACGTAACCTTCGCCGCCGGCAACGTAAATGCGTTTTCTCGCGGAATCATAGAACAGGTCATCCGAGTTCTGAACACAGGGCAGGGCAGCGATCATGCGTCCCGAGTTCGTGTCAAATACGGCCAGTCGGGCGGGCTCACGTGTCGCGACGAACACGCGTCGGTGGCTTTCGTCCAAGGCCATGGGAAAGTTGCTGTCCAGGGTTACAGGCCATCGGGTGATGGCGTGAGTGCTGCGGTTGATCGCCGCAATTTGCTTGAGGTCTGGCAGGTTCACGTAAAGATTTGGCCCGAACTTTTCCAGCTGAAAGGATTCGGGATGTGCCCCCAGTTTGAATTCCTCCTTCAGACGCTGGTTGGTGGTTGCGTCCACCATCGCAATCGCCCCGTCTTCAGCACCATAGCCAACGTAGACGAGCTTCCCGGTCGCGTCGTACCGAAGGTTATCGACGTCATCGCCGAAATCAATGCTGGTGATGAGGTCTAAAGTTGTGCCGTTGTAGATGTACAACTTTCCTTCGTCACTTCCGACAAACAGCTCATTCAACTCCGGAGCATAGACTACGCCCTGAGGGCGGGGCACTCCATTGATGCTATGCACTCGGGTTCCAGAGGCGAGATCGGCCACTTCTTCCGTGTTATTGCCGAGCGCTGAAACGAACAGTCGTCCCTTCTGATCGGTCGACAAGTGATCGATGCGCCCCTGCACTCCGGGTAGGGAAATGGCTCCGGTCAAAACCAGTGGCTGTGTACCCTCGGCAGGAGCGGCTTGTTGGGCACGCAAAATTGCAGCTGATGCGAAAACGAAAGTCAGCGTAAGACCAGCGCAGATTCCCTTCATAAGTGTTGCTGCATACATGTTGTCGGACCTCGGGTCAGCACCGCGAGCCTAACTGTCAATCTTCCTGACCCACCCATACGCCAAATTACTCCGATCCGGCCCGGAGTTTAAATAGGCCGTTCTTCGCTCTGCCATCGGATCGGTCCTCCAGCCGGACTTCACACCGGTCTCCAGTCCGAACAGACGGGCGCTATTGAGGCCGAAAATCGCTCTTTTCGTCTGGCCGTCCGGCGGCCCCAGGGGCGCGTATCCATGCTTCCTTTGCATGTCCTCGGGGATTTCCAGTCTGCGCAACGCTTCGATCTGCCACTGCGGCGAACCAAACCAGAGCGAATCCGTGCCCCAGACCACATGATCGGCGCCCAGACCCTTGACCAGCATTCCCATCATCGCGGCGGCCAGGCGAGGATAGCTGACGCAGCAATTGGCGAAAACTGCACCCACGTCCGCGTAGACGTTGCTGACGCCGTACTTCTGCGGGATGTCCACCAGATCAGAAACCCAGTCGATCCGTCCCGTCTTCTCGAATTGTTCACTGCCTACTTCTGGAGCGCCCTGCATCGGCGGGCCACCCGCATAGCGATAACCTGCGTGATAAACGAAAAAATTCAGCTGCGGCCAGTCTTTAGCAGCTTTGCCGACATCATCAACCTTGGCGTACTGCTTGAGATTGGGCACCTCGGCTTCCATGCCCGGCGGGTAAAGGCCCTTATGGACGGCAACATTTCTGATTCCTGACTTCACGAACTTTTCGTAGGCGGGATAGACCAGCCTTTCGTCATCCATCCGCCACGGATATTTGCTGATCGTCGGGTTAGTATTGTCGCCAATGGTATAACCCTTCCACCCTTCTGGCTTAAGTTCGACAGCTCGGTCAATATCCTCCAGCCAGCCCTTTTGCCCGGGAGCGAAAACAGCATGGGTAAGAAGGCGTCTCGAACCAGCAAAGGCATTCAGTTTCCGGCGCGCCTCGGCCTTCATTTCATTGGTGAGAAACCAATCGGTCGGAATATCAGAAGGAGCTCCACTCAATAGCGCGACTTTGGTGTCGCTGTCGAGAAACATTTCCTTCACGTAGTTGCCGAACTTCAGATGCTCCAAAGTCTGTGGCTCTTTGGACAGCTCTAGGTTGAACCCAGCTTGCCCGGTGAACTCGCGGAGTTTCACGAATATCGTGAGCCGGGTATCGTCCCGGAGAAAATGGGTATGCAGGTCGCAGATGAACTCCCCGGAATACTTCTGCGCCCGCTCGGCGGCAAACTCGGGGCTGGCAGCTTCGACCGGACTCACCTCGAAGACCGCTCCGTACACACGGTTCATGGCGAGGAATGCCGCTGCCATACCTGCAGCGGTTTTGAGAAACTGCCGCCGTTCCATCCCCAGCTTCTTCCCTGTGGAATCTCCATACTCCGCAATCAGAGCTTCGACTTGTTGCTGCTCTTTGCTCTGATGTCCCGGGAAAAACTCGCCATTCGAAATGGGCTGAGTAGGGACGGGTGACTCGAAGGCGTGAGTCTCGGCAGGATCCAGGCGCTGCAGTTCCGTTTCAGACAGAAACTCGCTCATAGCTTCCTTTCCTATTCCTTTGCTCCCGACGGTGACGGCATCACGGTTGTCAGTTTCAACTGGGTCGCCAAATCCATCTCTCGGTAATAACGCGTGCCAACAATTTACACGTCACGTCTACCCTCACGTCAAACACGGTCGACGACACCCCGCCCGGACCGAGCCAAATGCGGCTGCTTCGCATTGCTTTCCGTATAATGCATAGCCTCAGCCGGAAAAATTGTTAAAGTGCTGAAGATGCTGCCTTGTGCGGTTCAGCGGGAGAAACGAGATGGGTAAACTTCGACTGTCCCTGGCATGCTGGAACTACGATCGCACCCGCGCGCTATTAGAAGGCCGCGTACCGGTTGACGGAATTCAGCTGACCTATCTGAACCTGCCGGTAGAGGAAACTTTCTTCCGGATGCTGCGTCATCATGAATTCGATGCCGCAGAGATGTCATTGTCGTCCTACGTGCTCTCTCTTTCCTCTGAGAATCCGCCGTTCATTGCAATCCCGGTTTTCCCCTCGCGCTTCTTCCGCCATTCTTGCGTCTACATCAACCGCAATAGCGGAATCCGCGAGCCGAAAGATCTTGCCGGAAAACGCGTGGGGACTCCGGAATATCAGATGACGGCCGGAGTTTGGATTCGTGGGATCCTCAGTGACGACTACAGCGTCCCCGTTACCAGTACCAAGTATTTCAACGGTGGGGAAGAGGAACCTGGACGAGCGGAAAAGTTGGCCCTTTCCCTGCCACCCTCGATCCACCTGGAAGCAATTCCTCCCACCAAGACACTCTCGGGAATGCTCGATGCAGGCGAGATCGACGCCCTGTATACGGCACGCATGCCCTCCACCTTTACGCGTGGTTCGGGTAGCGTCAAACGGTTGTTCGAGGACTACCAGACAGTTGAACGCGAATATTATCTGCGGACCAAGATTTTTCCCATCATGCACACCTTGGTGATTCGTCGCGCGGTGTACGACAGGTATCCCTGGGTCGCTCAGTCTCTATATAAAGCATTTGTGTATTCGCAACGAGAAATTTACCAGGAGCTATATCAGACCGCAGCCCTGAAATTCATGCTCCCTTGGCTCATCCGGCATGTTGAAGAGACGCGGGCCACGATGGGACAGGACTTCTGGCCCTACGGTTTTGAACCGAACGTGCATACTTTAAGCACCTTTCTCCGCTACCACTATGAGCAAGGTCTCTCCAAGCGCCAGTTGACGCCCCAGCAGCTTTTCGCTCCCGAGTCGCTGGAGTCATTCAAGATCTAAGGGTTCAGATCGATTCAGCTGTGAGACGAAGCATTCGATGGCAGCGAGAGCAAACACAACTTCACGGTGGTGGGTGCCGGGGCGCGGCGATATCGACGCCACGGTTGCGCAAGTTGGATTCAACATTGCACAGATGATTATCCCGATTTTCCTTCTGGCACCTGTTGGGATTCCGCTGGCGTTCAGCGTTGGGCACCTGTTGCCGGGATATGCCTTGGGATTCCTGGTCGGCTCCGCCGGCTTGATTGGTCTCGCAGTCAGGTTAAGAAAGCGGGAAGGCCGTAGTGATGTCACGGCGCACGTTTACGGAAACAATGTCCCCGCCATCATCGCCTACACACTATCCATCATGGTGCCGGTATATCTCCAGACTCATGATGAACTCCGGGCCTGGCAGATCGGTGCTGCCGCAGTCGTCTGGACGGGAATCATCAAACTGGTGGCGGCGCCCTTCGCCGGCGTGTTGCGGCGCTTGATCCCGGTGCCGGCCTCGATGACGGTCTTCGGGGCCGCCATGTACAGTTACCTTGCTCTGGTGCTGCTGCAACGAATCTTTGATCAGCCGTTGGTCGGGATCGTCGCGCTTACGATCGTTGCCACCAGTGTTCTCGCCAACGTGCCCATCACCTCCTGGAGAATTCCTCCCTTTATTGTCGCCTGGACGGTCCCGCTGATGGTGGGGCTGGGCGTGGGATACGTGCGTCCGGTATGGCAGGGGATATCGCCCCGCCTTCCATTGGTCGCGTCCTTGGGGCCATTGCGAGCCCTGGCGATAGCCTTGCCCTATTTGTCCGTGATCGTGCCCATGGCCATTTATCAGGTTCTCCAGGATATTGCCTCCGTGGAAGGGGCGACCGCCGCTGGAGACAACTACGATGCCAGGCAGGTAGTCGCATGGGACGGCATGGGTACGTTGGTATGCGGTGCGGCGGGAAGCGTAATCGCGCCGGTCGTGTACGCCATGCATCCTCCTTACAAAGCGATGGGCGCGAGAATTGGTTTCGCGCTTTGGACGCCCATTATTTTTACCGTTGTGGTCATGAGCGGCCTGACAATTTTCATTGCGCAGCTATTTCCCTGGCCCATTTTGGCGGCGATGATTGCCTATGTGTCGGTTGGTGTTGGGATGGCGACGTTGCGGCGTGTGGATCGAAAATATCTAAGCGCAGTCCTTCTCGGGTTTGTCCTGCCGGCGGGCGCTGTTGTGGCAGCGGCGGTAAACTCCGCCTTAGCTGCACTCAAGCTTTCGGCGGCGAATCCTGACGTACAGGCTGCCCTGAATCACTCGATCTATTGGTCGTCGCTCCAGGGACTCGGCAGTGGGTTTCTTTTTCTGGTCCTGGTTGTGGCCTCTTTGATTACGGAAATGATCGATCGGAACTTTGGCCGCGCAGCTATTTGGTGCCTGATCGCTGCTGCCTTCTCTTGGCTGGGAATGATGCACTCGGCGATCTTTCGCTGGGCAGCACAGCCGATGTACGCCGCGGGATGGTTAGCGGCCGCGGCGATCGTCTATTCCGCTCGATGGTGGAGAGGCGATCGAGAAACCGCATAGGAGGAGGACCGTCCGATTTCCGCAAAGGCGCTATAAGAATGTAATCCTTACTTGGCCCCGCCGTACCTAGCGCTTTACGGAGGCGAAAATGTGGTCGCACAGGATCTTTTTCGTCTGTGCATCCACGGCGGGTTGTTCACCTTTCGGTACTGTCTTGGCTGGGGCCTTGACTCGTTACTCGTTCGACTCTAAGACTCCGCTCTTCGTCGGTGTCCCACAGCATGTGATTGACCCTGCTGCTCCGCTCAAATAGGCTCCGCGGCAGGTTTTGGCCTGGAGGTGCATTCCCATGGTGAGATCTGGGATTGAGACTGAGCTTCAGCGGGTCCAGCGGTTAAGGGGAGGACGATCCCACTGAATCTGATTCGCGATGTTGTTCTGGACGCTGATCGTGCCGGTATATGCCGGCGTTCCATTCCAAGTAATACTGATCAGGTAGGGTCCGATGAACCGACCAGATCCAGGCCCCGCTGAACCACCCGTGACCGTCAGCGAATCCCCGAGTTGTCTGAAGCTGTAACCGCCTGACCACGGACGGCCTCCTATATTGACTCGTCCTCGGTTGATTGAAGCGCAATAGTTGTCAACAAAGCACTTGCTCTGGGCCGGACCGCTTGAACATTGCTCAGCATAGAGGCGTTCATGAGGAGCGCACTGCCCGCGATTGTCACCGCCACACGCGCTGTTTCCGGTGAACTGGCATCCCGGATCTTGCGCTTGTAGGGTTGCCATGAACGCAGCCACGGTGCAGAACGCCACAAGCACAATTTTTCTAGGATCAAGCATGGACAGCTCCTTCGCTTCGCATGTGCACTCTATAAGTTGACTCGCGAGTGTCCGTTTTCCAGACAATCCTATCGGGCTATCAGGACTTGTGGTATGGCCAGCAAAGTTGCGTTTGATACAACCTGATGATGGGTGTCCATGAGCCATGACCGAGTCAGGATTGCCCCGCCAATTGCGCCAATCGTGAGAGGAATAGTCGACGCGCCATGAGCTTCTCCTTAATTGTGGAAGAATATAAAGCTTAATCCTTGTCGAGAATAACCACAAAGTCTTCGCAGGGGCAAAACGGAAGCGGGTTCTACTTGAATGCAACTGCTGTCCGCGGCATAGCCTCGTGTGCTCCTGATCATGACCACGTTTTTGGGCAAGCCGGATCGCTTTCTGCGAACCTGCGTGTTTCAGAGCAGGTGATGGTGCCGGGTCGACCACCGTTTTGGCTGAGTGCGCGAAAATGACGGGGTGCCCTGAGGTCAATCCTTTCGTCCTGTATTGATCCGCGACAGGTTGGCCTTGCGCCGGCGAGCTACGCTCGGCCTGGGCGGGTCTGAGACCCGTCTCCCTACACGAGCTGTGGCGGGTACTCACAACTTTACCGTACCTGTCGACTACTCCGCCGGGTTGAGCTAAATTCATAGGAAGAGTGCCAATTTCATCGCGGAGAAGACCATGAGCAAAGAGCTCTCTCGGAGAAACTTTCTTGAGCGAATTGGTTTGGGGACTGCGGCTGGCGCGAGTTTGTCGATTCTGAAGGATATTGCGGCCGCCCAGCCTACCCTGGTGGATCCGCTGCGCTCGCGGACTCTGGGGCGAACTGGCGCTAAGGTTTCGATTCTGGCATTCGGATGCGGCAGCCGCTTCCTCATGTACCAGGACGAAGATAAGGCGCTGGCGGCGCTGAATCGAGCGATTGATCTTGGCATTACTTATCTCGACACGGCCTACGCATACGGAGACGGCAAGAGCGAGTCGCGCGTCGGCCAGGTGATGGTGCGGCGCCGCCAGGAAGTGTGGCTGGCAACCAAAATTCCGGATCGCACGCGAGACCAATTCTTGCAGCGCCTTGAAGGCAGCCTGAAGCGGCTGCGGGTGGACCATGTGGATCTAGTCCACATTCACAGTTTGGGCCAAGCCGATGACCTGGCGAAGATCGAAGCGCGGGATGGGGCGCTTAAGGGCGCACTCGAGGCGCGTGAACAGAAGATGACGCGGTTCATCGGCATGACCAGTCATACCAACGGAGAAGTGATGGCCCAAGCCATCCAGCGGAACGATTTGGACTGCGTGCAGATGGCTCTGAATCCCTCGCGGAACGGGCGTTTTGAAGAGCTTGCCTTACCTGCCGCCAAACAGAAGAACCTCGGCATTATTGCGATGAAGGTGACGGGGCAGGAATATCTGTTGGGAAGCGGATCCGGAAAAAGCGACATGAGTTCTTTGCTGCGCTATTCGATGAGCTTGCCGATAACTACCGCCGTGGTGGGAATGCCACGTCTGGAGATGCTCGAACATAATATTGAAGTGGCGCGGAGTTTCTCGCCGCTACGGGAGGAGGAGATGGAGCACCTCCGGCGAGAACTCACGCCAGCGCGCGACGGACTGGAGAAGAAACTCGTAGGACACCTGGACGGGCCAACAGCGAATCCGGAGGTGTTTTGCGCCTGATTGCGCTATCCTCGCAGGAATTGTTGTCGCCCACCGTTTACAAACGAAAGGGCGAGCTGAGTTGCATTATCCGTCTCGCAAATCTTATCGCATGTTGGGGCTTCGCGACCCGAGTCTCAACTCTGTCGTCGTCCAGGCGACTCACGCTTACAATTACGAGCACACAAGCATCGCCGAGGGTTAACTCCACAGAAGTGAACTCAGGCCGTAATCGCCCGGCTGCGAATACCTATGCCGCACCTTGCGCGTTTGCGGGATCGAAGACAATATCCGATCGGGTGCTCCTGACGATTGCTCTTAGTTCGGCTTGCTCCTCGGCAGGGACTTTGAATTTGTCCAGCGTCAGCCAGACATCGTCCAAGAATGCCTCCCACTCCTTGCTGGTAATCTTCAAGTGCGCATGCGACTCCGCCATCGACTTGCCCGTATATTTCTGCGGGCCGCCCGCAGCCCAGCAGACCATCTCGGTCACCAAATACTTGAATCCCGCAGGCGGCACACGATGGTGGGCTTCGTCCACCAGAGGATTGGCGTTCAGTCTTGGGTCTGCCATGACTCTGTCGATGAGATCATCCACCACGGTGGCGATGCTGTAGACTCCGCCAAGTCGGTCGTAAAGAGAGGGCTTTTCTGTTGACTGCACGATGAACCTCCTTAAGGGGCATTAGGGTAACAGAATTGGTCTCGGGGAATACACACCCTCGCAATATCTGGTCAGAGATGCATCCGCCGCGAAGGTCGGCATGTCTACGCCTCGCCCGGAAGAATTGAATCGCCAGCTGTGGCGGGAATCCGCGAGGCAAACGCGTCCACATCGCGACCGCAACCACCTATCTTGCTGCCGATCTCAGGCGCGGGTTTTCACACGCTCGAAAGCAACCACGAGTCCCCGCAAAGCGATGCAAGAAGCGGAAATCGGCCTAAGAAAAATGGCTCGAAACCTTCAATAATTGCGAGACACTGTCCCGCAGCGGCTCAAGACATGGTCCGTCCTCGCTCGTTACTGGTGAAGTGGCGATTGTTGACCAGCTAGGATTTTACCTCTTTAACGGATACAACTTGATATTGCGAAAGAATATCTCGGCCCCTTCCGACTGAAACAAAATCTTTCCACTCGATGGATACGCCTCTGAACCTTCATTCGCCAGCGTCCCATTCACGAACTGCTTGACGTGATTCCCCTGCACCACCAGTTCCAGCAAATTCCACTCGCCCCGCGGTTTTTCCACCTCGCCAACCGGATCACGGAACCCAGCCACGTTATTCCAAGGTCCTTTGCCGATGCGGTCGATTTTCAGCGCTTTGCCCGCCGGGCCCGTCATCCGCACACCATTCGTCGCGGTCAACGCGCCTCCATCTGTCATCCAAAAATCTCCGGTCCCGCCTTCCAGAATCTGAAACTCTATAGAGGTCGGCCAAACTTTCTGCGGTCCTTGCACGTGATAGAGAATTCCGCTGTCGCGCGCCTGGCCCTCGCGCGGCGCATAGGTGCCTTCACCCCACTTGAATTCGCTCCGCAGATAGTAGTTTGCAAATTCCTTCTTTGTGACGATGTAGCCAAACTCCTTACCCGAAATATGAATGACGTCTTTCTCTATGCGGAACACATGGTCCGGATCGTTGTTTAATCCCTGGATCGTCAGAAACGTGTCGAAATTCCTGAGATCGCGGCCACTGAACAAAACGACCGCCTTCCCGTGCGCAGGAATGTCGCTGCCGGTCGCAACAGCGACCGTCGCCAATGCCAAGAGTAAGCCTGCGAGCAAACGTGAAAAGAATTGTGTTGTGATTCGCATTCGGGAACGATCTCAGGGCTCTTTTTGCGAACATTCTACACTCGGATCCAGAATCGTGAGGGGGCAATGGAGATTGCCCCACGGTGACCACGCTCACGTCCCGGAACTCGGGCAGTCACAGTGCGCTCGTTCCCTGTGCAGATCGGCCACAATCATTTCGGGTGCGGACGTTACCGACTGTCGCAGTCGCGAGGTTTACAATGTGAAAAACAGGGGGAAAGCGTGGGCGCCTTGGTGCAAAAATCATCATGTTTTCTTTACCTGGTGTGGTTTATTGTCCTGCTCCTGCCATCCGCCTTGTGTGCGGAACCCACCTACCAAACGGGCACATTGCTTCGTATTGAGCGAAGAGTAAAAATCACGCCGATGAGCTACGTGTTCAACGCCGTGGCGACCTACTACGAGACCGTCACTTACGAACTGCAGATCCAGGTGGGCAAAGAGATTTACCTCACAAACTACACCCCCGACATCCAACCGAATTGGCCGCTGCCGAACGAGTGGGAAGTCAATCGAGCAATCGAAGTGCGCACCGACAAGCACCGTTTGTTCGTAAAGCTGAGTTACGACGGCGAAATTTTGACCTATATCGCCCGGCACACACGCGCGAAAACGCCATAGCCCAGGTAACCAAACCGCTTCTTCTCCGCACACGCGGGTTGGGTGAGCTCAGTTTCGAATCCGGTCGACTTTTAGCCTTTGAGCCTGGGCCAGTTCGTGCATCAATACTTTTGAAAATGGGAAGCCGTGGACGCCTGACCGAGTGAAGGGAATCGACCCAAGGATTCGCTGAATGGATGGGAGTTCAGGCTATGGACGACATGAAAAATTAGATGGAATGACGCCGACGTGCTGATGCGATGTTCTAGTTAGGAATCACGGGTTCTCCCGCTGCCTCGGCTTATTTCTGCTTTTTGGAAGGCGCTATCTGAACCTGAATGGCGTGAATGTTGTCGGACTTTGTGGTGTCCACGGAGACTATTCCAAGACTGCCGTTCGCGTCTCGCGCTTGAATGGTTCGCGTGGCCTGCGCTCCGGAAGCGCCTGGGCGCACCGTGTCGGTGGTTAGGGTGATCACTCGCAAGCCGGAACCCGGATCGCCGGGGTTAGACTGCTCCACTTGCTGTTCGGTGGTTTGCTGACCTGTTGAGCTCGTGTGCTGGGCAGTGGTTGCGCGCTCGACCAAATGCAGGCTGCCGTCCCGAGTCAATCCGGGTACATCGATGGAATAGGTTTCGACCGTGTTGCGCTTTTCTCCGGAAGCGCTCTCGGATTCCTTGCTCACGGTACGAGAGATTCCGCTTAGCTTGCCCTCGGAGTCAGGGCGGGAGACCTGCTCCTCGGTGCTGCGGCTCTTGCCTTCTTGCCTGGTTGTAGCTTGCCGTACTTCGCCAACCTGCCAGTTTCCGGCACCATCGGGAAACAGCGTGGTTTTTTGCGATTCAACCGTGTCATTCGCGCCTCGTTTGCGGCGTTCTTGCACCTTCATAGCTGCAGCCAGACCACCGTCGACGCTGGGGAGCATTACCGTGGTTTTCGTCTCTTCCACGTCCTTACTGATCTTCTTCGTCTCCTCGATTTGGCGCTGAACCAGCTGAAGGTTGCCGTTGACGTCGGAATTCGAGGTGGCGCGTACTACGTTCGAGTCCCCTCCGGGCAGGGTATGCTTTTCTTCTTCCGTTACCTGCACCAGTGTTTTGACCCCATCAGCATCTCGGCCAAACGCGCGCGTGGTGGTTCGCACGGTGGTAGCGTCCACTTGCACCGTTTCCTTTTCGATGTCCTGGTAAGGTTCGAAATGTCCGTCAGTCCCGCGGCGCTGGACCGATTGCTTGTCTAGGGTGCGATTGCCGCTCTTGGTGTGGCTTTCGGTGGTGCGTGTGGGATTTACGTTGTCGCCTTGCGACTCGGTTGTGGCCGTCCAGGCCTTGTTCGCGTCGTCTGTTTGGGACTCGGATGTTTGCGCCCAAAGAGCGAAATTAAAACAAAAGTATGCCCCGAGCGCGAGTAGCATCAGCTGGCTTAAACGCGCAGCGCGTGATGGGCGAGGACGGCCGTGGCTACATTGACGGCCCAGGCAGGCAGATCGCTCATTTTGATCCCGTGGGGAAATATTTGTGGTAGGCATGCCTATTATTCTCTCCCTGTAGGCATTCGGTGTCCAGCAAGTCGGGTATAGTTCCAGAGCCTTAGCAATTGCCTCTTTATCGTTCTCTGCCTCCCCAAAGACTTCAAATTTCCTGGTGATGTAGTTCAGACACCGGCAGGTGGAATGGCAAGTATCACTGCATCTGGTTCCCAGGTCACGATCTTGGCCGATTCGTTGTTGAAATTTGGAGTCAATGTGATCTCTCTCAACCCTGGGAGTCTCAGCATAGCCACGGCCACCGCGACAGTGGCGCGTGTCGGCGAAGTTACGGTCGTCGTACGCACAAGCGAGGAGGCGCGATTCCCGCAGCCCACGGTCGCGGAATGGATTCGATGCCGGTCGTGATTACCGGAGGCGCGGAAGTGGCTGTCCCCGGAGTATGGGTATGGACCCAGGACCACGAATCCGGTCAGCTCATTCAAGCCGTAACGAAGAGATCTTGGGAATCGCGGGACTTGGACCTCGGATGGTGGACCTAGGAATGAATGAGCGACGGCCCCTGAGAACGCCACCCGAGCGTATGACTGTAAACAATTGACCCTGAACCTGACCCATTCCGTCCGTACTCCAGGCTCAACGCCTAACCGAGGCGATCGTTCTCACAGCCACCACGCTCGGCGATTAAGATTCGCTCCCCCGCAACCATCGAGTTCGTCCATTGATCGAACGCCAACATGCCCGCTTTCTTAACCGACTTGGCAGTTCACTGGAAAATTCTCGTACCAGGGCGATTTTTCATCGATTGAGCAGCATTGGCCCCCAAATGGCACAAAATGGGTGCCCTCTTCTCTAAGATTGGTGAAGTTGCCACGAGTTCTAGGCTGCTCGTTCCTGCTGCACAGCGTGTGCGCATGTCCAGGAAAGATCAGTAGTTCTCTGCGTCCGCTCAAAGCACCATGGGGTTCGAAGTGGTGCAAAACTACTCCGATGCTGGATTTGCCGACCTGACCTTCTCTTCACCCGCGCAAGTCTGATGAGAGCGAGTCGGAAGGCCACATTTCTGCGGAAGAATCGACAAAGCCAGCAGCGGAGCAAAAATCTGACGAAAATCCAATCGGTCGATTGCCTCGTACTTGGAGATAGACGGAGCTAGTCGTAACGGTACGGGAGGCGCAAGCAATCAATTCCGCAGCAATGAAGTCCACGATGGGCGACGTCCACCAAATTCACTGCAAAAGGAAAATCTCATGCGGCAACTGAAACTATTCGTGGCCTTCGCTTCGGTGCTCTTCATGCTGGTTCCAACCGGCATGTTCGCGTCCAGTCACCGCGAAGCGCCCATCTCTGCACTCGACCACAGCGCGGACGTAACCGATTGGTACGCGTTCGTCAGCTACGACCATCCAGACCGCGTCACCATGATCCTTAACGTCGACGGGCTACTAGAACCTGCCAATGGGCCCAATTACTTCCCCTTCGATCCCAACGTTCTCTATGAAATGAAGGTCGACAACAATCACGACGGAGAGGAGGACATCACATTCCAATTCCGCTTCAACACGGAGATTCGCCAGCCCAGCATCTTCACGGCCTATGTAGGTGGCATCGCTGGAATTCCCCCCATCACTTCTTTATCGGGACCCGGCGCAGCCGGCCTTAGCCTGCGGCAAACCTATACCGTGTCCATGATCAAGAACGGCGAATGCACCGACCTTGCCCACGGACAAACTCTCTACGCAGTGCCTTCCAACGTCGGTCCACTAACCATGCCTAACTATCAGGACTTGTTCAATCAGGGCAGTTATGATTTGAGTGACGGTGTGCGCGTGTTCGCGGGAACGGTGGATGATCCTTTCTACATCGACCTGGGGGCAGCGTTTGACTCTCTGAACTTCCGCATGGCGGCAGGGGGTGTGCTGTCTCCCGCAGAGGATGCGGACGATACGCACAACTATGCTCCTGACGCGGTGGCAGGCTTCAACGTCAACTCTATTGTGCTGGAAGTGCCTATCACCATGCTGACGGTGGATGGCAAGCTTCATCCGGCCAGCGACAAGAGGGCGGTGATCGGAACCTACGGAGCGACCTCCCGCCGGCGTTTCACGGTTCATCGTCCGACCGGGGTAGTCGACAGCGGTGGATCATGGATTCAGGTAAACCGCGAGGGCAACTCGCTGATCAACGAGCTGATCATCGGGACCGGCTTCAAAGACCGCTTCAGCGTGGACGATCCGAAGAACGATAGGCAGTTCGCCAACTTCTTCCTCGATCCACTCTTGGCGCATCTGTTAGCGGCCACGCTGGGCATCCCAATTCCCCCAGCGCCCCGTATCGACCTGCTGCCTTTGGTCCAATACACAGCTCCGATTTGCCCCGGATGTGGCCCCAAAGACGCCGGACCGATTGCTGATCTGTTGCGGCTGAACACGGGCATTCCCCCCACTCCCGTCGGAAGCCAAAAGCGTCTCGGCTTCCTGGTGGGAGACTTGGCCGGTTTCCCTCAAGGACGGCGCCCGATCGACGATGTGGTCGACATCGCCGCACGTGCTGTGGCTGGCGTTCTGGCAGACCCCAAGAAGTTCGGCGCACCGGTTGGTGACGGGGTGAACACGAACGAAGACGGCTACGCCGGCACCTTTCCCTACGTGACGCCTGCTCACAGCGGTCGGAACAGCCACCACACCGGTCCCGGTCAGATGGGGTGTAGCGGTCAGCCCGATGGTGTTTGCCCGATCAAGTAAATCTGCTTGGTGGCCGCTGCCAACAGCGGCCACGAATTCTTACCCGACATGAGAGGAATACCATGAAACGAATCGCAGCTCTCCTATTGCTCGTTCTAGGCACGACCGCCGGATTTGCACAAACCACCAATGTCTCCGTTGAAGCAAAACTCTCTCCCGCCGAGCGTAGCATCGCTCAAGCCCGGAAACTGATCGAGAAAAAGCCCAACGACTTCGAGGCATATAACGCGCTTGCGCTCGCGCTGTCGCGCCGCGCCCGGGAAACCTCCGACGTCACCTTTTACACGCAGGGAGAAGAATGGTTACAGAAATCTTTCGCTATCGCTCCCGACAATTTTGACGGTCAGAAAATTCGGGTCTGGCTGTTGCTGGGAAAACACGAGTTCGCCGACGCCTTGGACGCCGCCAAAAAGCTCAATGAGAAGATGCCGGACGACGTGATGCTGTATGGCTTTCTCACCGACGCGAATGTGGAGCTGGGCAATTACAAAGATGCGGAGACCGCGGCGCAGTGGATGCTCGATCTCAGAGCGGGAAACATGCCGGGGGTGACCCGAGCTGCTTATCTCCGGGAACTCTTTGGCGACATCGACGGTTCGCTGGAGTTGATGAACATGGCCTACCAGTCGACGCCACCGAGCGAAGTCGAGGACGGAGCCTGGATCGTGACTCAGATGGCTCACCTGAACCTGGCAATTGGCAAGATCGATCAAGCCGAAAAGCTTGCGCAGCAAGCGCTCGTTATGTTCCCCGGCTATCACTATGCCCTGGGAAATCTGGCGAAAGTGAGAATCCAGCAGAAACGCTATGACGAAGCAGTAGAGTTGCTGAGGCAGCGCTATCAGGCCGCCCCGCATGCAGAAAATCTTTTCGACCTGGCGCAGGCATTGCAATTGGCCGGCCACAAAGAAGAGGCGCAGAAAGCCTTTGCCGAGTTTGAGAAGAAGTCGCTGCGGGAAGCGAACCGGGCGGACAATTCCAACCACGAACTGATCTTCTACTACGCCGACTATCGAAACCAGCCCGCCAAGGCTCTGGAAGTGGCGCGGCGCGAGTATGCCCGGCGGCACGATGTCTTTACCCTGGATTGCTATGCCTGGGCATTACACGTGAATGGCCACGACGAGGAAGCGCTCAAGCAGATCAACACTGCCCTGGCCGTCGGCATCCGCGATGCCAGGTTGTTTCGGCATTCTGGTGAGATCGCTCTGGCGGTGGGCGACCGCACGGCCGCCGAACGCTATCTAAGGCAATCTGCTGAACTGAACGCCCTGGGGTCGGAAGAGGCGCGGGTCGCGTTGGCCGGGTTGTCGCGGTCGGGGAGCGCGCGGTGAGGCCATGAAGGTATCGTCGACCAAGTTCCGGCTGGCCGGCAACGCCTCCCTGCTTGGGTTTCTGATTTTGGCTGTCGCCGGGATATCCAATTCGCAGTCGACTCCGTCGAGGGTTGTTTCTGGCGTGGTCACAACCGATAAGAATGAGGTAGTTTCGAACGTCACCATGGTGGCGAGCTTTGCTTCTGGAAAGCGGGAGACGCTGACGGGCACAGATGGCAGTTTTCGTCTGCGACTTCCCAACGAACCCGTGAATTGAAGGTTATCGGGAAGTACCTGGTTTCAGAGGAGAAGAGCATCGACGTGTCCGACTCCTCGGAAAACTTGCAACTAAGAGTCAGCTATGCCATCCCGCCGGTGTATGAAAGCCTGGTGATTTCTGCTACGGCCCTGAATCCCACCATCGACCAGCGAAACGACAACGTCTACAAGAGTGCCCTGTTTTCCCGGGATGACCAGATCTTCGACACGCTGGCGGCGGGAATCAATGCCGGCCAGCACGAGGGGGGCGGAAAATCGCTAGAGATTCGTCGTTTTGGGTTCAATCTCGATCATGGTGGGGTGAATGGCGGCCTGAAGGTTCTGGTGGATGATGTCCAGCAAAATCAGGGCACTCAGGGCCATGGCCAAGGTTACCTGGGAGCGCTGAAGAGTCTGACGCCGGAACTGGTGGACGACGTTGACATCCTCAACGGGCCCTTCAGCGCGGAGTATGGCGACTTCTCGGGGCTGGGCGTAGTTCACATTCGTCTTAAGGAAAGCCTGCCGAACTTGCTTACCGTACGAGTCCACGGCGGTTCCTTTGACGCCTACCGGAGTCTTGTTGCGTTTAGTCCCGGGCTGGAACATGCTGACGCGTTTGTCGCCTACGATGGCTCCAACACTGATGGTCCGTTTATCAACCCGGGCCGCTACAAGCGCAACAATGTTACCGGCAATTACACCCGCCACTTGAACGAAAAGCAGTCCCTGGGCTTCAAGCTGAATTTCGGTATCACGGATTTCTATTCCTCGGGCCAAATTACGCTCGACCTAGTTGCCTCCGGTCGGCTCAACCGCTTCGGTTTTATCGATCCCTTCGACGGTGGGAAAGTACGCCTGGGAACCTTCGGAACTTACTACAAGCGGGATTTCTCGCACGGTGACGTTCTGAAGGTAGATGGATTTCTGGGCCGCTCGTTGTTTGATTTGTATTCGAACTTCACCTTCTTCCTGGTCCATTATCTCCCGACCGATCCGATTCATGGCGACGAGATCCAGCAGCACGACTCCCGCCTGCAGCAGGGGATCAATGCGCAATACCTTCATCCGTACAAGCTCTTCGGGAACACTGCCTTGCTCAGCTTCGGTTCCAATCTGCACGATAACCAAATTAATGTTGGATTGAACCAAACGGAAGCCCGGCGACTACAAGCAGTCACGACCAGCGCGCATGCTCAGGTCACAAATGTCGCGGGCTATGTCCAGCAGGGTCTGGACTTGCTGGGACAGAGACTGCATCTCGACGCTGGGCTGCGCTTTGACTACTTCCGGTTCGACGTGGACGATCACATCAACTCCGATCACAGCGGGCTCCAGGGCGCCTCGCGCTTCCAGCCGAAAGCGAACGTGTCATACACTCCTTCGAACCGGTTGCCACTGACGTTTTACGCGAGCTACGGCCGCGGCATCTCCAGCCAGGATGCGCGCGGAGTTGTTCAGCAACCGAACGCGCCAAAGATGTCAACGACCGATTTCTACCAGGTTGGTACTTCCCACAACTGGAAGCGGTTTTCCTTGAGCACCGACGTCTTCCTGATCAATCGCTCGAATGAGCAGGTCTACATTCCAGATGATGGCAGCTTCGAATTCAAAGGGCCGAGCCGCTCTTACGGCTGGGAAGGGAAGACATCAGTTCAAATCGTCCGCCCTCTTGCTTTCAATGGTGGCTTTACCCAGGTCTCAGACGCGTTCTATCTGGGGTCGCCTCGAATCTATGTTAACAGTGCCCCGCACTCGGTCGCCAACTCTGGTCTCACCTTGTCGGACTGGCACGGCTTTAACGGTTCCCTGCGCTACCGCCATATCAGTGGCTAGCTATTGGACGGCTCGGACTCTGCTGTTCCCCACGCGACCGGCCTCGACGTTGTTGATCTCAGCATGTCCAGGCGAATTCGGCATGGCGTGGACTTCAATTTTGCGATCGACAATCTCAATGACAAGCGCTACTGGGAAACCCAGAACTATCTGGAGTCTAGAGAGTTACTCCGACTGTTGGTGCAAAGTACCGTGTTCACGGGACCCCCGGCTACCCGATCGGTTTTACAGTAGGGATCACATTTCGCCTGGGAGAAAAGTAACGGAGTATGACAGGCTGAGCATTCCCCACCCCCTTGGAGTTTGGCGACCAGGTCGGACTTTTCGCGCCTGGCCGGTGATGCCACCGGCTGTTAATGTGACCGTCATTGGGTGCGATTAGCAGCGCCGTGGCTGCGGAGAGGGGCAACTCCCATTTCTCCCGAGCAGGCGTCGCTATTCCAGTTTCAGTTGAAAGGCCATTGCTAGCTTCTGGGAGCCCACGCTGCCGGTTGCAAAAGTTTCAATATTAACACGTAAGGAATCTGTGCTAAAGTAAGGAAAGGATCAGCGTGCAGAAACAAGCCAAACTTACAAGCAAAGGACAGGTCACTGTGCCGCGCGAGGTTCGCCGACTCCTGGGGGTTGGACCAGGAGACCGCCTAATGTTCGAGAGTGACGGCAAAGGAGTGCGGGTCCGGCCGGTCCGCAGCCAGAGCGCATTCTCCAAGTATCGCGCGATCGGCAATCCTGGCATTCGGTCCGGGAAAAAGAACATTCGTCGATGGCTCCGGGAAATGCGCGGACAATGATTACCGCCATAGACACCAATGTCTTCATAGCATTGTGGGATAAGGATCCAGGGCTCAGCGGAGCCGCACAAACTGCTCTTGATTCGGCGTTCAATCGGGGAACCCTGGTGGTCGCGGCCCCGGTTTTCGCGGAGCTGATTGCAGCCCCAGGCCGCACCGAGACCTTCGTAAGTTCCTTCCTTGAAGAGACCGGAGTTGCGATTGATTGGGATTTGGATGAGCAGGTTTGGCGATCTGCCGGGCGGGCGTTTCAGTCTTACGCGGAACGGCGACGCAAACAGCGCGATTCAGGCGCCCGACGTATTCTTGCTGACTTCTTGATTGGTGCTCACGCCCATACCCGTAGCTATCGGCTTCTAACCCTGGATGAACGCTTGTATAAGGCTGCGTTTCCAACTCTGAGACTAGAGACCGTCTAAGAGTCGTCACTTCGACCTGCCGCCGCTCGCCGGACACGGGCGTAACCAGAACCAATCTCGGAGAGATCAGCGGGTGCGGGACCCTGACCGACAGAGTACCCACCCTAGCCCGAGAAGTGATGTCGCCAGATAAACAGGGATGCCCGGAATCGGACAACTGGCATTCCTTGTTGCCGCTCAGACGGCCCGAACGTTCTCGGCCTGCCAGCTCTTTGGGCCCTTCGTCACGTCGAACTGCACGGCTTGCCCTTCTTGCAGACTGCGAAAGCCGAATTTCGGCTGAGAAGAGTCGCTGCGGGTGAGAAGGGAGACGCGGGTTGGCGATACCGACTTTCAACTGCGATGAATCAAACTTAGCGCCTGGGAAACGACTCGAAATCTTGCAAACCTCGCATCGACGTGGAAGAGGGGTTAAACCTGGCGCTGCCTAGTGGAAGAATAGGATCAACACTTGTAGCCACTCTGCCCGCAGTGACGACCACGACTGGAGCACTGGGAAAGCACCGGCAGCTCACTCCGAGTATCCATCGTCTTCGCCGTCGTCATCGTCTTCCTCGTTGTCGTCGTCCTCTTCATCCTGTTCGTCTTCCGCGTCGTCTGGCTCCTCTCGAACGAGCACAGCGGCGGCTAATGAGCGATCAGAGATTTCTGGGTCGAACTGAGGCATTCTGCTCATGCCCAATGGTACGCCTCGTACCTGTTAGCAGCCAGGGAGAACTGGACAGGGCCCGCCAGCATTGCGCCAATCTGCATGTCCAGAGAGTTGTTCTCTGTGGCTTACGCAACCGTTCGTGGCGCGTTAAGCGTTTGGATTACTGACCTCGCGTGAAACTGTTGATCCGCAGTTCTTGAGGGCTATCCGGGTCTGGCACTTCCTACTCCCAGATGTCGCTGGCACAGGCTCCGCGATAATTGCGGTCTGGGCAGGCCAGGACGTGGTGACCGGCCGGGACTGGCTCGGCTTCGGCGGCGTGTAACCGCCCTCGTTTCCGGTCATTTCGGCCGAACAGCAATTTGCGGAAAAGCTTCATGCGTATACGCTGCCACGAGGCGAGCGAGCGAACACCAGAACCAAAGATCTCATCGACATGGTGCTGTTGATCCGCACCGAGAAGCTCGACGACGGCAAGATCACCGTGGCAGTCCGTGCGACGTTCGCGAAACGGGCGACACATGAGCGGCCGCGTGAACTCGATGTGCCGCCGGCAGAGTGGGAACCTGTGTTCGATGCGCTGGCGAAGGAGTGTGGTTTCGCGATGAACCTTGGGGAGGGATTTGCTGTGGTGCGCGAATTCACTCGAACGTTGGAGGAGTAGAGCGCGCGAGCGGGGCAGAAAATGTCGGAAGCGGTGTTTCAACTCGTCCGGGTTTCCGGGCGCCGCTGCTTTCAGGGTGCGGCCGCGGTCACTGTGGAAACTGCAGGGGGAAAACCAGCCGTCCGTAATGCGAGTGCGCATTCGCGACCGGAAGCTCGAGCGGGTGGCCGATCTCAAAAACTTCCGGCAAACAGGCTTTTACAGTGTCTGGCTAGGCATGGTTCCCGACGATTCACCTCTCCTGCTTCGCGACACGGGCACACAGGAAATCTACGATCTCTGGCAGGCCCCGTAACCCATACGCGCCGCTCCGACCTTTGGCCGGGAATTCAGACTGTTGCAAACAGGCAGTCTGTTAATGCTTGCCGCTTTATCGGTGCCAAGCACAGTACAGGTGGTGACGAGTCAGCGCAGCGACAGGACCCATGCCGCGGCGAAACAGCTGGTACCAATGGCAATGCCGATGGCAGGAACACGAAACCAGTAACGCAGGGCCAGAGTCAGGTAGACGCAGCCGATCAGGGTCAGCGCTGCCACGATGCCGACGGGAAGCATTCTGATTCGGGCCCCGGCCCAGATCGCAAGCGCGGCAAATAGCAGGACACCAAGACTGTGGCTGAAGTTAAAGCCAATCCAGGCTCGCCACATATCCGTGCTCCCACCCGACAGCCTGACCGCCGAATTGGCCATCGCGTGTGCAACTGAAGGATCGACAGGAACAAGTCGTCGCGGGTTGCGCAGATCCAGCAGAGTGTAAATGGCATGCAACCCGCCTAGTACACCGAAGACTGCACCCCCGAGGATGAGCAGGATGGCGATCATAGGCGATCGAGTTTTCGGACTCACCGGGGGAATTACCACTGTCAAGATTGTGCTCCCCTAACCGCACCTCTGCAAGCTGTCCCTCCTTGCCGTGATGTCAAGCTGCTTGTGTAAGCATTCTGTGCGGGTCTGCCAGGGCGGTCGCACGAATTACGTGTGCAGTAGATTCCGGCGGCGGCACACGGGATCGAATATCATTAAGACCTCCAACCCGCATGGCCCTTGGCACGATGCCATCACCCAATAATCTGGTCGGTTTAGGGGGCAACTCTTCCATAATCCGGTGAGGTAAGGGTTGCGACAATCCACCAGTGACCTGATCCAGCATTGTGAGTGCCGGCGGCGCCGGGTATGCATGCGAGCAGAGCGTCCGGAAGCCGGGGCCCGGCGAGCGGCTTCACGACGCCTAGCGCCGGAGTTCTCAAACGCCAGTAATCCAGCCTAACCAGCCGCCGACGATGAGGCTGTGGCGTCCAGCGCTGGCGGCGTGGCGCCCTTGATCACGAGCCACAGCATGAGCGCCACTTCCCCGAAGAAGACGGGCTGAGAGTAGGTAAACACCTTGTCCTGATATTGCGGCAACAGTACGCCTGTAAGGCTCAGGATCACGTAGGCGAAGCCGCCGAGGGCGACCCAGACGCCCAGGAACCGCGGCAGGAATCCCGACCTGTACACAAGCAGCCCGAGGGGAAAGAGCCACAGACCCCACAATATTTCGGCGACACCAAATCCGTGATCATGCAGATTGAGGAACAGCATAGCCAGAGCATAGCGCGGAGGCTTTTCGAATGTGGATAGGAAGTCAGCCCCGCGCACGAGGACGAGGGCAGCGATTGCGTTTAGTTCATTCAGAAACGCTATCGGGATCGAGACCACAATCAATGTCACCATGAGCGAGGCGTGCCGCCGGTTGACCCCCTTGAGTAGGTTGTACAAAGCCAGGGCCACGAAGATAAAACCGGCCTGGGAGATCAGTTGGACCGCGATGCCGAGTCGAAAGAGCGTCTCGGAGGCCGCGATGTTGTTGGCCGTCGCCGTTGCGTTTCCGTGCACGATCAGCTTGCTGGGAACATAGATCAAGGCAAAGGGGGCAGGTATTGACACGAGTAGATACAGCAACCCTGCGAATCTGCCTGGGTTCTTGATGGAACTCATGCGTCCTCCTTGTGAGGGTTTAGCCTGAGATACGGCGGAGGCGTCAAAAAGTTTCGTTACACGACAAAAACATGCGATTTGGCACACAACCTCTGCAACCAGGTCTGGGCCGGATTCTAGTCGTATGACGGGCAAACCGGACGTTAACTGGAGCAAAGCCCGACTTATCGTTACTAATCCCCTGTCTTTGTTACACGCAACTTCCGGTTTGCCGACATAACCGGGAGTAACCGTGAGATACCCGCGCTAGCCGGGAGCCAGCCGGTAGCGCCCTAATTTGAATGCGACGTTTGGTTAGTCATGGTGGAAATGGAAGAGGTTCCCGTCGAGATCCTTTACGGTGAACTGCCGTAGTCCCCAAGGCTTTTTTTCCAGAGGGTCCACGATGTTCGCACCTAACGACTTTAGTTCCTGGTACAACGCATCGATATTTTCAGCGAATACCCAGTGAACGGCGGGTTCGAACGGCGGCTTCCTCTTCCGAAAAAATATCGCCACATCACCGCGTGACACGGCTCCAATCTCTTTTCCTGGGTAAAGCCATCCAATCTCAAAGCCGAGCGCATCTCTGTAATGCTGTTGTGCGCGTTCGACGTCAGCGACCGGCAACTCTGGCACTGTCTTGCTAATTGAGTTCATTTTCTCTTTTGTCCCCACAGAGTCTCTCCTTACATTCAACAAGACCGCTGATCTACACTCCAAGCGAGGCCAGGTAATCGCGCACCTCGGCCCGCCCAAAGTATGCCGCGCCGCGTTCAGCTGTTCCGTGGTACAGATCGTCTTTGACTGATCGATCAGCCCCACGTTCGACGAGAAGCTTTACCATCGGCATGTGTCCGCATTGAGCGGCCATGTGGAGTGCGGTAACGCCTTGACCGTGCGTCAACCCGCCGAACGTACCCTTCTGGTTGATGTTGGCGCCGTGATCCAATAACCACGCGGCGGCCTCCGTGCGATTGCATGCTGCAGCCCAAATCAGCGGAGTACCCCGATATGGGTCGGCATCCAGCCGAGCGCCGGCTCGCACCAGGCGCTCCAGCACCGGTACGCGGTTGCTCTTGCACGCCCACACGAGCGCTTCGTCGAGCACCTCCTGCGGATCTGTCGACGGTTGCCAATCCGGGAACCCGCTATGCGGGCGGTAGAAGCCTCTAGCAGCGCAGGCCTCGGGTGTCAGGGTAAGTTCGCGGCTAAAGCAAGCCTCTACTAGCTCGGGGATGCCCAGCCCAGCCGCGGCGCGAAGATTGCCTGGAGCCACGGCATGGCGTCCCAGCAAGTCGGCGACTTCGCGATGTCCCCAGAAGAGCGCAGCGATCATGGGAGTGCCGCCCGCGCCGTGCGCTCCCGCATCCAGGGCCGCGCCTTTCGCAACCAACATGTCCGCAATCTGCGGCTTGTTCGAGTATGCAGCTGCATGGAGCGGTGTCCAGCCACGGTCGTTCGCATCATTTACGTCGGCACCTGCCGCCAGCAGCGCCTCGATCGCAGCCACGCCACCTTTCCATTCCGCGGCGAAGCTGACGGCGAGATTCAACAGCGTGTTGCCGTTAGTCCCGCGCTTATTGGGGGGAAACTCGCCGCCATTGCATCATCGAACACTTCGCCCTGTGGTAAATGGCAAGCCCTCGATGAGAGCATCGACCAGGCTGCGGCCTGCTGAGAGCTCTGGATCCAGCTTGGGGTTATAGATCGTGACCTGCATCCCGATTGCACGCCCAGAGGAAATGGCCGTCTTTAGGCACGCCACCAGCTCGGCCCAGCTGAGACCATTGGGCATGCGATAATCCACTGCCGGCATGATCGTATCCTCCAAGACATCGACATCAAGGTGAATCCAGAACCCGTCCAACCCGTCGCGTGCCAAGAGCTTGGCCACCTTTGCCATCGCGCTGTCAAAACCAGCCTGTCGGATAGCAGCGAGCGTAATCATTTTGAGTTCAGAAGGAATCGATAATCCGCCATTCTGTCCGAGGTAATCATTGTCAAATTCATTGTCGCGCATTCCGACAGCGATCACGTCTTCCACTTGGACGAGCGGCCTTTTGCCCTCCAGATTGGTTAGGACAGATGGTCCCCGTCCGGTGACAAGCGCTAGATCCATTGAGGCCGCTTCGCCATGGGCCTCCTCCTGTGGCGTCCAGAAATCGGAATGTCCATCCAGGAAAACCAATCCATAGCGACCCCGCCGCCGGAGTGCCAACAGGCTTCCCAATAGAATGCTGCAATCACCGCCCAATACAACGGGGAATTCTCCCTGTTCAAAGATTGGTTCTAAGGCGTCTGCGAGAGTGACAGCGTAGTCAGCAATATTCTCTGGATTGAGCATGCGAGTCTGTGGATCTCGAACGAAATTATAGGTTGGCACCTCAACCCGACCCGCACATCGCGCACTCAGGCGTCGTCCCAAACCCAACTCCAGAAGAGTCGTCGGCGAATGCTCGACGCCAGTGGATCGTAAACCAAGATTTGACGGGGCCTCAAGAATAGCGTAACGAATCATGTTATTTCCCTGGGTTATAGCATTCCGCTTCAACACGCAATTATCAACAGGATGTTGGGCAGCCTCGGAATTCGTAATCCAGTCTACGGGTGAGTTATGGGCAAGGTTGAAGGACCAGAATGGAGATTTCAACCAGTTTAATGCTTCTCGGGATCGCGCCCGAGCACGGACGACCCGAAAGCAATCCGCGGGAACAAAAGAGGCTGGTCGAAGAAGAATCTGGATGTTGACGAAAACAGCATGTTTAGGTAGAAACCCTTTAACTAACGCTGCACTCTCGTCCCAAGCTCACCCACGACGTGCTCGATTCGCCGCTGTCGTGCTGTCCCCATGTTGGCGCCCTCGAACGCTGGAGAAGAAAGTTTTTGGAAGGTCGACTTTTTGGAGGGTTGAGCTGACAACATCAAAGGTTCTAACCTGGGGAGCTCCTGCCAATATTTTCTTCAGGATCTCCAATACCTCCGGATAACCCGTCGAATTGTAATCTTGTGCGTTCTCTTCCTGATTCCAGAAGCTAATCGACACGATTTCTCTGCCGCTGGGGACCGCTAGCGTGATCGCATCCAGGAAGCCTTTTTGCTTTCGGAGCCAAGGGAGGATTTCGCTGTCCACGACCCTCGTAAATTCGGCTAATGTACCCGGTTTCAATTTGACGGTGACGTGTCGAGCAAACATCCAACCTCCCTGGGTCACCGGGGACGAAAAGCAGCAAATCTCCCCCTGGACCGACTGGACGGTAACTTCCAAATCGAAGGGGTCTGACGAAACCGAATTATAGCGAATCGGGTCGCCTGTGGATTAGGATCGTGAAAATTGCCAGTTCCTTCATGGAGCGGATCGTGAGTGTAAACGCTTGTGGCTGTTGAAAAACTCGATATTTCAGAAATCAGAGAAAATTTCGGGGACAGAAAATGTCTAAGCAGAGAAAATCGTTCGTAGGGCATCCTAACGCGATTTATTTTCTGCAACTTTCTCGGAGTGAGTTTTTCAACAGCCACAGGCCTTCTCACCAGCAGCGTTCTTACTAAGCATATAATACCCATCGTTTACCGGAACTTCACTATGCCACGACGATTCATCCCTCACATCTGTTTCCTCAGTTTGGTTCTTGCCGCTGCGGTGCCCGTACAGGCCGAGCAGCCCAAAGCCGATTCCGATGCCGCCATCTCGCAAACTTTGCAGGCCATGGAACAGGCCTGGCTCAATGCCGAGAAAAATCACGATGCGGCAGCATTCGAAAAATTAGTGGCAGATGATTGGATCGCCATCAGTCCCGACGGCAAGAGCCAGACCAAGGCCGAGAGAGCCGCTGAGATCAAGACCGCCCACATAGTCTCCGCCACGCTAGGCGACATAAACGTCCGCGTCTTTGGCGATACTGCCGTGGTCACCGGCACCGACGATGAAATCACCATGACTGACGGCAAGAAATCCAGCGACCATTATGTGTGGACTGATGTTTTTGTGAAGCGCAATGGGAAGTGGCTGGCTGTGGCCTCGCAGACCGTGCAAATCAAGTAGCTCGCTCTCGCCTCGCAACCCTGCCTCGTGATACAGGAACTGCAATGCGGATGGATTTTTCATTTGGTGAGTCACGCTAGCCGGAAGTTGAGCCGACGTGGGCTTGAGCTGCTGGATTACTTCCGTATCGCCGACAAAACCGGGAGGTGACCGGCTTGGTCAACACTTGGGGGTTATCGGGACTGACGTGAAAGGGCCTCAAACGGGCTCGCCCGCAGGACAAAACAGACCCACTGATTAAGAGTTGTTGCACCTTGGGGATTCCGGTGAAGCTGAACGCTCGTTCCGGAGGGAAGCCGAAGGGCATTCCGGGATGATCCAGAACACCGTCGGAGCGTATCGACGCTGGCTTCTCGATTGTGCTGCGAAAGTGTTCTGCTTCGTCAAGAGAAACTTGTCCGGAGCCCAGCGGAGGCAGAGCGCCGCTAGCGGAGAAAAGGGGCGCGGGGAAAGGGGGGCAGCCCTTGTCCCCGCCTCAACGCTGAAGTGGCCGGAGCGCGCAGCCCTCTGAATCGCACCCGCCAAAAACGCATCAGGCGGCGCATCCCCGCACGCCGACTGGAACCGTTACCTGGGTCGCAGTCCTTTATATACCTTGACAAGTATATGCTCTCTGGAGTATATCAAAAGAGTGGAATCTGTCTTCGACATCATCGCGGAACCGAACCGCCGCGCGATATTGAGCCTCCTGGTCTCGTCACAACAGTCGGTTGGAGCGATCGAGCGTCAACTTGGTATGCCGCAGACGACCGTGTCCAAGCACCTGCGAGTGCTGCGCGAGGCCGGCTTCGTGGAATCCACGGTGGACGCACAGCGCCGTCTCTACCGGCTGAAACCTGAACCACTCCAGGAGGTGGATATGTGGCTGGCTCCGTTCCGCCGGTTCTGGTCTGCTCACGTGGATGCTCTCGAACGCCACCTCGACCGCATGGATCAATCAACACCAACGAAAAAGAAGACAAAAAGAAGACGCGGCCCAAACCGCAAACGTGACAAAGGAGAGACGAAATGAAGATCAAACTGACCAGCGTGTACGTCGACGACCAGGAGAAGGCCCTGCGCTTCTATACCGAAGTGCTGGGCTTCGTGAAGAAGTCCGACTTCAGCCAGGGGCCGTTCCGCTGGCTCACGGTGGCCTCACCCGAGGAGCCGGACGGCACGGAGCTGCAGCTGGCGCTCAACAACAACCCGGCGGCCAAAGCCTACCAGCAGGCCATGTTCCAGCAAGGCCAGCCCGCGGCCATGTTCTACACCGACGACTTGCAGGCCGATTACGAGCGTATGAAAGCCCGCGGCGCCGAGTTCACAATGCCACCAACGGACGTGACTGCCTCCAAGATCGCTATGCTGAAAGACACCTGCGGCAATCTCATTCAGGTCGTGCAGCTGATGCGCTGGTAGGGCCGGACGTAAGGAGAAGATAGATGAACGATCGCGAGCGGTACACACCGGGTCTGGCCAACGGGGCCCAGGTACGTAAGGACGGAGAGAAGTGGACGCTCATTCTCGTCCGCGAACTGCGCCACTCGCCGGAAAAAGTCTGGCAGGCGCTTACCGACCCGGCGCATCTGCGCCAGTGGGCGCCCTTTGAAGCCGATGGGAGCCTGGGTACGGTTGGAACCACGGTGAAGCTCACCTGGTCGGGAACATCGCAGGTTTCCGAAACAAGAGTGATCCGAGCTGACGCTCCCAAGATGCTTGAGTACCACGATATCCGGTGGGAACTCGAAGCCCTTGGTGGCGGCACGCGCCTGACGCTGTGGCACAGCATCGATCGCCGCTACATCGCAATGGGTGCTGCCGGGTGGCACATTTGTTTCGATGTTCTGGATCGCCTTCTCAGCGGAACTCCCATCGGCCGCATCGTGGCTGGTGAGGCGATGAAGTTCGGTTGGCCTCGGCTGAACGCGGAATACGCCCAGCAGTTCGGTATTAACCCGCATCTGCGCAAACAGGCACAGGAGTACGAGGAGGCCAGAGAAGTCCAGCAGGGGCTGATGCCGAAGCAAATTCCGCAGATTCCAGGCGTGGAGATTTCGGGTAGTTGGCGACCGGCGCGCATCGTCGGCGGCGATTATTTTGATGTGTTTGATTTCAGCGAAAGGCGAGTAGGCCTTTGCATCGCGGATGTCTCCGGCAAGGGAATGCCAGCTGCTCTGCTCATGTCCAACCTGCAGGCGGTGGTCAAGGCGCTAGCTTCCGAGGACATCTCTCCTAAGGAATTGGTAGAAAAGGTTAACCGCGTGATGTGCCGTAACACTACCGAAGCCAAGTTCATCACTCTGTTTTATGGCCTGCTTGATGTGGACGACAAGACTCTCCGATACGCCAACGCCGGCCACAACGCACCGATTCTGACGCGGAGAGACGGGGCCCAAGTTCGGCTGGAAGCGGGAGGGCTGATCCTGGGTATTTTCCAGGAGGGCAGTTATGAGGAGGGCGAAATTGAGCTACGGCCTGGAGACCGCCTCGTCATGTTCACGGATGGGCTCAGCGAGGCTGTAGATGGAGAGGGAGAAGAGTTTGGCGAAGAGCGCGTGGCGGAGCTATCTCGCTGCACGCGTCAATTGTCGGCGGAGGCGCTCCGCCGTGGCCTGCTCGAACAGGTTACGGAGTTCTGCGCCGGCGGATTCGAAGACGATGCCACCATCCTGGTTGTGGCGGTTTCAGAGAAAGACGACCGTACCATCGTTATGTGACCAGCTCAGCCCATGAAGTTCGGCGGCTGGCAGCGTGCCTGCAGATACGCGACAGTAGCGAGGGACGCGGAAATCTTTGCATCCGTTGCTACGGGACTCTTACATTCAGGTGTGCGTGATGTTATCGCCATGGGCATATTCGCTATACGTCAGCGCCGCAGCCCAGTTTTTGCCAAAACAGCGATTGCGCAGGGATCTAAACGAGCACGGCGAATTTCCCTGGACGCTTGTCGGCAACACGGGTGAACCCGATCAAAGCCTTGAGGGAAATCGATGATGATGAGTCGCCATATCGGCATTGACGAGTCGCCAAATCGCTATTGCTCCCGGATCACGCGCGACTCTTCCCTAATCCTCGTAACGAAAGAGTTGCCGACAATCCGGGAGCTATCTCGTTTTGCCTCAATCTAGAATTCCACGCTAAGATTGCCGAATGATGGACTCTTCACGCGAGGCGCTGAAGTCGGACGAGCGTGGACTTGGGGATGCACCTGCCAAGTCTCAAGGGAAGTTAGCGCTGGCTCTGGGAGTGATCGCAATCGCGCTCAGCTTGGTTCTTGGGTCTGTTTATCTAATCTCGGTCCGTCGCCTGGAGCGCGAGGTGGCACGGCTCAGCCAGCAGACGGAAGGTTTCAGCCGGCTGGTCGTGCGCGCACAGGAGCAATCGCAGACGTTGGCTCAGCAGGCTTCGCAAGCGGCTGCGAACGCGCAGGCAGCCGCTCAACAGCGCGACTTGGCGAAGCAGGATCAATCGAACTCGGAGGCGCAGGCGCAACTTGCGCGGCAGCAGGCCGCCGCCGAGCAGCAAAAGGCAGATCAAGCCACACAGCAGGCTGAGGAATATCGGCAAGAGCGAGAGGCGGAACTTGTACAGCTGCAACAGGCTCTCGGGCAAATCGCCGAAACGCGTCGCACCGCCATGGGCCTGGTGATGACGCTGGACAGCAAGTCGATTCGCTTCGACTTTGATAAGGCAAACATTAAACCGGAATATCGCGACATCCTCAATCGCATCGCCGGGATCCTGATGACGCTTAAGGGATATACGATTGCGGTCTACGGATATACGGACGACATCGGCACGCAGACGTACAACAACTTGCAACTCTCACAGCGTCGCGCCGAAGCTGTCCGCGACTTCTTGATGCAGACCGGAATTTCCCCGACAATCATGAGCACCAAGGGTTTTGGCAAATCCGACCCGCGCGTTCCGGGCGACAGCGAACAGGCGCGGGCTGCCAACCGCCGGGTCGAGATCGGCATAGTGGATTCGAAACTTATCACGAACGGCCCTCTCGTCGTGCCAAAGTGAATTAGGCGGTACAGGTCCGGTGTAGACGTCGAGAACGGACAGGTTCGATCGTCGCTACCGCTCCAAGAATCCAACCGCGTCATTTGCTCTCCGCGGTCCTCGACGCTGGTTGCCCATCTCTTTCGCCTCCTACAAGCCCGTTTCTGGATAGCTTACCGTTTGCCGACGATTCGGCCGGTGACGCCGGTTCGGGTGCGAGCACGCCACCACCGGAGTGAACACGCCTGGTAAGATGTCGCTGAATTCTGACCCCGACAGGAGGCGGTTCTTCGAAGAATCGGCAGCCGCTTGCTGGCGTAAAGAATAAAATTGCAAAATCATGGCTGCTTCCGCGATTCCCGCCCAGTCTGTACCGGCGCCTCGCATTCAGTCGGTGGATGCTCTGCGTGGGGCCATCATGATGTTGATGGCGATCGATCACATTCGCGACTACGTGGCCCGAAGTGCGCAGCAGTTCTTGCCTACTGACCTGACGCGCACGACTCCTGCTGTCTTTTTTACCCGCTGGATCACGCATTTTTGCGCGCCAGTTTTCATGCTCACAGCTGGCCTCGGCGCATATTTCTGGATGACCCGCGGGCATCACTCGAAAGGCGAACTGTCGCGGCTGCTGATTAGTCGTGGTATTTGGCTGATTGTCCTTGAGGTCACGATACTGCGGCTGATCTTTTTCTCGCAGATAAGCTTCACGCTGAATCCTGTGATCCTGATCATCTTTTGGGCGATTGGGATTTCCATGATCGGGCTTGCCGGGCTGATTTATCTTCCGATGCGCGTTATTGCGGCGGTGAGCATCGCGATTATTGCCCTGCACAATCTACTCGATCATGTCTCGGCCGAGCGCTTCGGGCGTGCGGCGTGGATTTGGGACATTCTGCACCAGCAAAATGTTTTCGCATTCCATGGAATCAACTTCGTGACCGCATATCCGGTACTGCCCTGGATCGGGGTGATGGCTGGTGGCTATTGCCTCGGGACGGTCTTTGAGTGGGATGCGCATCGCCGGCAGAATTTTCTGGTGCGTATGGGACTGGCGCTTCTTGCGGCATTCGTTGTGGTGCGCGCCGTTAATATCTATGGCGATCCTCTCCGTTGGAGTCATCAAGCGTCGCCACTTTTCACGGTGCTCTCTTTTCTTAACGTCAGAAAATATCCGCCTTCACTGGACTTTTTGTTGATGACACTCGGCCCGGCAATGGTCGTCATGGCGTGGCTGGAAAAATTTCACTTTCATTTCACCAATCCACTGATTGTTTTCGGGCGTGTGCCGTTCTTCTACTACGGGGCGCACTTGCTTTTGGCTCATCTGATTGCGATTGGGATGAACTTCGTGCGCTACGGTGCAAAGTCATTCCTGCTGATTGCGCCGCCCTCGATGGGAAGCTCGAACGAACTTTTTCCGGTTGACTACGGGTTCCCGCTGTGGACGGTGTATGCGGTCTGGGTTGTGGTACTGCTGCTTCTCTATCCGGCATGCCTTTGGTTTGCGCGACTCAAACAGCGTCGGCATGATTGGTGGCTGACCTACTTGTGATTTCTTGTGGAGAAACGGCGGTAAGCCCTGCAGTTGTCCGCACCCACTGAGTCTCGAGCGAGTACCCGGATGACGGGCAACCCTTCCGTAATCCGGTAAGGTAAGGGTTGCCGACAAACCACCCAGAACACACAACCCCCGGATTCCGGCTCGATGAGCGAATCGGCCGGAAAGGTTATTCGAAAATCAACGTTCAGTTGTTTCTCTTGACGAAGCGATGGTCGAGTGTCTACCATCATTGCCATCGGGGGTAGACTGTCTTCCATGGCGAATCCAAAACAGCAGCGCGCCGGTCTTCTTCAAGGCACGTTAGACATGCTCATCCTACGGACACTTCTCTACGGGCCTTCTCATGGTCACCAGATCGGCAAGCACATTCAGCGGACCACGAATGACTTTCTGCAGATGCAGCACGGGTCACTCTATCCCGCCTTGCATCGTCTGGAGAAGCGGGGATGGGTTGTCTCCAAATGGGAAATGGCTCCAGATCGCAATCGGGAATTCAAGTATTACCGACTTACGGATAAGGGCAGAAAACAACTTGTGGTCGAAGAATCGCAATGGAAGCAGATGGCGGAAGCTGTCGCACGCATAATGTGGCCCGCGGCTGAGGAGAGCTGAGATGACGTGGTGGCAGATCAGGAAACGGGATGCCGACGTGGAGCGGGAACTACAATCGGACCTTGAACTGGAAGAAGAAGAGCAGCGGGAACACGGCGTGCCACCAGAAGAGGCCCGCCATGCCGCCCTGCGTTCTTTCGGCAATCCCACTCTTATCAGCGAGCAGACTCGCGCTGTCTGGAGTTGGAACGGGCTGGAGAGTCTTCTTCGCGATCTAAGGATCAGCGTCCGCACTCTCTTCCGGTCGCCTGGGTTTTCAATCATTGCCGTTCTCGTAATGGCGTTGTGCATCGGCGCTACGACATCGCTATTCACCGTGGTGCGTTCGGTCCTGCTTAGGCCGCTTCCTTTCCGTGATCCGGATCGGCTGGTGATGATTTATGAACATTTCCGCGACCCTAGCATGAATGCGCAGCAGTTCAACTACAACGCCGTTGCTCCCGCCGACTATTACGACTGGCGCACACAACCCCACGGCTTTGACGATATGGCAGCGTGGCGCTGGTGGCAATTCACCCTGACCGGGGAGCGCGGAGAGTTGCCGGAACTGGTGAGCGCCCGGGGCGGGACCTGGAACCTGTTTCCGCTCCTGGGGGTGAATGCGGTCATCGGACGCAAGTTTACCGAGAGCGAAGATCGTCCCGACGGAAATGCCGTCATGCTTACATGGAATCTCTTCGAGCGGCGGTTCGGCGGCAATCCATCGATTGTCGGCAGGCAAATCCATCTAGACGGGAAGCCATACACGGTCATCGGCGTGCTCCCGAAGTGGTTCACCTATCCTGATGCCAAGATCCAGGTATGGGTTCCGTATGCTTCGGGGTTGCCACCGGCAATTCTACAGCATCATGACTTTCACTTTAGCCGTGTGGTAGCCCGGTTGAAGCCGGACGTCAGCCTGGCAAACGCCCTGAGCCAGGTGGAGGCGGTGCAGTACCGGCTGCATTTGCAGAACCTGAATGCGCAGGTGGCCGAAGACGTGGCATCCCGGACTCTCATCCAGGATCTCGCACAAGATGTGAAGAAGCCATTGATCATCCTGCTGTGCGCTGTCACATGCATGCTGCTGATCGGATGTCTCAACGTAGCCAACCTAATGGTGGCGCGGTCGGCGGCGCGACAGAAGGAGATTGCCGTCCGGAGCGCACTGGGGGCACGGAAGATGACTCTGATCCGGGAACAGTTGGTGGAGAGCCTGCTGGTCTCGCTTGCGGGCGGCATCACCGGAGTGCTGTTATCGCTTGCGGCAACGAAGTGGCTGGTTACCACATGGACGGATCTCCCCAGCGCCCGGAGTGTCCACGCTGACGGCGTAGTACTTGCGTTTGCCTGCGCGCTCTTCATTTCAGCGGCCCTGCTGGCGGGCCTACTGGCAGCGATCTCATCGACAGGCAAACAAGGGATCGCGGCGCTACAGGCCTCGTCGCGGAGCGCGGCAGGCAGCCAGGCGCGCACAGCATTGCGCAAGACTCTGCTTACGGTAGAGATTGCGACGACTGTGGTCTTGTTAATAGCCGCCGGACTTCTGCTCAAGAGTTTCTGGCGACTGCGGACGACGGATGTGGGTTGTGCGACGGACAACGTGCTCACGATGGGCTACAGCCTGCCTGCCAAGAAATACGACAGTCCCGAGAAGATGAACGCATTCAACGAAACCCTGCTGGAGCAGGTACGCGCTATGCCAGGTGTACGCGCCGCGGCGCTGGGGTCGATGGTGCCCGGTGCGGGAGCCGGAGAGGATGATAGCTTTACGATTCCCGAGCATCCACCGATCGCGCCCGGCACCGCGCTGCCTGACGCCCTCTATCGCACCTCAGATCCCGGATATTTCATTGCATTGCAAATACCGCTGCTGAAAGGGCGGTTTTTTACCAGTGGGGATCGCGCCGGCCGCCCAAAGACTATCATCATCAACCGCTTGCTGGCGCAGCAGTATTTCCCGGGCGAAGACCCGCTGGGCAAGCATCTCCACGTCGCCGCGCGCGGTAACTCTGATTACGAAATCGTCGGGGTCGTCGCCGACACGCTGTATCAGGTGGGCCAGCCGGTCAAAGCGACCATGTACTTCCCTGTTCTTAACGGGGGCAACGATATGGGTTTGACTCTGGCAGTGCGCGCGGCCGCCGATCCCCTCTCATTTTCCGTTCCGATCCAGAAGAAGATTGCGGAACTCGATCCGGAGTTGCCGGTCTCCGATGTACTCACCATACAGCAAATCATTGAACGGTCATTGGGTAACGCCAGCCTGAGTGCCAGCCTCGTGCTCGGCTTCGCAGTGCTGTCCTTGATATTGGCGTCAGTAGGATTGTACGGAGTCCTTTCTTACCTCACGATGCAGCGCACTGGAGAGATCGGCGTTCGCATGGCGCTCGGTGCACAGCGCGAGGAGGTTCTGCGCCTGATGCTGGGCGACGGCCTGCGTCCTGCGCTCTATGGACTGACGCTTGGCCTCGCCGCCAGCATCGGGGCGGTACGCCTAATCCGGTCGATGCTCTATGGAACCCGGCCGCTCGATCCGGCGATCTTTGCGTCTGTAGCTGCAACCCTGCTAGTGGTGGCGGTGTTCGCCTGCTTGGTTCCGGCATGGAGGGCGTCGCGAATCGATCCGATGCAGGCATTGCGAACTGAATGAGGCAGCATTCGCGAAATCTGCACTCCTCGAATCTAGGTTGAAGCCAACTCGCCGATGCGCTCACCGAATGATCCTGGGCTCCCAAGAGGGCCGATTTTGGGATTCCGGCCGAGTCACGGGCTACCCTTACATAATCCGGTAGGGTAAGGTTTGCCAACCACCCGCTCGCGACCACATTTGGGTAGATCACACTGCTCTCTTTGACCTTCTGGGATAAATTTACGGCGGCTCTCGCACGTGATTTTCTGAGCGTCTAGCCAGAGGGTCTCGGCTGGCGATTTCGGTCCGCTGTACTTGTCGTCGTCTTTGGTGTTCTGCTGATCTCGCGCCTCGGTTCTTGACCGAAACTGGCCGCAGCTACGTGCACGGCTCGGGCCAAGGAAACGTATAACCTCTACGCCGTTTGCGGTTTTGTCCGGAAGACAGGCCAGGCATCGTACAAGTAGAGGCCGAAGGGAATCCACCAAATCAGGTCGTTGGTCACACAGAGAATCCCCGTCCGAACCGGCCAGATCCCGCTACAAATGAGGCGCGCGAGGCCGATGGGACCGAAGACCTTTCCCGTAAGACCGACCGCTGCTATCACCCAGCCTCTTTCGGGTACACGCGCCACCTCAAGATACAGGACGCCGTACAAGCCTAGGACCATGCCGAGGCAGGCAAAGACCTGTGGATAGTTCTCATGTGGCATCCTGGCAAAACGGAACAGCCACTGTGGATCGATGACCGCATAAAAACCCCATATGATGTTATAAAGGCCAGCCGCTACGAAGACGACACAGTGGAAATGCCGACGCGCAATCATGGACGACCATCGCGTGAGGAATCCGGTAAAGTCCACGGCCAATTTCCGTAGGGCAAGGCTAGAGACGCGTATAGATCGCGCATCCCTGATAGGAGGACCCCCAGCGCCATTCCCGTGAGGCACCACCGGAGCATCGGCGTGGTATTCGCCGGAGTCCACTTTAGGGCCGTCGGCCGCACTCCCCACTCTCGTATAGTGGGATACAGGTTGGCTAGCATCGCGCCATAAAGAATACCCATGGCCGCGTGGGTCAGCCGTTCACCGCCGTACACATCGCCTAGGGGCTTGCGGACCGAAATTTCAACGATAAAATCCGCCATGGTCAAGACGATCTCTGCAACCAGCACGGTTACCAAAGCGATGGTCCACAGACCTTGCCACGCGAACCATGGCAGCGTTGCGAAGATTACAGCATAGAAGGCGTCGCGCGCGGCATGTAACCTCAGTTCCGACGCCGCTTGGGGTCCCAAGCCTGGAAGGCGCGCTCTCCACTCGTGATAGTAAGCCGTATCGAATGCTCCAATCACACCCTGCAGGGCCAACAGCCATAGAGCCACAACCATGGTTAAACCTGTTCTCGCCTCAGCTTGCCTTCGTAGGAAAACAGCAAACCCGCAAGTGGGGCGGATACTTCCACTAGAATACGAGTTTCCATCTCACTCGCTCCGGCCGTCTCCCATGCGGAAACATGCGGAGACGCCCATCTTGGCAGGGGAATCTCTGGAAAAAAAGGCAGTGCAAGACGCAGAATCACGCCGACCTGCCGATAATGTATCGTATGATCCGCAAAGCTCAACCGGAATCGGAACTCGATTGGGCCAAATCGTTCAGCCAGTAGACCACTCGCGGACTCCCGTTGGACAGTGACGACAGGTTTGCCATCGAATAATCGCAACCACGTCTCGGATTCTCCGACTGGCCGAACGATCAGTTCCACTTGCGCAGCGGCATTTGGAGGCGGTAGTCGCAAGAGCAACAAAAGAAGTTTCGCCCCCAGGCTGGTCCCGTGACTTATTCGAAATACTCCTGCGGCATGAACCGGCTCACAATTACAGTGCATCCGCTGGAGAGCAGTGTCGATTTCTGACCAGGCTACACCGAACAAGCGGGGGTAGAGCACGTCTGGCACCCGAGTCTCTCGAAGACGATCCAATCGCTCTCCATACCGACCAAGGTCGAGAGGTTGCGCATTCCTTGAAGACCATATCGTAGACAAACCAACCTAAACAAGTTATCCCCAGTGCTTGAAACGTGACTAGCACCGAGTGTCATTGATATCTGGGAAAACGAGTGGTACGTAGGTAATTCAGGGTTCCGAGCCTGGGTCAGGCTACCCTCGCGCTATGAAGCCCGAACGCCTGACAGAATCCCGGGCGCATCACGGGCAAACCTTACCTTACCGATTAGGTATGAGTAGCTGACTACTCGTCAGAATCACGGGATCTTCGATCTTCGCAGTGGGCCATGCGCACCGGCTTTCACCCTGCAGAACACATACATAATTGCGAAACACGCGCGTAGAATCGGTTAATCATTGCTTGCTTGTTCTTAGCGGTTTGAGGTGAGAAGTGAAAGAGACTGCAACTCAGCAATCGACATACGCCTTAGGTCATTCGGAGCAGGAACTCGAACGTCTCAGTCGTCAGGCGCAGGCCTTTGAGCCCTTTACGCGTCAACTGTTACAACAAGCCGGGATCAACACAGGCATGCGCGTTCTTGACGTGGGTTGCGGTAGTGGAGACGTAGCTTTTCTGGCCGCCGACCTGGTTGGGCCAACTGGGGAGGTTATTGGTGCCGACCGCGCTGCTGCAGCCGCGCAGCGGGCAACGGCATGCGCACAGGCCCGAGACCTTCGGAATGTGAAATTCCTCGAAGGCGACCCGACAGAAATGCAGTTTGATCGGCCGTTTGACGCGGTCATAGGCCGCCTGGTCCTTATGTACTACCCGGATCCGGTCGATGCTGTCCGCAGATTGGCAGGGCATGTTCGTTAGGGAGGTCTGATTATTTTTCAGGAATTTGACATTGCGAACTGCCGCGCACTGCCTCCGGCCCCGACCTTTGAGCGTCACATCAGCTGGATCAAGCAGACGCTAAGTGCCACGGGCGCACGAACACAGTTAGGCTTGGAGCTGTACTCGGTACTTGTGGCTGCGGGCCTGCCCGGCCCGACAATGCGGATGGATGCTGTGATCGGTGGCGGTCCGGACTGCCCAGTGTATGAACTCGTGGCGGAAGTAACTAGAAGCCTCTTACCCGTGATGGAGAAGTTGAAAATCGCGACTGCGACGGAAGTAGAGGTTGCAAGTCTCGCAGAACGGTTACGGGATGAGGTGGTTGCTGCAAAAGGTGTAGTTCTTTCTCCCGGACTGATTGGATCATGGTCACGGAAACTCCCATAGACACCGAGCGAAGCCAGGTGCCCAGTTCTGCCGTGGGGCCCGAGTGACGGGCAAACCTTACCTTACCGATTAGGGAAGGTTTGCCGACCAACCACCCAGGACCTCACGCTATACTGCTCACTCCCCCTTTTTCACGGCAGGAACATTAAATGAAGCGAATTATCCTTGCTGTTGTCCTCGCGGTTTCGTTGCAAGCGGTCGCTCAGGTGAGTTCCGTGCCCACCGCTTCGTCCAATCCGAAAGTAAGGGCAATTACGGGATTCGTAAGGCTAGACAGGGCAACGTACCAAAAACAAATTGCCGACGCCCTCGTCGTGTTGCGGAGAGTCAAAGCCGAATTCGAATCCTCCGGTTACGGAGTAGAGACGGTGCGCGTGACGACTCAGCCCCTGGCGGACCTCGTCGCCGGCATGTCGGAGGACCAGGCGTTGACTTTTCTCGCGCAGCTTGACGCTTCATCCGTAAGGGAGGGTTTCCTGCCGAACGTGGGACCGGGAAGTCTGCACGACACCGATGATCCTGCCGCGATGCACCTCCTCGAAAGGGCGCTCTCGACTCTTCCGAACATCGAGGCCAGCACAATCATCGCTGACGAAGCTGGCATTCATTGGAAAACAATTCGGCGCACCGCTGAACTCGTGAAGTATGTCAGTGAACACAGTTCACATAGTCAAGGGACCTTCAATTTCACCGCGACCGCGATGCTGAAGCCGTTTGCGCCGTTCTTCCCGGGTTCCTATCACACCGGTGTTGGCAGACAATTTGCCATTGGCTTTGAAGGAGCTAACGTCGTCCTCGACGTCTTCAGCAAAGATAAGGGCAACGCCGAAGCCGCCCTCGCCGACCTGACCGCTGCGCTCACAAAACATGCATCGGTCGCCGCGGCCGTGGGCAGAAAAGTCGCAGCTGAAACTGGCTGGGCCTATCTAGGGGTCGACCCTACGCCAGCTCCCTTGGGGGACGTATCGATAGGGGCCGCTATCGAAGCTTTCACAGGTGCGAAGTTCGGTTCCAGCGGGACCCTCACTGCGGCACGCGTTATCACCGCTGCTGTAAAAGCTGTGCCGGAGAAGCAGGTCGGCTACTCAGGCTTGATGGTGCCAGTGATGGAAGACAAGCTTCTGGCGCAACGGTGGGCCGAGTCCACTTACAACGTCGACTCATTGCTCGCCTATTCGGCTGTCTGCGGAACGGGTTTGGATACAATCCCACTCCCGGGGGACATTAGCATCGAGCAGATGGAGCGCATTTTCGGTGACGTGGCTTCGCTCGCTACAAAATGGAACAAGCCCCTCTCTGCGCGGCTTCAGCCAATTCAAGACAAGAAAGCGGGCGATCGGACTGATTTCCAGGATCCGTATCTTTTCAACACCACGTTGCACGCTCTGCCATAAGCTGTTGACCCTTTTCAACGTTCTGCATTGATGGATTCACGGCTGCCTAGTGGATGACGGGCAAGCAGGAAGTAATCCCAAGGTAAGGTTTGCCGACGATACACCCGGAACTATGTTGGCTGATGCAACGGGGAACTACCGGTTAGCGCCGACGTCAAAGAATTACACTCTCAATCGACCGCCGCGGGCTGGCGTGTGCAGTCCATTTCGGATAGCCCATATAGAAAACAAAGGTCGGCTGCCACGTGGCGTCACCCAGGACTTCGCCAAGCAGGCTAGCCCGCAGCGCCGGTTTTCCCAGCGCCCTTTCATGGTCGATCATTTCCACTGACTCGTTGCAGGGGCGTCCGGCCAGGCCGCGAGCAGTTGCCAGCAAATGCGCCCGCTGCCAAATTCTCCCTGCGCGTAGACAGTGTTCCCGGTCGTAACGGTCATGCACCGCAATGATGCCGATCAAGGGCGCAGTCAGCATCAAGTCCGAATAGCCATTTGCCTCGCTTCGTGATGCGACCCGTTTCAGCAGCCACAGAGGCATCATCTTGGCCACTCCTGTGGCGATTGGGGGCAGCCCGAAGGCATCAATCGAGAGGCCATCGCGGAACTTCTGGACCTCACTCCAGTTGATCCGAATCCATCGATCGCTACCACGCTCTACGTCCGGGTCAGAATAGATTTCGGCGTTCGCGGCGGAGCTGATTTCCACGATCTTTTTTCGGTCGGCCTCTGCTGTGAAGAGAAAGAGTTTGACTTCTGGCTCCTCGCTGGCCAAGCGGCTCAGAGTGTCGACGAACTGGGGCGGGATCGGTTTCTGAGGGTTGTACGCACTGCGATTCGTATGGCGCTGCGGGATTGCATCGTACAAGTCGGTTTCTTCGTGTTTACCCGAGACGAGGTCTACGCGTGCCAAAAGCTCCGGTTTGGACTCGGCGGGAATCGGCCCAAGCTTGCCCGGAAGGAGCGTCGCGGTGGCTTGGTAGCCATGGGCAGCCGCAGCCAGCATCAGGTTCTCGAGAGCACAGCCCATCCCGATGTGCTCTTCCCGCAGGAAGGGATCGAGCGCCCCGACGTTTCTCTTCGTGTCGATATACAACTCAATCGAGGAATTTGTCACCTTGAAGAGCCAAGGCTGTGTGTTGTGCGGGCTCGCGGCTAGAATCGCGGCTCGCACCAGCGCGAGGGCTCCCTCGTCGGAATTGTTACGCCAGTCTTTCCACGGTTCGTAAGCCGGTCCTTGACCGACGCTGAAGACGCCCTGGTCGTAGGCGCGCCAGACTCCACCGCCCACAACGACGACAGTCACAACTCCCACCCCCTTCAGAAATGGTCTGCGTTGCATAAGGCACCTCTCACCTGCGCGTAGTCCGGCGCAATCGCTGACGGCCACCACGACAATACTCTTGGTCACGCTTATGACCGTGTAAAACTCAGGAACGCCGCTTACCTGGCACTTGCCTGGAAAGTCTGAATCCCATCACTGTGCCCATACCTGAAACGGTGCCGACTGTCCCGAGTGACGGGCTAACCTGACATAACCGCGATAAGGTAAGAGTCGCCGACAAACCGGGAATTGTGACACTCACGGAGCCGCATGCGCAGGAAAGAGGTGAGGCTGAAACGGCGAAGTCTCAAGTATCAGGGGCTGCTTCCCGCTTAATCTCGGCAACGCGAACTCCCCGCTTAAAGAAGGGAGGACCCTTCGATTTCCCGAATACCTGTAAACGACTGAGAGAGTATTACGCTTTAAGCAGGCTGCTCACATACGTAGGCGTGAGCGGAAGTCTGCGCGCGCGCACGCCGGTGGCGTCGAACAATGCCGCGGCGAGAGCAGGTGGAACAAGCGCATTTGCCGCTTCAGAGCCTCCGCCGAATCCTTTGTCATCGCGTGAAATCTGCACGACTTTGATTTCCGGCATCTCGCCCATGGTGAGAATCTTGTAGCTGTTCCAGTTCGTGCTCGTCACCTTGGACTTGTCGAAAGTCACCTCTTCTTTCAACGCTTCACTCAGTCCCATCACCACGCCACTTTTCATGCAGCGGTCCAGTTGCCGCGGGTTGATGATTTTGCCCGGCTCGCAACCAACAGTGAACTTCGTTACTTTCAACACCCCAGTGCTCGGCACCACGGAAGCCTCGGCGATTCCAACCCAATATGCATTCGAGCGAACCATTATGCAGACGCCGCGCCCTGTGATTGGCGCAGTTCCGCTGCGGAGCGCTCTCCCATGTGGCGACGGTCTCGTCTCCCAATTCGCTGCTTCCGCCGCCGCACGCAGCAAATTGATCACCCGCTGATCCGTCGTGTGCGCCAAACGGTACTCGATCGGGTCGGCACCAGCCGCGGCTGCCGCCTCGTTGATGAATCCCTCGAGCGCGAAATTCTGCTGTCGCTGTCCAGGCGTACGCATGATGTTCCCGCGCAATCCGCCATTCGCCGAATCTCCTGCGAGATTCGGCATTCCATACGCGTCTTCGAGGCGGTTCACGATCTTGTCATACGGCCATTCCGTTGCAACCCAGCCGCCCGGCTTTGATGCTGCGCAAGGCATGCCGGCCAGAAGTGCTCCAAGAGGTCGGGGGTCCTCCATATGGGGCGCATATTGGGCACTGTGCAGCGCCACAATTTGTCCCTTCGCGTCGAGCGCTGCGGTCATGTCGGAAACCCATGCCGGAGAAACGCTCGACCATGCCAGATCCTCTGGCAGCGTCCACTGCACGCGGACCGGTTTTCCCGCCAACTGCGAGAGAACCGCGGCGTCAGCCTCGGCACCATCGCCGCCAAATGTTGTGCGACCGTACTGTCCGGAGTGGTCCATCCAACGCACGACTACTTTCTCGACTGGAATGCCGAGCACGTAAGCAATCCGTGCACGCAATCCCTGGGACTGCGCGGAATGCGTCCATACCGTGACAATTCCGTCGCTCTTCACGTCCGCAACGGCGACAAAGGGACCAATAGGCGCGTGCCGCACGTATCCTTGTTCGTAGGTCGCAGAAATCTTCTTCGTAGCGCTTTGCAGCGCGGCCTCCGTTTCAGCGGCTTTGCCTTTGCTCTCCGAGGGCCTCACCCACTTGTGCGCGCGAATGGCTTTGGTTACGTTCTCGCTACCCGGCAAGCCGGACCAGTCGGTCCACTTTGTAGTGTCCGCAACGCTCTGGGCTGCTTGCACTGCTTCCCATTCATTCGGAGAAACGACGGCAAGCAAATTCGCCTTCCGGAGCACTTCCGCGGTCGGAAATTGTTTTTTGTCGATGGTGCCTGCTGAAACTAAGGTCGATCCCAGAGTTGCCGGCCGGACCATGCGGGCATGCAGCATTCCCGGCAACACCACATCGCAGCTCCAGCGCGTTTTTCCGGTGACCTTGTCCGGAATGTGTCCCGCCGGGAAGGATGTTCCGATGACTTTGAAATCCTTAGGAGCTTTCATCGGGGGATTGCCGGTCACGGTCACTCCATCGAGTGAAGTCATGCCAACCTCACCGGCGGGATCCGGCTTTGGCAGCGTCCCCTCCACAGGTATTTTCAGCTCGAGATGTTGTCCTTGCACCAGTTCGCCGTAAGTGATCTTTTTGCCGCCGCCCGTGACGATGCCATCAGTAACGCTGAGCGACGAAACAGGCACGCCCAATTGCGTAGACGCGAGCCCCAGCAGCGCCTGATATGTGTACGCCGCCACTTTTCTGACATTCGTCATGCCGCTCAGAAATCCAGCGGAATATCCACCGTCCGGCGTGCGATCTGTGTCGCCCATGATCAAAGTGATCGTTTCTGGACGGACGTTCAATTCCTCGGCGATTGTCTGCGGGTAATAACCTGTGATTCCAACACCCGTTTCTGTTCTTCCGGTTCGCGCCACAATCGTGTTGTCACTGCGAATCTCAAGCCAAGACGCAGGCGAGGTTGGATCAATGGAAGTTGGATTTTCGGCGGCTTCCGCTCGCGTGGCGAATCGAAGTGGCAAGGCGAGCGAGACAAAGAGCGCTCCACCGGTCTTCACAAAGCCGCGCCGTGAAATCGTTGCGCCCAATACCGAAGTTTCACGCTCGTCCGTTTTGCCGATCATCGCGCTTCTCCTCTCATCGCCTGCGCGGCGCGCTGGACTGCGTCAATAATCGCGGCATAGGTTCCGCAGCGGCAAAGATGGGGTGAAGGTGGCGTATTCGTAAACGCATCCTTGATTTGGTCCACAGAGGGATTCGGGTTTTTCGAGAGCAGCTGTACCGCCGTGATCATCATTCCGCTCTGGCAATATCCGCATTGCGGCACTTGCTCATCGATCCACGCTTGCTGCACCGGATGCAGAGTTGTCTCTGAGTCCGATGCGCTCAAACTCTTCTCCTGCGCCCAAAGCGCGGGCAAACCCTCAATTGTGGTGATCTGTTTTCCGGCAACGCCTGAAACCGGAGTAATGCAAGTGCGAATCTCTTTTCCATCCAGCAGCACGGCGCAGGCACCACATTGCGCCATCCCACACCCCATCTTCGGCCCAGTCAGCTTCAGTTCGTTGCGCAGCACGAACAACAAGGGAGTATCGGGATCAACAGTGACGGTTTGCTTTGCCCCATTCACGGATAAAGTCAGTTCGGTCGCCATGTTTCCTCTTAACGGATTCTAAGGTCAAAAGCACAATATCGTGCTCACAAGATGATACTCTCCATCGCTCGTTTTTAAAGACGCGCGCGTTCGAATAAGCAAGTTGAGCACTGCGTCGACCGGTGACACTCAGGGAGAGCGTTTCTTTCAATAATTCTTAGACGAACAATGACGATGAGAGATAGCGAAGACAAAATTGTCCTTGATGACGGGCGCTTATTCATTCGCTAAGCAGACTGGCGGATGACGAGCAAACCAGAAGTTGGCCGATTCCAGTCGCGGTCGCAGGTCCAGTCTGACCATCTTGGAATTAGCGATGGGCGCATCCGGGCCAACAACATGGGCGTCGTTTTCCATCCTTAAGGCTTGAACAGCCCCACGCGATCCGGCGGCTTCTGGTTTCTGCTTTTCTAGCTGATTCAATCCAACATATCCACTCGTTGCGTGCCAGTGGTGTAATGTCCTCCCATGCCGCTAACGCTTGCGGGTAGGATGCAAGTGCCTTTTTTAAATCTGCGGGCACCTCGTGTACAACACCGCTAGAAACCTTTTTTTGCGACACAGATAAGCTTTCCTTTCGTAAGCTCCACTGGCGCGAAGATCTCTTTCTGAGCAAAGGATGTGGGTCGTTCGGCCATGGCGACGTCCTGACGCTCAGGATAAGTCTACGGTCGTGTGACGAGCCACTCTAACGTACCGCGATTAGGGAAGGGTTGCCGACGATCCACCCGGAACACGAACCCATGACTCCTCGATGAGCGCATTGGCCTGTTAGCAACAGTTGAGATTGCCGCCATTAGACTCCGAACTGACGCAGATGATGGTCGAGGTGCTGATACATCAGCACTGCCCATTCCAC
>WNFA01000109.1_pt1 | contig 62542 bp, 57 predicted proteins | sample 5400481 | NCBI WGS metagenome assembly WNFA01 (sample SAMN13153340, study PRJNA577476) | soil metagenome | isolation source: 120 cm saprolite under Douglas fir tree site 2 hole 1 replicate 2 | place: USA:California | collected 2015-04-18 | reverse complement strand
ATGGACCGCGCGATGGAGGACCACCGCTCCTCGGCGTTCCCCGACCTCACGGCCGGGCTGTTCCGAGACCTGAAGCAGGTGTTCCAGACCAGCAACGGGCAGGCCCTCGTGTTTCCCGCGACCGGCACGGGCGGGTGGGAGGCGGCGCTCGTCAACACCCTGTCGCCGGGCGACCGGCTGCTCGCGCCCCGCTACGGTCAGTTCAGCCACTTATGGATCGACTTGGCGCAGCGCCACGGGCTGCGCGTGGACATCGTCGACGTCGAATGGGGGGAGGGCGCTCCAGCCGACCGCATCGAGGAGATCCTCACCCAGGACCGGCAACACGAGATCAAGGGGCTGCTCATCGTGCACAACGAGACGGCGACCGGCGTGACGAGCGATATCGGGGCCGTGCGCCGGGCGATGGACGCCGCCCGCCATCCCGCGTTGCTGTACGTGGACGGCGTCAGCTCGATCGGCTCGATCGATTTCCGGATGGACGAATGGAACGTTGACCTGGCGATCACCGGTTCGCAGAAGGGCCTGATGCTGCCAGCCGGCTTGGGGATCGTGTGCGCGAGCCCCAGGGCGCTCGCGGCACGGGAGCGCGCCAAGTGTGCGCGGGTCTTCTTCGATTTCGGCGACATGATGAAGGCGAACGCCACCGGGTACTTCCCCTACACGCCGTCGATCCCGCTCTTGTACGGCCTGCGCGCCTCGCTCGACCTCCTGCTCGAGGAGGGCCTGGACGCGATCTTCGCCCGCCATCGCCGGCTCGCCGAGGGCGTGCGTGCCGCCGTGCGCGCCTGGGGCTTGAAGCTCTGCGCCCGCGCGCCCCAGTGGTATTCGGACACGGTGAGCGCCATCCTGATGCCCGACGGGACGAACGCCGGCGAGGTGATCGACGTCGCGTTCCGCCGCTACAACCTCGCGCTCGGGGCCGGGCTCGGGCGCCTGGCGGGGAAGCTGTTCCGCATCGGTCATCTGGGCGACCTGAACGAGCTGATGCTGCTCGGCGCGATCGCCGGGGCGGAGATGGCGCTGCGCGATGTCGGCATCGCGGTCACGCCCGGGTCCGGCGTGGCCGCCGCCGCCGAGTACTACCGCAGCACGGCGGCACCGCTCGCGGCGCGCGGCGCCGCGCCGCAGACACCCGACGCCCCACCGCCGCCTCCCGGGAAGCCGGGGCCGGCCTCCCGGACCGCCGTGAGAGCATGAGTCTCACCCGCTACGAGCCCGCGCATCCCCGGCTGCAGCGCAGTGAGCTGGCGGTGCCCGGCTCGCAGCCGGCCCTGTTCCGGAAGGCGCTCGACAGCGCAGCCGATTGCGTCTTCCTCGACCTGGAAGATGCCGTCGCCCCCGCCGACAAGGAGCAGGCCCGCAAGCATGTCATCGCGGCGCTGCTCGAGTACGATTGGCGAGGCCGCGGCAAGGCCGTCGCGGTCCGCATCAACGGCATCGACACCCCGTACATGTACCGGGACGTGGTGGACGTCGTGGAGCAAGCGGGCCACCGCGTGGACGTCGTCCTCGTGCCCAAGGTGGGCGTGCCGGCGGACGTGTACCTCGTGGATGCGTTGCTCACCCAGATCGAGGCGGCCCGCCGCATCCCCCACCGCATCGGCCTCGAGGTCCTAATCGAGACCGCGCTCGGGATGGCCAACGTGGAGGCGATCGCACCGTCGTCGCGCCGCCTCGAGGCGATGCATTTCGGCGTAGCGGATCTGGCGGCGAGCCTGCGGGCGCGCACCGTCAGCATCGGCGGCCTGAACCCCGACTATCCAGGCGACCAGTGGCACGCCGCGCTGTCCCGTGTGGTCACCGCCTGCCGCGCCTACGGCCTACGCGCCATCGACGGTCCTTACGGTGACTTCAAGGATCCCGAAGGCTATCGCGCCGCCGCGCGCCGCGCCGCGGTGCTCGGCTACGAGGGGAAGTGGGCGATTCACCCGTCGCAGATCGCGCTCGCGAACGAGCTCTTCACGCCGCCCGCAGCCGAGGTTGAGCGCGCGCGCCAGATCCTCGCCGCCCTGGACGACGCGGCGCGGGAGGGCCGGGGCGCGGCCCAGCTCGACGGTCGCATGATCGACGCCGCGTCCGCGCGCATGGCGCAGCACATCGTTCAGATAGCGGCCGCCATCGCGGCCCGCCCCGCGGCGGCCCCCGCCCTCGCCACCACGCGGGCCTAGCCTGTGGACATCCACGAGTATCAGGCGAAGGAACTGCTCACCGGGTTCGGCGTCCCCGTGCCCAAGGGCGGCGTCGCGTACAGCGCCGAGCAGGCCGTGTATCGCGCGGCCGAGATCGGGGGAACGCGCTGGGTCGTGAAGGCGCAGATCCATGCCGGCGCCCGCGGCAAGGCGGGCGGGATCAAGCCGTGCACCAGCGACGCGGACGTCCGCAAGGCGGCGAAAGACTTACTCGGCACCACCCTCAGGACCAGTCAGACCGGTCCCGAGGGCCTCCCCGTGCATCGTCTGCTGGTCGAGCAGGCGCTCCCGATCGCGCGCGAGTTGTACGTCGGGCTCGTGCTCGACCGCAAGCGCGAGCGCATCGTGGTTGTGGCACATCCCCATGGGGGCATGGAAATCGAGGAGATCGCCCAGCGCGAGCCGGTGGCGATCATCCGCGAAGTCGTCGAGCCGGCGGTCGGGATGCAAGCATTCCAGGCGCGAGAGTTGGCGTTCGGCCTCGGCCTCGTCAGCGCCCAGGTAGGCCAAGCGGTGACGGCGATTCGCGGCGCCTACCGCGCGTTTCGCGACCTCGATGCCACGATGGTCGAGATCAACCCGCTGGTGGTGACGACCGAGGGGCACGTGGTGGCGCTGGACGTGAAGATGAGCTTCGACGACAACGCGCTGTTCCGGCGGCCGCACGTGGCCGAGCTGCGCGACTACGCCCAGGAGGACCCGCGCGAGGCGGAAGCCGCCGAGCACGGCCTGAACTACGTGGCGCTGGATGGTGACATCGGCTGCATTATCAACGGTGCCGGGCTGGCGATGGCCACAATGGACATGATCCAGCACGCCGGGGGCGAGCCGGCCAATTTCCTCGACGTCGGGGGCGGGGCCAGCCCCGAACGCGTGGCCGCCGCGTTCCGGCTCGTGCTCTCCGACCAGAAGGTCCGTGCGATCCTGGTCAACGTGTTCGCCGGCATCAACCGCTGCGACTGGGTCGCCCAGGGCGTGATCCAAGCGGTGCGGGCCGTGCAGGTGCCGGTGCCTCTGGTGGTGCGGCTCGCGGGCACGAACGTCGAGGAGGGCCGCCGGCTGCTCAAGGAGAGCGGTCTCCCCATCGTCACGGCCGACACGTTGTCCGAAGCCGCCGACCGCGTCGTCGCCGCTCGCAACCGGGTGAGGACCACATGAGCATCCTCCTCGACGAGACCACCCCGGTCATCGTGCAGGGCTTCACCGGCGATAAGGGCAGTTTCCACGCGAAGGAGATGCTCGCCTACGGCACCAACGTCGTGGGCGGGGTCACGCCCGGCAAAGGGGGCGCGACGCATCTCGGGCGCCCAGTGTTCAACACGGCGAAGGAAGCGGTGGCGAGCACCGGCGCCGTCGCGAGCCTCATTCTCGTGCCGGCGCCCTTCTGCGCCGACGCGATCATGGAGGCCGCGGATGCCGGGATCCGTCTCGTCGTGACCATCACCGACGGAGTCCCCGCGCAAGACATGATGACGGTCAAGCGGTATCTGCGGCGCTACTCCAAGGAGCGGCGCACCACCCTCATCGGGCCGAACTGCGCCGGCATCATCAGTGCCGGGAAGGCGATGATGGGCATCATGCCGGGGCACATCTACGCCCGCGGCTCGGTCGGCGTGGTCACGCGCTCGGGGACGCTCGGCTACGAGGCGGCCGCCCAGATGCAAGCGCTCGGGATCGGGATCACGACCAGCGTGGGCATCGGAGGCGATCCCATCAACGGCAGTTCCTTCGTCGACGTCCTCGCGCTGTTCGAGCAGGACCCCGAGACCGAGGCCGTAATGATGATCGGCGAGATCGGGGGGCCGCAGGAAGCCGACGCGGCGCTGTTCGTGAAGGCGCAGATGTCGAAGCCGGTGATTGGTTACGTGGCGGGGCTCACGGCGCCCAAGGGCCGGCGGATGGGGCATGCCGGCGCCATCATCTCCGCGTTCGGCGACACCGCTGCTGAAAAGGCCGAGATCATGCGCTCGGCCGGCCTGACCGTGGCGCCGAGCCCGTCCGAGCTCGGTGCCACGGTGGCGGCGGCGCTCGCCCGCGCGGCGTCGCGACCCGTCCTGGCCGGGCGGTGAGCCCCGCTCGGGCCGCGCGGCCTGCGCGGCCGGTCGTGCTCGTCACGCGTCGGCTGCCAGGGCCTGTCGAAGAGCAGCTGGGGCGCGAGTTCGACGCGCGTCTCAACCCGGACGACCACGCGTTCAGCGGCGCCGAGCTCTCGACCGCCCTCGGCTCCGCCGACGCCCTCGTGCCCACAGTCACGGACCGCTTGAGCGCCACGGTGCTCGCCGCCCAACCGCTGCGGACCCGGATCCTCGCGAACTACGGTGCCGGGTTCAATCACATCGACACCGCCGCCGCCAAGACCCGCGGCTTGGTCGTGACCAACACGCCCGACGTGCTCACCGACGACACCGCCGACGCTGCCGTCATGCTGATGCTCATGGTGGCGCGGCGGGCCGGGGAAGGGGAGCGCCAGGTGCGCGCTGGCGCCTGGACCGGGTGGCGCCCGACCCACATGCTCGGGACGCGGGTGAGTGGTAAGACGCTCGGCCTGATCGGACTGGGACGCATCGGCCGGGCCGTGGCGCAGCGCGCGCGCCACGGGTTCGGGATGCGGGTCGTGTTCCACGATCCCTATCCGCCGCCGCCCAGCGTCGTGGCCGAGCTCGGGGCGGAGCCCCGAGCGAGCGTCGACGACGTGGTCCGCGAAGCCGACTTCGTGTCGATCCATTCGCCGGCGACGCCCGACACCCGTCACCTGATAGATGCCCGGCGCCTCACCCTCATGAAGCCCGGCGCCTTTCTCATCAACACCGCCCGAGGCGATATCGTCGATGAGGCGGCACTCGTCGCGGCCTTGCAGCACAAGGCGATCGCCGGGGCGGCGCTCGACGTGTATGAGCGAGAACCCGAGGTGACCCGCAATCTCCTGGCGATGGAGCAGGTGGTGCTCTTGCCACACCTGGGGAGCGCCACGAGCGAGACGCGGGTCGCGATGGGTCTGCGGGTGCTCGAGAACTTGCGGGCCTTCTTCGCCGGCGTGCCGCCGCGCGACCGCGTGGTATGAGCCCGGAGACCTTCGCGCTCGTCGCTACCGCCGACGATCTCGCGCGCACGGCAGGGCTCCTCCACGACTGTTTCCTGGACGTCATCCGAGCCCATCAGCCGGACATCGAGCCCGTGCTCCGGGGGGAGCCCATCGCTCCGGACGCGTCGCCTGAGCTCGTCGCGCGCGCGATTCAGGCCCAGGGCATCTGGTTTCAACTCCTGTCGATCGCCGAGCAGAACGCCGCGATGCGGCAGCGGCGCCAGAGCGAGGTCGAGCGGGGGCTGGACCAGGTGCGTGGGACGTTCGCCCAGGTCGTCTCCGCCGCCGCCGCGAGCGGCATTCCGGCGGACGACGTGCGCGCCGCGGTGGCGCGCCTCCGCGTCCGGCCCGTCATCACCGCGCATCCGACCGAAGCAAAGCGCGTCACCGTGCTCGAGAAGCATCGCCGCATCTATCGCCGGCTGGTCGATCTCGAGGCTCCGCGCTGGACGCCCCGCGAGCGGGCCGCGTTGCTCGACAACGTCCGGACCGAGATCGAGCTCCTCTGGCTCACGGGCGAGTTGCGGCTCGAGAAGCCGACGGTCGAGCAGGAGCTCGCCTGGGGCCTCTACTTCGTCAATGAGAACCTATTCGACGTGGTCCCCGAGCTCGTGGACAAGCTCGAGCAGGCACTGCGGCAGGCGTATCCGCAGCTGTCGTTCGAGGTGCCGCCGTTCTTTCAATTCGGCTCCTGGATTGGCGGTGACCGGGACGGCAACCCGTTTGTCACGAACGCCGTGACCCGCCGCACCGTGTTCGCCAACCGCATCGCGACCCTCCGGCGCTACCGGCAGCGCATCGCCGAGCTGTTGCGCGGCGTCAGCGTCAGCGAACGGGCCACCGCAATCTCGGAGGATTTCCGAAGCGCCCTCGCGCGCCAGCTCGCCGCGTCCGGGGACGCGGCGCGCATTCGTGAGCGCAACCCCCGCGAGGTATTCCGGCAATACGTGGCTTGCATCCTGCAGCGCCTCGATCGGACGCTCACGAACGCCGAGCGGGGGGGTGGGACGCCTGACGCTGCGGGCTACCAGACGGCCGACGAACTCGTCGCCGATCTGCGAACCCTGGAATCCGGGCTTGCCGGGGCGCGTGCGGCGGGGGCCGCCACGTTGCTCGTGCGTCCGCTGCGGCGCGAGGTCGAAGCGTTCCGCTTCAGCGCGTTCCAGCTCGACATCCGCGACAACTCGCCCCGCCTCGCCGCGGCGCTCGCGGCCGTGTGGCGGTGTCGGAACGCGGGGGAGCCGCCACCGCTCGCCTCGTCCGCGTGGCGCGCCTGGGTCCAGGCGGAGCTCGGCCGTCCGTTGCGTCCCGGCGAGGCCGCGCCCGAGCCGCCTCCCGAGGCCGCAGAGACCGTGGGCATGTTCCGCTTGATCCGCGAAGTCCGGGACCGGCTCGACCGCGACGCGATCGGCAGCTTCATCTTGAGCATGACGCACGACGTGCCCGATGTGCTCGCGGCCTACCTGCTCGCCAAGGAAGCGGGGCTCTTCGTCGATGCCGCGGGCGTCGAGAGCTGCACGCTCCCCATCGTACCGCTGTTCGAGTCGATCGACGACCTGCGGGGCGCGCCCGACATCGTGCGCGAGCTGCTGCAGCTGCCGGTGGTGCGCCGCAGCGTGCGCGCCCAAGGGGGCGTGTTCGAGGTGATGATCGGGTATTCCGATTCGAACAAGGACGGCGGGTTCCTGTGCTCCAACTGGGAGCTCGCGAAGGCCCAGCTGCGGCTCACCCGTATCGGGCGCGAGTGCGGGATCCCGATCGCCTTCTTCCATGGCCGGGGCGGCTCGGTAAGTCGCGGCGGCGCGCCCACCGGTCACGCCATCGCCGCGCAGCCCGCCGGATCGATCCAGGGCCGCCTGCGCCTGACCGAGCAGGGCGAGGTGGTGTCATTCAAGTATGCCAACCGCGGCACCGCGGCGTACCAGTCGGAGCTGCTCGCCGCGAGCGTGCTCGAGCACTCGCTCAAGTCCGAGCACGAGCATGCGCTCGTGCCGACGACCGAGTTCGACGAAGCGATGGAGGCGTTGTCCGGGGCGGCGCAGGCCGCCTATCGGCGCTTCGTCGACCACGCGCACCTCGTCACCTACTTTCAGGCCGCGAGCCCGCTCGAGGAAATCGCGCTCTTGAACATCGGCTCGCGGCCGGCGCGGCGGACGGGCGCCCATACGCTCGCCGATCTGCGGGCCATCCCCTGGGTGTTCGCCTGGACCCAGAACCGCCACGTCATCCCTGGTTGGTACGGCGTGGGCACGGGACTCGCGACCTTCCTCGAGGTGCGCGGCAGGCGCGGGGAGGCGCTGCTCAAGCGGATGTTCGCGGACTTCCGGCTGTTTCGCCTAATCGTGGACGAGGTGGAGAAGACGCTCGCCTACGTCGATCTCGACATCGCCCGGGCGTACGCCGACTTGGTGGGCGACGCGTGGGTGCGCCAGGAGATTTTCTCGCTCGTGACGGACGAATATCACCGGACCGTCGACCTCGTGCGCCGCCTCACCGGTGCGACCGAGCTGGCCGGGCGGTTCCCCCAGTTTCGCGAGCGGCTCCGGCGCCGCCTGCCGACCTTGAACCAGGTGAACCGACTCCAGACCGAATTGTTGCGCCGCTATCGCGCCACGGCAGCCGAGCCGGCCTCGGAGCAGCATCTCGCCGCGCTGCTCTTGTCGATCAACTGTGTAGCGGCGGGGTTTGGGACCACGGGCTAGCACGTGTCCGGGCGGAGCTCGCGATCGCGCGCCCAGGTCCATTTGTCCGTCAGCCGGTGCCGCGCCACGTTCGACGGCAGCGCGCAGGCCGACGCGCTCCCCCGCGCTCAGAGCCGGTAGCCGACCAGCGTGCCCGACCCGGTCCGCAGGAACAGCATGCTCGCGACGTCGTCGACCGCGTACACCGGCTCGCGCTCCTTGCCCAGATCCACGCGCGCTCGCGGCTGCGCGGTGTCCTTGTCGAGCTGCAGCAGGATATTGCCGTTCCCATCCGGCGCGCGCGTCAGCATGAAGACCGATCCCGAGACCACGAGCGAGGCCCGGAAGCGTTTCGACGCCAGCGCGGCCGACTGGTGGGCGTAGCCCGCGAGTTGTGCGCCCCCCGTCGTGTACGCCGCCGCCAGCTGGCCGGTGATCCGGCGCGCGGTGGTATCCGTGGCCTGGCGCGACGCTTGGGCGAACGCGTCGCCATACGCCGAGGCGGCCGCGCCGTACAGGCCGGCGCGGATCGCGTTGATGCGGTGGAGCGCGCGTAACAGCCCCGGCAACTGCGGCGCCGGGTAATAGGCCTGCTGCTTCACCTGCCCATCCCGCGCGACGATCACCAGGTTTTGCGGCGAGATGAGGACGATGCCCGCGGGTCGGATCTCCATCTCCGTCGGATCCTCGCCGCCCTGCAGCTTGATCTCGCCGCCGAGCGCGTGGAACGTGCCGGCATCGCGATCGACGGCATACAGCTTGTGGTCGCGGTTCGCGAACACGTACAGCGTCCGCCCTTCCACCGCATGATGCAGGTAGTAGCCCTGGGCATTGTAATCCTCGGTACTCAGCGGCTTGCCGCTCTCGATCGCGTCCTTGAAGCGGGGCTCCCCCTTGGCCAGATCGATGACGTTCACTTCGGCGTTCGTCCGCACGTCGGGACGCGACACGTATAAGAGCCCCGCCGGCGTGAGCTCGACGTAGCTGAGCTGGCCCTTGATCTTCACGTCGTCCTTCAGGCGCAGCGTCGCCGTGGCCACGTCCAGCACGTTCACGAACGTGCGCGACTCGGCATCCACGGCCAGTACCACGGCCTCGCCGGCGATCATCGCGTCGATCACGTTGCCCCGCATCCGCAGGGGCTTCGCGGCGATCATGGTGCCATCGTCGTAGCGGGCCACGTTGAGCCCGGTCTGCACGACGCCGTTCACGACGCGGCGATTCCCGGTGGGCTCACCCGGCTGCGGCGCTTCGGGCAGCATGATGATCCCCGCCGGGTGCTGCACGATGTCGCGGATGTGTCCGTCCACGCTCGCCGGCGCGGCCCAGAGCGCCTGCCCGTCGGCGAGGCGGTAGGCCATCAGCCGGTTTTCGAAGCTCACGTAGATGCGGTCGGGCTTCTCAAGCGACGGGTAGAGCCGCGCCGATCGCGCGAGATGGCCCTCGCGGCCGCCGGTGGGTAAGGTGGCGGACCAGCGCGCCGCGCCGGTGTGCGCGTCCAAGCCCTTCAGGCCGAGCAGCGTGTGGACGACGATCAAGTCGGGCCCTGCCTGCAACACCTCGAGCGCCATGCCCTCGGACGCCATACGTGCCAACCCCTGCACCAGCCCCCCCAGCCCCTTCTTTCGGGCCTCGGTCTGCTCGAACAGCCCTTCGTTCGTCCACCGCTGGTCGCCAGTTACGAGATCGTAGAGCGCGACGACCGGAGGGCCGGCCGCGCGCCGCCCGTGGACGAGCAGGGTGCCGCTCTGGGGCAGGACGCGCCGCGTGACGACCTGGGTGAGCTGCAGGCGCCGCGAATCGAAGACGACCGCGCCGGTCACGGGGTCGAAGATCACGAGCAGGCCCGGGCGCGCCGCTTCCATGAGGAGCGACCCCTCGACCATGCGGACGCTGTCGGGCGGCAGTCCGCCGAGCTCGGGTTTCTCCCAGGCGACCTGGCCGCGCTCGATATCGACCCCCGCCAGCGCGGCATCGGTCGAGACGAGCAGGGCGCCCGCCGGGGTGACTTGTTGCCAGCGGATGTCCCCTTTCACCCGCGTCGTCCAGGCCGCGGTTGCGCCGGACGGCGCGGGCGCAGGGGTCTGCGCCTGGGCCGCCGCGTGGATTGCGACGACGAGCGTGAGCGGCAGCAGGGTGCGACGAGCGAAATCGGTCATGGCGAGCCTCCCGTGGGACCGGTGGTCACAAGGGGCAGTCGAACGAGCGGCCCTATATCCCCCCAGCGCGCCCCGGGGCGCAAGAGCCGGGAGGCTGCGAGGAGCGGCTCAAGATCGAAACCGACTGGGCTCCGTTGGTCCGACGCCTTCCGCGGGGCCACGTCGGTGGGATCGCGCGGTCGCCCGCGGGCGCTAGCGCGTCCCGCTCAGTACGTGAGGCCGTAGCCGAACGGGAACAGCGGATCGTCGCCCGTGTCGCCGCGGTGGATCGAGAGCTGCGCGGTGGTGCGCGGCCAGGTGTAAGGCAGCTTGCCCGTCGGCCGGTAGTCGCCGAACAGCACGTCGGCCACGCCGTCCCCCTCGGTGCCGGGGAGCCAGGCGGCCACGAGCGCATCGGCCTGGTCGAGCACGCCGCCGAGGATGAGCGGCCGGCCCGAGATGAGGACGACGGCGACCGGCACGCCCGCGGCTTTCAGGTTGCGGAGGGTCGCGAGGTCCGCCGTGTCGAGCGCCAGCTCGCTGTTGTCGCCGAGCATTTCGGCGTAGGGCGTCTCGCCGATCACGGCAATGGCCATGTCGGCGCCCGCGGCGCCGCTCCCGTCCGCGGAGAACGTCACCGTCGTGCGCGGGGACACGGCGCGCTTGATCGCGGCGAGCACCGTCGTGCCGCCGGGCGTGACGGCGCCGCCCGCGCCCTGCCAGGAAATCGTCCAGCCGCCGGTTTGGTGTCCCAAGTTGTCCGCGCTCTTGCCCGCGACGTGGAGGCGCGCGAGCGTCTTCGAGAGGGGGAGCGTGCGTCCCCGATTCTTGAGCAGGACCAACGACTCTCGCACCGCCTGCCGGGCCACGGCGCGGTGCTCCGCCGACCCGAACGAGCGGTGGAGCGTGCGGTCGGCTAGGGGCAGGCGCTCCGCGCCCACGAGCCCCATGGCGACCTTGACCCGCAGAATCCGGCGCACCGCGTCATCGATCCGCGACATCGGGACCCGGCCCTCGTTCACGAGGTCCGTCAGGTGCCCGATGAATTCGCGATACGTGTCGGGCACCATGACCATGTCCATGCCGGCGTTGATCGACTTCTCGATCGCGGTCTTGTAGTCCGGGTCGATTTGATTGACGCCCCGGTAGTCCGACACGAGGAACCCCTGGAACCCCAGCTCCTGCTTGAGCACATCGGTGAGGAGGTGACGGTTGCCCGACATCTTCACGCCGTTCCAGCTGCTGTAGGACACCATGATGGATCCCACGCCGGCAGCGACCGCCGCCGCGTAGGGGCGCAGGTGCACGCGGCGCAGGGTCTGCTCGTCGATACGGGCGTCGCCCTGGTCGAGGCCCTTCCCCCCAACCCCCGTGCCGAACGCGGTGCCGCCGTCAGCGAGGTAGTGCTTGGCGGTCGCGAGGACGGAGAGCGGATCGTGGAGACTCGCGCCCTGGAAACCCTTGATGGTGGCTGCGCCGAGGACGGCGACCAGCTCGGGGTCTTCGGAGAAGCCCTCGTAGGTGCGTCCCCACCGGGTGTCCTGTGGCACGCAGATGCAGGGCGCGAACGTCCAGTGGATTCCCGTCGCGCGCACCTCCTGGGCGGTGGTCGCGGCGATCCGCTGCACGAGCGCGGCGTCGCGCGTGGCGCCGAGGCCGATGTTGTGCGGGAAGATGACCGCGCCGAGCACGTTGCTATGGCCGTGCACCGCATCGATCCCGTACAACAGCGGAATCTTGAGCCGGGTCTTCGCGGTGTGCTGTTGGTAGCGATCGTACAAGTCCGTCCACGCCGCGAGACTGTTCCCTTCTTTCGGATCCGAATTCCCGCCGCTCAGGAGCGAGCCCAGCGCGTACCGCTCGATGTCGGCGGAGTCCTTGAGGAACTCCTGGTCCGGCTGGGTCATCTGGCCGACCTTCTCGGCCAGCGTCATTTGCGAGAGGAGCGAGTCGACCCGTCCCTCGCGCTCGAGCAGCGGGTCAGGCGATCGGGCGGCGGCCGGGTGCGCCGCTTGGCACGCGCTGACGAGGATGCCGAGGACGGCGATCCCGCCCACACTCGAGCGGCGGGGGCGGCGTGGCGTGGCGGGTGCGGTGGTCGTGGGCATGGTGCTCCGTCGCGAGGTGGCGCAGGGGGTCGGGGAGCGATCCGGGACGGGTACGATATGATCGCGGCCTGCGGAGTTGGCAAGGGACCGCGATCCGATGCGGGCGCGCGCCGCCGCGGCGCCGGACGCGGGTCGTGCCGCCATGGGGAGCGCGGACTGAACCACCGTGTTTGCACCCTCCTGCGTAGATTTCCGCCATGCACGACGCGCTCTACTTCAGCGAGCACCACCTTCAGGTGCGCGACATGGTGCGCGATTTCGCGCAGCAGGTCGTCAAGCCCGCGGCGCGCCACCACGACCTCGAGAGCGCGTTCCCGTGGGACAACGTCCGACGGATGGCCGATCTCGGCCTGTTCGGGATTCCCTGGCCCGAGGAGCTCGGCGGCTCGGGCCTCGATTACCTCTCCTACATCCTCGTGATCCACGAGCTCGCCAAGGTCGACGCCAGTCACGCCATCACCGTCAGCGCCCACACCACGCTCGGCACGTCGCCGATCGTGGACTTCGGGACGCCCGAGCAGAAGGCGAAGTACGTGCCGCTGCTCGCGGCGGGGAAGGTGCTGGGCGGGTTCGGCCTGACGGAGCCGGGCGCCGGCTCCGATGCCGGCGGGACGCGCACGACGGCCGTCGACAAGGGGGACCACTTCGTCTTGAACGGCTCGAAGATCTTCATCACGCACGCCGGCGTCGGTGAGATCTTCGTCGTGACGGCCCGCACCGATCCCGCCGCCCAGAAGACGCGCGGCATCACCGCCTTCATCGTCACCAAGGACACCACCGATCTCGAGCAGGCGCAGCGCGTTGGCGTGGGGCACGATCCAGCGCTCCCGAAGTGCCCCGGGGTGCGGGCGGCGAAGCGCGAGGACAAGCTGGGCTGGCGCGCCTCCGATACGCGCGAGCTGGTGCTCGAGGACGCGGTCGTGCCGAAGGAGAACGTGCTCGGCCCCGTGAACAACGGGTTTCGCCAATTCTTGCACACACTCGATGGCGGCCGCATCGGTCTTGGCGCTCTCGCCTTGGGGATCGCCGAGGGTGCGCTCGAGGAGTGCCTAGGCTATACCGCGACGCGCCACCAGTTCGGCAAGCCGATCGCCAGCTTCCAGGGCGTCCATTTCGCGCTGGCGGACATGGCAACCGAGATCGAGGCGGCGAAGCACCTGGTGTACCACGCCGCCTGGTTGAAGCAGCGGGGGCAGCCCTTCAAGAAGGAGGCGGCGATGGCGAAGCTCTACGCGTCCGAGCTTGCCATGCGCGCCACCACGAAGGCCGTGCAGTTGCATGGCGGCTACGGCTACACGACCGACTATCCGGTCGAGCGGATGATGCGCGACGCCAAGATCTGCGAGATCGGGGAAGGCACGAGCGAGATCCAGCGCATCGTGATCGCCCGCCAGCTGCTCGGCCATCTGATCGACTAACCCCGAACCCCGAACTAGCCCCCGGCCGGCGGGCGGTCGGGCAGCCCGAGCGTCCGCACGAGAAACGCGAGCCGATCGACCTGCTCGTCGATCAGCTTCGTGGTCGGCTTGCCGGCGCCGTGTCCCGCCTTCGTCTCGATCTGGATCAGGACGGGCTGCGGCCCCGCCTGCGCCGCCTGCAGCGCGGCCGCGAACTTGAACGAGTGGGCGGGCACGACCCGGTCGTCGTGATCCGCCGTCGTGATGAAGGTCGCCGGATAGGCGGTGCCGGACCGGAGGTTGTGGAGCGGCGAGTAGGCGTAGAGGTAGGGAAACTGCGCCGCATCGTCGGCCGAGCCGTACTCCGTCACCCACGCCCAGCCGATCGTGAACCGCTGAAAGCGCAGCATGTCCAAGACCCCCACGGCCGGCAGCGCCGCCCCGAACAGCTCCGGCCGCTGCGTCATCGCCGCTCCGACGAGCAGCCCGCCGTTCGAGCCCCCGGCGATCGCGAGCGTCGCGGGGGTGGTATGGCCCTGGGCGATGAGATACTCCGCGGCCGCGATGAAGTCGTCGAACACGTTCTGCTTGCGCTCATACATCCCAGCCTGATGCCACTCTTCGCCGTACTCCCCGCCGCCCCGCAGGTTGGGCACGGCGTACGCGCCCCCCAGCTCGAGCCACACGGCCATGGCGATCGAAAAGCTCGGGGTGAGACTCACGTTGAACCCCCCGTAGCCGTACAAGAGGGTCGGGGTCGATCCGTCGCGCCGGAGCCCGCGCCGGTGGGTGAGGAACATCGGCACGCGCGTCCCGTCACGGCTCGTGTAGAACACTTGCGTCGTCTCATAGCCGAACGGATCAAAATCGATCGCGGGGGCCTGGAACACGCTGGTGCGCGCGGTCGTGAAGTCGTACCGGAAGATCGTGCTGGGGTAGAGAAACGAGGTGAAGGCGTAGAACAGCTCGTCGTCGTGGCGCTCGCCGCTGATCGCACTCACCGTACCGAGAGCCGGAAGCTCGAGCTCCTGGAGCAGCGTGCCGTCGCGCGCGTATAGCCGCAGGCGGGACGCCGCGTCGCGCATCACGTGCGCTACGAAGGTATCGTGAACGAGCTGCACGCTTTCGAGCACGTCGGTGCCTTGGGCCACGAGCTCGCGCCAGCGGGCGCGGTCGGGGTGCGCGGTATCGATCGCGACCACCCGTTTGCGCGGGGCGTCCAGGTCGGTGAGGAAGTAGCACACCGGGCCATCGTTGCCCACCAAGCTGTAGGCCGCGTCGAAGTCATCGAGCAGCGGCACGACCTCCCCCTGAACGCGCGGCGCGCTCGGGTCCCCGAGGTCCACGTAGTAGATGCGGTTGCGGCGGTCGGTGCCGAGCCACACGTGCAGCACCGCATAGCGGCCGTCGTCGGTGACTTGGGCCTGCATGCCCCACTCGGGCTGATCGGGCCGCTCGTAGACGAGGACATCCCCGGCCTGATCGCTCCCGAGCCGGTGGTAGTAGACCCGTTGGAACCGGTTGACGTCGGTGAGCGCGTGGTCGCTGGGTGTCGGGTAGCGGCTGTAGAAAAACCCGGCACCGTCCTTCGTCCACGCCGCCCCGGAGAACTTGATCCAGCGGAGATGGTCGGGCCGGTCGCGCGCCGTCGCGACCTCACGCACGTGGAACTCCTCCCAGTCGGAGCCGCTGCGCGTGGTCCCGTACACCAGGAACCGACCGTCGTCCGAGACGGCGAGGGTCGAGAGGGCCACCGTGCCGTCGGCGGCGAGCAGGTTCGGGTCGAGGAGCACCGTGGGCGGATCGGTGAGCGCGCCTTGCGTGTACAGGACCGCGTGATTTTGCAGCCCGTCGTTCTTGAGATAGAAATAGCGGCCGCCTTTGCGAAACGGCGTGCCGTACTTGGGATAGTTCCACAGCCGGGTGAGTCGCTCCCGGATCGGCTCGCGCTCGGGGATCGCGGCCAGGTAGGCCTCGGTCAGCCGGTTCTGGCCCTCGATCCAGCGCCGGGTCGCGGGCGTGTCGGGATCCTCGAGCCAGCGATAAGGGTCGGGGACCGCGGTGCCGTGGTGGTGTTCGACGACGTCCCCTGGCGGGGCGCTCGGGTACTCGAGGCGGCCGGTCGGGCCCGCTGGACGCGCGGCGCCCGCGGCGCGGGGAACGGTTCCGGTCAGACGCGATCCTCCTCGGGTGCTAACCGTGCGGCACAGCGCAGCTTGCCGCTGTAATCTCGGGGCGGTTGACGTAAGTCGCAAGCCCGCTTATATTTAGCGCATGCATTGGACCCAGGGACTGGCCTCGCGTCCTGCGGCGCCCGCCGCTCGCGCCGGAGCTGCCCCTGCCAATCGGTTCGTTCAGACGGCCGGTTATCTGCTCGGAATCAACTCTTGCTGGCACAATCGTAGGATCCCGACCGGCTGCTGGCCGACCGGGGTCGAGGGCACTTGCTTTGAAACGGGAAATACTCATCAGCGGGACCGCACGCGAGACGCGCGTCGCGATCCTGGAGGACGACCGCCTTGTTGAGCTCTCGGTGGATCGTCCCGACGCCCGCCGCATGGTGGGCGACATCTACCTCGGCACGGTTGAGGCCGTGCTTCCGGGGATTCAGGCGGCGTTCGTCAACATCGGGGCGGAAAAGAGCGCCTTTCTCCACGCCTCCGACCTGATCGAGGCGGAGGAGGACGAAGAGCCCTCCGAGGGTGACGACGACGGGAACGGTGCCGAGCCGGCGAACGGCGGCGGCCGCTCCTCCCGACGCCGCGTGCCGAACATCGCCGACGAGTTGAAGCGCGGCGCCACGAAGATCGTCCAAGTCATCAAGGAGCCGATCGGGACCAAGGGCCCGCGCGTCACCGCGCAGATCTCCTTGGCCGGGCGCTTCCTTGTCTACATGCCGTTCGCCTCCAAGGTCGGCGTTTCGCGCAAGATCGAAAACCGCGAGCAGCGGACCAAGCTGCGCGAGCTGGTCGCGAAGCTCGTCCCCAAGGACGAGGGCGGCTGGATCATCCGCACGGTGGCCGAGGACCTGACCGAGCAAAGCTGCAAGCGCGAGATCGACCACCTGCACGGCCTGTGGAAGAAGGTCAAGCGCAAGTCGGGCTCGGTCCGGGCGCCGGCGTTGCTCCAGCGCGAGACCTCGCTCACGCGCGGCATTATCCGCGACCTGTTTTCCGACAAAGTCGACTCGCTGCTCGTCGACTCGAAGACGCTGTACAACGAGATCGTGCAGTACTTGAAGCAGATCGAGCCCGATCTGATCGAGCGCGTAAAGTTGTACGAGGCCGAGACGGCGCTGTTCGACGAGTACGACATCGAGGCGGAGATCCGCAGCCTCTTCAAGGCGCGTGTCGATCTGCCGACCGGTGGTTCGCTGATCATTCAGCCGACCGAGGCGCTCACCTCGATCGACGTGAACACGGGCCGCTACACCGGCAAGAAGGACCCCGAGAGCACCATCGTGAAGACCAACCTCGAGGCCGCCCGCGAGGTGGCGCGCCAGCTCCGGCTGCGCGACATCGGTGGCATCATCGTCGTGGACTTCATCGACATGGAAACCCGCGGCAACCGCGACAAGGTGCTGCAGGAGCTGCGTGCCCACCTGGCACGCGACCGGGCCCGCACCAAGGCCTTCGCCGTATCCGAGCTTGGGCTGATTGAGATGACCCGCCAGCGGGTGCGGCCGTCGTTGTGGCAGTCGATGACGGGCGAGTGTCCCACCTGCAACGGCACGGGGCGAGTGTTCCGGCCCGAAGTCGTGGTGCGGCGCATGGAGCGCTCGCTCAAACGGGCCGGGGCCGAGCACAAGGAGCGCCAGCTCGCCGTGCGGCTGCATCCGGACGTGGCGCTCTACATCGTGGAGCAAGAGCCGAATTTCTTGCGTCAGCTCGAGAAGCAAACGGGCTTGGAGCTCGAGGTGCGGGACGATCCGATGATGCGGCTCGACGAGTTCCGCATGATGGCGAAGCCGGCGGGCCGGGACGTCACCGAGCAGTACGCGGTGGCCTGACGGAACCCCCAGGCCGGCGCCGGCCGTAACGCGGTCCGTTCGCCACCACCCAACGCAGGCGACAAGGAGCCTCACATGGCGGAGAGCGTCTACAAAGTCATCGAGCTGGTCGGGACGAGCGCGGAGTCCTGGGAGAAAGCCGCCGCGGCGGCCGTGAAGCGCGCGGGGAAGACACTGCGCGACCTGCGGGTGGCAGAGATCTCGCAACTCGACATGCAGCTGAAAGACGGCAAGGTCGAGAGCTACCGGGCGAAGATCAAAGTGTCGTTCAAGTACGAAGGCGACTAGGAACGAGCGGCGGTCAAGGCCGGCGCGAAGCGCGGGCCAGGCCGCTTGACGGAACTCCAAGTCCCGACTAGAGTTCGCACCCTATGACGTACGCCATCTTTGCCACCGGCGGCGGCCAGTACAAGGCCGAGCCCGGGCTCACGATCAAGGTGCCGCTCCTCGCCGCCGAGCCGGGGACGAAGGTCACGTTCGACCGCGTCCTGCTCGCGAGTGACGGTAAGCATGTCCAGGCCGGGAAGCCGGTGCTCAAAGGGGCGAAGGTGACGGCCGAGGTCGTGCGACACGGCAAGGGCGAGAAGATCAAGATTTACCGGTTCGCCCGGCGCTCGGGGTACCGGCGCCACGCCGGGCATCGGCAGCGGTTCACCGAGATCAAGATCGCGGACGTGAAGCTCAAGGCCGAGTGAGGTAGCTATGGCGCACAAGAAGGGTGTCGGTTCGTCTCGCAACGGCCGCGACTCGCAGCCCAAGTATCTCGGCGTCAAGCGGTTCGGCGGCGAGTTCGTCTCGGCGGGCACGATTCTCGTGAAGCAGCGGGGGACCAAGTTCCATCCCGGTCTGAACGTGCGCCGCGCGTCCGACGACACGCTGTTCACGGTCGTCGACGGGCAGGTGCGCTTCGAGCACAAGAGCAAGACACGCTACCGCGTGAGCGTGTATCCGGTGGCGGTGGCGGCCGCGAAGGCCTAGACCGCGGCGCGGTCCGCACCAAGCGACGGGCGGCACGCTCTCAGCGTGCCGCCCGTTGGTTTTCACCCCGGCCGAGCCGGGCGGCTAATAGCTCGGCGGCAGCTTCTTGTAGCGCTCGAACAGCTCCGTCTGCCGGCTCCGCAGGGGGATCTCGCGACCGCGAATCAACACGTGCTCGACCCGGGTCGTGAACTCGAACGGATCCCCCGACCACACCACGAGGTTGGCGACCTTCCCCGGCTCGAGCGAGCCGTAGCGATCCGCGACGCCGAAGATCTCGGCCGGCGTGAGCGTCACGGCGCGGAGCGCTTGATCCCACGACAGGCCGTAGGACACCGCGTTCCCTGCCTGTTGGCGCAGGTTGCGCGCGTTGTGCGTGTCGGTGTCGACCAAGGCCACGCGCACGCCGGCTTGGGCCAGCAGGGCGGCATTCTCGAGGCGGATCCCGAGCCCGTCATAGGTCGGGATGTTGCTCAGCGGCTCGACCAGGACGGGCACGCCCGCCCGGGCGATGTCGCCGGCGATCTCCCAGCCCTCGGCGGCGCCGGCGAGGATCAGCTTCAAGTTGAACTCCTTGGCGATCCGGAGGCTCGTCTCCAAGTCGCTGCGCCGGTTGGCGCGGGCGATCAGCGGCTCCCGCCCGTGGAGCAGGGGGAGCAAGGCCGCGAGGTCCGCCGCGCTGGCGCCGAGCGGTTCGATCTGGGCACGGCTGTAGTCGGCCTGGCGGCGCTCGTACTCGAGGGCGTCCCGGAACACCCGGCGCAGCCGCGTCGCGACGGCGGCCCGCGAGCCTCCCGCGCCCTCCTTGCCGGTCTCGGAGAGGTCCGCCACGATCCCGACCGGCGACTTGACGAGCATCTGCTCGATCGTCGTGCCGTCCAAGTCGATGAGCACGGCCTGGCCGCTCACGAGATTGCCGAGCGGGGCCGCGAGCGCGGTCGTGATCCCCTCAATCCGCGTGACCGGAATGAGAGTGGAGGCGGGGTTGATGCCTTCCACCACGTTGAACGCGGCGGCGATGGTATCGCCCTTGACCGTGCCCTCGCGCGTCCCGCTCACCGCACCGATCTCGACCAAGCCCATCTGGCCCGCGCCCTCGATCAAGCCCGGCGTGACCCACTTGCCGCGCGCGTCGATCCGGGTCGCGTCGGGCGGGACGGTAACCTGGGCCCCAACCGCCGTGATCTTGCCGTCCTTGATGAGCACGGTGGCGTTGGCCAGTTTCGGGCCCGAGACGGGGTACACCGTGGCGCCCGTCACCGCGATCGTCTGTGCGAGCAGCAGCGCGATCATCGGTCGCTCCCGGGCGCGGGTGGCCGGCCCAACTCGAAATCGCCTTGCGGCTGGTGTCGGGGGTCGCTGCGGTCGTACACCAGCCAGCCGTCGTTGTAGACCTGCACGGCCTTCGCGTACACGGAGAACGGGTCACCCGACCACACGACGACGTCGGCCATCTTCCCCGGCTCGAGCGTGCCGACGATGGAGTCGAGCCCGAGCGCCCAGGCGGGGTTGGCGGTAATCCAGCGCACCGCCTGGTCGCGGGTGATCGGGATGCCGGCGCGCTGGCCTGCGTACATCGCCTTCGCCGCCTCCTGATTGAGCCGCTGGATGCCCTGCGGGCTGTCGGAGTGCAGGAGCGGCCGGCCGCCCGCCTGCTGGTTCAGCGCGGCGTTTTCCTGGATGCCGTCCATCGCTTCTTCTTTGAAGCCCCACCAATCGGCCCAGACCGAGACCGCCGTGCCTTCCTTGGCGAGCAGGTCGGCGATCTTGTAGGCCTCCACGGCGTGGTGGAAAGAGCGGATCTGGAACCCGAACTCATGCCCGAGGTCGAGCATCTCGGCCATCTCGTCGGCGCGATAGCAGTGCATCTGCACAAGGATGTTGCCGCGCAGCACCTCGGCCAGGCTCTCGAGCCGGAGGTTACGCTCGGGCGGATCGCCCTGGTGGTCCTTGTTCCACTTGTCCCACTTGCGGCGGTAGCCCTCGGCCAGGATGAACGCGCTGCGGTAGCCCGCCATACTCCCCATCCGGGTGGACGGGCCGCCGTGGGTGCCGTACACTCGCTTCGGGTTCTCCCCGCACGCCATCTTCAGTCCGTAGCGCGCGCCCGGGAATTTCATCTCTTGCACGGTGCGCGCCGGGATCAGCTTCAAGACCGCGCTGCGCCCGCCGATCAGGTTGGCCGAGCCGGGCAGCGCCTGGATCGTGGTGACGCCGCCGGCGATCGCTAACCGGATCTGCGGATCCTGCGGCCAGAAGGAGTGCTCGGCCCAGACTTCCGCGGTGACGGGGGTCGTGGCCTCGTTGCCGTCATTCTCCGCGTCGGTGCCGGGCGCGGCGTACACGCCGAGGTGCGAGTGATCGTCGATCACCCCGGGCGTCACGAACTTGCCCGTGCCGTCGACCACGACGGCGCCGGCGGGCGTTTCGACCTGTGTCCCCACCGCCACGATGCGGCCGTCCTTGAACGCGATCGAGCCGTTCGTGATCTCTCGTCCGGTCGCGGTGAGGATCGTCGCATTGCGGATCAGCACCGGGGGATTGGGATGGCGCTGATAGCTGGACGGGTACTGCGGCCGCTCGCCGCTGCTCGTCTCGGGCGTTGCCGGGGGGGGAGTGGCGGGCGCGGGTCTCGCTGGTTGGGCCGGGCGCGCCGCGCCCGTGGCGCAGGCGCTTGTGAGCGCGAGCAGCAGAGCCGTAGGGTGCCGCATGCTGGTCTCCCTCCGCGGTGGCCTACTTAACGAGTTCAATGACGAACGGCTGGCCTACGAATTCCTGTTTCACCACTCGGTGCGGTGCCGCGACGCTCACGTACAGGACGAACGGGAACCGCGCGCCGGTCACGTCGACATGATACGCCTGGAAGGTCCCCGCGGGAACCGTCACGCTCTCCGGCGGCCCCACCTTGAACGTGAGCACCTTGCTCGCGACCTCGCTGGGCGTGAACACGGCGAGCCGTACCGTCTGCCCGGGGACGAGCGCCACGCCGGCCGCCACGAACGGCGCGACGTTCTCGTCGACGGTGCCGGGGGCGATCGCCGTGTCGACGGTGAACTGCTGCACGCTCCCATCCGGGCGCGGCGCAAAGCTGGTCCCCCGTACCCGCCCGGCGCCGTAGGTGAGGTGCGCCTCCCCCTTGGCCCCCTGCCGGGTCATGACCTGGTCGAGCCGGCGCGCGGCGGCGTCCGCCGCGGCGAACACGACGGTGGTTTGCTGCTCGAACGTGCCACTCCCCAGGCTCGAACGCTCCACGTACACCACGGAATCCCCCGCGTGTTGGACGCTCGCCACCGCAAACCCGACCGTCTTTCCCTCGAGCAGCACCTGCGAGCTATCGGTGCGCGGCCCGAGCTGGGCCGGATCGAGCGCGACGGCCGTGGCGGGTGCGCTCAAGTCGCCGGGCATCAAGCGCTTGCCGTCGGTGTCCACCAGGCGGACCGGGGCGATCGCCGTGAGTCGCTCGTACAGTTTGGTGGCGTCGCCCACCACCACGATGGTGAGCGCCTGGCGCCGGAACAGGCGCGCGGCCGCGGCACGCGCCTCGGGCGCCGTGACGGCGTTCAAGCGCTCGCGGTAGCGGTGCAGGTAGTCGTCCCCGAGCCCGAGCAACTTCACGGTGGCGACCTGACCCGCGATCTGGCCGGGCGTCTCGATCGTGAGTGGGAACGAGCCGATGAGGAAGCCTTTCACATCGGCCAGCTCGGACGGGGGGATCGCCTCGGTGCGCACCCGGTCCACCTGGTGCAGCAGTTCGCCGAGCGCGCTGTCGGCCACCTCGGTGCGCACCTCCGCGGTCGCCTGCCAGTAGCCGAGCCCGCGGTAGCGGTGCAGCGCCGCGTAGGCGCCGTAGGTCCAGCCCTTCTGCTCGCGCAGGATGAGGAACAGCCGCGCATCGGCGCCGCCGCCGAGCGCCTGAGCCGCGACCCGGGCCGGGTAATAGGTGGGATCGGTCGGCCCGATCGTCGTGTTGCCGACCGCGATGTTCGCCTGGGCGGAGCCGGGGCGGTGCACCAGCACGATGTCCGTCGCGACGCGGGCGGCGGGCGGTGGCGGCGGCGCGGTTCCCAGCGGCGTCCCGCGCCAGGCGCCGAACACGCGGGTCGCCAGCTCGCGCACCTGCGCGTCCGTCACGTCCCCCGCGACGACGAGCAGCGCGCCCGCGGGGCGCAGCCGCTGGCGGGCGAATTGCAGCACGTCGTCGCGCGTGACGGCGCGGTAGCTCTCGCGCGTCGGGCTTCGGCCGTACGGATGGCGTCCATACAGCTCGCTGGCGAAGCGGCGTTGCGCCAGCCGTCCCGGCTCCGACAGCTCGAGGGCGAGCGCCGACAGCGCCCGCGTACGCGCGAGCTCGAGCTCGCTGTCGGGGAAGGTGGCGTGCAGCGTGACGTCGCCCAGGAGGGTGAAGACGAGCTCGAGCTGGTCGCTCAGCGCATCGGCCGTCACGGTCAGGAAGTCGTCCCCGGCGGACGCCGCCAGGCTCCCACCCACGCCTTCGATCACCTGGGCGAGCTGCTCGGCACTGCGCGTTTCGGTGCCCTTCGAGAGCAGCTCCGCCACGAGTTCCGAGAGTCCTTCCTTCCCGGCGGGGTCGGTGGCCGTGCCCGCGCGCCACGCGAGGCTCACCGACAGGACCGGCTGCGCGTGGTGCTCGACCACCACGAGCCCGAGGCCGTTCGGTAGCGTCGTCTCTTGGAACGGGGGGAAGTGCACGGCCGAGAGCCGCGCGGGCTTGGGGGGGGTGGTCGGAAACGCTTGCGCCGCCATCCCCGACGGCCGCCCCCAGGAGAGCGCGAGCGTCGCCACCGGGACCACCCAGTGCCGGCACCGCCGCGGCACCGCCCTCATCGGGTGTCTCCCGAACCCGCCGGCGTCGCCTTCGGTCGCACGATCACGATCACGGCGTTCGCCGGGTCGAGGTACGTACGCGCCACCCGTTGCACGTCCGCCGCCGTCACAGCGAGGTAGCGCTCCAGGTCGGTGTTGATGTCGGCCGTGCGCGGGTGGAACAGGGTGTAGTGCGCGAGCGCTTCGGCGCGGCCGAAGGTCGTCTCGCGCGCGTGGACGAAGTCGGCGCGGTAGGTGTTCTTGGCGCGGGCCAGCTCGTCCGCGGTGACGCCCGTCCGACGGACGCTGTCGAGCTGGGTGGCGATGAGGGTGTCGACCCGTTCGACCGGCACGCCCTGGTTCGCGATCCCGTAGGCGACGACCACGCCGGGGCCGTGGCGCTCGTCCAGCCCGAACAGCCCCGCCTGGAGGGCAGCGCGCTCGCGCCGCACCACCGTCACGTTCATGCGCGAGCTCTCACCCTGCCCGAGGATCACGTTCAGGAGCTGGAGCGCGGGCGTGTCGGCGTGGTCGTGCGGCGCGAGCCGGTAGAAGCGCATGACGGCCGGCAGGGTGGCGTGTGCGTCCTCGACCGTGCGGTGCACCGTGCCGGGCGCGAGCTTCCAGGTACAGCGCACCGGGGGCGGCGCGGCATGGCTCGGGATCTCGGCGAAGTACGCGTTCACGAGCTGGCGCAGCCGCGCGCGCTGCACGTCCCCGACCACAACGAGGGTTGCGTTGTTCGGGGCGTAGTAGGTATCGAAGAACGCCTGGACATCTGCGAGCCGGGCGGCGTCCAGGTCGGCCATCGAGCCGATCGCGGTGTGCGCGTACGCAAAGCAGCCGGTGCTGTCGAACGGCCAGGTGATGCCGTCGCCGAACGTGGGCGCGTACGGCTGGTTGTCGACGCGCAGCCGCTTCTCCTCCTTCACCGTCTCCCGCTGGTTGTCGAGGTTCGGCTGGGTAACGGCGAGCGAGCGCATCCGGTCCGCCTCGAGCCAGAGCGCCAGGTTCAGGCGGTTGGACGGCACCGTCTCGTAGTAGTTCGTGTAGTCGTCGTGGGTCGAGCCGTTGAGCGAGCCACCGGCCCGCTCGATCAGCTGGAAGTGCTCGCTCTTCTTGACGTGCGCCGAGCCCTGGAACATGAGGTGCTCGAACAGGTGGGCGAATCCGGAACGGCCGGGGCGCTCGTTGCGCGCCCCGGTCGCATACCAGACGTCGACGGTCACGATCGGCGCCGTGTGATCGATCGCGTACACGACCCGCAGCCCGTTCGGCAGGCTGAACGCCTCGTAGCTGATCTGGCCCACCTGGCCGGGGAGCAGGGGTGGCGCACCGGCGCCCGCCGCGCAGAGGCCGACGAGCGCGGCGAAGCGGCGTCGGGCGCGCCCAGCGCGCCGGGCCAGCCCGTTCATTCGACCGTCTCGACCACCGGCCCCGAATGCACCAGCTCGAAGGAGAACTGCCGGTCCAGCGTCTCGCCCTTCACCACGCGTCGCGGGGCGCTGCGCGTGGTGAAGATCCGGAACCCACCGCTCCGCAGCGGCAGGACGTCGAACCGGCCCGCGGGCACCGAGACCGTGGTCGGCGCCTCGGCGACGAAGCTCAGGATCGTCAGCGAATCGGCGAATTCCTTGTAGGCGGGCACCGCGAGCGAGTCTCCGGGCAAGGCATTGGTCACGGCGCCGGCCATAAACACGTAGTCGGCGAGCACCGTGCCTGGCGGAAAGGTGTGGTCGACCGGGGTGATCTTCGTCTCGCCGCTCTTGGTCCGGACGAGACGGCGGCCCGAGATCGCACCGCGCTTCACCTCCAAGTCGTGCTCCAGCATGACCGTGTCGCTCTTCGGCGAGACCATGTCGATGTGGTGGAAGGTGGAGATCGGCTCGCCCGACACGCGGTCCAGCACGACGCGGAGCCGTTCCTCCTCGAGCGGCCGGAATTCCGAGGTGACCGTGTACACCAGCTCCTGGGTCATCTCGAGCGGTCGGATGGCGTACTGCCACACGGCCCAGCCGCGGTCTTCGCCGCGCAGCCGGAACACGAAGGAATCCCGGGTGGCCACGAGGGCGGTGAGATCGAAGCGGAGGGGTTTGGGACCGGCAAGCTGGGCCGACAGGGCGGCGGGGTTAGCGACGAGCAGGAAACAGAGCCAGCGCATTGGTCTCGAGAATGGCCTTCTTGTGGGGGTCGCTCAGGGGCAGCGTCAGGAACTGGGCGATGTTGCGACCGAGGTCCGTCACGCCCGGGCTCGGCCAATCCGTTCCCCACAGGACCCGGTCGGCGAGCTCCGCGAGACGCGGAAAGTACTGCAACAAGCGAGCGGGGGGTATCCCGGAGACGTCGAGCCACACGCGCCGGTGACGGCGCAGCACGAAGAACGCCTCCGCCATGTACAGGGGCCGGCCGCCGTGGGCCATGACGATCTGCAGCTCGGGAAAGTCGATCGCGACGTCGTCGAGCTCCATCGGGTTGCCGTATTTGGATCGCGCGCCGGGGAAGATGCTGGTCCCGGTGTGAATCATCACCGGCAGGCCGCGCGCTTCGCAGCGCCCGTAGATCTCGCCCAGCGCGGCGAGCCCGTCGGTGTAGGCGTTGGCGGGAAACCCTTGGTGCGGCGGATGGATCTTGACGAGCCGGATCCCCAAGTCGACCAGCCGGTCCACGTCGCCCGCCGGGTCGCGCGTGAAGCGGGCGTGCACGCCGCCGTACGGCACGAGCCGCTCGGGATTCGCCCGGGCGTAGGTGGCGGCGAACGTGTTGGTGGCGTCCGTGAACCCCATCACGTCGGGCGACGGGTAGTTCACGAGGCCGACGCGCCAGACGCCGGCGCGGTCCATCAGCTCGAGCAGCGCCTTGGGGTCGTCCATCGCCTGGAGTATCGAGTCCCGGTCCGGCTCGCCCCCGCGCCACATCACCTCGAGCACGTGCGGTTTGAGCTCGCGCCAGGGCTGGATGTGGATGTGGACGTCGGTGATGTGCGTCAGTCGCTCCAGGTGTAGAACCCCTTCCCGCTCTTCTTGCCGAGCTCGCCCCGCTTGACCTTGTCGCGCAGCACGCCGGGCGGCGCGAACTGCGGCTCCTTGAGGGTCCGGTACAAGTATTCGGCGATCGCGAGCCGGACGTCCAGGCCCACGAGGTCGGTGAGCTTGAGCGGGCCCATCGGGTGGTTGTAGCCCAGCTCCATCGCCTTGTCGATGTCCGCCGCCGACGCGACTCCCTGCTCGAGCATGCGCATCGCCTCGAGGCCCAGGACGACCCCGAGCCGGCTCGAGGCGAAGCCCGGGGAGTCGTTCACCACGATCGGGTCCTTGCCCAGCGTGCGCGCCAGGGCAACGGCGCGCGCCACCGCGCCCGCGCTGGCGTGCGGGTGCCGCACGACTTCGACGAGCTTCATGGCGTGCACGGGGTTGAAGAAATGCAGCCCGACGACGCGCTCCGGGTCTCGCACCGCGGCGGCGATCGCGGCGACCGAGAGCGACGATGTGTTAGTCGCGAGGAGCGCCGCGGCCGGTGCCACGCGGTCCAGCTCGGCGAACAGGCGGCGCTTCACGTCCAGGTCTTCGACCACCGCCTCGATGACCACGTCGGCGTCCCGCACCGCGCGGGCGAGGTCGGGCGCGGCGTGGAGGCGGCCGCGCATGCGCTCCTGGTCGGCGGCCGTGACCTTGCCGCGCGCGACCGCGTCTGCGAGCAGGCGGTGGATGCGCTCGAGGGCCTGGGGCAGGGCATCGGCGCGGCTATCGGTCAGGTGCACGTCCAGTCCCGCGAGCGCCACCGCGTAGGCGATCCCGTGCCCCATGGTCCCCGCGCCGATCACCGCGACCGGACCGGTGCTCATGCGGCGCCCGCGTCCACCGCCCGGCGGCCGACGTCCACATGATTCGTGCAGACGCCGTCCACGCCGATCCCAAGCAGCCGCTCGATCTCCTCGGGGTCGTCGGCGGTCCAGACGATGAGCTCCGCGCGCGCGGCGTGCAGCGCATCCGCCAGGGCGCGGTCGACCAGGCTGCGCTCCTGCCACAGCATCGTGGCGCCCGCGTCCCCGAGGGGCACGAGCGGCCGCACGGGATAAGAGGCGCTCAGGATGCCGCGGCGCAGCGTCGGTTGGGCCGTGCCGAGGCGCTGGACGATGCGGTGGTCGAAGCCATGGACCGCGTACCCGGCGGGGTTCGGGCCCTGGCGAAGCGCGTCCAGCAGGCGCCCGTCGAACCGGGGCGGAAGGGTCTTCACCTCCACGAACACGGCGAGCCGCGCACCCGCGGCGGCGAGCGCCTCGTCGAGCGTGGGCGGCGGCTCCCCGTTCGCGAGCCGCAGCTCGCGCACCGCGCGGCCGGAGAGCGCGGGAATGTGGTGCCGGCCGGCGATCGTCGCGTCGTGATGCACGATCAGGGTCCCGTCGGCCGCGGCATGCACGTCGAGCTCCACGGCGTCGGCGCCGAGCGCGGCGGCGGCGCGGAAGGCCGCGAGCGAGTTCTCGAGCTCCCGGTCGGACGCGCCGCGGTGCGCAATGACGAGCGCCCGACTCACTTGAGCAGGCTGTCGGCCTTCTTCGGCTCGATCCAGCCCGGCTCGCGCTCGATCGTGTGCACGCGGTCGTAGTGCTCGGGCTGGGGCAGGACTGTCTTCAGGTACGCCGCGTACTGAGTCGGATCGTCGATCGGCGTCCCATCGACGGTATAGTGCTGCTGCGCGTACACGCCGATGCGGCGGTTGAAGCGCGCATCCGGCACGCGCAACCAGCGCTCGCGCTCGGGGATGAACATGTTCAGCCGCTCGATCAGCTTGGTGATTTCCTGGCGGTACAGGTCTCGGCTGTATTCGTTGAGCTTCGCCTTGTTCGGCTCCGTCCGGTTGTCGCGCTCGTCGTAGCGCCCCTTCAGCCCCCACACGTACGCCCAATGGGCGGACGAGGAGTTGTCGGTGCCGAACAGGTCGAACGCCGTGGGGATCCACTTATAGAAGAACCGCTGCATCACCTCGGGCGGCATCTTGCCCGCCTTTACGATGCGGAGCAGGCCATTGTTGCCCGTCCCGAGGTGGAACGATTCCTCCTTCAGCATCGGATTCATGGAGCGCGACAGCGGGTCGAAGGCCGAGACCGAGAGCATGGTGAGCTGGAACTTGCCGTCGCGGTCGATGAACTGTGCGTAGGTGAAGAAGTCGAGCCAGTTATCCACCAACTCGTTGAAGGAGCCGAGCAGTCGCTCGCCCTCGTCGGCGCGGCGCTCGAGCAGCTTCGCCGCCTCGCGCTTGCCCTCGTCGCCGAAGTAGCGGCACAAGAGGTAGGACATCTGCCAGCCGTGCCGCATCTCCTCGGTCATGACCCGCTGGAGGGCCAGGAGGTCGTAGTCGGAGGGCGCGTGCTGCAGCAGGCTGCGCTGCTGCTCGACCGAGGCGAACTCGGTGTCGCCCTGATACACGATCAGGTTCAAGAGCGCGTCGCGGATCCGCTGGTCGGGGATGTGCATCACGGTCGGCCATTTGCGCTCGCCCTTGTAGTGGCCGAACTCGATGTGCGGCACGTCCTGGTCGCCGAACTTCGCGTCGAACTGGAACGTGCGCATCTCGCCCGCGGGCAGGCCGATCGACTCCTGCCAGTAGCGGAAGTAGTCGATCCACTCGTCGAAGTTGTTCAGCTTGCGGACCATCAGTGGCTCCTCTTCGCCAGTGACGCCCCGATGCGCGCGCGCGCCTCGGGGGTCGCGAATAGTTCGTTCTGCTGTTCGATCTCGAGATCCAGCATGGCGCGCAGCGAGCTGCCCCCACTCTGGTACACGGCGGCCTTGGCCCGGCGCACGACGCCGGCGGGCTGGGCGGCCCAAGTGGCGGCGAGCGCGCGCGCCTCGGTCAGGAGGGTGGCCGGCGGCACGACGCGGTCGAACAGCCCCAGCGCCAGCGCCTCGGGTGCCCCCACCATGCGGGCGCTCCAGACCAGCTCCAGCGCCTTGGCCGTCCCCACGAGGCGGGGCAGGAAGTACGTGCCGCCCCAGTCGGGCACGAGCCCCAGCTTGCCGAACACCTGCCCGATCGAGGCCTGGTCGGACGCGATGCGGTAGTCGCAGGCGAGGGCCAAGTTGGCGCCGCCGCCCGCGGCCGGGCCGTTCACCGCCGCGAGCACGGGCTGCGGCGCCGTGCGGATCGCCACCACCACGCTCTTCCCGGCGGCGACGAGCGCCGTCCCCTCGGCGCCGAGCGCGGCGAGATCGGCGCCGGCGCAGAACGCCCGGCCAGCGCCGGTAATCACGATGACGCGCACGCCCGCGCTCTGGCTCACGAGGGCGAGCGCCTCGACGAGCTCGTCGCACAGCGCCCGGTCGAACGCGTTGAGCTTCTCCGGCCGATTGAGCGTCACGGTCGCGAGGCCCTGGCCGATTTCCACGAGCACCCGGTCGTAGGCAGCCACTAGACGCGCTCCACGATCATGGCGATGCCCTGACCCACGCCGATGCACATCGTCGCCAAGCCGTAGCGGGATCGGGTCCGCCCGAGGGCGTGCACCAGGGTGGTCAGGATCCGGGCACCGGTCGCGCCCAGCGGGTGGCCGAGCGCGATCGCCCCGCCGTAGATGTTCACCGTCGCCGGGTCGAGCCGGAGCTCGCGGATGCAGGCGAGCGCCTGGGCGGCGAACGCCTCGTTCAGCTCGACCAGGTCGATCTGGTCGATGGTCATGCCGGCGCGCGCGAGCGCCTTCTGCGTCGCGGGGATGGGTCCGAGTCCCATGCAGCTCGGGTCGACGCCCGCCACCGCGGTGGCGACGATGCGCGCGAGCGGGGCGGGTCCGCGCCCGGCCGCGGCCGCCGCCGGTCCCATCACCAAGAGTGCCGCGGCGCCGTCGTTGATCCCGCTCGCGCTCGCGGCCGTGACGGTGCCATCGGCGCGGAACGCGGGTTTGAGCCGCGCCACGCCCGCGAGCGTCGTCCCGGTGCGCGGGGCTTCGTCGCGGGCGAACGTCGTGCCGTCGGGGAGGGGGACCGCCACGAGCTCGTCCGTGAAGACGCACGCCTGGAGCGCCGCCTCCGCGCGGCGTTGGCTCTCGACCGCGAACGCGTCCTGCTCGGCGCGGCCGATCCCGTAGCGGGCCGCCACGACCTCGGCCGTCTCCCCGAGCGCGATGGTCCACGGCTGGGGGAGCCGCGGGTTCGTGAAGCGCCATCCTACCGTGGTGTCCGCGGTCTCGGGCCGCTTGCGGCTCCACGGCTCGCCCGCTTTCAGCGTCACGTAGGGCGCGCGGGTCATGCTCTCGACCCCACCTGCCACGAACACCTGCCCCTCGCCTGCCTTGATCGCCTGCGCCGCGCTCGCCGCGGCCTGGAGTCCGGAGCCGCACAGCCGGTTCACCGTCTGGCCCGGGACCTCCACGGGCAACCCCGCGAGCAGCAGCGCCATGCGCGCCACGTTGCGGTTGTCCTCGCCGGCCTGATTAGTGCAGCCGAGGATCACGTCGTCGATGGACCGCGGGTCGATGCCCGAGCGTTCGACGAGCGCCTTGATGGGGATCGCCGCGAGATCGTCGGCACGGACGGTCGCCAGGGCCCCCCCGTGCTTCCCCACGGGGGTCCGCAGCGCGCCACAGATCCACGCGTCGGTCACAAGCCGATCCACACCGTCTTGGTCTCGGTGTAGTTGTCCAGCGCCTGTTGGCCCAGATCGCGGCCGAATCCGGAGAACTTGTAGCCGCCGAACGGCGCCGCCGGATCGTAGAAGTTGTAGGTGTTGACCCACACGGTCCCCGCCTTGATCGTGCGGGCCACGCGGTGCGCCTTCTGGACGTCCTTGGTCCAGATGCCGGCGGCGAGCCCGTACATCGAGCGATTGGCGAGCCGGATGGCATCCGCCTCGGTGTCGAAGCTCAGCACCGCGAGCACGGGGCCGAAGATCTCCTCATCCACGATCTTCATCCCGGGTGTCGCGCCATCGAACACCGTGGCCTCGACGTAGTAGCCCTTGCCGTTCACCTTCGCCGCCTTGCCGCCCGCCACCAGCGTAGCGCCCTCTTGCTCTCCGGCGGCGATGTAGGAGAGGACGGTCTCCTGTTGGTGCTTGGACACGAGCGCGCCCAGTCGCGTGTTCTTGTCGAACGGATCGCCGGGCTTGAGCTGCTTCGCCCGCTCGGCCAGCTGCCCGACCACCTGATCGTGCACGCTCTTCTCCACGAGGAGCCGCGAGCCCGCCGCGCACACCTCGCCCTTGCCGTAGAAGATCGCGTTCTGGGCGCCCCGCACGGCGGCCGCCAAGTCGGCGTCGGCGAAGATGATGTTCGGGCTTTTGCCGCCGAGCTCGAGCGTCACGCGCTTCACGGTGGCCGCCGCCTCGCGCATGATCCACTGGCCGACGGCGGTTGACCCGGTGAAGGCGATTTTGTCCACTTGCGGGTGGCGCACCAGCGCCGCCCCCGCGGTCGCGCCCGGCCCCGGCACCACGTTGAGCGCGCCTGGCGGCAGGCCGGCCGCGACCCCGATCTCCCCGAGCAACAGGGCGGTGAGCGGCGTCTCGTGCGCCGGCTTCAGGACCACCGTGCACCCGGCCGCGAGCGCGGGGGCCACCTTCCACGTCGCGAGGTTGAGCGGGAAGTTCCACGGCACGATCGCGCCCACCACGCCCACCGGCTCGCGCAGCGTGTAGGTGAAGAAGTTGCCGGCCACGGGGAGCGTGTCGCCGCTGAGCTTGTCGGCCCACCCGGCGTAGTAGCGGAGCGTCTCGACCGCCATGGCGACGTCGATCCGCGACTCGAACAGCGGCTTGCCGTTGTTCTTGGTCTCGAGTTCGGCGACCTCAGGGGCGCGCTGCTCCAAGAGCTCCGCCATCCGATACACGAGCTGGCCGCGCCGGCGCGCCGGGAGCTCGCGCCACTCTTTGGCGTCGAGACAGGCCCGCGCGGCCTGGACGGCGGCGTCGATCTCCGCCACCCCCGCTTCCGCCACGTCCGCCAACGGCTCTTCGGTGGCGGGATTGGTGAGCCCGTACCGCTGCGGGGCGGTGCGCCACTCGTTGCCGATCAGCAGATCGGTCTTCACCGCCCCTTGAACTCCGCGACTCGCTTCTCGACGTACGCCGCGATGCCTTCCTTGGCGTCGTCCGACTGAAACAGCTGCTGCTGCAGCTCGCGCTCGAGCGTGAGGCCGGATTCGAACGGCACCTCGGCGCCCGACTGCACGGCGCGCTTGATCAGGCCCACGGCCTTGGAGGCTTTGTGGGGCGGCGTGAACTGCTTGGCGTACAGCATCACCTGGTCCCAGTAGTCATCGGCGGGGAACACCTCGTTGATGAGCCCGAGCTCCTGCGCCTTGTCGAAGGAGAACGTCTCCCCCTTCACCATCATCTCGATGGCGCGCGATTTCCCGACGAGGCGCGCGAGGCGTTGCGTGCCGCCCGTGCCCGGGAGCACGCCCAGGTTCACTTCGGGCAGCCCGATCTTGCCGGCATTCTCCTTCGCGAGCCGCAGATCGCACGCCATGGCGATCTCGAGCCCGCCGCCCACCGTATGACCGTTGAGCGCGCCGATCGTGAGCTTGGGGGTATGCTCGAGCCGGTTGAGGGTCTCGTTGGCGTGCAGGCAGAAGAAGTACTTGTAGCGCGGCGTGATGCTGTTCAGGTAGGCGATATTCGCGCCGGCCGAGAAGAACTTCTCGCCGTGGCCGCGCAGCACCAACACGTGCGCGTTGTCGTCGAAGCGCGCCCGAAGGATCGCGTCGTCGAGCTGGCGCATCATCTCGAAGGTGTAGGTGTTCGCCGGCGGGTCGTCGAGCTCGATGATCGCGACGCCGGCCTCGACCAGATAGTGGACGAGCGTTTTGTGCGCGACCTGCGGTTCCGTCATCGTGGCCATGGGCCGTCAGCCTCCGTGTATCGGGGAGCGCGCCTCGGCGAACCCGCCGAGGAAGATGCGCGCGATGAGCCCCGCCAGGCGTTCGGGATCGATCTCGCCCGCCGGGTCGTACCAGTTGTAGATCCAGTTCATCATGCCGAACAGCGCGTACGCCGCGGCGCTGCGCTCCACCGCCGGCTCGTCGGCCGCCACGTCTTTGAGCAGGCCTTCCAGGAGATCCACGTAGCGCCGCTTGATGGCGTTCACCTTGCGCTGGCGGTCGCCCGTCAACGAGGTTGCCTCGTGCGACAGCACCTTCATCTCCGCCATGTGGGCGGCGAAGAAGCCCACGTGGTGGCGGATGAACGCTTGCAGCCGCTCGAGCGGGTCGGCGCCGGCGAGCCCCGCGAGGGCGTGTTCGGCCCCAGCGAGCACCCGGGTGAACGAGCGCTCCTGGATGCGGTACAACAGCTCTTCCTTGCCGCGCACGTAGTAGTACATGCCGGCGAGCGACATCCCGGTCGCGGCGGCCAAGTCGCGCATCGTGGTGGAATGGTAGCCCTGGTCGGCGAACACTGTCGCCGCCCGGGAGAGGAAGAGGTCCAGCCGCTCGTCGTAGGGTCGCATCGGTTCGAACGATCGTTCGAATTGGGAAGCTAGGCGGCCGACCCAGGGAATTCAAGGCCCGCCGGGGCGACGCTTAATATTCCCCCCATCTCCTACGTCTACGGTGCCAGAGCGCATGCCCGACGCCGAGCCCGCCGCCGCGCCTCCGACCGATGCGGCGTTGATCGCCGCCTGGCAGGGCGGGGACGAGCGGGCGGCGGCCGAGCTGGTGCGCCGCCACACCCGCGCGCTGGCGCGGCTGCTCGTGGGCGCGGGCGCGCCCGAGGCCGAGGTCGATGACCTGGTGCAGGAGACCTTTATCCGGGCCTTCCGGGCGGTCGGCAAGTTCCGGGGGCAGTGCCAGTTCCGCACGTGGCTCCTGACGATCGGGGTCAACGTCTTGCGGGATGCGTACCGGCGCACCAAGCGGGCGCGGGTCGTGCCGCTCGAAGCGGAGCTCGCCTCCAGCGCCGGCGATCCGCACGATCAGGCGGAGGCGGCGGAAGCCGAGGCGCGCCTGCAGGAGGGCCTGCGCGCGCTGCCGCGGTTGCAGCGCGAAGTGTTCCTGCTACGGGCGCAGCAGGGACTCGAGTACGCGGACATCGCGGCCGCCCTGGGCACGACCCCGGGCGCGGCGCGCGTGCATTACCATCATGCAGTCAAGCGCCTGAAGGAGCGGATGCAATGAAGCACGAGGACCCGGGGTCTGACGCGGCGTTGCGGGCCGTGGCCGAGCGGCTGGGGCGCGCGGCGGCCGAGCGAGTCGACGTGGAGCGGACGGCCGCGCGCGTGGTGGCGCGGCTGCGGGAGGACGCGCGTCGCGCGCGCCGGCTCCCCCGCTGGCTCGAGCCCACGGGGTTGCGGATCGCGGCCGCGCTGGTGATCGTGGCCGGGGCGGGGCTCGTGGTGCGCGGCCTCGGGCATTGGTCGTCTGGCCAGCCGGTGCCGGCCGAGTCCACGACCGCGGAGTTGGGTGAGCTCTCGACCGCGCAGCTCCGGGAGCTGCTCGGCGCCGTGGACCGCCCGGCCGCCGATCAGGACGTCGTGCTGGCGCAGGACGTGGGGCTCGAGGACCTGAGCGCGGCGCAGCTGCGCGCGCTGCTCGCGTCGCTCGAGGGAACGGCCGCGTGGGAGGGGTGATGCAGCGCTCGTGGCTGCTGCTGATCGCGCTTGCTCCGGGGCTCGCAGCCCAGGTGCCAGGGGACTCGGGCGCCGCTCAGCCCGCGGCTCCGAACGGAGCCGAGGAGCGCCAGCTCCGCGCCGAGGTGCGGGAGCGGTGGAAGGCGCATGTGCGCTCGACGCTCGGGTTGAGCGACGACGAGACTGCCCGCCTCGCGGCCACGGAGGAGCGGTTCGAAGCGCAGCGGCTGCCGCTGCGTGCCCAGCAGCGCGACGTCAATGAGGCGCTCAAGACCGAGCTCTCCTCGGGCACTCCGAACCAGGACCGCGTGAAGCAGCTCATCAGCGCGCGCCAGGAGAATCAGCTCAAGCTGCAGCAGATGAATCGCGATGAGGATCGTGAGATGCAGGGCTATCTCACGCCGGTGCAGCGTGCGCGCTACCAGGAGGAGCGTCGCCGGTTCCAGGAGCGCGTGGCCGAGCTGGTCCGGCATCGCCGCGAGCAGCAGCGCCCGGTGCGGCCGCCGCCGCGCCCCGTGCCGCGGCGGCGCGGGCGCCCCTAGCGCATCGCCGCTGGCCCGGCACCGTGCCCGCGACCGATCGCGCCGCGCGCACCGACCGGGCGACCACCAGTCCCGCCGCCGTCTCGAGGCAGCTAACTTACTCCCCCTTAAGCTCTCGCGGTCGGCGAGGGCCCGGGTGGCGAAACGGCAGACGCGGCGGCCTCAAAAGCCGCTGGGGGCAACCCCATGAGAGTTCGATTCTCTCCCCGGGCATCGAGCGGCGTAGCCCCAGCCTTGTGGTGTCGAAAGGGAGAAGCGATGCAGACGGGCCAACCATTCCGCGGGATCGCAGCCGTCCTCTGCGCCCAGCTGTGCGCCGGAGCGCTGCTCGCGTGCCGGCCTCACGCCCGCGAGGAGGCCTTCCTGGCTCGCCGCGTGCCCGTGGCCCGGCTGGACTCGGTGCTCCGCAGTTCCGACAGCCTCCGGCTACCGTTCGCCGACGCCCGCCTGCTGCTCGGGGTGGTCGCGGAAACCGGGTTTGCGCGGAACGCGCCGCACGACACGATGACGATCACCGAGATCCTGGCGTGGGCCCGCGCCGAGCGGCTGCGCAAGCTGCAGGTGGACGCCGCGGCGACGGCAGCCGATCGGGCGCGCCAAGACAGTCTCAAACGACTGCTCGAGCCCCTGCTGGTCGTCACCGTGGTCAAGAAGAGCTACATGCCGCGGGACCCGGCGTCGGAGCAATTCGAGGACTACATCTCGCTCGCGTTTGCCTACCGCAACTCGGGCACGCAACGGATCCGCGCCTTCCAGGGCGACGCGACGTTTCTCGACGCGTTCGGCGACTCGATCTACAGCGCGCACCTTAAAGTGGACCTGCCGCTCGCTCCCGGGCAGACGCGGCGCGAGCCGGCACGGATCGTCCGGTTTAACCCGTTCCGAGTCGCGCACCAGCGGCTCCGCGACACGCCGCTCGACAAGATGACGCTGGTGTGGCAAACGACGGATGTCGTGTTCAACGACAGCACTCGGATCAGTCTCACACCCGAGCGAGGCGACCACTAGGGGCTACGCCCCGAGGCGTAGCGCGCGCCGCGGCTGGGGCCCGTTGCCGGACCCGCCGCCTGGACGGAGCGCCGGTTCGGGCGTGTGGATTGACGGCGCGGGCTTCCCACACCACCGTATGGACAAGCTCCCGGCGAGGTGGCCATGCCAGCGGCATTCCAGTGGGCGCGTCTCAAGGCTGAGGTGAAGTGTCCCCTCCGCAAGGGCGCCTGGTATCGCATCCTCAAGTTGACGGCGGCGGAGGCGACGGTGGATGTGAAGGGGAAGCCGGTCGACGTGTCGCGGGCGCATCTCCAGCTCTCGCCCGTCGCCGGGGCGCACTGGTCCGTGGTGCCGAGCCCCAAAAACGCGCCGCGGTTCCCCGCCAATTGGGGGGCACGCTACGCGGTGTGCCCCAACTGCCGCGCGCGGGCTCAGCTCGAAGGCCAGCCTCAAGGGATGCGCTGCCACCGCTGCAACGGGTTTTTCGAGATCGACTGGACCGAGCCGACCCGCCGCGCCGGCTGACGGCGGCCCCGGTTCGCGCGGGGGCTTACTGGGCCGTGCGGGGGCTTACTGCGCCGTGATGGTAAAGGCGGAGCTCGAGGTGCTCCGCGCCCCGGGAGCGCTCGCCTGCAGGGTGTAGTTCTGACCCGACTTATCGATCTTCAGGTCCCCGAATAAGGCGACGCCGTTCACCGGGTTGATGGTGGTCGAGCCGGAGAGATTTCCCCCCACCGGGTTCAAGAGGATTTGGACCGTAACGGTCGCGCTGAACGCAACGTCGGTGTGGCCCGTGGAGTCGAGCGCCGAGACCTGGATCGCCGGAGTGATGATGTTGCCGTGCACGGCGCTACTGGGTTGCACGGTGAACGACAACCGATCGGCCGCCGCGGTCCCGCCCCCGCTGATGGCGAAGCCGTTGTTGCCGATCACGATGTCCTGATACGGGCACGCCTGCGTGACCGAAGCAACAAGCGCCACAAGGAGATAGGTACGTCCGAGACGCATCGAGCCGCGCTCCGAGCTAGCCATCGTGTGAGGGGGTTTCAGAATGAACCGCCTGCCGACCCCCCATGTATTGTAGAACCTCGGCCCGACCGCAAGAGGCCGGGCGGCGCCGAAGCTGCGCCGCCCGGCTTTCCACCCGCTACCAGGCGTAGCGCACGGTGCCGTATAGGGATCGGGGCCGGCCCGGGGATACGAACCCGCCGGCCTCGAGCTCCCGGTAGGCTTGGTTCCAGACGTTCTGCACGCCGACTTCGATCAGCGCGGCGCCGAGGATGGCGCCGCCGCTCAGCTGCATGAGCCCATAGGCCGGACGTAGCACCCCGGGCTCGTCGAACGGGGTGTAGGGCCCGACCAGGTTCGAACTGATTCCCACCTGCCAGCGGGCTCGCGGGGGAGCGAGCTCGAGGCCGATCGTGGCGACGTACTTGGCGGTGTTGAAGACGCGCTCGCCGGCGAGGTTGGTGGAACCGGTGGCGACGAGCTGACGGTAGCGGGCATCGTTGAAGGTCCAGTCCGTCCGCAGCGCAAGGGCGTCGCCCAAGCGTCCCTGCAACTCGATCTCGACTCCCTGGCGGCGACTCGCGCCGCCGCTGGTGGAGGTGGCAGTGACGGGGTTGAACGTCTGCTCGTTAGTCAGGTCCATACGGAACAGGGCTATGCTCCCGCTGACCCGGTGCGCGTCCAGCTTGACGCCCGCTTCGTACGCCCATTCCGTAATGAAGGGGAGGGTGGGATCGACGATCACGCCGTCGGTCTGGCGGAAGCCGCGCGAGACGGTGGCGTAGAGATCGAGCGGGACCGGCACCGGCAAGTGATACAGGGCGCCGAGCTTCGGGGACACGACCGTCTTCGCATGGCCGGCCGCGAGGCCGCTGTCCGGAGTGGAATGGGTGTCTTGGGCATCGAAGCGACTGCCGAGGGTAACCCGCAGATGCGGTGTGAAGTCCAGCGTGGACTGCACGAACATGGCCCCGGACGCCTGCCGCGCCACGACGCCTATCGGCGTGTGGGTCGAGTCGCGGAAGCGCACGCGATTGACCGTCGACCAGTTCTCGTAGCGGGCGTGGTCCCAGCGACCCTCGGTGCCGATCGTAAGCTCGCCGCGCGGCAGGGCCCACGTCAGCGCGCTCGTGAGGCCGAGCCCGTAGCGCCGGTCCTCTTCCTCGGTCTGACCGCCCGAGCCCTCGGAGAGCCCGCCGGCCGGTGGGATCGTCAAGTAGAGCTGCCAGCGGCCCTGCGTCGAGTAAACCGTCGTGCGCCACAGGAGGGACGGGCTCGCGACCACCCGCAGGCTGACGCGCTCCTGCGCGCGCCGCTTGAAGCCACCGTCGCTGCCGTTGGCCACGATGTTGTAGACACCGGCTTCGAAATGCCCATTCGTTAAGTACCCCGGCGAATCCCACCCCGTAGCGTACAGCTCGACCCCGGCGTCGAAGGTCGCGCTGGAGGAGAGGCGGGCGAGCAGCCGCGCGTGCGCCTGGCCGAGGGTGTACCCGCTGTGCGGCCGCCATCCGTCCTCGCGCACGCCGCGCAGGCCGAACACCCCCGCCTGCGTGTCGTGGTCGACGCCCGCGAGGACCGCGCCCTCGGCGCGGCCATACGCGCCCGGTTTGAGCCACAGGGTCACGCCGCGCATCCGCTCCAGGGTGCGGACGTTGACGACGCCCGACATGGCGAAATTGCCGTACAGGGCGCTGGTGGGCCCTTTGAGGACGTCGAGATCCTGGATCGCCTGCGGGAACAAGAGGCTCCAATCGTTGTAGCCCTCGGCGTGTCCGTTCACCGGCTCATTGTTGGGCACGCCGTCGACCCACAGCGCGAGATCCGTCGAATGGTCGGAGCTGAAGCCCCGGACCGAGGCATCCGAGGCAAACCCGGGCCCTTGCCCCTGCTCGTGCACCTCGATCCCGGCGGTCTGGCGCAGCAGGTCATACGCATCCGTCGCCAGCGTGCGCTCGATGGCCTCAGGCGAGACGCGGATCGCGCTTCCCGGTTCGAGGCGCCGCGCCGGCGTGGCCGTAACCGTGATAGGCGCCAGCTCGATCACGCGGCGCGTGAGGGAATCGCCGTGCTGATGCAGCGTGTCGGATCGCGGGAGCTGCTGGGCGCGCGCCACCCAGGGCAAGGCCCAGAGCGCGACGAGCGCCGGACGTAACGACATGAGAGTCTCCGCGTAGCAAGGTGGCGGCGAGCGCGCACGCTCGCCGTCGGTGAATCGCTTGGTGACAACGATTCTTAGGAGCTAGGCGACGCGGAGAGTTGGTGGACCGAGGGCGAAGGGAAGCGCGTGGGGTCGCGCCCGCGGGAGACGCGGTTCGCGGTCGACGACGGGACGGGCGGCGTGGGTCAGCTCGAGCGCGGCCGCGCGCGGCGCGTCACCGGAAATCCCGGGCGGGGCCGCGCATGCGACCGGGCAGAGGTCGCAGCACTGCAGCGGCAGCGTGTGATGCCGCGGGGCATCGGGGGCTCCCGGCGTGCCCGGCGCGCCCGGCGTGCCGGCCCCGTGGGTCGCATGCCCGACGTGCGGGTGCGGCCCGGTCATGGACGCCATCATGACCGGTTGCCAGGACGCGAACGTCGCGATCACGACGACCGCGACGGATGCCTGCAGCAGGCGCTGGGCACGCAGCAGCATGGTGCGATTAATATCCGCCTCGCCCGTGGGCGTCAAGCGCGCGCCGCGTGGCGGCTGGCGCCGCCGGCGTGGCCGTTCGGCTGGCGCAACCCCCGCCGAGCCGTGTAGACTGCACCCACCCGACCGCCGGCGCGGGTCGCGTGTTCCGCGCGACTTGCGGGCGGTCTTCGCATGGAGGGTGGCGGGATGGGCGAGCGCATTGACTATGCGGACGGGCGCTGGGTGGTGCCGGACCACCCCATCATTCCGTTCATCGAAGGGGACGGCACTGGCCCCGACATCTGGCGCGCCGCGCGCCGCGTGTTCGATGCGGCGCTCGCGAAGGCGTCCGGGAAGAAGCGGCGGGTCGAGTGGCTCGAGGTGCTCGCCGGGGAGAAGGCGTTCAAAGCGACCGGCCACTGGCTCCCCGACGCCACGCTCGACCAGATCCGGGCGCACCGCGTGGCGATCAAGGGTCCGCTCACCACCCCGGTGGGGGGCGGGATCCGCTCGCTCAATGTCACGCTGCGCCAGACGCTCGACCTCTACGCCTGCATCCGGCCGGTGCGCTACTTCGAGGGCGTGCCGAGCCCGATGCGCGAGCCGCAACGGCTCGACGTCGTGATTTTCCGCGAGAACATCGAGGATGTGTATTCGGGCATCGAGTATCGCGCGGGGAGCGCCGAGGCGGATGCCGTGATCGCGTTCTTAAGCGAGCGATTCGGCGCGAAGATCCGACCCGGCAGCGCGATCGGGATCAAGCCGATGTCGAAGTTCGGCTCGCAGCGGCTCGTGGTCAAAGCGATTCAGTACGCCCTGCGTACCCGGCGTTCGTCGGTGACGCTCGTGCACAAGGGCAACATCATGAAGTTCACCGAGGGCGGGTTTCGCGAGTGGGGGTATGAAGTCGCGCGCGAGCGCTTCGGGGGGCGGACGGTCCCCGAGGCGGACGCCGCCGGCGGGAGCCACGATGCGGCCAAGGTCATCATCAAGGATCGCATCACCGACGCGATGTTCGCGCAGCTCGTCCTGCGTCCCGACGAGTACTCGGTGATCGCGGCTCCCAACCTGAACGGCGACCTGCTCTCCGATGCCGCCGCCGCACAGGTCGGCGGACTCGGGCTCGCACCTGGCGGCAACGTGGGCGACGGCTACGCCGTGTTCGAAGCGACCCACGGCACGGCGCCCAAGTACGCAGGATTGGACAAGGTGAATCCCGGCAGCGTGATCCTCTCGGGGGCGATGATGTTCGAGGAGCTCGGCTGGGACGACGTGGCGAGCGCCATCGTGCGGGGGCTCGGGGAGGCGATCCGGTCGCGTCGCGTCACCTACGACCTGGCGCGGCTCATGCCGGATGCGACCGAGGTCTCGACCTCGCAGTTCGCCGAGTGCATAATCGAGCATGTCTGAGATCACGAGCAGCGCCGTCGCGGCCGCGCTCGCGAGCGTCGACACTCCGCTCCTCGCCGTCGCCCTCGCGCTGGGCAGCGCCGTCCCGCCGTCGCTCAGCGAGTTCGATCGCGCCGCGGGCGGGGTCGTGGGCCGCGCGCTCACGAGTGGGGACTTCAAGGGCAAGCGGGACGAGATGGTGCTGCTCTACCCGAGTGGCGCCAAGCCGCAGCGCCTGCTGCTCGTCGGTCTCGGCAAGCCGGGTGAGGTGACGCGCAACAGCCTGCGGCGTGCGGCTGCCGTCGCCGCGAAGCGCGCCCGGGCGCTTGGGGTGAAGCAGTTCGCGTTCACCGTCGCCGCCGAGGCGCGCAACGGCGTGGCGGCCGCCGATCTGGGGCAGGTGGTGGTGGAGGGCGCCGCGCAAGGCGCGTGGGCCTTCACCGAGCTCAAGGCAGCGCCCGAGGACCCGAAGCCCGAGGTCGAGGCGGTCACGCTCGTGTGCGATGCGAAGGAGCTGCCAGCCGTCGCGGCGGGCGAGCGCGTGGGCGCAGCGGTCGCCGCCGGGCATCGCCTGACGCGCTACCTCCAGATGCAGCCGGGCAACGTGTGTACGCCGAGCTATCTCGCGGCGCGGGCGCAGCAGCTCGCCGACCAGTACGGCTTCGCGCTCACCGTGCTGGACCGCGCCCGGCTGCAAACGGAAGGCATGGGCGCGCTGCTCGCGGTGGCGCAGGGGAGCGCGCAGGAACCCCGGTTCATCGTGCTCGAGTACAAGGGCGCGGGGGACGGCGCCCCCGTGGCCCTCGTGGGGAAGGGCGTCACCTTCGACTCGGGCGGCATCTCGATCAAGCCGGCGCAGAACATGGAGGACATGAAGTACGACATGTCCGGCGCCGCAGCCGTGCTCGGGACTTTCGAGGTGCTCGGGCGACTGCAGCCAAAGCTCAATGTGGTCGGCCTCATTCCGGCGACCGAGAACCTCCCCTCCGGAACCGCAGTCAAGCCAGGCGACGTGGTGCGGAGTCACCTCGGGAAGACGATCGAGATCATCAACACCGACGCCGAGGGGCGGTTGATCCTGAGCGACGCGCTGTCGTACGTGCGGCGCTTGAAGCCGGCCGCGGTGCTCGACATCGCGACGCTGACCGGAGCCGTGGTCGTCGCGCTGGGCCAAGTGGCGATCGGCGTGATGGGCAACGACGACGCCTTGGTGGCCGAGGTGCGCGATGCGGGTGAGCGTGCCGGCGAGCGCTGCTGGCCACTCCCCTTATGGGACGACTATCGCGAGCTGCTCAAGTCGGAGATCGCCGACGTGAAGAACTCCGGAGGCCGGGGCGCGGGCACGATCACGGGCGGCTGGTTCCTGCGGGAGTTCGTGGACGGCTATCCCTGGGTGCACTTGGACATCGCGGGCACGGCGTACACCGACAGCGACGGCCCCCACCAGGTGAAGGGCCCGACCGCGGTCGGCGTCCGGCTCTTCACCGAGTTCATCCTCAAGCGCGCGGCGGCGTGATTCGCGGCCTCCTCGGCGCGGCCGCGTTGCTCGCGGTCGCGGCCGGAGCGGCGGCTCAGGTCGACACGACAGCGCGTCATGACACCACGACGCGCGACTCCACGGCCCGCCGAGACACGACCGGCCGCGACAGCACGCCCGCCTACCTCGCCGTGTTCCCGGAGCCGATTCCCGCCGGCCCCGAGCCGCGGGGCATGCGCTACAGTTTCACCGTCGACTCGTTCGTCCTGTCGAACGTCCAGACCCTGTCGGACCTCTTGGCCCACATCCCCGGGGTCTACGTCGCGCGCGGCGGGATCTACGGGGCGGCGGAGCCAGTGCTGTACGGCGGGCGTGGCGCGGCCGGGCTCGAGCTCTACTGGGATGGCGTCCCCTATCTGCCGCTCGGTCGCGACTCGGTGTTTCTCGACCCGGCCCGGATCTCGCTGGTTCCGCTCGAGCGGGTCGACGTGCTCGTGCTGCCCGCCTCGCTGCGGGTCTATCTCGTCACGGCACGCCAGCGCTCCACGGCGACCGCGTCCCAAGTCGGGATCGCGACCGGTGAAGTCCGCACCGCGAACTACCGCGGCACCTACCTGCGCCGCTGGCGCTCGGGGCTCGGACTCTCGCTCGCGGCCGACTACAACAACAACGACGGTATCGCCGCCAGCTCGAGCGCCCCGTTCAACTCCACGGACTTGTGGCTCAAGGCGGAATACGTCCCGAGCCCGCACTTCGGCGCCTCCTATCAGCTCCTCAGCTCGAGCTGGCACCGGGGCGCGGGAACCGTCACCAGCGACTGGCACCTCGAGCGCCGCGACGGCATGGTGCGCGTGTTCGCGGCGGCGCGCGACGACGGGCTCGGTCTCCGGGCCCAGGCCACGTTGGCCACGACCAGCACGGCCCAGGACTCGGCCGTGCGCGATCGCAGCCTCACGCAGGGCGCCCTCGAGGTGAGTGACGAGTGGGCGCGGGCGCACCTCGACCTCGCGCTGCGCACGGGCGACGTGGCGGGCGCGGCCCGGCCGTGGCAGCTCGATGGCACGGGCGCCTGGAGCCCGATCCCCCGGCTCACCCTGGCGGGCGACGCCCGGCACGCACGCTACAGTCTCGATCGGAGCGGCAACCGGGCGCGGCTTGCGGTGGGGGTCGGGCTCGCGGCCGGGTTCTCGGTGCGCGGCACGCTCGTCTGGACGCACGACCTCCACGCGCCCCTCCTTGCGGGTGACCAGGGCCAGCGCACCGTGGACGCCGCGGGTGCGGTGCGGTGGGATCGCAGTTGGGCGAGCCTCGAGGTGGGGACGGCCAGCCGCGACACGTTCGTGCCGCTCGGGTTCCCGGCGGGGCTGGGGTCGTTCCGGAGCCTGAGCCCCACGCCGCCCACGCGCGCCGTCACGGTCGCGGGAGCCGTCCAGCTCCTGCCCGGCGTCTCGGTCGCCGGCTGGTATGTTAGCCCGCAGCGCGTGGGCGGGACCGACTTCGAGCCCCCCTACCACGCGCGCGTGTCGCTCACCTTCTACTCGAAGTTCTGGCGGGTGTACCGGAGTGGCGTGTTCGCGCTGCGCGGGGAGCTCGCCATGGATTCCTGGAGCCGGGGCACGGCGGGGCGTGACTCGAGCGGCGTGCTGCGCGTGCTCCCGGGGGCGAGCTTCGGGGAGACGAACGTCGAGCTCCGCATCGGCGGTGTCACGATCTTCTGGATCCAGCGTAATCTGCGCTTCTTCAAGGGCAGCTACGTACCCGGGCTCGACTATCCACAGCGCTTCCAGTTTTACGGTGTGCGCTGGCTCTTCACGAATTGAGCGGGATTCCGCAACCAGAGGCCATGCCCGCGCCTTTCAGCTGCGACCTCACGGCAATCCCCCGCGCCGAGCGCGGCGCGCACCAGGCGCTGATCCGCCGCCTCGTGTCTGAGGCGATCGGGGACATCGTGGACTTGCCCAACGGCCTGGCCTTGCGGTTTCCTGCTGACGCTTACGATACCGTCGTGCGGTTCGTTGCCGGCGAGCGGCTGTGCTGCCCCTTCCTCTCGTTCACCCTCGAGATCGCTTCCGAGCGCGGTGGGCTCTCGCTGCGCCTCACTGGACCCGCCGGGATCAAGGAGTTCCTCCGGGCCGCACTACACCTGAGCGCAGGCGCGAGCTGACCGCTCATGGATCGACTGACATGGTTCGGGCTCGGCGCGGTGACGGCGATGCTCGTCACGTATGCCCTGGAACGGCGGAGCTCCTGGTATATCCTCGGGTTCGCCGGGGCGTGTGCGCTCGGCTCGGTCTACGGTTTTCTCCAGGGCGCCTGGCCCTTCGGCGTCGTGGAAGCGATCTGGTCCGGCGTGGCGCTGCGCCGCTGGTGGACGGCGTGGATTGGAGACAAGACCTAAGGCAGCGCTCGTCATGCGACTGGTTTTCGCTTAGCGTGAGGTGAAAAGGACTGGGGTCGATGCGAGAGGACGCTTCACGCATACGTGTGGGCGAGCTGCTTCGGCAAGCGTACGACCGTATGCCGCGCCGGCGCTTTTGGGTGGCGGTGGCCGGCGCGATCACCGTGGCGCTCGCAATCGCACTGCCTCTCAGTGCTTTGGTCTTGTTTCACGAAGGCCCGTGGACGGGCTTCGCCTGGGACTTCCTGGTGCGCCTGCCGTTTGCGCTGCTGTGGATTGCGTTCGTGCTCGTGGCCGTGCGTGAAGCCCGTACTGGCAGGTGGAAGGCCCTGTCCGCGTTCGCCCTAGTACTCCTCCTGTTCGCGCTCGTCACGGGGCTCGCCTGGCTCAAACTCGTGCGGCAAGCTTGGGGCCTGGTTCATCTCCGGCAGATGCCCGGCGACGGGGTCCGAGCGGTGGCTGTCGCGTGCCACGAGACCGACGACCCGCGGCAGATCCACCAGATCACGGCGGACCTGAGGGGAGCCGAGTGGTACTCGCCTGATTCACACGGCTGGGCGCCCTACGCGGCGCTGACGCTGCGCTTCGCCGATGGCCATAGGGAGCAGTATCAATTGACGGAGGAGCTGGCGCAGGATCGGTTGGTGGTCCGGTTGGCGGCTGGCGACGCCGGACTGGCCGCCGTTCCTCACCTCGCCGTTTCCCTCGAGCAAGCGAGCCTCTTACAGGTTGCCGACCTGCCCCGCTACGACAAGCGAGGGACCTACCGGGCGATCGTCGGACGCAGCGTGTGCAAATAGGCGCGGACAGCTGAGTCGCGGGGCCGCTCACCGCCGGTTCGCCCAATTTGCACTGACCCACACCACCTCGGGTCAGCCCGTTGACCTTAAGTCATTCTCCGGGTTATAGTTAAAGTCTGTGCCGCGAAGCATGACGGGTTACGGCTCGGCGGAAGGTCAAGTGCTCGGCGGGCGGCTCGCGATCGAGATCCGCTCGGTGAATCACCGCTATTTCAACCCGCAGCTCAAGCTGCCGTCGGAGCTCGCCGGCATCGAGAGCCAGGTGCGCGAGCGGTTGCGCCAGCTCATCGAGCGCGGCCATGTCGTGGTCTCGGCCCGCTGGCTCGAGCCGCCCGCGACCGAGGCGGCGCTGTCGCTCGATCTGGTGCGGGCGCGCCAGGTGGTGGCGGCAGCCCAGGAGCTCAAGAAGCGGCTCAAGCTCAAGGGTGCGGTGGATCTGGCGTTCGTGGCGCGCCATCCCGACGTGCTCGCGTTCGAGCGCGATGGCGCGAGCGCCGAGTGGACGGAGGTGGAGGGGATCGTGGCGCAAGCCGCGCAGGCGCTCATCCAGATGCGGGTGCGCGAGGGCGCGGTGCTCGCGGCCGAGCTCGGCGGCCGGCTCGACGCCTTGGCGGAAGGTGCCGCCGCGATCGAGCGGCGCGCGCCGGAGCGGCTCAGCGCCGAGCTCGCCCGCCTGAAGCGCGCGGTGGCGGAGCTCGCGGCTGGCGTCGCCGTCGATGAGCAGCGGTTGGCCGTGGAAGTCGCGCTCCTCGCGGACCGGGTCGACATCACGGAAGAGCTGGTCCGCCTGCGCACCCATCTCGCCGCGTGTCGCGACGCGCTCGGCCAAGACGGCGCGGTGGGCAAGCAGCTCGGCTTCCTGGCGCAGGAGTTGTTGCGCGAGGTGAACACGATCGGCTCGAAGGCCAATGACGCGGTGATCACGCAGACGGTGATCGCCATGAAAGGCGAGCTCGAGAAGTTCCGCGAGCAGCTCGAGAACCTCGAGTGACGCCCCGCGTCGTGGTGCTTGCCGCCCCGTCCGGGGGAGGCAAGACGACCATCGCGCGGGAGCTGGTCCGGCGGCGTCCCGAGCGCTTCGGCTACTCGGTGTCGGCGACCACGCGCAAGCCGCGGCCGGGAGAGCGCGACGGGGAAGCGTATCATTTCCTCACGCGCGAGGAGTTCGAGCGCCGGGTGCGCGCCGGCGAGTTTCTCGAGTCGCAAGAGTACGCCCAGGAGCGGTACGGGACGCTCCGGAGCGAGGTGGAGCGCGTGCTCACGACCGGGCGGCACGTCCTCTTGGACATCGAGGTGCAGGGGGCCCGGCACGTCCGGCGGGCGTATCCCCGCCCGGCGTCGATCGGCATCTTCGTCATTCCGCCCTCGCCCGGGGTCCTGATCGACCGCCTGCGGCGGCGGCGTACGGAGTCAGAGCGGGAGATGCGGCAGCGGCTCGCGATTGCCGTGGACGAGGTGGCGGCGGCGCGGGACGACCTGCGCGAGGGCACGGTGTTCGATCATGTCGTCATCAACGACGATCTCGACGCGACCGTGGCGCGCGTGGCCGAGATCGTGGACCATGTGGAGCACGGGGAGCCGCGCACGGCGGCACTGAGCGAGCGGCTGGCGCAGTTCGTCGCCGAGCTCGAAGCGGCAGCGGCAACCTTGAAACCGACAGCCAAAAGGAGCGGGTAATGCGGATCATCACCCCGAGTGAAGTCGCGAACCAGACGCAGAACAAGTATCTCGGCGTCCTGGTCGCGGCCAAGTTCGCCCGGTTTGTCAACGAGTTTCCCCGCGACCGCTCGGTGGACTTCGAGGAGAAGCTCACGACGCGGGCGTTCGACGAGCTGGTGCGCGGCCGGCTCACCTACAAGCTGGTCCGGCGGCGGCGCCAGGAAGGCTGATGGCGTTCGCCGGCCGCCACGTCGTCCTCGGCGTGTCGGGCGGGATCGCCTGCTACAAGAGCTGCACCCTCGCCCGGCGGCTCACCGAGGACGGAGCGGCGGTGGATGTGGTGCTCACCGCGTCCGCCGCCGAGTTCGTGCGGCCGGTCACGTTCGAGGCGCTCACTGGGCGCCCGGTGCTGACCTCCCTGTGGGAGCCGGACCGGGCGCTCGCGCACATCGGGCTCGCGCATGCGCCGGCGCTCGTGATTGTTGCTCCCGCCACCGCCCATCTCCTAGCCCGGGCCGCGCAGGGGCTGGCGGACGATCTCCTCACCGCCCTGTTGCTCGCGCGCACGGGCCCGGTGCTCGCGGCCCCCGCCATGAACGACGCGATGTACGCCCATCCCGCCACGCGCGCCAACGTCGGGACGCTGGCCGCGCGCGGCTGGCACTTCGTGGGGCCCGACGCGGGCCCGCTCGCCGAGGGGCCGAGCGAGCGTCCCGGCCGGATGAGCGAGCCCGAGGCCATTCTCGCCGCGGCGACGCGCCTCGTGCTGGCGCGCGCCCCGTGGCAGGGAAAGCAGGTCCTCGTCACCGCCGGACCCACGCGGGAGCACCTCGATCCGGTGCGCGTCGTCACCAACCCGTCGAGCGGGCGCATGGGGTACGCCCTCGCCGCGGCCGCGTACGCGCGCGGCGCGGAGGTCGTGCTCGTCACCGGGCCGTCGGACCTGCCGCTGCCCGTCGGCGCGACCACGCACCGCGTGGAGACGACGGCCGAGATGCAGCGCGCGGTCGCCGGGCTCGTGCAGCACGCCGACCTGCTCCTCATGGCGGCCGCGCCCGCCGACTATCGTCCCACGACGCGAGCGGCGGCGAAGCGCCCGCGCTCGGGCGGCGCGCTCACGCTCGAGCTCGAAGCCACGCCCGATATCCTGGGTGCGCTCAAGCCGCCGGCGCGCTGCGTCGTCGTGGGGTTCGCGCTCGAGACGGGGGGCGACGGCGTTGCGAAGGCCCGCGAGAAACTGCAGACTAAAGCCCTCGACTTCGTTATCTTGAACGACGCGCTCGAGCCCGGCGCGGGGTTCGAAGTAACCACGAATCGTGTCACCATCATCGGGAAGCGCGGCGAGCCGATCGTGTTGCCGCTGCTCCCCAAGCGCGACGTGGCGGACAAGATCCTCGACGCGGTGGAGCAAGCGCTGACGTGAGCGACGGGCGGGCACTGGCGCGCCAGTTTTTGGAACAGCAGCGGCTCCTGGGAGGCGATCCGGTCATCTGGCCGGAGGCGCTCGTCCCAGGGACGCGCGCGGCCGTGACGCCGCCCGTGAGCGATCGGTCCGCCGCTCCGCTCGCCGGCGCCAGGCCCGCTCCGCCCGCCCCGTCCGCCCCGCCCGCCCCGTCCGCTCCGCCGGGCCCCGGCGTCCTACCGCCCGGCCTCTCCTACGATCCGCCAGCCGGCGATCTGTTCAGCACCGATCCAGTGCCGCAGGCGGCGTCGCTCGCTGCCATCGCCGAGCTCGTGGCCGTGTGCACCAAGTGTCGGTTGTGCGAAGGGCGCAGCCACACCGTCCCCGGCGAGGGGGCGGTGGACGCCCGCCTCGTGGTCGTGGGCGAGGGTCCGGGCCGGGTGGAAGATCAAACCGGCCGGCCGTTCGTGGGACAGGCGGGGGAACTCCTCACCAAGATCCTCGCCGCGATCGAGCTGCCGCGCGAACGGGTGTTCATCTGCAACGTGGTGAAGTGCCGGCCGCCCGAGAACCGCGTACCGCAGTACGACGAGATCGCCGCCTGCCTGCCCTATCTCGTGCGGCAAATCGACCTCGTGAAGCCGGCGGTGATTCTCGCCATGGGCGGCACGGCCGCGCAGACCTTGCTCAACACCAAGCAATCGCTCGGCTCCCTGAGGAATCAGATCCACCGGTTCCGCGGGATCCCGGTTATCGTTACCTACCATCCGGCCGCCCTGCTCCGGAACCCCAACTGGAAGAAACCGACCTGGGATGACGTCCGCATCGCCCGCCGTCTTATCGGCTGAGCGCGAGCTCGCCGGCCGCCAGATTCCGTGGAGCAACGAGGCCGAGCAGGCGGTGCTCGGCGCGATGCTGCTCGACCAAGACGCGGCCTTGAAGGCCGCCGAGCTGCTCGACGACACGATGTTCTACCGGGAGGGCCATCGCCTCCTGTTCCGCGCGATGGTCGCGCTCACCGAGCGCGGCGATGTGATCGACCCCGTTACGCTGCGCGATGAGCTGCTGCGCCGCGGCGACCTCGACCGGGCCGGCGGGATGGAGTACTTGGGCGGGCTGATCGACGTGGTGCCGACCGCGGCGAACGTCGAGTACCACGCCCGCATCGTGCGGGACAAGGCGGTGCTGCGGCGGCTGATCGAGGCCGCCACGTCGATCATCCAGGATGCCTACGAGGGTCGCGGCACGTCCGCCGAGGTGCTCGACAACGCCGAGCACCGGGTGTTCCAGGTGGCGCAGCTGCGGCGCTCGGAAGAGTTCGTCCGGCTGAAGGAGCTGATCTGGCCGACGATGGAGCGGATCGAGCAGCTCCACACCAGCCACGGCGCGCTCACCGGCGTGGCGACGGGGTTCCTGGATCTCGATCGCCTCACGGCGGGGTTGCAGCGCGGCGACTTGGTGATCATCGCGGGCCGTCCCTCGATGGGGAAGACCGCGTTCGCGCTGAACATCGTGCAGCACGCGGCGATCGAGCATGCGGTCGGGGTCGCCGTCTTCTCACTCGAGATGTCGAAGGAGCAGCTGGTCCAGCGGCTGCTCTGCTCGGAGGGCCTGGTCGACGCGCAGCGCTTGCGGCGCGGCCAGCTGCGCGACGACGACTATCCCAAGCTCGCGCGGGCCGCCGGGCTCCTCGGCACCGCGCCCATCTGGATCGACGATTCGGCCATGCTCACACCGCTCGGCATGCGGTCCAAGGCGCGCCGCCTGAAGGCGGAGCACGACATCAGCATGGTGGTCGTCGACTACCTGCAAATGATGCAGGGTCCGACCAGCGTGGAGAACCGCCAGCAGGAGATCTCCTTCATCTCCCGCTCGCTCAAGGCGCTGGCCAAGGAGCTCGACGTCCCCGTGGTGGCGCTGTCGCAGCTGTCCCGCGCCCCCGAGCAACGCGGCGGCGAACACCGCCGGCCCCAGCTCTCGGACTTGCGGGAATCGGGCGCGATCGAGCAGGACGCCGACGTGGTGTGCTTCATCTACCGGCAGGAGTTCTACGACGGCCCCGTCGATCCCAAGACCAACGAGAACATCGAAGGGCTCGCCGAGCTGAGCGTCAGCAAGCAGCGCAACGGCCCCACCGGGACGGTGAAGCTCGTCTTCAAGAAGGAATACACGCGGTTCGACAACTTCTCGCCGCGCGAAGCCCCGGCCGAGGCAGGCCATGGCTAAGGCGCACTCGGTGTTCCGCTGCACCGACTGCGGGGCGGAGCAGCCGAAGTGGGCGGGGCGGTGCGACGCGTGCGGCGCGTGGAACACCCTGGCCGAAGAGCCGCTGGGACGCCACTCGCCGGGCCGCGCGCGCGCCGGCCGCCCCGCAGGGCGGCCGCCGGTGCGCCTGGCCGACGTGAGCGTGGGCGGGGCGGGGCGCTGGCGCACTGGGCTTGCCGAGTTCGACTTCGTGCTCGGCGGCGGCATCGTCCCGGGCTCCGTCACGCTCGTCGGCGGGGAGCCCGGGATCGGGAAATCGACCCTCCTGCTCCAGTGCGCGGCCCGACTCGAGCACGCCGGCGTGCGGACGCTCTACGTGTCGGGTGAGGAATCCCCCGACCAGATCCGGCTGCGCGCCGACCGGCTTGCCGTTGACGCCGGTGGCGTCCACGTGCTCGGCGAGACGCAACTCGAGGACATCATCCCGCATGCCCAGGCGCTCGGGGCGCAGGTCGTGTTCGTGGACTCGATCCAGACCACGTACACCGGGGAGCTCGAAGGTGCCCCGGGGAACGTGGGGCAGGTGCGCGAGTGTGCGGCGCGCCTCATGCGGTTCGCGAAGGAGGCGGGACCCGCGGTCCTCTTGGTCGGGCACGTGACCAAGGGCGGCGGCATCGCCGGGCCCAAGACGCTCGAGCACATCGTGGACACCGTCCTCTACTTCGAGGGCGAGCGCACGCTCGATCACCGCATCCTGCGCGCGGTCAAGAACCGCTTCGGCTCGGTGGACGAGATCGGCGTCTTCGCGATGACGGGCGCCGGCCTCGAGCCCGTCGCCGACCCCGCGGCGGCATTCCTCGCGGGCCGCGCCACCGGCGTTTCGGGCTCCGCGGTGACGGCGCTAATGGAAGGGACCCGCCCGCTCCTGGTCGAGATCCAAGCGCTCGCTGCCCGCTCGGGCTACGGTACGCCCCAACGCGTCGCGACCGGGCTAGACCACCGCCGGCTCGCGGTCCTGCTCGCCGTGCTCGAGCGTCGCGGCGGCCTGCCGTTCGATGCGCTGGACGTGTTCGTGAACGTCACCGGGGGCGTGCGCCTGGTCGAGCCGTCGACCGATCTCGCGATCATCGCGGCGCTGGTTTCGAGCGTGCACGATCGCCCCTTGCCACCGGATGCCGTGTTCCTCGGGGAGGTGGGCTTGGGCGGGGAGATCCGTCCCGTGGCGGGCGTGGAGCGGCGGCTGGGGGAGGCTGCCCGCCAGGGGTTCCGGCGGGTGTTCGTGTCGGCGCGCTCGCGCCTGAGCCTCGCCGGGCTCGAGGTGATCGGCGTGGACGGCATCGGTGATCTCGCCCGACGGCTCGCCGCCTGACGTCGCCGTCGTCATCGTGGCGGCAGGGGCGGGTGCGCGCGCCGGTCCCGGAGAGCCGAAGCAATTCCGCCCCATCCTCGGCGTCCCGATGGTGTTGCGGGCGCTGCGGCCCTTCCTGTCCCATCCACAGGTAGACCAGGTGGTCGTCACGCTGCCACCGGGGCATGCGGCCCATCCCCCGGACTGGCTCGGCAAGCTGGCCGGCGAGCGGCTGCGGTTGGTGGCGGGCGGGTCCAGCCGGGCCGACTCGGTGCGCGCCGGCCTCGCCGCGTTGGGCCGCCCCGTCACCATCGTGCTGGTGCACGACGGGGCGCGGCCGTTCGTCAGCCGCGAGACGATCGACGGCGTGATCGCGCGGGCGCGCACGGGCGTGGGCGCGGTGGCCGCCGTTCCCGTTACGGATACCGTGAAGGACGTGGCCGAGCGGCGCATCACGCGCAGCCTCGCGCGCGAGCGCTTGTGGCGCGCGCAGACGCCGCAGGGGTTCCCGCGGGCCATGTTGGAGGGCGCCTACGCCGCGCTCGCCCCTGGCGATGCCGCGCCGACCGATGACGCCGAGCTGTGCGAGCGCGCCGGTCTCGCGGTCGAGGTCGTGCCCGACTCGCCGCACAATCTCAAGGTGACGACCGCCGACGACTTTCGCCTCGCCGAGGCGTTGGCGCGTGAGCTGCAGTGAGGCCGCTCCGCTTCCAGAGCGACGCGGACGTGACGGCCGTGCTGCCGCAGGCGGTGGCGCATCTCGTTGGCGGCGGTCTCCTCGCCTACCCAACCGAGACGGTCTACGGCCTCGGATCGCGGGCGCGCGGGCCCGAGGTGCGGGCCCTCGCGCGCCTCAAGGGTCGCCGGGCCGACAAGCCGTTCCTCCTGCTCGTCGCCGACCGCGCCATGGCCGAGGCGCAAGGGCTCGCCTTCAACGCGGCGGCGAGCGCGCTGGCGCGGGCCTTCTGGCCGGGCCCGCTCACGCTAGTGCTGCCGGGCGGGAGCGGCCGGCTGCCCGACGCGCTGCGCGGGCCGGAGGGCGGGATCGCCGTGCGCTGGACGTCGCACCGCGCGATGGCCCGACTCGTGGGGGCCCTGGGGGAGCCGCTGACGTCAACTTCGGCTAACTTGCCTGGGAGCCCGCCGGCCCCGGGCGCGGAGGCGATCGTGCGCGATTTCGCGCCCGCCGTCGAGGCGGGGACTTTGTTGGTGCTCGACGGTGGGGTGCTGGGGAACTCGCCGTCGTCGACGGTGGTCGACTGCACGCAGCCGGCGCCCCGCTTGATTCGGGAGGGAGCGCTCACGCTCGGCGAGTTGCGGCGCGCCGCGGGTCAACTCGCTCCGTGATCGAGGACGCGACCACGAAACGCATTCTGCTGGTGTGTACCGGGAACATCTGCCGCAGCCCGCTCGCGGCGGCGCTGCTTGAGCGCGCGCTGGCGGAGCGCGGCATCGAGGGGATCGCCGTCTCCTCCGCCGGCACCGGGGCCTGGGACGGTGCGCCGGCGTCGGAGGGCGCGTACCTCGTCGGGCTCGAGCGCGGGCTCGATCTCTCGGGCCACCGGGCGCGCTTGCTCACGCGCGAGCTGGTCGACGCGGCGGACCTGGTGCTCACGATGGCGCGCCACCACCGGGCGCGCGTGGACGAGCTGGGCGGCGAAGGCCACGTCTTCGTGCTGGGCGAGTACGCCGGCCGTGACGGGGACGATGCCGAGGTGAGCGATCCGTTCGGCGGCGATCTCGACGTCTACCGCGACACCTGTTCCGAGCTCGAGGGGCTCTTGCAGGCCGCCGTCGATCGCATCGTCAAAGAGTTCGCGAGTGGAAGTCAGCGCTAGCACGCGCCTCTTGGCGGTGATCGGCGATCCGGTCGCGCATTCGCTCTCCCCCGTGATGCAGAACGCCGCGCTCCGCGCCCTTGGGGTGGATGCCGTGTACGTCGCGCTGCGCACGCCGGTCCCCGCCCTCCCCACGGTACTCTCCGCCCTGGCGGCCGCGGGCGGGGCGGGCAACGTGACGGTGCCCCACAAGGAGGCGGCGGAACGCTGTCTCGCGCGTAAGACGGACCTGTGCGCGCGCGTGGGGGCGTGCAATACCTTCTGGACCGAAGCCGGAGCGCTGGTGGGCGATAATACCGACGTGGCCGGCATCCTCGGCGCGCTGCGCCAACTCGGGGCCGATGGCGGGGGCAGCTGGCTCGTGGTCGGAACCGGCGGCTCGGCCCGGGCGGCGGCCGTGGCCGCGGCGGAAGCGGGGGCCGACCTGCACGTCTTATCGCGCGACGCTGCCCGGGCGCACGCCTTCGTCGAGTGGGCCCGCGCGCGCGGCGTGCGGGCCGCGCCGGCGCGCGGCGCGCTCGATCCCGACGTGGCGATCAACGCCACGCCGCTGGGCCTCAAGGAGGCGGACCCCCTGCCGCTCGATCCCGAGCGCTCACGCCGGTTGCGCGCCGCGCTCGACTTGGTGTACGCCCCCGGCGCCACGCGCTGGGTGCGGGCGCTCCGCGCCGCCGGGGTGCCGGCCGAGGACGGCCGCGAGGTGCTGGTGCGCCAGGGAGCCGCTGCCTTCGGCCGGTTCTTCCCCGATCACGCGCCGCCGCTCGACGTGATGCGCGCCGCCGTGAACCGCGCGCTCGCGGCATAGACGCACGCGCGCGAGCGGTGTTTGACACGGGGAGCGCGGCGGGCGATTGTGCGGGACGGCGCGGCGCGCGCGGCGCGCGCGCCAGCGGCTGCGGGCAGCGAATCCGGACGTCACCTAACTGAGGAGAGGGGAACGCGATGGCCGTGCGTGTGGGCATCAACGGGTTCGGGCGGATCGGCCGCAACGTGCTCCGCGCCGCGGTGTCACAGCAGCAACAGGCGCTCGAGTTCGTGGCGGTGAACGACATCACCGACACCAAGACGCTGGCCCATCTCCTCAGGTACGACTCCGTGCACGGCCGTTTCCCCGGGACGGTCGAAGCGACCGCCGATGCCCTGGTCGTGAACGGCAAGCCGATCAAGGTATCGGCCATCAAGGAGCCCGAGAAGCTCCCCTGGAAGGCCCTCGGGGTGGAGCTCGTGCTCGAGAGCACGGGGCGCTTCACCAATCGCCCGGATGCGGACAAGCATCTCGCCGCCGGCGCTCGCAAGGTCGTGATCTCGGCCCCGGCCAAAGGTGAGGACATCACGATCGTCATGGGGGTGAATCACCAGCGGTACGACCCGGCGCGGCATCACGTCCTCTCCAACGCCTCCTGCACGACGAACTGCCTCGTGCCGGTCGTCAAGGTGGTGCTCGACACCTGGGGGTTCAAGCACGGCTTCATGACGACGGTGCACAGCTACACCAACGATCAGCAGATCCTCGATCTGCCGCATAAGGACCTGCGCCGCGCCCGGGCGGCGGCGCTGAGCATCATCCCCACCACCACCGGGGCCGCGAAGGCGACGGGCCTCGTCATTCCCGAGGTGAAGGGCAAGATCGACGGGATCTCCTTGCGCGTTCCCACGCCCGACGTCTCGATCGTGGAGCTCACGGCCGAGGTCGAGAAGCGGACGAGCAGCGACGAGGTCAACGGCGCGTTCCGCCAGGCGGCGGGCTCCAGCCTCAAGGGCATTCTCGCGGTGAGTGACGAGCCACTCGTCTCGGTGGACTACATCGGCAACCTGTACTCGAGTGTGGTAGACGCCCTCTCGACCAGCGTGATCGACGGCACGTTCGTGCACGTGTCGTCGTGGTACGACAATGAGATGGGCTACTCCGCGCGCTGCGTCGATCTCCTGGCGTACATCGCCGCCAAGTGAGCAAGCGCAGCCTGCGCGATTTGCCACCCGCCGCGCTGGACGGCAGGCGTGCGCTCGTGCGCGTGGATTTCAACGTCCCGCTCGCGGGGGGCGGGGTCGCCGACGACACGCGCATCCGCGCCGCGCTGCCCACGATCGCCTATCTGCGCGAGCACGGGGCTCGGGTGGTGTTGCTCTCCCACCTGGGCCGTCCCGCGGGCGTCGACCCCAAGCTGTCGCTCCGGCAGATCGTGCGGGACCTCGAGCGCCTGCTCGGCGCGCCCGTCGAGTTCATCCCTGATCCCGCGACCGGCGCGGCCGCCACGCGCCGGCTACCGCGCGGCGGCGTGGCCCTGGTCGAGAACCTGCGCTTCTGGCCCGGGGAGGAGGCGAACGACGCGGCCTTCGCCCAGACGCTCGCGGCGCTCGGCGACTTCTTCGTGAACGACGCGTTCGGCACGGCCCACCGGGCCCACGCCTCCACCGCGGCCGTCGCCGAGCTCCTGCGGCCCGCCGTCACCGGCTTTCTGATGGAGCGGGAGCTGCGCTACCTGGGCGACGCCCTCGCCACTCCCAAGCGACCGTTCGTCGCCGTCCTCGGCGGAGCGAAGATCTCGGGCAAGATCGACGTGATCGAGGCCCTGCTCCCCAAGGTCGACGAGATCTTGATCGGTGGCGCGATGGCGACCACGTTTTTTGTGGCGATCGGATTCGGCGTGGGCGACTCGCTCGTCGAGCGGGACAAGGAAGGCGTGGCCAAGACGCTGCTCGCGAAGTCGGGCGCCAAGTTGATCCTGCCGCGCGGCGCGGTCGTGGCGCCGAGTCTCGCGCGCGCCGCGGAGCGCCGGGACGTGCCGGCCGACCGCATTCCCGCCGCCTGGTCCGTCTTCGACATCGATCACGCCACCACGCTCGACTACCGGGCCCGCATCCTCCGGGCGAAGACGGTCTTCTGGAACGGGCCGATGGGTGTATTCGAGACCCCGCCGTTCGACGCGGGCACGCGGGCCATCGCCGAGGCCCTCGTCGAGGCCGGCAAGCGTGGCGCCATCACGGTGGTAGGGGGCGGGGACTCGGCCGCCGCGGTGGCGGGGTTCGCGGACAAGCTCACCCACGTCTCGACCGGCGGGGGCGCGGCGCTCGAGTTCCTCGAAGGGAAGCCGCTCCCGGGGGTCGCGGCGCTCGAGGACGCATGAGGCCGCTGCTCTACGCCGCGAATTGGAAGATGCACCTCGGGCCGGACGAGGCTCGGGCCTATCTCAAGACGTTCCGGGCCCGCTACAATCGGCGCGAGCGCCAAGACGTGTGGTTCTTTCCCCCGGCGGTGTCGCTCGAAGCCGCCGCCCAAGCGGTGCGGGAGCGGGGCGACCTGCTCGTCGGTGCGCAGGACATCTACTGGGAGCCGAAAGGCGCGTTCACCGGCGCCCTCTCGGCCCCGCTCGCCCTGCAGGCGGGCGCGCGCGCCACGCTGGTCGGCCATTCCGAGCGGCGCCAGCTGTTTGGCGAGACCGACGACGACACGCGGCGCAAGGTCGCCGCCGCTGGCGCGGCGGGGCTGGTTCCGCTGCTCTGCGTTGGCGAAACCCTCGCCGAGCGCGACGCGGGGCACACCCTGGCCGTGGTGGTGCGCCAACTCGCCGGCGCACTCGGGCCCGTCGATCGGGCGGCGCTGTCCCGCGTGGTCGTGGCCTATGAGCCGGTCTGGGCGATCGGCACCGGGCGCAACGCGACGCCCGGGGATGCGGCGGCGGTGCACCGCGAGATCCGGGCCTGGCTCCAGGGGCGGGGTTCCGCCAGCCCGCGCGTCCTGTATGGCGGGAGCGTGAACGCGAAGAACGTCGCTGCGCTCCTCGCCGAGCCCGAGCTCGACGGCGTGCTGGTGGGTGGCGCGTCGCTCGATCCGGAGAGCTGGGCGCAACTTGTGCAGGGCGGCGCCGCGTAGGTATTATCCGCGCCGCATGTACAATCTGCTGCTCTTCCTCCTGGCCCTCGACGCGCTGATCCTGGTGACCGCAGTCCTGTTCCAGGCGGGGCAGGGCGGGGGGTTGGCGTCGCTCGGCGGGGGCGCCGGCACGGAGCAGTTCATGGGCGGGCGCCAGGCGACCACGCTGCTCACCAAGATCACCTGGTGGTGCGCCGGGACCTTCCTGTTCGTGTCGCTCATCCTGGCCGTGCTCTCGTCGAACAGTGCGGCGCCGCGTTCCGTGCTCCAGGGCAACGTGCCCGCGCCGGCGCCGATCCAGCCGGCGCCACTGCCGCTGCCGACGACGCCGCCGGCCCAGGGCGCGCCGCCGCGGCCCCAACCCTCCAACCGGACACCGCCGCCCCATCGCTGAGCCGCGCCCCGCCTACGTCCTGCTCGAAGACGGCGCCTGGTTCCCGGGCACCGCGCCGATCGCGTTCGACGCCGCGTACGCCGAAGTCGTGTTCACCACCAATCTCACAGGGTACCAGGAGGTCTTCACCGATCCCTCCTACCTGGGCCAGATCGTCGTGATGACGGCGCCGATGATCGGCAACTACGGCATCAATCCCGAGGACGTGGAGTCCGACCGGCCGCGCGTCGCCGGCGTGGTGGTACGCGAGCTCTCCATCAAGCCGTCGAACTGGCGCGCCACCGGCCCGCTCGCGGAGTGGCTCGCCAGCGCGCGCATCCCGATCGTGACGGACGTCGACACGCGACAGCTGACGCGGCACATCCGCTCGAAGGGAGCGATGCGCGGCGCCGTGGCCCTGGGCGAGCGGCCGAGCGATGCGGTGCGCGCCGCGCTCGCGGCCAGTCCGTCGATGGACGGGCTCGATCTCGCGACGCACGCCACCATCGCCACGGAGTACGTCGAGGGCGCAGCGGGCGCGCGCCATCACATCGTGGCCTACGACTACGGGATGAAGCGCAACATCCTGCGGTTGTTTGTGAAGCACGACTGTCGCGTGACGGTGGTCCCGGCGGCTACGCCGGCCGCGCGCGTGCGGGAGCTCGCGCCCGACGGCGTGTTTCTCTCGAACGGCCCGGGGGATCCGGCGGCGGTGCATTACGCGATCACGACGCTGCGCGACTTGGCCGACGGCAGCGTGCCGATCTTCGGCATCTGTCTCGGCCACCAGCTCCTCGGCCTCGCCCTCGGGGGCGAGACCGTGAAGCTCCCCTACGGCCATCGCGGGGGCAACCATCCCGTGCGGGATCTTGTGACCGGACAAGTACTTATCACCTCGCAGAACCACGGGTTCGCGGTGCGGGGGGACACCGGCGGGGTCCCGGGCGCCAGCGAGCTCGAAGTCACCCACTTGAACCTCAACGATGGCACCGTCGAAGGCGTGAAGCATCGCGAATACCCGGTTTTCGCCGTGCAGTACCACCCCGAGGCCTCGCCCGGCCCGCACGACGCTCAGGGCCACTTCCAGCAGTTCCTCCAAGCTCTTGACACATAATAGGTAAGCCCGTATGTTGGCGCGTCTTGCACTGCCCTTGGGCCCTTCAAGGGGGACGGATGACGAAGGCCGACCTGGTCGAAAAGGTCACCGCACAGATCGCACGCACCGCCGGTCCCCTGATTTCCAAGAAGGACTGCGCCCGCGTCGTGGACTCCTTTCTCGATGCCGTCAAAGCGGCGCTCGCCGAGCAGCATAACATAGAGGTACGCGGGTTTGGCACGTTCAAGATTCGCCAGCGGAAGACCCGGATGGCGCGCAATCCACGCACCGGCGACCCGGTCGAGGTCGCCGCGCGCCCGGTCCCTGTCTTCAAGCCCAGTAAGGAGTTGCGGGCCATGGTAGCGGAGGCGAGCGAGCGCGTCACGCCCTGAGGGCGCCCGGCTCGGGCGGCGACCGCCGGCAGCGCGGCCCGGACTAAGCGTCTGGGCCGCTTTGTTTTGCGCGGTGTAAGCAAGAGATCCCTCATCCTCACCCGGAGTGAGCCCGTGCGTTACGTGTTCTGGCTATTCGTGGCCCTACCGTTGTCGGCGCAGAGCGTCGCGCCCGTCCTGTATGAGGTGTCGGTTCCCGCCCCGGGGGCGCGTCTGTTTCACGTGCGCGCCGATTTCCCCGCGCGCGGCAAGGACACGCTCTACGTCGCGCTGCCGGCGTGGAGTCCGGGGAACTACGAGATCCAGAACTACGCGCGCTACCTGCGCCACTTCGGCGCGCAGAGCGCCGCCGGGCAGCCGCTGTTCTGGGATCGCCTGGACAAGGACACGTGGCGCGTGCCGACGGGGAAGAGCGACCGCGTGCGCGTGGAGTTCGACTACCTCGCGGACACGATCGATCTCTCGATGGCGCGCCTCGTCGCGGGCTTCGGCCACTTCCTCGGCACGAATCTGTTTCTGTACGAGCGCGGCCAGCTCCAGCGACCGGCGGAGGTGCGCTTTGCGCTGCCCGCGGGCTGGCAGGTGACGATGGCGCTCCCGGGGTCGGGGAGCGGGCCCTATACCGCGGCCAACTACCACGAGCTCGCCGACGCCGAGGCGTTCCTGGGCAGCTTCAGCCTCGATTCGCTGGCGGTCGATGGCAAGTGGATCCGGATGGCCGTGTGGCCCGCCGATGCCTACACGGCGGGCGTGCGGCGCAACATGCGCGCCGACTTGGAGAAGATCGCCAAGACGGAGAACGCGCTGTTCGCCGGCCCGCCCTACGAGCGCTACACGGTGTTCTTCAACGTGATCCGCGAGCCGATCAGTTTTGGCGGCGGGCTCGAGCACAGCGCGTCGCAGTTCGACATCATGCCCCAGGGGGCGTTCGCCGATGCCGCCGGGACGTTCGGCGACTTCATGGTGCCGCTCATGGCGCACGAGTACTTCCATCTCTTCAACGTGAAGCGCATCCGGCCCGCCGAGATGTGGCCCTACGACTACCGCGCCGAGCAGTACACGCCCCTCTTGTGGTGGTCCGAGGGCGTGACGGACTACTACGCTGACTTGACCAACGTGCGCTCGGGGCTATGGACGCAAGACCAATTCCTCCGCAACGCCGAGAAGGACATCCAGCAAGTTGAGTCGGTCCCGGAGCCGTGGAGCGAGGAGGACGGCAGCCTGGCGACCTGGATCAACGAGGTGTTCGTGAACAGCTCCCAGCTCTACTATCCGAAGGGCGCGATGACGGGGATGCTCTTGGACATCGCGATGCGCGACGCCACGGACAACCGTCACGGCCTGGACGACGTGATGCGGGCGCTGTACACGCGCTTTTACCAGCGCCAGAAGGGGTTCACGACCGCGGACCTGCTCGCGCTGCTCAAGGAGTTCGGCATGCCCGACGTCGACGCGTTCCACGCGCGCTACATCCTCGGTCGTGACTCCTTGCCCTACGAGACCGTGTTCCCCAAGGCGGGGATCGCCGTGGCGCGGCGCCGCATCTCGAACCCCTTCCTCGGCGTGAATGCCCAGCCCGGGGACCAGGCGCAACTTGTCGTCCAGAGTGTCGTGTCGGGGAGCGCGGCCGATGTGGCAGGGCTCGTGCCCGGGGACGTGCTGCTCAAGGTGGGGGATGTCGAGACACGCGTGGGCGCGGATTGGGGCGTCGCGTTTCGAGAGCACTACCGTGGCCAGGCAGGGGCGCCGCTGGCGATCAGCGTGACGCGCGGCGGCCGGCCGCTGACCTTGAGCACCCAGGTGCGCGAGCAGACCGTCGTCTCGGTCACGCTCGCCCCCGAGCCATCGCCCTCCGCCAAGCAGGGCAGGATCTGGCGGGGTCTCACGACCGGTTCCACCGGGAACTGAGCGCGGCTATCTTGGCACGGATATGGCGACTTCAGCGTCGGCGACGGTGCGGGTGCGGTTCTTCGCGCGCTACGCGGAGCTCGTGGGCCGCGCCGAGACCGCCGTGTCCGTGCCGCTCCCGGCGACCGTCGGGGACGTGCTCGCGCGCGTCCGGGCGGCGCTCCCCGGCGCTCGCGCGTTGCCCGAGCGCCCGCTCACGGCGGTGAACTTGAAACACGTGAAACTCGACGCCCGGGTCCAGGATGGCGACGAAGTGGCGCTGCTCCCGC